>JADHEF010000195.1_pt1 | contig 73707 bp, 60 predicted proteins | sample 8952391 | NCBI WGS metagenome assembly JADHEF01 (sample SAMN16124439, study PRJNA663245) | bioreactor sludge metagenome | isolation source: sludge (nitrite) | place: India:Bengaluru | collected 2019-02-28
GCGTCCAGCCCGTACTCGGCCCGCGTGCCGTTGGAGTAAAGCAGATTCTTGAGCGTCATCACTTCCCAAAAACGCCAGCCGTTAATCGTACTTTTCCCAGACAACACGGACTAGCCGAATCAATTGGGACAGTAAATAAACAACACACAAGACGCCGACGCCAAGACAAACTAGAGCTCCGGATAAAATGAAACCCATTGCATCCAGAGACCATCTGCTTGGATCATAAGCAGGAAACCCGAGCATGATATAACGCACAATCAGCATGGCAAGAAAAGCCGCAATACCGACGACCACCCCAAGACACCTAAATGCAAGGCCATACAAGTCAAAGCAAAATCTTGATTTTGACGCAAAGATCAGCATTGCCTCCGCACAAAGAATCCAGAATATAACAAGCGCAATATTCGATTCAATATCCATTGCAGCGCAACTAATCCAATGGGCAACCATAACCCCCGAAGCATAGACCAACAAATCAAACAGGAACGTGTGCTTGTTTCTTTCTTTCGGGGCTCGCATTATTCAATTCCTTTTGCTACTGAGTGATTTCACCTGAACTACCCCCCCCAATAATCTTCCTGCGGCCAACGAAGTGTACAAACGTATCAGGGAGCCTCCCGGGGCCAACGTCTACTCCAGCCGCCGCGATTCGGGTTAGTCAGACTTTTCCAGTCCTCCTAGACTAATTCGGGGACGGTTGACTCAATTATCACCAACTAATCAAATCTTTGGATTTGCTGGAAGTCTTTGCCCCTCGATCCGCTGAAGTCAACTTGGGTTTGTGGACACGTATTTGCGGTGGGAGCGGGCGGAGATCTCGGTTTGCAGGTGGGCGGCTTACTGGGTGCCCCCTGCGGGCGATTCGGGGCTCCGTTTCAGTCTGGTCCGCACCCTGGATTGGTACGTCAGGGTTCGCCCGTCTCCAGCTCCGCCCGGTGCTTGCGGTAGGCGCTGCGGAACTGGTCGTAGGTGAGGCCCAGGAGGGTGGCGGCTTTGCGCTGGTGGTGGCGGGTGTCGGCGAGGGCGGCGCGGAGGCGGGCGATTTCCATGGCGCGCAGGGCGTCGGGCAGGGGCAGGGTGGCGAGGTCGGCGGGGAGCCCGGCGGACGGCGGCGGGGGGGCGGGGGCGGTCGACGGGAGCCAGGGTGGGGCGCCGGGTGGGGATCCGCCGCGGCGGGCGCGGTCCGGCGACGGCGGCGCCCCGTCGGCGGGCTGCGGCTGCGGGATCGAGATGGTTCCCTCGAACGGGTCGAAGACGATGTCGTCGATCTCGGGGCCGGGGGTGCGGTAGACCATGCGCTCGACCACGTTCTTCAGTTCGCGCACGTTGCCCGGCCACGGGTGGGCCAGCAGCATGCGCGCGGCGCGCGGTGAGAATGCGGGGACGGTGTCCAACTCAAGTTCGTGGGCCATCTGCCGCGCAAAGTGGGCGGCCAGCAGGGGGATGTCGTCGCGGCGCTCGCGCAGGGGCGGGAGCACGATCACCTCGAATGAGAGGCGGTCGAGCAGGTCCTGGCGGAAACGCCCCTCGCGCGCCAGCGCGCGAAGGTCGACGTTGGTGGCGGCCACGAGGCGCACGTCCACCCGCAGGGTGGTGGAACTGCCGACGCGCTCCATCTGGCCGTACTCGACGACGCGCAGGATCTTTTCCTGCACGGTGATGGGCAGGGTGGCAATCTCGTCGAGGAAGAGCGTGCCGCCGCTGGCCATCTCGAAGCGCCCCTTGCGCAGGCGCACGGCGCCCGTGAACGCGCCGGCCTCGTGGCCGAACAGTTCGCTCTCGATGAGTGACTCGGTGAGCGAGGCGCAGTTGATGGTGACGTAGGGTTGGCCCCACCGCTGCGACAGCAGGTGGAGCCGGGCGGCGGCCAGTTCCTTGCCGGTCCCCCGTTCGCCGATCAGGATGACCGGGCGCTCCGTGCGCGCCGCGCGCGACACGCGCTCCTGCAACGCCAGAAAGGCCTCCGATTCGCCGAGGGCTTTGAACTGCTCGGCATCTGGCAGGGGCAGGGACATCGTTAGCATGAAGGAACTGCGTCGACTGGTAAACGCAAGGGAATTGCGTGGCACCAAACACCATTACAAGGTTACCTATACCAAATAGAAGGTCAATTAAACCACAAGCCAATCCGGTCGTTTACGGCGCGTTTCGCCACAACACATTGTATTTGTTGCGCTTAAAACAAAACAAGCAGTTTGGCCCGTCTCTCGCAATAGGGACGGCATCGAAGTTCAGCGGTACTGGACTCCGGAGAAACCAAACGAAACGCAGAGGTGGAACCCGATGGGCATTTTCACGCGATTCCGCGACATAGTGACAGCCAACCTGAACGCCATCCTGGACCGGGCCGAGGACCCGGAGAAGATGGTGCGGCTGATGATCCAGGAGATGGAGGACACGCTGATCGAGGTGAAGGCGGGATGCGCCGCCTCGATGGCCGACCAGAAGCGCGTGGAGCGCGACCTGGCCCAGGCGCAGGCCGAGGCGCAGGAGTGGGAGGCGCGCGCGCGCCTGGCCGTGGACAAGGGGCGCGACGACATGGCCCGGGCCGCCCTGGCCGAGAAACAGCAGTACCTGCGCAAGACCGAGGCGCTCGGCCGGCAGGTGGACCAGTTCCGCGAACTGGTGGCGACGACGCAGACCGACATCGCGCAACTCGAGGCGAAACTCAACGACGCCCGCGAGAAGCAGCGCCTGATCATCCAGCGCCGCGCGGCCGCCGTGGGCCGCATCAGCGCCCAGGGCCGCATCCGCCAGTTCGACACGTCCGAGGCGTTCGTGAAGTTCGAGGCCTACGAGACCGGCATCGACCGGCTGGAAGCCCAGGCCGGCCTGGTGGACTCGCTCCGCCCCAAGACCAGCAACCTGCGCGAGCAGTTTGCGGACCTTGAACATTCCGACGCGGTGGAGCAGGAACTGGAAAGCCTCAAGAAGCAGAACCAGAAGTAAGCCGCCCGCGCTGGACGGACCGAACCGGTAAAGGACCCGAACCCCCATGTCTGTACCCATCTTCGTCTTCTTCGTCGCCGTCGTCCTGCCTATCGCAATTGTAGGCATCATTGCGGTCCTGATTATGAGAATACTGATCCAGCGGCGGGACTCGCAGGCCCTCAGCAGCGAGGAGCGCGCCCAGCTGCAGCGGCTGTCGGATTCGCTGCAGCGCATGGAGGACCGGATCGGCAACCTCGAGACGATCCTGATGGACAAGAACCGCCCGGCGGACCCCGAGGCCCGCCGCTGAAAGGGAAACCATGATGACCACGATCCTGATACTCGCGATGATCCTCACCGGGGCGTTTGTGTGGCTGGGAGCCAGCCTCGTGTGCCTGGCGGTGACCGTCGTCTTCAAGCTGCTGCTGTTCGCCGTGAAGTTTGTGCTGGCCCTGGGCTGGGGCGCGCTGCTGCTGGCGTCGGGGCTGGTGCTGTTCCTGCTCCACGCCACCGGGCTGTTCGCGCTGGCGTTCCTCATCCTCGCGGTGATGGCGGTGGCCTGGCTGGTGGGCACGCTGCTCGGCGGCGGACGCGGCAAGACGGCGGCGCCATCGGCACCCCCCGCGGGGGAACGCTGGAGCGGCTACGACCGGGCGCATGACGACCTGCGCGGCAGCATCGCCCGCTTCGAGCGGCGCCTTCAGAACCTGGAAACGATCCTGTCGGCGCGCTGACCCGCGCCACGACAAACACGCAAGGGAGCGGCAACAATGAGCGAAGCGGTGATGACGATCGTCGTGACGGCGATCGTGGCGGCGACGGTGGTGAAACTGGTGCGCATCAAGGCACAGGGCCGCGCCGCGGGCGACGCGATCGACGCGAGGGCGGCTGAGTTCGCCGATCGCATGGACCGCCTGGAGCGCCGCATGGCGAACCTCGAGACCATCGTGCTCGACGCGGAGAAGCGGAAGGAATTCGAGCGGCAGCTGTGATCCCGCGCGCGATCCGCGCGGGACCAGGAAGAACGGCAGACACAGACACCAAGAGGCAGACCAAGGGAGGAAAGAACCATGGGCTTCACAGGAAACGGGGACCGCAGACTCTACCGCAGCAGCAGCGACCGCGTGGTGGCGGGCGTGTGCGGCGGCATCGCCGAGCATTTCGACCTTTCGCCGTGGGGCGTGCGCCTCGTGTGGGTGCTGCTCACGTTCATCGGCATGCCGTTCACGGTCACGGCGTACATCATCCTGGCATTCGTGCTGAAACGACGACCGCAGGAATTCGGGGACAGGTCCGCGGATACCCCGGACTGGGCCGCCGGCGCCGCGTCCCACGGCCAGATGCTGGGGCGCCTCCAGGACCGCTTCGCGGCGCTGGACAAGCGCCTCCAGCGCATGGAAACCGTCGTGACGCGCCCGACATACGGGCTGGAACAGGAGTACCGGAACCTGCGGTAGCAGCACCGGCACGGTTGGGGCAGTTTGACGGAACAGGAAGATGGCGGCCCCGAGATGTGGCATGGGCGTCCCGCCCATGTGCCTGGATTTGGCAAGTGCGACGGCTGTTAGACCGCGTGAAGTGTTTCACTTTTTGGGGGAGGAGCCACCCTGCCGGATGCGGTTTGGGGCACGCAGGCGTCCGGTCCGGGGAGCGACTGGTCCAGGTTCATGGGCGGGACGCCCATGCCACATTCGGCGGGGCCGGATACCTTTACCGGCCCGGTTGGGGCGAGTGCGAGTCCGAGCACGAGTACGAGTCCGATTGCGAGTGGGGGAGGAAGAACGCAGCCGCCTTGGCCGCGGGAAGCCATGCTTCCCGCCAACGGGGAATGACCGTCGGGGAATAACCCGGAAACCGGACACACCGCCCCCTCCCCCCTTGCATTTTGCGACTCCCGGCTGTTGTGGCATGGATGACGCAGTGCAACCTGGGTTTCCGGAGGGCGAAGCCATGATTCGAAACGCTTTTTTCAGGCCCGTCTTTTCGGTCGGACTCTGCCTGGTCGCCGGGTTTTTCGGTAACGGCCCGGCCGCAGCCCAGGCCGAACCCGCGCGCTTCCGGCAGGACCGCTTCGTGATCAGTTTCTGGGTGGATCCCCCCGCGGACGGGCAAATGGAGCGGCGCTACCGCGAAATCGCAGACGCGGGATTCAACCTGGTGCTTGGCGGCTTCGGCGCCACCACGACCACGCAGATCCGCCGCCAGTTGGACCTGTGCAGGCGCTACGGGTTGAAAGCGCTGGTGCCGGCGCCGGACCGCGACCCGGCCCGCCTGCCCGCGGATCATCCCGCGCTCTGGGGGTACCAGTGGAAGGACGAGCCGTCAGCGGCGGAATTTGCCAGACTCGGACGCGACGTGGCGGCCGTCCGCGCGGCGCGCCCCGGCAAACTGGCCTTCATCAACCTGTTCCCGGGTTACGCACCGAAAAGCGCCCTTGGCGCAGCCACGTACCGCGAGCATGTGGCGCGGTTCGTGGATCAGGTGAAGCCGGACCTTTTGTGCATGGACCACTATCCGCGGTTCGATCCGCGCGGGGACGACGGCCGCGACGCGTATTGCGCCGACCTGGAGGTGATGCGGACGGAATCGCAGCGCGCGGGCATCCCGTTCTGGAACTTCTTCAACACGATGCCCTACGGCCCGCACACCGACCCGACCGAGGCGCAGCTGCGCTGGCAGATCTACGCCTCGGTGGCCCACGGCGCGCGCGGGGTGCTGTACTTCTGCTACTTCACGCCATTGAGCGACGAGTTCCCCAAGGGCGGCGCGATCATCGCGCGCGACGGCAGCCGCGCCCGGCATTACGAGCAGGCAAAGCGCCTGAACGCGGAACTGAAAAGCCTGGGACCGGTGCTGATGCAACTGACGAGCGAGCGCGTGGTGCGGGTGAGGCCGGACACGCAGACGACGCCCGCGCTCGCCGGCGGACCGATCCGGAACCTGGCCGGCGATCCGAAGCCCGATTACCTGGTCGGCGAGTTCCGCCACGCCGACGGAAGGCGGGCCGTGGTGCTGCAGAATTTCCACTTCGCCTACACGGCGTGGCCCACCGTGGAATTTGACGCCCCGCCGGGCGCGGTGACCGAGGTGGACAAGGCGACGGGGAAGGAAAAGCCGGTGAAGGACGACAGCCCCGACATGCCGGGCCTGCAACTGTCGCTGGACGCCGGCGAGGGGCGGTTGTTCCTGGTGGCATCGGAAAAGGCGAAGTAACGGGAATGAGTGCTGGAAAAAAAGAAAAAGCCAATCGCGGGACAAGATAACCTGAGAAAGCGGTTGCGCGTTTGCATCGAGCCCAACAAGCGAACACAGAAAAACACAACGTTCACTGACGGGCAACCGCCTTAATATCAGTTTAGTGGGACGGCGATTTCTTTCCTTCCAAGGAACCCTTTTTCCGGAACCATCAACTTTAAGCCCTTTGTCTGAACGGACTGGAGGGGAAGTTCAAATACTTGCTGGGTTGTTTTTGACACACCGGGCTGCAATTCAGAAAGAATGAGATCTTTCTGCCCGTTTGATGACATAGCAAGCGCGGTCTCTGCATGGCTGGAAGTACGGAACTTGCGACCCAAATGGTCTAACAGGTAAAAATCGCTCGACAAAGCAGTTTCTGTTTCATTTCCAACGTTTTCTATCGTGTATGTCACAATCAGAAACGTTGCTCCGGGTTGCGGTTGTCTCTGAATAAAGTTATTGCCAATAGACTGAAGCGTTGCTCGTTCGGAAATTGTGTACCTGAATTTCCCCAAGGTGAATGGCTGGCCAAGTGCACACGTAGCAACAGAGGAAAGGTTTTCCGTTGCGGAAGCTGTCCGTGGAATGCTCGACGCCTCACTCGATCTGCGCGGCGCAGTATCGCTAATTGCCGCTATCACAACTGCAATTGTGAACAATCCAAGCAGTGCTAGAAACGCGAACAGACATCCCCTCTTTTTCTTGGGCAAACCACCCGTCTGAGCGTTTGGAGCAGCCACACTACTGACCTGATTTCCTGAAAGGGGAGGCGGCGCGGAAGAGAATGCCGACGAAATCGGCGCCCAATTTGCCATACCCTCGCGCCACACAAGGGCAGATCCCGTAATTTTACCAGCCGCAATTAAAGCTTGGACCTGTGTTGTGGTTAGCGGCCCTTGCTGTCGCCCGGACTCCCCAACGAACCACCCACTCCCCTCGTCCATCACATGCTCCCTTAACCTTAGTGTCCCTGAATTCATGGAACCAACGGCAACCCAGATTCAAACAAAAACGCTTACCACAATCCTGCGGACCCAAAAGAAGCAGGCTCTGCAAAGGTCGAATTCAAAAAAAGCCGACTTTTGGCTTTCACAGGCACCGCCTTATGTGGGGATTCAATTATCTGGATTCCATCCCGTAACGGCATGCAGGCGGGACGCCTGCGGTACAACCCATTTGTGTCATGGGTGACCGCAGCGTCCCGCCTTCCTGTTCCGGTGGTTCAGGCGGGGGCCTGCCAGGCGAGGTAGCCGGCCACGGCGCCGAAGACGCCGCGGGCGGCCGGGTCGCGCTCGATGGCCAGGACATCCTCGAGCTTGGCCAGCTGCAGGACCACCTGTTCGAGGCGCTCGTCCTCGTTCACTAGAAGCAGCAGGACGCTCCGCGTGGCGTCGCCCACGGGCAGGCAGGCGATGCCCTCGAGGTTGAACGCGCGGCGGGCGAACAGGCCGCACACGTGGCTCATGACCCCGGCGTGGTTGCGCACGAGCAGGCGCAGGACCGTGCCGGAGGGCACGGTGGTTTCAAGCGGGGCCGCCAGGGTGGCGGGGATGGTGTCAGGCGTGGCTGGGGGCATGGGTCTCTCCTCCGATCATATGGTGATTGGGCGCCCCGGGGGGCACCATGGGGTACACATTCTCCTCGCGGGCGATGGGCACGTGGATGAGGCACGGCCCCGGCTCGGCGAGGGCGCGGGCCAGCGACTCGAGCGGGTCGTCCGCCGTGCCCAGGTCCACCGCCGCCGCGCCGAACCCGCGCGCGATGGCGGGGAAATCCGGCTCGGAGTGGAACTTCGACGCGTGGTAGCGGCCGCCGTAGAACAGCTCCTGCTGCTGGCGCACGAGGCCCAGGTGGGAGTTGTTGAGCAGCACGACCTTCACGTTGGCGTTCTGCTCCACGGCGGTGGCCAGTTCCTGGATGTTCATCATGATGCTGCCGTCGCCCGAGAAGCACACCGAGGTGCGGTCGGGGAATGCGAGGGCGGCGCCGATGGCGGCGGGCAGGCCGAAGCCCATGGTGCCCAGGCCCCCCGACGTGAGCCACTGGCGCGGGAAGGTGAACGGGTACGCCTGGGCGGTCCACATCTGGTGCTGGCCCACATCGCTGGAGATGAAGGCGTCGTCATCGATCAGCGCGGCCACCTGGCGGATGATGCCGTAGGGCGTGAGCGGGTCGTCGGCGCCGGGCATGGCGAGCGGGTGCGCCGCGCGCAGTTCGGCCACGCGGCCGGTCCACTCGCGCCTCGCGTCGCGGCCCACCTGGGGCTCCAGCGCGCGCAGCGCCTCGGCGGCGTCCGCCTGCACGGCCACCAGGGGCGTCTTGATCTTGCCCAGCTCGCTGGCGTCGGCGTCGATGTGGATGATCTTTGCCTGCGGGCAGAACTCGGCGGCCTTGCCGGTGGCGCGGTCGTCGAACCGCACGCCGATGCCGATGATCAGGTCGCACTCGCTCACCAGCATGTTGGTGCAGCGTGCGCCGTGCATGCCGATCATGCCCAGGTAGAGCGGGTGATCCTCGGGGAAGATCCCGAGGCCGAGCAGCGTGCTCGTCACCGGGATGGAGGCCTTCCCGGCCAGCGCGCGCACCTGTTCGGCCGCGCCCGCGGTGATGACGCCGGCGCCGATGAACAGCATCGGGCGCCGGGCCGCGTTGATCAGGCCGGCGGCGCGGGTGATGGCGTCCGGATCGGCCGCGCGGGGCGCGTCGGCACGGCCCGGTTCGGGGTACGCGTCGAACTCAACCTCCTCGTTCTGCACGTCCTTGGGGATGTCCACCACCACGGGGCCCGGGCGGCCCGACGCGGCCACGCGGAACGCCTCGGGAATGACCTCGAGCAGCTCGGCGGCGCTGCGCACCAGCCAGTTGTGCTTGGTGATGGGGATCGTCAGGCCGTACGTGTCGATCTCCTGGAACGCGTCGGTTCCGATCATGGCCCGGGGAACCTGGCCCGTGATCGACACCAGCGGGATGGAGTCGAGCTTTGCGTCGGCGATGGCGGTGAGCAGGTTGGTGGCGCCCGGGCCGGAGGTGCCGTAGCACACGGCCGGCCGGCCCGAGGCGCGCGCCATGCCCTGCGCGATGAACCCGGCACCCTGCTCGTGGCGCGCCAGGACGTGGTGGATCGTGCTGGACCTCAGCGAGTCATAAAGCGGCAGGTTGGCGCCGCCGGGAATGCCGGGAATGATCCCGATCCCCTGGCGCTCCAACAGCCGGGTCACAATGTCGGCACCCTTCATTTTCATCTTCGTTGCCCGTTCCTTTCGTTGTTGCGTGTGTTGCGGTCTGCCACCGCGGGCGGGGAGGAGGGCAGGGGTGGCGCCGGGCGCCGGAAACAGGAAACCCCTGCCGGCCTTCGCGCCAGCAGGGGTTCCGCGAAACTTTTTCAGCGAATCCCGCTAGGGCGCGTCGGCCTCGGCTACGCGTACTACCACGACCACCACGGCGACGGGCGCCGCGGCAGGAGCCGTTAGCAGGGAGAGGCTGGTACGCGCGGGATTCATGTTGGTTTACGCGAGTACCGTCGCCGCGCGCGGGTAATCAAGGGGTTTTTTTCGGCGCCGCCAATCGGGGGAACCGGCTTTTGGGGTTTGACACGGACGGGCGCGGACCTGCACGGACGAACACGGACCCGCACGGACGAGGTTGCGGCCGCCCACGCCGATGGCGACACCGGGAGCGGCCGAATCGGCAAACCAAGGAGACAATCATGGGCGTCGAGATTTCAATCGAGTACCAGGGCGACCTTCACTGCAGCGCGCAGCACGGTCCCTCGGGCAACGGTTTGGTCACCGACGCACCGACCGACAACGGGGGGCGCGGCGAGGCGTTTTCACCCACCGACCTGGTGGCGACGGCGCTGGGCACTTGCGTGGCCACGGTGATGGGCATCGTGGCGGGGCGCGACGGCCTGGACATCGCCGGGACGCGCATCCGCGTGGTGAAGGAAATGGTGCAGCAACCCGTCCGCCGCATCGGCGCACTGCGGGTGACGGTGACCTATCCCGCGGACAAACCGCTTTCCGCCGAAGCCCGCGCCAAGCTGGAGAACGCCGCGCGCCTGTGCCCGGTCAAGCAAAGCCTCCACCCGGACGTGAACGTCGAGCTGACATTCGCCTGAGGCTTGGCGCGCGCGCCCCCGCGGTGCCGGCTACCCGCGCCCCTTGGGCAGCAGCGCCGTGTCCAGCACCTGGTCGAGGCTTTTCACGAGGATGAACTCCATCTCCTTGCGCACGGCCTTGGAGATGTCCTCCAGCTCGTCGGCGTTGTCCTCGGGGATGATGATCGTGTGGATGCGCGCCCGGTGGGCGGCCAGCACCTTCTCCTTCAGGCCGCCGATCTTGAGCACCTTGCCGCGCAGGGTGATCTCGCCGGTCATGGCGATGTCCTGGCGCACGGGGCGGTTGGTCAGCGCGCTGACCATGCTGGTCGTCATGGTCACGCCGGCGCTGGGGCCGTCCTTGGGGATGGCGCCCTCGGGGATGTGCACGTGGATGTCGAGGTTCTTGTGGAAGTCCGCGGGCATCTTCAGCTTGTCGCTGCGCGAGCGGATGTAGCTCAGGGCCGCCTTCGCGCTCTCCTGCATGACCTCGCCGAGCTTGCCGGTGAGCAGCAGGTTGCCGCGGCCCTTCATCACGGTGACCTCGGTGGGCAGGATCTCGCCGCCGACCTCGGTCCACGCCAGCCCGGTGGCCACGCCGATCTCCGGTTCGCGCTCGATCTCGAGGTCCTTGAACTTCGCCGGACCCAGGATCTGGCGGATCTTCTCGGGGCTGATGGTAACGAGCTGGCGCGCCGGCTTCTTCTTCGCGGCGGCCTTGCGCCCGGCCACCAGCTCCTTGGCCACGCGGCGGCACACGGTGGCGATCTCGCGCTCGAGGTTTCGCACGCCGGCCTCGCGCGTGTAGCCGTTGATGATCGTGTCGAGCGCCTTGGGCGTGAACTGCACCTGGCGCCCCGTGAGGCCGTTGGCCTTCACCTGCTTGGGCACGAGGAAGCGCTGGGCGATCTCCAGCTTCTCGTCCTCGGTGTAGCCGGGCAGGCGGATCAGCTCCATGCGGTCGAGCAGCGGGTACGGGATGCCCGCCATCGTGTTTGCCGTGGTGATGAACAGCGTGTTGGACAGGTCGAAGTCGATCTCCAGGTAGTGGTCGTTGAACGACTTGTTCTGCTCGGGGTCGAGCACCTCGAGCAGCGCGCTGGCCGGGTCGCCGCGGAAATCGGCGCTCATCTTGTCCACCTCGTCCAGCAGGAAGACGGGGTTCATGCTGCCGGCCTTCTTGAGGCTCTGGACGACCTTTCCGGGCAGCGAGCCGATGTAGGTGCGGCGATGGCCGCGGATCTCGGCCTCGTCGCGCACGCCGCCGAGGCTGACGCGGACGAATTTGCGGCCGAGGGCGCGGGCCACGCTGCGCGCGAGGCTCGTCTTGCCCACGCCGGGCGGGCCGACCAGGCACAGGATGGGCCCCTTCACGTTTTTGGTGAGCTGGTGGACGGCGAGGAATTCGGTGATGCGGTCCTTCACCTTCGACAGGCCGTAGTGCTCCTCGTCGAGCACCTTCTGGGCCGTGTCCAAATCGCCCTTGTCCTTGGTGATCTTGCCCCAGGGCAGGTCCAGCAGCCACTCGATGTAGGTGCGGCTGACCGTGGCCTCGGGGCTCATGGGCGCCATCTTGGACAGGCGCGCCAGTTCGCGGTTGGCCTTCTCGCGCGCCTCGTCGCTCATCTTGCTCTTGTCGATCTTCTCGGCGAGCTCCTCGATCTCCAGGTCCTCGTCGCCGCCGATGCCGAGCTCCTTCTCGATGATCTTGAGCTGCTCGTTGAGGAAGTACTCCTTCTGGCTCTTTCCGATCTGGCTCTTCACCTGGTTCATGATCTTGTTCTCCAGGTCGAGCAGCTCGTTCTCGCTCGAGAGCAGGCGCGAGAGGCGGAGCAGTTTCCTGTCGAGGTCGGTCTCCTCGAGCATGGCCTGCTTGTCCTGCATCTTGAAGTTGGCGTAGTGGCCGATCGCGTTGGCGATCTGCACGGGGTTGTCGAAATTCTTGATCGAGAGGAAAAGCTCGTCGGGCACCTTGTCCGACAGCTTGACGTAGTTCTCGAACTGGTTGAGGATCAGGCGGACCATGGCCTCGCGGTCGCGCGACGGCTCGAAGGTGACCTCCTCGGGCACGACCATCGCCTGCAGGGCACGGTCGGACGACTCGAAGCCCAGCACGCGCGCGAGGGTCTGCCCCTCCACGAGCACCTTGGCGGCCCCGTCGGGCATCTTGAGCACCTGCAGCACCTCGGCGATCGTTCCCACCTCGTGCAGGTCGGACGCGGACGGGTTCTCCACGTCCACGGATTTCTGCGTGACGAGAACGATGCGCTTGTCGCTGCCCACGGCGTCCTCGAGGGCGTTGAGGCTCTTGGGGCGCATCACGAAAAGCGGGGCGATGCAGTTGGGGAAAACGACAATGTCCTTCAGCGGGATCACCGGCAGCAGCTCGGAATCGCGCCGGGTGCGCCCCCCGCCCGTCTTTGCCCTGCTCCTGCTGGTGATCTTCTCGTCGGTTCGGCTCATGGTCTCCCTGTCTTTGGTACTACACTACAGGTTGCTCCCCTTTTGTGTGGTGTTTTCAGGCAGAATGGTCCGATTTTCCGGCAAATTGGCGCGATTTTGTGCGGAAAAAGCGGGTTTTTTGCCGAAAAACTGGGGCCGGGGTATCGGGGCGGCCTGGCACGAATGGGACTGATGGGACCAATAAGACCAATGGGACTCTTGGTACGTTGGCGCGGCTTTCGTCAGCCAATCCAGAGGTCCTGCGGGTCCGTTCCACCGCCGGAGTCCGCCAACCCCACCAGTCTCATGAGTCCTATCAGTCTCATTCGTCCCATTTCCCAGTTGAAGCCAGCCATCCCCGCGGTGATACCCGTCCTCATGATCACGCTCACGGTAAACGGCAAGGCCGGCCAATATGAGGATGTGCGCACGGCGGGCGACCTGCTGGGCGCGCTGGGAATCGCGCGCGAGCGCGTGGCCCTGATGGTGAACGGGGATGTCGTGAAACGCGCGGAACTCGACGCAACACCCCTCCGCGACGGCGATGCCGTCGAGGTCATCACCATGGTCGGCGGCGGCTGAATCCGCACCCGTCCCGCTCCCTGCCGGATCCCCCCCAATAACAGCCCCCGAAAGGACCCATGACCCCATGTCGCAACAACCCGCCCCCCCCGTGAAGGACAAGCCGCTGAAGATCGGCAACCGCGAGTTCAAGTCGCGCCTGCTCGTTGGAACGGGCAAATACGCCACTTTCGAACAGATGGAGGAGGCGCTCGAGGCCAGCGGGTGCGAGATCGTCACCGTCGCGCTGCGCCGGGTGGACCTGGAGGCGCACGCCCGCGGCGAGAAGAACCTGCTCGACCACATCGACCTGAAAAAGTACACGCTGCTGCCCAACACGGCCGGCTGCTTCAACCAGGAGGACGCCATCCGCATCTGCCGCCTGGCGCGGGAACTGGGCGTTGCCGAATTCGTGAAGCTCGAGGTGCTGAGCGAGCAGAAGACGCTCCTGCCGGACCCGATCGAGACGCTGGAGGCGTGCAAGGTGCTGGTGAAGGAGGGCTTCCAGGTGATGGCCTACACCAGCGATGACCCCATCATGGCCAGGAAACTGGAGGACGCCGGCGCGGCCGCCGTGATGCCGCTCGGCTCGCCCATCGGCAGCGGCGCGGGAATCCTGAACCCCAACAACATCGCGATCATCCTGGAGCAGGCGTCGGTGCCGATCCTCGTGGACGCGGGTGTGGGCACGGCGTCGGACGTGGCCAAGGCGATGGAACTGGGCGTTGAGGGCGTGCTGCTGAACACCGCAATCGCCGGCGCAAAGGATCCGGTGGCCATGGCCCGGGCCATGAATCTCGCGTGCGAGGCCGGGCGGCTTGCCTACCTCTCGGGCCGCATTCCGCGGAAGATGTACGCGACCGCCAGCAGCCCCCCGGTGGACTTCTAGGCCGCGGTCGCAATGGCGGAAAAGCCGCTCAAGGTGGCGGTGGTCGACTGGGTGCTGGTCGCGTCCCTGGGCGCCATGTATGTCATCTGGGGCACGACCTATCTCGGCATCCGGTTTGCCATCGCCACGCTGCCGCCGCTGCTGATGGCGGGCACCCGGTTCCTCATCGCGGGCGCGATCCTGTATGCCTGGGGCCGGATGCGCGGGGGCGGGCGTCCGCGGGCGGCGGAATGGCGGGGTTCGCTGGTGACGGGGGCCCTCCTGCTCCTGGGTGGCAACGGCCTCGTCACCTGGGCGGAAACCCGCGTGCCGTCCAACATCGCGGCGCTGCTTGTCAGCACCACGCCTTTCTGGATGGTGGTGCTGGACTGGAAATGGAAAGGGGGGCGCCGCCCCGAGGGACGCCTGGTGGCAGGACTGGCCCTGGGGTTCGCGGGGGTGGCGCTGATGGTTGCGCCCGGGGACGGGCATGCCGTCCCCGTGCATCCGCTGGGTGCGCTGGCGCTGGTCGGCGCGTCGGTTTCGTGGGCGATCGGCAGCCTGATGCGCCGGACCGCCTCCGCGCCGCAGTCGCCCGCGCTGGCCATCGGCATGGAGATGCTTGCGGGCGGCTTCCTGCTGGTCCTGGCCGGGCTTGCACTGGGCGAGGCGGGGACCGTCAACCTTGGCGCAGTGACCGCCAAATCCCTGGGCGCGTACCTGTACCTGATTGTCTTCGGATCCGTGGTCGCCTTCAGCGCGTATATGTATGTGCTCCGCCACACGACGGTGGCGATGGCCACGAGCCACAGTTATGTGAACCCCGTCGTGGCGGTGTTTGCGGGGTGGATACTGGCGGGTGAGACGCTGACACCGCGGGCGATGGTGGCGGCCTGCGTGATCGTGGGGGCAGTGGCCCTGCTGACGCTGTCCGGCCGCCGCGAGGCCTCGCCCGAGGCCGGCTAGTCCCCCGCGGGCGCGGACCATTTGTACATGAATTCCAGCGGCACCCTGCCGTTGGCCTCCACCGTGGCCACGGTGGTGGCTCCCGACGGATCGAGGGACGGGAACGTGGTGGGGCTGCACTGCGTGACAATGCGGCGGCGGAACGCCAGGATTTCCACCTCATCCAGGGGACCGGCCGGGTTGGCCACGCCGGCGTGGAGGCGGTAGATGCCCCGGTAAAACGCCGGGATTTCGACCCGGAGCTTCCGCCTGCCGTCGGGTTCGCGCCAGAACGAGCGAACCAGTCCGGCGCTCCAGCTGGTCCCCTCTCCCGAGAACCGCACTTCGAGCGGTTCGGGCCGCAAACGGGTGTCGCGGTATTCGATTTCCACCTCGCCGCCCACCAGGACAAAGGGAAACCGGGCGGTGGTTGCCAGCTGCGGCTTCCACGGGGCGCTGTGCGCCGGGGACTTCGCGGACTGGGGCTGCGGCGTGGGGCGGGAGGTTTCCGCGGCGCGGGGCGCGGCACGGCCGGGCGTCGCGGCGGCACGCGGCGCCGGTGTCCGCTTTCCGGCGGCGGACGGGGCCCCGGGTGTGGCGCGCGGCGGGGGCGCGACGGCGGGCAACAGGCTTTTCCAGTAGGGGGACCTCATGTCCGGAATCCACTCGAAAACGGCATTCGCGTAAACCGGAGGCTCGACGCTGTTCTCGTCCCCGTAGAAACCGAAACGCGAATGGGCGTAGCGCACCATGCTTTCCCCGGGTGCCAGGTCCAGGACGATCTCGTGTCCCCGCACGTCGCGGTGCGGCGTGATCAGGGTGTCCGTCGTCGTCTGGAGGCGCCGGATGAAGGCCGCGTTGCGCTCGGGCGGCGGGTCGCCCAGGCGGGCGGTGTCGCGCCGGATCCGCTCGGGGGTTCGCAGCGCCTCGGCCAGCGGCAGGGGTTCGCCCGTGGCCGGGTCCGGGGCATAATGGCCCGTGTCGGGATCGTAGTAGTGCCATTTCCCGCCGAGGCCGTACTCGGGCACCACGTGCCACGTGAGGTTCCACATCCGCACGTTCAGCCCCAGGCCCTTCCACAGCGTGCCCAGGACGAGCGCGCTGTCGTCGCACAGGCCGTAGCCGTACACATTCAGGAGTTTCACCGGATCGTGGGTCTCGTCGTAGGGATCGGGCGGGGACCAGTGGTATCGGAAGCGGCGCACCGTGCTCCACGCCGACCTGGCCAGCGAGTTGCTCGACGGGCCGTCCGACGAGCGGCGCACATACTTGAGGATCCGGTCGAGGGACGACAGGTCCGGAACCATGCCGGTGGAATAGCGAACCCGCGCCACTTCGCGGTTGGAGCGGTTGGTGACGGTCAGGGAAACCGACTCGGTGGTGATTCCGGGCGGCTCGCTGATCTCCACCCGGGCCGGACCGTCGGTCCAGAACCCGGCGCGGCGCGCCTCGACCATCACGCGCGTGGGACCCGCCGCCTCGGCCGCCGTGGTGGGGATGTCGGAGGGTTCGGCCGGAGCCGCCGCCGCCATCGCAACCAGCAAAACAAGGAACGCGATACGCGGGCGGGCCGGGGCGGGCATGGCTCTACCGGACGCCGGTGTGGCCGAATCCGCCCTCGTCGCGGGCGGAGGCCGTCAGATCGCGCGCCTCCACGAAGCGCGCCCGCGTTACGGGCGCGATCACCAGCTGGGCGATCCGGTCCCCGTGCCTCACCACGAAGGGTTCGCCGCCGTGGTTGATCAGGATCACGTGCACGACTCCCCGGAAATCGCTGTCGATCGTGCCCGGCGAGTTGAGCAGCGTGACGCCGTGGCGCGCGGCGAGGCCGCTGCGCGGGCGCACCTGGCCCTCATACCCGGGCGGGATTTCGAGGCGCAGGCCGGTCGGGATCATCGCGAACGCGCCCGGCGCCAGGGTCACCGGTTCGCCCAGGGCCGCGCGCAGGTCCGCCGCCGCCGCGCCCGCGGTCATCACCTCGGGCAGGGGCAGATCCCGCGCCGACGGCTCGACGAGCACGCGCACGACCACACCGTCGTCGTGACTATGGCCGGGGGATTCGGGCATCGGGTTCGCCTGGTTGGGACAACGCCGGGCGCGCCGGTAAATTCAGCGGGGGACGGCAAGCCGCGCGGTTCGCGCAGCAAGGTCGCTGATCTTTTCCACGGCGTGCATGGCCAGCGAGCAGCAGACCGTGTCACCGAACAGGTCCACCCACTTTCCGGGAACCGCGGCGCCGCCGATCATTGCCCCGACCACCGAGCCGGCCGTGGCGCCGTTGCAGTCCGTGTCGAGGCCGGCGTGCACCGCGATGCCGATCGTGCGCCCGAAATCGCCCTCCCCGTAGAGGAGGCCGAGGGCCACCAGGCATGCGTTGTTGATCGTGTGAACGGGGTGGTAATTCCCGTAGGCGTCGAGAATCCGGGCGTGGCAGGCCCGCCAGTCCCGCGGGATGTCGCGGTGCCACGCGAGGGTGGCCTCCAGGGCCGCGCGCAGGCGGGACTTGCGGGGGATCACGGCCATGCCCGCCCGGATGGCCTGTTCCGGCGTGTCGGCGGTGAAGGCCGCGGCCACCATGGCCGCCGCCCACATGGCCCCGTAAATCCCGTTCTTGCGGTGCGAGATGCAGGCGTCACGCCAGGCCATGCGCGCCGCCTCCACCGGGTTCCCCGGGTTGATGTAGCCGTAAAAATCGGTCCGGATCTGCGCGCCGATCCACTCGCGGTACGGGTTCTGATGCCGCCCACTTTCGGGAGGCGGCACGCTGTTGAGGAAATTGCGGTACGCGGCCCGCTCTGCGGTCCACGACTGGGCGGCGGGCATCAGTTTCAGCCAGGCCCACATGACATCCTGCGGCGTGAAGTCCCGCCCGGACTGCTCCACCACGCGCAGCGCCATCACGGTGTAGTTGATGTCGTCGTCCATCTCGGCGCGCGTGATGAGGCCGCGGCAACTGCGTTCCTTGTATTCGTCCTTCCATGTCTCCCACCGGGCGGAGGCCGAGGGCACCGGCAGGTAGTCGGTCACCTCCGTCTCGCCGGCCGCCGCGAGCACCTTGTCGATCTCCTCCTTGGGGAACCCCTCGACCGGCTTGCCCAGGATGCAGCCCGCGATGCGCCCCAGCCACGCGCCGTGAATCCGGTCCGCCAGCGTGGCCGGGTTCGCGGGGGCGTGCGGGGCCGGCTCGTCCACGGGCGCGGCCGCTAGGATTGCATCGAGGTCGCTCGGTTCGTCCGGAAGCGCGTCAGCGGCCCGGATCACCGGTTCGTAATCGGCATACAGGCTGATCAGGAGGGCCTCGCGGTCGGGGGTCGGATCGGGCATCCGGGCCACGAGCGCGTCCAGCGTCGCCGCCAACCCGGCATCGCCACCGGTTTCCTCCCTCAGTTGGGTCGCTTCGGTGCGCAGCAGTTCCAGGTAATCAAGCGTCGGGTCCACGGAAACCTCGGGGTAGGGTCTGAAAACGGTATCCTGAATGGGGGGCAAATCCCGTGAAGCAACGACGAAATGCACCTTGCCCGCGCAATTGGGTTCCGGGCGGGTCGGCGATTTTTGGGGTTGCCCTGCGTCCCGGACATGAGGCAAAAGGGGACTTTTGCGGTCCTGTTAAGAACCCCATCAGTTCCTGCCTTGAGCAGTCTCGAAGGAGCATCACCACCATGTCGACCAGCGTCGTCACTCCCGTCTCCAAGGCCTCCCCGGTTATCGTGGGCCCGGAAGACCGTCCGTGGATCAATGTCCTGGGCACCCGGGTCCGCCTGATTCTGACTGCCGCAGACACGGGCGGTTTCCTGACGGTCACCGAACAGAAGGGTGCGCCGGGAGTGGGCGTACCCACCCATATCCACACCCGCGAAGATGAAATTTTCCAGATCCTGGAAGGAGAACTGGAAATCACCGTTTCTGGGAAACCCCACCGGGTCAGCGCCGGCACGACGGTTCTCGCCCCCCGGAATATTCCCCACAGCTTCCTGATCACGGGCGACCAGGAGGCTCACTTTCTGGTGCAGATCGCTCCGTCGGGAATGGAGAGGATGTTCGAGGAACTGAGCGCCCTGCCTCCCGGCCCTCCGGATCCGGTCCGTGTCGGGGAGATTTGTGCCCGATACGGCATCACTTTCCTGTGAGGTCTTCCGCTCCGAAGTCTGTCCGGAATTGTGATTTCGCGACTGGCGGGTAGTTGCGCGGTCCGAACCTTCCTTCGCTTGGGATTTCCCGTCAATCCCGGGAAACTTAAGCCCCCTCGCCCACCCCACATATTGTCGCCGCCGCGCCAAATGGGTCAATATATGGTGGCGCGCCTATCTTGTCCGCAAAGTCAGCGAAACTTGCCGTCGGCGGCGTCAAATAGGGGGGAATGGTATGCTTCTTGTTCTGTGATCCATGTTGGGATTGGTGTGTCCGGGTGCGGTTGAATCCGCCCCCGGCTTGCACCCTCCGGCAGACAGGCGGTGAGGGACGATGATGATGTTCAACACAGAGACGCAACTGGGCCAGGCGCTCGTGATGGCCGGTCGCTTGGACGCGGACAGCCTGGAAGCGGCGGTGCGCGAGCACCACAAGACTGGGGAACGCCTGGGCGATGTGCTGGTGAAAATGAACCTGTGCACGCAGGAGGATGTCTTGCGGACGCTGGCCGAGCAGATCGGCGTTCCCTTCCTGCGGTTGTCGGACATCCAGATCCCCAAGGACGTCATCGAGCGGGTTCCCGCCAAACTCGTCAGCCACTACCACCTCGTCCCGGTGGAGCAGCACAACGGCACGATCCGCGTCGCCGTCAGCGACCCGCTGGACGTGCACATGCTCGACGACCTGCGCCTGATGCTGAAACTGGAGGTGGAGCCGGTCGTCGCCGCGCCCAAGGACATCGACGACGCCATCAAGCGCTACTACGGCATCGGCGCGGCCACCATCCAGGAGCTCGAGGAGGACCGCGAGGGCGAGGCCACCACGCTGGACGTGGACCGGGGCATCGAGGACATCGACGAGATGGCAGAGGACGCGTCGATCGTCCGCTTCGTCAACCAGATCATCCTGGAGGCCATGACCGACCGCGCGACCGACATCCATGTGGAGCCCTTCGAGCAGGAGCTGCGGATCCGGTACCGCATCGACGGCATGCTCTACGAGGCCACCATCCCGCCGAGCATCAAGCGTTTCCAGAGCGCGATCATCTCGCGCATCAAGATCATGGCGGACATGAACATCGCCGAGCGCCGCCTGCCCCAGGACGGCAAGATCAAGGTGAAGATGGCGGACAAGGACTACGACCTCCGCGTCTCCACCCTTCCCACGCCCTACGGCGAGAGCATCTCCATCCGCATCCTCTCGCGCGACAGCGAGCTGGTGTCGCTCGACCGCCTGGGGCTGGACGACCACAACCTGCACATCCTGCGCCGCATGATCATGAAGCCCCACGGCATCGTGTTCGTGACGGGCCCGACGGGATCGGGCAAGAGCACCACCCTTTACGCCGCCCTGACGGAGATCAACACGGTGGACAAGAAGATCCTGACCGTGGAGGACCCGATCGAGTACCGCATCTCCGGCGTGACCCAGGTGCAGGTGAACCCGCAGATCGAGCTGAACTTCGCCCGCGTGCTGCGCACGATGCTGCGCCAGGACCCGGACGTGATCATGGTCGGTGAGACGCGCGACCCCGAGACGGCGCAGGCAGCCATCCGCGCCGCGCTCACGGGCCACCTCGTTTTCAGCACGCTCCACACCAACGACGCATCGGGCGCCGTGAGCCGCCTTCTCGACATGGGGATCGAGCCGTTCCTGATCGCCAGTTCGGTGGAGGGCCTGATCGCCCAGCGCCTCGTGCGCGTGCTCTGCCCCGCGTGCAAGCAGCAGTTCCAGCCCGGGCCGGAGGTGCTCGCCAGGCTCAGCCTCAACAAGCTCGATGCCACCGGCGCCGTGTTCATGAAGCCGGTCGGCTGCGACAAGTGCCGCTACACGGGCTTCCGCGGCCGCACGGCGATCTACGAGATCATCAAGGTGGACGAGAACCTCAAGCCGCTGATCGTGGAGCGCAAGGCGAGCAACATCATCAAGCAGATGGCCATTTCGTCGGGCATGCGCACGATCCGCGAGGACGGCTGGATCAAGGTCCGCGTGGGCGTGACCACCATCGACGAGGTCCTGCGCGTGACCATGGAGGACGAGTTCGGTGGAGCCGTTTACAATGAGGCGTAGCGGGGTCCGCCGTTTCCGCGGGTCCGAAAGGGCGCCGTCAGCGACGGGTTCCCATCCCGCCCGGCCCGTCCGCGTCCCCAACCCCGCAGGTGACTTCCGACCCCATGCCTCTCTTTAGCTACAAAGCCAAGGACACCTCCGGCCAGATCATCGCCGGCACGCTCGAGGCCGAGTCCACGAACCTCGTGGTCACGCGCCTCCAGGCCATGGGGTATTTCCCGGTATCCATCGAGAACGAGTCGGAGCGCAAGAAATCGGTCTCGGCCGTCGCCCGCAGCTTCACGGGCAAGGTGCGGGTGACCGACCTGGCGACCTTCAACCGCCAGCTGGCGGACCTGCTCGGCTCGGGCATCACGCTGGTGCGCGCCCTGGGCGTCATCCAGAACCAGACCACCAACCCGTTCTTCATCGAGGTGATCACGCAGATCAACCAGGACGTGTCGGGCGGCGACTCGCTCGCGGTCGCGATGGGCAAGCACCCGCGCATCTTCTCGAAACTCCACTGCGCGATGGTCCGGTCGGGCGAGGCGGGCGGCATGCTCGACACGATCCTCTCGCGCCTGGCGGACTTCGCCGAGCAGGAGGCCGAGATCCGCGGCAAGGTGAAGGCGGCCCTGGCCTACCCGGTCATCATGTGCCTCGCAGGCACGGGCGCGGTCATCACGCTGATGACCGTCGTGATGCCGAAGATCCTCAAGATCTACACGGAGATGAACCAGACGCTGCCGCTCCCCACGCAGATCCTCATCTCCGTCAACGACTACCTGCGCGACTACTGGTATGTCTTCCTGGGGGTCGTCGCCTTTGTGACGGCCGGCCTGTGGCGCGCCGTGAAAAGCGAGGAGGGAAAGCGGTTCATCGACACGGCGCTCCTGCGGGTGCCGGTGCTCGGAAACCTGATCCTGAAGAAGGAGGTGGCCAACTTCGCGCGCACGCTGGGCTCCCTGCTCCACAACGGCGTCTCCATCCTGCCCGCCCTCGAGATCACCCGCGAGGTGCTGGACAACCGCGTGGTTGCCGACGAGGTGGCCAAGATCCCCCAGAACGTGACCCAGGGCGAGGGCATCGCCGCGCCCCTCAAGAAGAGCACCGTTTTCCCCCCCGTCGTGGTGAACATGATCGCCATCGGCGAGGAGACGGGCCGGCTGGACGACGTGCTCCTGAAGATCGCGCGCAGCTACGACACGGAGGTGGAGCGCGCCACCAAGACGCTCACGAGCCTCATCGAGCCCATCATCATCCTGCTGATGGGCCTCGTCGTGGGTTTCGTGGTCATCGCCATGCTCCTGCCCATCTTCTCCATCGACCCGAGCGCGTCGGGCTAGCCGCGGGAAGGCGGACACGGCCATGCGCACCCCACGGAGGAGCGGCGGGACACGGAGCGGCATGACGCTCCTCGAGATCCTCGTCGTGCTCACCATCCTGGCCGTGATGATAGGCATCGCCTACCCGACGATGCGCGGCATGAACGAGCACAACAAGCTGCGCGCCACCACCCGCGAAATCGTGGCGCTGATCAAGTACGCGCGAAGCGAGGCCGTTTTCGGGGAGCGCAGGACCCAGCTGTTCATCGACCTGAAAAGGAACGAGTTCTGGCTCGACCTGCGCACCCCCGACCCCAAGACCGGCGAGTACACGGGAAAGAACAAGAACCAGTTCGAGCAGAAGCGGAAGCTGAACGAGAACATCTGGTTCGACGAGGTGACGACCTACGACCGCAACATCATCAAGGACAAGCTGATCGGCCTGGACTTCTACCCCGACGGCAGCGCGTCGCCCGCCATGCTGACCCTGACCAACAAGCGCGGCTCGCGCATGACGGTCGAGCTGATCAAGGGCACCGCGCTGACCGAGGTGACCCTCGGAAGCATCGCCGACAAGAAGGAAAAGGCCGCGGCCGGGGGGGGTGCCTCGTGATGCGCACCCTGCGCCGGCGCCATGGCGGGGGGTTCGCCCTCCTCGAGGTCATCCTGTCCATGGTGATCCTCGGCATCTCCGTGGCCACGCTGATGCGCTCGTTCCAGCTTTCGCTCTCGGCCCTGAAGAAGAACCGCGTCGTGACGCAGGCCACCGTGCTCGCCGACCAGCTGCTGCAGGACCTCGAGCTGGACCCGTCCGGCCGAACCACCGCCTCGGGAACCTTCGAGGAGCAGGGGTACCCGCAGTACTCGTGGAGCCTGCGCCTCACGGAGGAGGAGCCCAAGTACAAGGGCCTGCGCTCGTCCAAGAACAAGGTGGACATGAAAACGGTGCGCCACGCCGTGATCCGCATCACCTTTGACGACGGCGTGAGCAGGCGCTTCACGCCGCTCGAGGTGGAAACCTACCTCCTGCCCCTCGAGCGATGGAGCTACCAGTCCAAGTTCTTCAACGAGCTCTTCAAGGAAGACGCCGGGAAGGGAAGGCGCCGGTGAGCACGCGCACCGCACCCGGCCGCCGCGCCTTCACGCTCATCGAGATCATGGTGGCCATGGTCATCTTCTCGCTCGTGATGGCCTCGCTGTTCGCCAGCTTCCGCGCGGCCGTGAAGTCCTACGACCTGGGCATCACGCGCAGCGAGGGCGACCAGGGGATGCGCTTCGCCATCTCCCAGGTGACCGACGACCTGCGCAACGTCTTCTACCGAAACCCGAACAGCTACAATGTGAACCGGCGCCAGCGCGAGCAGATGGCCGCGGCGCGCGACGCCAAACTGCTCAAGTCCGGGGCCGCCGGAAGGCAGGCCGAGGACCCCGCCCTGCCCGACCTGGGCCCCCCCATCGACCTCACCTTCCGCTCCTCGGACGGCGGCGACAACGACCAGATCAGTTTCGTGCGCCAGCAGACCATGAAACACGGCGAGGACCGCAAGCCCTGGGGCCTGGGCCGCGTCGGGTACCTGATCAAGGACAACGCGCTCTACCGCACCCTCGACGACGTGATGGCGCCGGAAACGGACGAGTACGGAAACGAGATCCCCAAGGAAACCAGGCCCGCCGAGGAAAAGATCGCCACCAACGTGAAGGCCGTCGATTTCAAGTTCGGCTACTGGCACGACGGGGAGTGGCTGACGGCCCCGGACTGGGACAGCAACGCCCCGCGCTACCGCAATCCCTACGAGGAGGATCCCGACAAGGACAAGGCCCAGGGCCAGGGCCAGCCCGAACTGCCCGCGGACCAGGCGGCCCTCATCCAGCAGCAGGAACAGGCCCAGCGCGCCGACGACCTCCCCGCCTGGGTGGAGATCACCTTCACGTTCCTCGATCCGAACAGGCCCGAATCCGAGCGCAAGCTGCGGCAGGTGGTGCAGATGACGGCGGCGCAGGAAACCTACGTGCCGCCCGAGGTGCTGGAGACCCGCTCGCGCCGCGGCCGCTTCATGAGCGACCGGGGCGACACCGGGGGGTTCGCCGGCAGGCGCCGGGGCGGCGGCAGCGGCGGCACGGACCAGGGAGATCGCGGGAGGACCCGGCAATGATGCGCCCGCTTGCAGCCATCCGCCCCCGCGGCCGCCGCGCCGTGGTGCTCGTGCTCGTCCTGTGGCTGGTGATCGTCATGGGCGTCATCGCCTCGTCGCTGGCCTTCGAGGTCCAGGTGAACTCGAAACTCGCCCTCCTGCAGAAGCGCCAGTTCCTGGCCCACAGCCTGGCCAAGGGCGCCGTGGCGCTGGGCATGACCCATCTGCAGAACGACCTGCTGATGGACCACGAGGACAACCCCAACCAGATGGTGGACTCCTTCGCCGATGTGTGGGCGCAGCCCGAGCGCAAGGAGAAGGAGGTCGAGGTGAAGCTGGGCGAGGGGACCTACCAGCTCGAGATCACCGACGAGGAGGGCAAGCTGAACCTCAACTTCATGAGCCAGCGCATGGCCAAGGGGATGCTGCTCTTCTACGGATACGAGGACGAGGACGCGGAGATGATCGCCAACGCGATCGTGGACTGGCGCGACCCGGACGACAAGGCCACCGGCGAGCCCGGGACGACGGAGAACGAGTACTACAGCGCCCTGCTGGGCCAGAAATTCCGGAGGACGGGCCCGCAGGAGGCGCCCATCTACCGGTGCCCGAACGAGAACTTCCTCACGGTGGAGCAGATGCTGGACGTGGTCGGGATCGACCCCGTGGTCTATTACGGCTACGACCCCGAAAGCGAGGAGGCGCAGGAGACCAAGGTGCGCAACGAGATCTCGCAGGGGCGACGTCCCGTGCAGAAACGCAAGCGGGGCGCGAAGATGCGCCCCATGAAGGATATCCTGACCACCCGCGGCAGCGGGCGCATCAACCTCAACACCGCGCCCGAGGAGGTCCTCGCCATCCTGATGTTTGCCGGAAACAACCTCGCGGACCTGGAGGCGGCGAAATCCGCCGCCGAGAGCATTTCGAATTTCCGCGGCTCGGGAGGGATCGGCGCCCGCACCCCGCGCGCCGATGACGCGATCAAGAGCATGGCCGACCTGGGCAAGATCCCGGGGGTGAACGCCGCCGCGCTGGCGCAACTCAGCTCCGCGGGGGCCCTGGGCGCCCAGCTGGCCTTCCGCAGCGACACCTTCGCCGTCACCGGCATCGGCCGCGTGAACAGCGTGCAGAAAACCGTGACGGCCATCGTGTCGCGCAACCTGGACACCTACAACCCCGACGACGCGCGCCTCTCGATGGGCAAGACCCGCATCGGGACCGGCCCGCGGGGCGGTTTCGCCGAGCGCCGCGCCCGCGGCGCCCAGACCCGCGTCGGCCTGAGGAAGGGCGACGACAATTTCGTCCGCATCCCGGCAATCCGGGTGGTCCAATGGATCGAATAGCAGAACCGCCCGCAGACACCGGCGCGGCGTCCCCCGCATTTGCCGGTTGCGCTTTCTCCCCTGCGCCCCCGAATAACGCGCGGACCCGCGTATTGGAGTTCCCATGCCCCTGATCACCGCCATCGAATTCACGGAAAACGAGTGCCGCCTCCTGCAGGCCGACCAGGCCCGCGGGCGCCTCGCCGTGCGCGAGGCTTTCTCATTCCACCTGCCCGGCGAGGAGGATGTGGCCAAGCGCCCCGAAACGTGGGCCGCCAGGTTGCGCGAGACCCTCAGGGCGCGCAAGGTGAAGGCCGGTCCGGTGCGCGTCCTCATCCCCAAGTCCGCCGTCATGGCGCGCATGGTCACGCTGCCCGCCAACGAGGATTCCGAGGTCGCCGGGATGGCCCGTTTCGAGGCCGAGCGCCACATCCCCTTCAACGCCGAGCGCCACGTGATCGGGCACCACATCCTGGCGCGCCACGGCGTGCAGGGGTGCCAGGTGCTGCTGGCCGCCGTGGACGACCCGGTGGCGCGCGAATACCTGGAGACCTGCGTGCGCGCCGGCCTGACCGTCGAGTCGCTGGGCGTGTCATCGCTCGCGATGTTCAACGCCCTGTCCGCCGCGCGCTCGGCCGGGATATCCGACAAGGTGGTCGCCCTCGTCCACATCGGCCGCGCCTCCACGGACCTGGTCATTGCCAACAGCGGCGTGATGAACTTCGCGCGCAGCTGCACCACCGGCGTGGACCGGCTTTTCGCGGACCTTGCCGAGGCGGAACCGGGCCGCGAGTTCGGGCTGTCGGACCTTCCCCTCATGGACTCCCTGGAGCCCCAGCGCACGTTCCAGCCCCCGGCGCAGGCCCACGTGCCAGACCCGTCGCCCGCCACCGACCTGTTCGGCGAGACCACGCTGGTCATGCACGCCGCCCAACCCACCCCGGCCGACGCCGCGGCCCCGGACAACCGGGGCGCCGTCGCCTTCAAGAACTGGCTGCTCCGCGTGCTGCAGGAGGTGCGCCGGACCTACGAGTACGCGCGGCGCGAGTTCAACTGCCCACCCATTGAGGAATTCCACCTCTCGGGCGAGGGCGCCCTCATCCGCAATCTGCCACAGTTCCTCCAGGCGAATTTCTCCACGCCCTCCAGCGTGCTCGATGCGCTGGCCGGCGCCGAGATTCCCGCGGGCCTTTCGGCCGACCTGGCGGGCCGCGGGCCGGTGCTGGCCGCGCTGGCCGGCGCGTTCGCCTCCGAGGCGCCCCAGGCCGTGCGCATCAACCTGCTGCCGCCCGACTACGTGCAGAAGCGCGCCAGCAAGCGCCAGCAGCAGAGCACCATCACCTCGGGCATCCTGGCGCTCGCACTGATCGTGCTCGTCTGGCTCCTGGTCAGCGACGCGTTCAACAAGCAGGACGAGATCACCGCGCTGCTCCAGTCCAAGAACCGCGAGATGAAGGACAGCGTGGCCGAGCTGGAGAGCAAACGGCAGCGCCTGGACATCATGCAGAAGTACATCAAGGACAGCCACGGCGCGCTGACGATCCTCGACGCGATCAGCGGGATGGAGATGGTGCCCAAGGACGCGACCCTGACGCGCTTCGAGTACCGCAAGGACGACGAGGTGAAAATGCAGGGCCACACGCGGACCTTCGCCGACATCAACAAGCTGCGCAACGCGCTGGAGAAAACCGGCTTTTTCGCCTCGGTGTCGCTGGACGAGGGCAGCAACAAGCCGCGGGTCCTGCCCAACCGGACCGAGCCGGTCTTCGAGTTCTTCATGACCGCCAAGTTCGCCAAGCGGGCGGTGAAGAAGGGCAAGGCCGCGGCGGGCGCAACCGCGGCCAGGGCCGAGACCAAGGTGAACAAGACCGAGGAGGCCACCGATGGCGCTAACTAGCCGCGAGCTGAAGATTATCTGGCTGACCGGCGGCGTGATCGCCGCGACGGTGCTTTGGCAGGCCGGCATCGCCCCCCTGTGGGACCAGTACACGACCCGGCAGGCCATCCTCGAAACCGAGCGGGCCAAATACATGAAGAACGTGGAGACGCTGAACGAACGCGACAAGATCGAGGTGGGTTTCGCCAAGATCGAGGCGTCGTTCCCCAAGGACGACCCGGAGCGGGCGCCCGAGGACGCGTTCTCCGAGGACGTGATGTACGCGGCCCAGAACATCCTGCCGGGCCGCATGCCCCAGCCCGGCCGCGTGGAGCACGAGAAGATCGAGGGCGTGCCCGGCTACGAGTTCCTCACCTTCCCGATCACCTCGGTGGGCGAGCTGGAGAACATCGCCCTGCTGCTCAAGGGGTTCGATCAGAAGGGGTTCCTCATCAAGAACCTCGTGGTCACGCACTCGCGCTCGATTGACGACCCGGAACTGCGCGTGGAGGTGACGCTGGCACGCATCGTGAAGATTCCCGAGGACGAGGGCGGCCCGCTTCGCGCCCGCCCGCTGGGATTGCGCACCGGCAGCCGGGGAGGCAACCGCCCATGAACCGGCGCGACCTCACCATCAACCTGGTGCTGCTTGCGGCCATCGCCGCGGTCACCTACCTGATATTCGCCCAGTCGTCGCAGGTGACCAGCCTGCCCGCGCCCAAGGCGTACAGGAAGACACAGGCGCCCCCGCGAGAAACCGACTTCAACCCCGACGCCGTCGGGAAAATCTACACCAACGTGGGCGAGACCAGGCTGTTCCAGGCCATCATCACCCCCACCCCCACCCCCACGCCAACGCCGGCCCCGCCGGAAAAAACGCCCGACATCCACAACGCCCTGCGCGCGTGGCGCCTGATGACGGCCGGAGACGGGGCCGCCACGATCGAGGACAAGAGCGCCAAGGAAGGCGAGGAGGGGCGTGTCTTCGAGCTCAAAATCGGCGAGAGCCACCAGATGCAGGGAGAGGGCGGCAGCCGCAGCGTCACGCTGAAATCCATCGACGAGTCCGGCGACTTCCCCGCGGCGGTTTTCACGATGGAGGGAACCAGCGAAGAGGCGAAGCTGAAGATGGAACAGTAGCGGACTCCCTGCAGTTTCCGGAAAAAGCGGGAACGCCAAAGGGCCAAAAGGCCAAAGAGCCAAAGGGCCCAACCCCTCTTGTGATGATGCGAGGCGAGTTTGTTCGCCTCAAGACAAGGCCTGGATGTCCGCCGCGGAATATCGTGTTTCCCGGGTCCGCAGGGGTTGTTGCCTTTTGGCCTTTTGGCGTTCCTGCTTTTCATGCCCCGATCCGCGGTCGGTCAGTTCCCGAAAACCCGCAGTTCCGTCAGGTGGACGTTCTCCCCGGTCTTGTTCTTCAGCATGGTGACCCGGACAAAGCGTGCGGCCACCGGCGCGAACCGGAAGGTGTCGCCCTCGGGCACCGCGCGCTCCTCGTTTGTAGATTTGTCACCCACCACCCTCCACGATGCTCCGTCGGCCGACACCTCGACCTTGTATTGGTAAACCTGGTCCTGGTTGAACATCGGGAACACCTGGATCCGGGCGATTCCCGTGGTTTCACCCAGGTCCACGGAGAGCCACTGCGGCATCTTCGGCCCGGCCACCCAGTTGGACTTCTGGTAGTCCACGGCGTTGCCGTCCACGGCCATCGCGGCCCCGGTGCCACCGCTGGTGGTGACGGGTTTTCCCACGGCGATGCCGGAAACCTCCGGTCCCCACACCCGGTTCCAGGTGTGGGCGCGCTCCCCCGCGGTCAGCAGCGCGGGCGCCTCCACGGGAACCGGCTTGTGGCCCGCCCTCACGTACTCCGCGAAGCGGCGGGCGTACTCGGCCTTGTAGTCGGTCACGGCCTTCTCATAGGACAACGGCTCCACGGGCCGGCGCTTCCATTTCAGGGACACCCATGTGGCATCCGGCGAAAGCAGGATGTTGCGGCCCTCGGTGCGCGACCGTTTTGCGTCACTTCGGAAAGCCTGCAGGTCCGCCCAGTAGGGCACCGCGACAACGACATGGACGGGTTCCCGGCGCCATCTTGCCGCGATGCGCACGGTGGCGCCGTCCTCGCGGAAGCGCATCGCGGCGCTGACGGGTCCCATCTCCGTGGGCATCCCCGTGAAGGCAACCCTCCGGCCCGGCGCACCCCATTCGGGCGAAATGACGCCGAACAGGTGCAGGTCGCGGCCGTTCAGGCCGCCGTCGCCGCCGCGCTCCATCACCAGCATGTTGCGGAGCAGCGTGTTGAACATCGCCGAACCCCATCCGTGGGGCGGGTAGTTGGCCCCGGTGTCGCGCGCGCCCCAGGGGTCCGCCTCCCACTCGAACATCTCGTGGCAGGACCCCGTGTGCAGCAGGATCGCGTAGAAGTCGCGCAGGGCCTCCTCCTGCTCGCCGCGCACGACGAAGTTCTGCGCGCTCTTGACGGTGAGGTAGTGGTGCAGGCGACCCTTGTAGGTCATCAGCCCCTCGGCGTATTTCTCGCGCCGCATCTTCGCCAGCGTGGCGCTCACGCGCGCGTCGTCGGGCGCCAGCACCTCTCCCGGGAACAGCGCCAGCAGGTTGCCCCAGTCCTGGCCGCCGGGCGTGTCGAAGCTGGGCGGGATGGGGCGGTCGGTCCCGCACTCCTTCTCCAGTTTCGCGAGGAACGCTGCCCGGAAGTCGTTGTACTGGGCCAGGAAATCGGCCGCCTCCTTGCCGCGCCCGATCCAGCGCGCGATGCGGGCGGCCGTCCGCGTGCCGGCCAGCGCCCAGAAGTTGTGGCCCCCCAGGTGGCCGGGCACGTATTCGTTGTCGAAGATGCTGGTGGCAGGCATGATGTGGAAGGGTTCGGCGGCGCGGGCTTTGCGGAGCCACCCGATGGCGGGCGGAAACACGCTGAAAGCCTTGCGCGCGTAATCGCGGTCGCCCGTCAGCAGGGCATGCTGGCCGATGGCGTAGAGCGCCTGGCCGAATCCGTCCGTCTGCCCCTCCTGGCTCTGAAACTGCCCGTCGGGCTTCTGGAATGTGTGGAAGTACTCGAGGCACCGGCGGGCGATGTCGTGGTGCCCCCACAGGTCATAGCAGCGCACGATGTACGCCCCGTCGCGCAGCCAGAACCAGTTGTACTGGGTCTTGTTGACGCCCTGCACCCAGTACTTGTTGAAGCGGGTCCAGATGGCCAGCCAGTCGTACATGAGATTGGCCCGGTGGGCGAGCATCACCTTGGCCTCGGGGATTTCCACGCGCGCGCCGCGCGCGCCCAGGCGCCGCCAGAAGGCCGCGGTGGCTTCCTTCTTGGGGGTGAAGCGCGCCCCTCGGATCGCTTGCAGTTGCCGCCCGTCGGAAACGGGAACCGGGACCGATGGCATCTTGAAGTCCAGGCCGCGCGACGCGCCCGGCGCAAGGCGCAGGGCATAGCGCACCATTCCCACCTCGGCGCGGTCGCTTACCTGGTGCCTGGCCCCCGGGAATGGACCCGTGTAGGGAACCCCCGGCACGGCCTCGCGGACGCCGCCGGGCGGGAAGAAGAGGATCGCGCGCCCGTCGCGGATCACGCAGTCGCGCGTCATCTCGTAACGCCACGCGGGCGAGAACGGGTACGGCTTCATGTAGCCGAAACGGTGGTCGTTCACAAAGAAACGCGTGGCCGCGGCAAGGGTTGCCGTCGCGGTGCGGGCCGAACGGTTGGTCGCCGTCACGCGCACGAAGTTGGTCGTGTTGGAAAGCGGGTGGTCGTCGTGGGCCGCAGCGAAAGTCTCGACGCGGAATTCCACGGCCCCGTCGCTCCACCCGTAGCGGATCACCGGAATCCATCCGTCCAGCAGTTCCTTCTGGCGCGCCATCGCCGGTTTCAGCGGTTCGCCCGAGAAGAAGCAGAGTTCCGCGCCACCCGCGTAGATCGCACCGTCAAACGTGACCTGCGACCCCTTGGCCACACCCATCATGCCGATGTTCAGCGTCGGCTTGGACAGGTAGCAAAAGGGGCCAGTCGCATCGATCACCGGGTCCACCATCGGAATGACGGACTTGGAGGCGGCGGATTGGGCCTGCGGGAAGGCGGGGAACGCGAGAATCAGGGCTGCGGTCAATGAAAGAAGGCGCATGGGGATCACCTGTGGCGGTCGGGTTGACAGGATTGCTTCCTCCGCATGCGGGGACGGGAAACGGGAATGGAAAGGAATTTCGTGCGGGGGACGGGGATGGGCCGGTCCGGTCCGGGTAACCGCCCGGTCCGCCGGTACGGTGTTTTGCGCGAACGGAAATACTGACCCATTTGGGCCGCGCACTTTCCTTGAATCCGCTTTATCAGTGTTTCACAAATGCCCCCTGACGACTTCTGTCCCGGTCGCAGATTCGCTTCACCCCATCCGAGGTTCCCCAAATGCGGTCAGCCTGCCGGTTTTCCCTGAATGCCCTTTCCCTTTTCTCCTGCCTGGTGCTGGCCGCCTGCGGCTCGCGTGAGCAAGGCGCGGACGGCGCAGCCGCGCGGACCACGGGCGAGACCCGGATCGTGCGCACCCATGCGACGCCGCGCACGGCCAAGACGCCCCGCGCAGCGCGGCCGGCCGACCCGCGTCCGGAGGAGAGGCGAGCCGGGGCCGACGGCCCACCCACCAGCCCCACCATCGCGGGGCGTGTGACGCTGCCCGGGGGGGCGCCGGCCCCCGGAACCACCATCACCCTGCAGGGTACGCAGGATTTCTACGCCCAGGTCGAGGGGGTGCGACTGGATGCGCCCGCCCCCCGCCAACCCGATCTGGTCGCGGTTGCGGCCGCCGACGGAACCTTCCAATTGCGTGTCCCCGAATTGCCCACCTACCCGCTGCGGGTTCGGAGGGAAGGATACGCCACGGCGGTCGGCGTCCTCCCCGGGTATTTCCAGGGTTACGGGGCTCCCCCGCCAGACCCGATGCGGGCGGATGTGGAACTCACGACGGCATCCCGCGTTTCCGGTCGCGTCACCGGGCCGGACGGCAAACCCGTCGGGGGCGCGTTGCTCACAGCCACCCCGGTGCTTCCGTCCGGCCGCAGCCGGGAAAGCCGGATCCGGTTCTTTCCTGTCGCGGGCGAGTCCCGGACCACCACGGAGGGGCTGTTCGCCATATCGGACGCCGCCGCCTCGTCCACGATCAACCTGATGTGCGACCTGCCGGGATATGTGCCTGTGAGCCGGGAGGTCATCCCGCCCGCGGAAAACCTGGACATCCGCCTGACGCGCGACGGCGCCGTGGTGGAGGGCAATGTGTTCCTTCACCCGACGGGGGAGGGGGTGGCCGAAGCATCGGTGACGCTGAACATGGGGCTGCTCCAGGGCACCCGGCGGACTGGCGGGATCCGCCGCGAGGTCCGGACGGACTCGCTGGGCGCGTTCCGGTTCGCCGCGCTGCCCGCCGGCAACGCCATGCTGGATGCGCAGAAGGGCGACACGCTGCGCCTTTTCCGGGATACCGCCCGGGGCGGCGGCGGCACGGCACTGGCCCTCGCGGAAAAGGAAACCACCTCCGGCGTGCGGCTGGTCGTGTATCCGGGACATGCCGTGCGGGGCACGGTGATGGACAACGAATCGGGCGACCCCATCCCCGGCGTGGAACTTGCCGTTGCGGCGGGCTACCCGGGCCGGAGGGGGACGCCGCAGGCCGATCCATCAACTTCACCGGTCCTGACCGACGCGAGGGGCTTCTACCGCCTGGAACATGTCTTTCCCCGATTCGGGCGGGGCGCGCAACTGACCGTGAAAAAGGACGGTTACCAGCCCGTGCAGGATCGCCCGGGCTACGACCCCTCCGGCAACCTGGGTGTGCCGCTGGAATTGGCGTCCGATGACCTGGACGTGGTTCGCAACATCCGCATGAGCCGCACGGTGACCATCCGCGGGCGCGTGAAGAAGTCCAATGGCGACCCCGTCCCCCTTGCGACGGTAAAGCTATATGCCACCAACCAGGGTCCGGGCTTTGGCCGCGATTCGAACAGCACGACCAGGGCGGACGGCACATTTGAAATGAACACGCTGCCCAACCGACAGGTGCGCGTCCTGGCGCAGGCATCGGACCTGGCGCCGGGGATCAGCCCGGTGATCGAGCTGGGCGCGAAGCCGGTGGAGAATGTCGAGATCATCCTGACGCCCGGCTGCAATGTGGCGGGCGTGGTGGTGGATCCGGACGGAAAACCCGTGCAGGGGGCGTCGGTGACCGCGAGCGTGACCGCCCAGGTTGGCAATTCGGGATTCGGCGTTCCCTCAAAAAGCGTCGAAACCGGCGCCCGGGGACAGTTCGCCTTCGCCAATCAGGCCACCTTCGGACAGCTCTATCTCGGCGCGACGGCCAAGGGGTTCGCACAGGCAAAAAGCGAGAGCCTGACCCTTGCCGAGGGGAAGGACCGGACCGATGTGAGGCTGGTGCTTCAGAAGTCCTTCTTTATCTCGGGGAAGGTGACGGACGAATCCGGGTCCGCGGTGGACGGGGTGAGCATCAGTGCCAGCCGCAGCAACGGGAGCGGATACGGAAACGCCCAGACCTCGGAAACCGGGGTCTTCCGCATCGAGGGACTAACCGAGGGGACTTACAGCATCCAGGCCTACAAGGAAGGCAGGAACGCGAACCTGGAAAACGTGGAAACCGGGCGCACCGACGCGAACATCGTTTTGCGCGCCCCGAACCGGGACAACCAGGCCACGCCCACACCCGGCAAGGTGCGCTTCGTGGGAACGGTGGTGGACGCGCGCACGCGGCAGACGCTGGACGATTTCAGCGCGCGGGGGGCGACATACTCCAACACCTCCGTCAAGCGGCTCACGGAATCCGGAAAGTTCGCGGTGGAGGGGCTTCGGCGGGGAATCATGCTGCAGCTGACGGTGGACGCTCCCGGCTACCGTCCCCAACAGGTGAGCGTGCAGGTGGACAAGGACGAGGGCACGGTGGAGCAGACCATCGAACTAGGGACCGGCGGCACCATCACGGGGCGCGCCGTGACCGGGTCGTCGCCGGCCAGGCCGCTGGCCGGCGTGCGGGTGGACCTGCTGAACCTGGGCGGGGGAACCGCGATGATGTACGGGTATTATGGCAGCTTCGCCGCCTCCGACTATTCCCGGATCCCGTCCACCGCCTCCACGCAGACGGGGTCGGACGGGCGCTTCCGGTTCGAAAAGGTGTCTGCCGGACCGGCCGCGGTGGCGCTGAAAACCGAGAGCATGATCAGCAGGGTGACGCGCCAGGGAACCGTGAAACACGGATCGGAAACGGATCTGGGCGACATTCCCATTCCATCGGGTTCCGGAATTCGGGGACAGGTTGTCCGCCAGCCGGGGAGGGTCGGGATGGCCGACACGCGGGTGATGATCTCCGTCAACGGGGGATATGGCAACAAGGACACGCGCACCGGCCCGGACGGCAGGTTCGAGTTCCCCGGCATCGGGTCCGGCCAGTACAACCTGTCGGCGCCCGACCTGGGCGCCTCCACTTATGTGGAACTGACAGGGAGCACCGACAAGGATGTCCTGATCGAGGTGGGAAGCGCCACGATGGAGGGCATGGTCACCCGGCGGGGAAAACCGGCCGAGGCCAGCCTGAACCTGAACCTCCAGCGCCAGGGCGACACGCACCTGCACCGCTACGCGTCCGTCGCGTCGGACGGGCTGTACAAGATCGAGAACCTGGTGGGCGGCGAATGGGATGTCTGGGTGGGGCCCGGCGGGGGCGGGGGCGGCAACAGCACGGTCAAGGTGAGGGTTCCGTCCCAAGGGATCGTGCGGCGCGATTTCACCCTGCCGTCGGGGCGCGCGGTGGTGCGCGTCGAGGATGCCAAGGGACAGCCCGTGGAGCGGGTGCTCGTGAGCGTGCAACAGGTCCGGACGGACTCGCGGCCGTCAGGATCCGAATACAACGGCAACCAATCCACCGGCAGCGACGGCACGGTGGCGTTCAACAGCCTGCCGGGCGGACGCTACAGGGCTTCCGCCACCCATTCGGAAAAGGGCATGGGGACTTCCGAACCCTTCGACGTGCCCGAGGATGGCGACGCCAAACCCGTGACCCTGCGGCTTGGCGCCGGATCGTGCACGGTGGTTTCCACGGTGCTCCGATTCTCCGACGGACGCCCCCTGCCCGAGGCAAGCATCTCGCTGCACCGCACGGATGGCGGACAGTCCCTCAACCCGGCCGACAAGCGCGACGCCAACGGCACCGTCCGGGTGACGGGACTGGATCCGGGCAGGTACAGCGTGTGCGTCGGGGCGCGGTGGTACAAGGGATCGTGCAAGACGGTGGAACTGGAGCCCGGCAAGACCGCGACCGTGGAGGATGTGCTGACCGAAGGGGGAGACATCACCTGGCGCGTCCTCGACGCGGGAGGAAACCCCGCGCGGAACATGCAGGTGATGGCGGAACCGGCGGACCCGAACTCGATCGAGACGCGCCAGAACTCCTGGCTGCAGAGCGACGGCGTGGCGCGTTTCCAGGGTTTGCTGCCCGGCGAGTACCTGCTTTCGGCGAAAAACCAGCAGGCCAACAAGATCGTGGGTACGGCGAAAGCCGTGGTGCGGGTGCGCGAGAACACGACCGTGGAGAGCCGGTTGAGTGAGTAGGGGGAGCGGGGCAATCTGTCCCTTCCCCCCGCCGTATCCGCCGTTGACATCCCGTCGCCCCGGTTTCAGCCCGATGCGCATGGCCTCCACCTTTCCCCCGCCCGCGCCCGACGCACGAACCGCCACGATCCGCCGGACAGCCCGGCCGCCCGCGCCCGACGCGGACTGGGACGATCCGGCCTGGGCCGCGGCCGCGACGCTCGAGGTGGCCGACTTCCACCCCAAGAGCAGCGATCACCGGCCGCGCACCCGGGTGCGCGCCCTGCACGAACCGGACGGACTGCATGTCGCGTTCCGCGTCGAGGACCGGTTTGTGCGCTGCGTGCGGACTCAGTTCCAGTCCTCCGTGTGCCTGGACAGCTGCGTGGAGTTCTTCTTCTGGCCGCGCCCCGACGCCGGATACTTCAACTTCGAGCTGAACTGCGGCGGCACGCTTCTCGTCCATTACTACCCCGACGTGGCCCCCCCGCCCCCCGGCCAATGGCGCAAGGGGGTGCACCTGCCGGCCGAATCGGGCCGGCGCGTGAGGATTTCCCATTCGATGCCGGAGGTGGTGGAGCCGGAAATCGCCGAACCGGTGACCTGGTCGCTCCGGTTCTTCCTGCCGTACGAAATCCTGGAGGAGCAGGCGGGACCCGTGCGCCCCGCGCCGGGCGGCGAATGGCGCGGCAACTTCTACAAGTGCGGCGACGAGACATCGCACCCGCACTGGGCGGCGTGGTCACCCATCGGCGAAACGCTGAGTTTCCACCAGCCCGCTCGGTTCGGGCGGCTCGTGTTCGAGTGAGCCGCGCCCCGCGGCGGCAGAGCGTGCGGACGCCACCCGGGGTTTGCGCGGCTCCTACTTGCGCCCCCCGGCCAGCAGGAACTGGAGCGGGTGGTTGGCGCGCCGTCGCCAGGCGGCCTCGTTGTGGACCGCGCCCTCGTCCACGAAATACTCGAAGTCGCGCGGCCTGCCCCAGCCGGCTTTCCGGGCCTCCCCGGCAAAACGGCGCGTGACCGGGGCGCCGTCCCGCGCCGGGCCCGACGTGCCGTGGTCCACATAAAGGCGGAACCTGCCGCGGCCGCGCTCACGCAGGAGATCGAATGCCGTTCTGCCGCGCGGATCGGCGGCCATCGGGATCGCCGGTGAGAGGGCCGCGACGTTTCCGAAAACTTCGGGATAGGCGTAGCCGGCCAGGATGGAGATGATGCCTCCCATGCTGGATCCCATCACGCTGGTGTCCGCCGCGCCGGGCCGCGTGCGGAAGTCGGCGTCCACGCGCGGCTTCACCACCTCGACCAGGAAGCGCAGGTACGGGATCTCGCGGGGGCGCATGACCGGCGCCCCCATCCCGTATTCGGCAAGCCGCGCCTCGGAATTGGGAATGCCGACGAGTATCGCCGGGGGCAGGGGCGGATGTCCCTGCCGGATGGCGCGGTTCAGCTCCCAGCCCCCGTGGCCGAAACCGGCCGACGGATCGTCCCACACGTTCTGGCCGTCGTGCAGGTAGATCACGGGAAAGCGGCGGGCCGGCTCGGCGCCGTATTCGGGGGGAAGCCAGACGAACAGCGGACGCGGGGCCAGCGTGGCCGTGGTGGCGCCGCGACCGGCGCGGCCCGGCGGCGGCCCGGAGAACGACTCGGCGGAGATCAGCAGTCCGGCCGCGGTGGTTGCGCGCGCGTCGTACACGAGCTGTCCGGGGGCGTAGCGGACGGGAATCCAGGGCTGCGCAAAACCGGGCGGCACTCCCGCCACCTGGACGGTGACGGCGGGTGCCTTTAGCGAGGGCGCAGGCCGCTTTGCCCGGGCGCCGCCCCGCTTTGCCTCGATCACCGAGTTCCATCCGCCGTACCCGTCCGACTCGCGGTCGGGGTTCGTCGGGTCGGAGAACCAATCGGTCCCGTCCACAACGAACTTGTACAGCTGGCGGCCGGGGGGCAGGGGCACATCGGCGCGGTACACCCCGTCGCGCCCGCGCGTCATCGGGTGGGCCGCGGGATTCCACCCGGAGAAACTGCCGGTGACGGCAACCGTGGTGGGCGTGTCGCCCAGCGGGCGATACTCGAAACGGTGGGCGGCCGCGGGCGCGGCGGCAACGGCGGCCGCAACTCCGGCGGCGAGTGCGATGCGGCGGGGCATGGGGGATGCTTCCTTTCCGAAACGCCGGGCCTGGCGGGGCGCGGCATTCATGCCCCCGTCGGTATCACTCGCTGATCAGCCGTGCAAGGGCCGGTTCGTCCTCCTCGATCTCCTCGTAGCGCCCCACACGGGGATTCTCGAAGAAGTTGTCGGCCGTGTCGTCGTTGGCGGTCGAAACCTCGCCGATGATCGCGTACCCGGTGACGGGCCAGAACTCGTGATACGATCCGGGAAAAAGCGTGATCCGTTCGCCCGCACCGAGCGTCAGCAGGGTTCCGCCGGGAATAGTGCGTTCCTCACCGTTGACAAGGACGCGGATCGGGGTGTCGGCGGAGCGGTCGGGTCCGCCCTCCGGGTTCATCGCCACGAGGCGGATCGCGAAACTTCCCTCGCGGCAGATGATGTCCTCCTGCTTGCGGCGGTGGGCGTGGAGGGGCGTGACCTGGTTTTGGCGCGCGAACATGAGTTTCTCGCAATACTGGGGCAGTTCGGCCAGGTTGACGAGGGTGAGGCCGAAACGGGAGAAATCCCCGAGGCCGAAGCCGGTGACATCCCATCGCGGATTGGGGGGCAGGTGCCAGTGGTGACGGGCGAACGCGTTCCGGGCGTCCGTGATGGCGGCGTTGATCTGGGAGCGTTTCATGTTCGCGCAATCCTGAGCGGATGGGATTTTGTGCAGCGTAAGCGCTTGCGGGCCCCTGCCGCGTCTCCGGACTGCAAGGACGCCTTGAGCGGGGAGGTGCCCCAAACACCTCGTTTGACTTTCTAAACCCGCTGCCATGCACTCCGCAATTGCAATCGTGTTCGCCCGCAGCCAAACAGGGAAGGGCTTGGTTGTCAAAGTTCCGCCTCGCAGGCTCACCGCCCTGCGGTTGACGGGACCTTGAGCTTCGGCATATAGTTGCAGGGGTGAAGGGTTTGATCCACGACGAAAAATGGCGGATTCAAGGGCGCACGAGGGGCTTCTCGCTGATCGAGTTGCTCACCGTCATCGCCATTGTGTCATTGCTAACCCTTGTGGCCATAGGATCCTACGCCAACTTCCGCAAGAGCCGCCGCACGGTGGACGCGGCGCAGAGCGTGCAGTCCGCCATGGTCGCCGCGCGTTCCTATGCCATCACCTCGGGCAGCTGGTACACGCTGGTTTTCCAATTTGTGAATCCCATGACCAACGAGCCCGAGGTTTCGTACTGGATTGACGAGGTGGTCCCGAAATCCACCAAGTCCGCCGCGACGGCCTCCGCGCCTTTCCCCCCCTCGTTTCTCGATCGCAAACGGATGCGCGTCACCACGCCCGAACTGGTTCCACCCGGCCTGAAGGTCACGCTGGATATCAACACCACGGGAACCGTGTCCTATCCGTCGTCCGGCGTGAACTATGCCGCGATCCTTTTCCGCGAAGACGGGACCTCAGACCAGGCATCCGTCCAGATGGTGGACGACAACGCGGATGCCTCGCAGGCCTCCAACTACACGACGGTGAAACTGTACGGCCCGACCGCCAAACCGCGGGTGATCGCCCATGACAAGAAATAGCCGTCGGGCCGCCAGGTGCGGCGGTTTCACCCTGCTCGAGGTGCTCGTCAGCCTGGCGATCCTTGTCTCCGGCGTCATCGCCATCGTGTACCTGTTTCCCGGCACCCTGCGCGGCAGCGCCGAGGCGGCCCTGCTGACGGAGGCGGCCCTGCTGGGGCAGGGAAAGGTGGCCGAGATCCGGCGCGACGACACGACCACCGGCACCCTGAAAGCCCTGATCGCCGCCCGCACCGAGGAAACCGCACCCGTCGCATTTCCCCAGGAGCCGCGACTGACTTACTCGTTTGGCGGCCGGTCGGCCATGTACGACCCGGCCACCGACCCCGTGCGCGGCGCGTCCGGCGTGGCACGCGTCATCATCCGATACGCGGCCTCGTACCGCGCTTCCAAGGACCCGGTCTATGAACTGCGCTTCAGCATGTAGCCGCGTCCGCAACGGACGCCCGCGCGGCTTCACGCTGCTCGAGATGCTCACGGCCGTGCTGATCCTCGGCCTGTTCTTCACGGGCGCGACCCTCGGTTTTGTCCAGATGCTGCGCGCCAAGGACCGGACCCAGGCCCGCCTGGAGGCCCTGGGAAATGCGCGCCACGCCCTCGACCGGATCGGCAACGACCTCCACCTCGCGCGAAGCGGGCCGGCCGGGCCGCCGTTCTTCGGCGTCTCGCGCTTCGACCTGACCAACACCACCGCCACCCTCTTCAGCGGCAACCGGACCGATGACGACCAGGACACCCGGGTGGACGAGGAACTCGTGGACGGCGCGGACAATGACGGCGACTGGACCACGTCCGACGACCTCCACGCCGAGCTCACCTCCGGCGTCGTGGAACGCCCCACCCTCCGCGGCAAACCGGACCCGGGCGACCTGCATGTGGACGAGGACAACCAGTACGCATGGGCAACGGTGCAGTTCCGCAAGTTCCCCGACGCGACCGCGCCGCCCACCTCCGCGACCGAGGAAATTCGCCTGTATGTGGGCGAATACGACGGGGAAGCCAATGTGCTGCTGCGCGAGCAGATCCTGCGCTCGCCGGTTTCCACCGACCCGGACATCTATACCACGTCGCCCCTGGCCTTCAATGTGCTCTCCTTCAACGCGCTGGCCTGGGATCCCACGCCGAACAACCAGAAGTGGATGACCGGCTGGAGCGTGGGGGCGGTGCCCGCCGGATACCCGGACCTGCCCGCTGCCCTGAACCTGACCGTGACCGTGTATGCCGGAACGCGGCCCCTGGCCACCCTGCCCCCCACCGAGCCGGTGGAGACCGTTTCGCTGAACACCACGGTGGATGTGGAATCCGTCGTGGCCGGCAATCCCGACTACGATTCGCTCCGCCCCACGATTCCCTGACCGCGGCGGCCGCGGATCGTTCCGCCCGTCCTTGTGCCCCTTGGGGGAAATCTCCCGCCCCCGCCGCGGTAGGATGCCTTCTCATGCAATCGCCCACATGCTTTCCGCTGGGAGGCTGGCTGGTGGGGGCGATCCGGAGCACCGCTTTCGCGGTGCTGCTGCTGCTCGGCAATGACGCGTCCGCGTGGAATCCGGCCGCGGGGGATTTCTCCAAATCCGACCCCGGGCATGTTCGCGTGCTGGCGTGGAATGTCCTGGGGAATTTTATCTCCGCGCCAGCCACCGATGACGAGTTCCAGCGCATCCTGACGGTCCTGCAGCCGGACATCATCGGGATGGAGGAGATTGCCGCCGGGCTGACCGCCGCGCAGATCCAGGCGCGGCTCGACGCGCTGATGCCGCTCGGCGGCACGAACCACTGGACGGTTCACCTGGGCAAGTCCGACGGGTTCAACCAGTGCATCCTGGCCACCCGCCACCCGCAGTCGCTTGCCATTACCGACACGACCCCGGCCAGCGAGGTCCGCGGCGTAAACGGGGCGCTGGTGGACCTGCCCAACGCGACTTATGCCAAGGACATCTATGTCATGGTGATCCACCTGAAGGCATTCGCCGGCGGAACCAACACCGCCCGGCGCCAGACGGCGTGCGATGCCCTGGCCAAGTGGTTCGGCGACCTCCGCTCCGCGGGCGGCTCCGTGAACCTGCCGGCCGACACACCCGCCCTGGTCATGGGCGACACCAACTTCGTGGACGCCAATCCGCAACAGCCCGAGGTGACCCTGCGCACGGGCGACATCATCGACAACGCGACCTACGGGCCCGACGTCAAGGGCGACTGGGACAACACGGACCTCGTGGATGTGACCCCTGCGGATCCCTACACCGGCGACACCGACACCTATCCGTCCGGCACCACCGGCCCCACGTCGCGGATCGACCGCTTCTACTACACGGACTCGGCGGCCGCCGTGGCGCGCTCCTTCGTCTTTAACACGCGGGCGATGAGCGCCGGGGCGCGGACCGCGGCGGGCCTGCTGGCGGCCGACAGTGAAACGATATCCGACCACCTGGCCATCGTCACGGATTTCGCGGTCACGATGGCGCCCGTCACGCTTTCCCTCTTCCGGGCCGAGTGACCAGGCCGGGCGGGATTGCCCGGGTGCACGGGGATTCGGCCATTGACCCGCGCCGCCGCCGTGCTAGAGCCTCGCGGAACACGGCCATGACAACATTCCGCCTTTCCGCCACGATACTGCTCGCCTGCATGGCATGGTGCCCCGCACCCGCCTCCGCCCAGCCCAAGGTGCCCGCGGCCGACGGGGACGTCTCCGCGGCCGCCCCATCCGCGTTCCGCCGCGCCGGGATCGACCTGAAGGACGTGGCATGGTACGCCTCGGCAAACCTGCCGCCCACCGCCACGCCCGCGGAAATCCGCGCCGCCGCCACCCAGACCACGCCCACCGTGACGCTGCGCACCGACACGGGCGGCACGGGGATGCTCTTCGCCCTGGTGAACCTTGTGGACCCGCCGGCCGGCGGGGCGGTGGTGACCCTGGGCGACATCGACGGCGCGGACGAAACGTTCTTCAACGGCCGCAAAATCGGCGAGACGCGCGGCAGCGGGGTCACCGACCACGGCATCCCCCGGGTATATTATGTGGAGCAGCCGGCCATCCGCCAGGGGACCAACGTGCTGGCCCTGCGCCTGTCGGGGACCTACGGCGCCGGCACCTTCGGCATCCGCCGCGAGCCGCTTTCGTTCGGCTTCGTCCCGTCGCCGCCGCTCACCTCGGCCGCGCTCAGCCCCAGGCCGGGGCGCGGCGTGCCCGCCATCGCCGAGAAGGACGCGCGCGACGCCATCCGCGAAGCCGACCCCAAGAACACCGCCACCGCGCCCCTCCTGAGGAAGCGCCCGTCGTTCGGGCGCTTCGGGAAACTGCTGAACGACGGACTGCCCGCCGTCGCCGAGATCACGCCGACCCGGATCGCCGCGCGGCGAGGGCCCCAGTTCAACGTGTCGCTGGACGCGGCGCAGTCCGTGGAGATCGCCGCGGACGCAAACGATCCCGGCGTGGACGGCTGGCACAAGCGCATTCGCGTCAAGGGCCCGTGCAGCCGCCAGCCGATCGAGTACACGATGCTGCAGCATGTCATGTATCCGGGCGGCGTGCTGACCCTCGAGCAGGGAACGGTCCTGCAGCTGAAGGTGAAGTTTGCCGGGCGCAAGGGCCTCCTGCTGCCGCTGAGCGAGGCCGAGGCCCAGGCCGTGTCGCCGTCGCTGGTCAACCCGAACTTCAGCGCCTTCGTGTTCTTCGAGCCCTCCACCGACACGGTGCCCGCCGTCGTGGCCGTGTCGGACGGGGCCGCCAACGCGACCCGGACCGAGGGGCAGATCGACATCACCGTGTCGCGGGGCGCCGCATCGAAAACGCCCGCAAAGATTTTCGTCTTCTTTCCCACGGGCCTGCGGCGCGTGACCCTGCCCGGAAAGGTCTCGCGCTTCTTCGACGTGGCGGCCGCAACCGAGCCGGGTGAGACGCCCGTGCAGACGGTGCGCCGCTGGCTGCGGGTGGGGCTGCACGAACCCGTCGCCGTGGACGAGTACTCGCAGGTGCGCGCCGAGGAGGACACCGTGCGCGTCTACCAGCTGACCCGCCACGCCGCGCCGCGCGGGCTGGACGTGGGGTCCCCCATCGCGTGCCTGCCCCCGCAGCTCGCCTTCTCGCGCGACGTGGTGAAGTATCCCGTCCGGATGCCCGCCACCACTTCCACCGGCGTGCTCACCTTCTCGGGTCCGCTGTTCGGCGCGGAGGTGAAAAGCGACCGCCTGGCCGTGGTCCATTACGACCTGCCCCTGCCGCCGATGGGCGAGCGCGGGCTCATCGCCATGTCGGCGGCCGGGGACCTGCAGAAGCTGCTCAACGAGAGCGTGACGGGCCTGCCCCAGTCGCCCCGCGGCAACGGCGTCGATGTGTTCTACAAGGGGCGCACCCAGGCGTTCCAGGCGTTCAGCTACCTCGACGCGGCGACCCGCAGGCGCGTGACGGAAAACACGGCGGCGATCCTGCCCGCCGCACTTCGCGAATCGGCGTGGCAGAAGGCCGTCGAGCCCTTCTCCGGCATCGAGTACTGGTGGACCTATTTCATCGAGGGGCCGTTCTTTGGCCGCTTCGACCAGGAGTGGGGAAACGGGCTGGCGCTGTATGGCCTGCACACCGCGGTGAAGTACACGGGCCAGTGGGAGCTGGTGCTTCAGAACTGGGAGGCCATCGACCGGATGTTCTCGTGGTTTGCGGCCACCGACGACTGGGAATGGATGCGGGCCTCGAACGGGGAGCACGGCCACGGCACCGGAGCCGGAGACTGCGCCTCGGTATCCTACGTCGGCCCGCTCTCCTATGCGAAACTGGCCCGCAACGCCGGCCGGACCGACGACTACTGCTACGGCCTCTACGCCGCGTCGCGCGCCGCCGTCTTCCTGCTGAACCGCTTCGCGTACAACCCCTTCGCCACCGAGAACGGGCTGAAGGACGACAAGTCCATCGTGATCGGGTTCCACGAGGGCATGGGGTTCCTGTCGGGCGAGATGGACGGATACCCCTGGAACGCCACCTCGGCCATTTCGGGCAACGGGGTCCAGCCCGAAAACTTCGACCTGTACCTGCGCCACGCCCCCGAACTGCTCCGCGAGTACGAGCGCACATTCGAGCAGGCTTATCCCGGCTGGGCGGACGGAACCCACAAGTATCCCCGGCGCACCATCTACCGCGACAACTCGGGCTACATCACGCTGCCCCACATCTACCTGCGCACGCGCCTGGGAATGGACAGCGCGGACCAGCTGGCCGCGCTGGTTCGGGGAGCGGCTCCCAACCGCCACCTGTGGTGGCTCGCGCCCCCCGTGCTGGCCGAGATCATCGGGTTGCGCCTCGACGCTTATGTTTCCGACTGGGGCCGCTGCGCGTTCCTCGGCGGGGAAGGCAGGCGCGAGGCAGACACCAAGCGCCGGCGCGTGGAACTCCGCTTCGAAAACCGCATCCCGCCCGATGTTGTCGAGATCACCATCAGCCGCCGGCCCTTCCAGGTGCAGATCAACGACGGCCCGGTCCCACTCACGGACCTCAAGTACGCGGACGGAAAACTGACCCTGCGCCTGCGCCGACCCGGGACGAACACGGTGGTGATGTACTTCTAGATTCCGGTTTCAGCGAACCAGCCACACCAGGCTGGCGGGCAGCCACGCCAGCGCGGCGAATCCCATCCACGCGGCCGCGACGCGGTGTCCCGTGCCGGGCGGACGGGTGACCGCGACAAGCGAAGCAACACAGGCTGCAACCGCGTGGAAAGCGGCAAAGCCGGCCGTGACGAGCCGCGCCGCCTCGACGGCATGGGGCAGGGGGTTCAGTCCGCCATCCCAACCGAGCCTGGCCGCGATTGCGACAAAGGCTATCCCGAGAACCGCCGCCGCGGCCAGCGCCCACGGCGGGCGGCGGCCAGCACGCCAGCATCCCCACGCCAGGACCCCGCATCCGCCGACCGCGACGGACCCGATCACATGGGCTGCCGCACCGGCCATGTTGACGCGCCCGATGTTCTCGTAAAGCAGCACCAGGTAGGCTCCAACAATCACGGAAAGCGCGATGACCTGGGTCCCGAGAAACAGCCAGAATCCCAGGAGCCCGTCCGGCAACAACGGCAATTGGGAAGGCTTGGGATCCACGGTCTCTCCGCCCGATTCCGCCGCGATTTCAGCCATTTTCCAGTTCGTCCGCACGGGCCGGTTTCTCCGCGGCCCCGTAAGCCGTCCAGTACGCGACCGGGATCACCACCAGCGAGAATGCCGTGCTTACCACGAGGCCGAAGATCAGGCTCCAGGCCAAACCGCTGAAGATGGGGTCCAGCGTGATGGGCCAGGCGCCCAGCAGGGCCGCCGCCGCCGTGAGGAAGATGGGGCGCGCCCGTACCGCCGCGCTCTGGATGATGGCGTCGCGCAGCGCCAGGCCGCGGCGCTGGCCCACGTGGATGAAGTCGATCAGGATGATCGAGTTGCGCACCACGATGCCGGCCAGCGCGATCATGCCGATCATGGCCGTTGCCGTGAAGAACACCGGGTTCTCGAAACCGCCGACGGGACGCGACATCACCCCGTTGAGCAGCGCGAACCCGGGCATGATGCCGATCACGGTGAGGGGAATGGCCATCATGATGATGACGGGCATCAGGTACGAACCGGTGTTGTACACGAGCAGGATGTAGATGCCGAAGAGGGCGGCGGCGAACGCGATGCCCAGGTCGCGGAACACGTCGAGCGTGATCTTCCACTCCCCCTCGCCGCTCCAGGTGACGCGCGTGCCCGGGGCCGTCGGGCGCTGCTTCAGCTCGTCCTGGATGTCGAAAACGGCCTCGGCCGGCGCGCGACCCGCGGTGTCGGCGAACACGTAGGCGACCCGCTCCAGGTTCTTGTGGTAGATGGTCTGGTCCTCGGTGGTTTCGCGGAAGCGCCCGATTTCGCCGAGCTGCACCTGCTCCCCGTTGCGTCCCTTCACATAGACGCCCTCGAGCTGTCCCACGCTGCTCCGGTCCGGCCGCGGCAGGCGCAGGCGGACGGTCAGCGGGTTGACCTCGTGCTCGCTGTGCAGGGCGCCGGCGTCGCGTCCGCCCAGCAGGGCTCCCAGCGTGGCGGCGACCTCGGCGGCGGACACGCCGCTGAGCGCCGCCTTTTCGCGGTCGAGCTCGAAGAACAGCTTCGCCTGTTCGGCCTCGACCGTCGAATCCGCCTCGACGACGCCCTTCACCCGGGCCAGCCGCGCCTTCACGTCCCGCGCGGCGGACTGGATCACCGGGTAGGGTGTCCCCGAATCCCCGTACACCTCCGCCGTCAGCGTGGCGATCACCGGCGGTCCCGGCGGCATCTCGACCAGTTGCAGCAGGGCCCCGTGGCGCTCCGCCACCGCGGTCGCCGCCCGGCGCACCCGCAGCAGCATGTCGTGGCTCTGCATCGTGCGGTTGTGCTTCGGCGCCAGCAGCACGCGGATGTCCGCCTGGTGGGGAGCGGTGCGGAAATAGTAATGCCGGACCAGGCCGTTGAAATCCATCGGCGACGGCACCCCCGAGTGGGCGATCGTGCAGGCCACTTCCGGCTCCGCGCGGAGGCGGGCGGCGACGGCCGCGGCCGCGGCGGCCGTCCGCTCCAGCGGCGTGCCCTCGGGCATGTCCAGCACCACCTGGAATTCGTTCTTGTTGTCGAACGGGAGCATCTTCAGCGGCACGAGGCGCCACACGACAAGAAGGCCCGAAAGCGCCAGCATCAGCAGGATCGCGGCGACCAGCCCCCGGCGCCACGACCGGGAGCGCAGGAACGGGGAAAGCACCGCGGTGAAAAAGCGCAGCAGGCCGGGGGGCGCCCCCTCGCCGTCATGTCCGCCCGCCGCGTCCCCGCTTGCGGCGTGACCCTTCAGCAGGTGGTGGCTCATCCACGGCGTGATGGTGAAGGCGACCACCATGCTCATCAGCATCGCCAGCGGCACGTTGACGGCCATGGGGCGCATGTACGGCCCCATCATGCCCGTGATGAAGAACATGGGGAGGAACGAGACGATGACGGCCAGCGTGGCCAGGATCACCGGCGGCCGCACCTCGTTGACGGCGAACAGGACCGCCTCCAGCGGCTTGCGCACCCGCATGCGCAGGTGGCGGTAGATGTTCTCCACGTCCACGATGGGATCGTCCACGAGCAGGCCGAGGGCGAGGATCAGCGCGAAAAGCGTGACGCGGTTGATGGTGTATCCGAACAGGTAGTTGACGAAGAGCGTGAGCGCGTAAACGATGGGGATGGCCACGGCCACGATGAAGGCCTCGCGCCAGCCCAGCGTGAAGGCCAGCAGCACGATGACCGTCGCCACGGCCAGCGCCAGCCCGTTTACCAGCTCGTTCACCTTCTCGTTGGCCGTCTCGCCAAAGTCGCGGGTGATGACGACATCCACCCCCGCCGGGATCGCCCCGCCGCGAAGGCCGGCAACTTCCGCCTCGAGGGCGTGGGCCACCCGGACCGCGTTGGCGCCCTTCTTCTTCGCCACGGCAAGGGTGACGGCGGGGTGGTCGGGTGTGCCGGCTCCGCCCCGGATTTCCGCCCCGCCCCCGGCGTGCCCGCCGGCGAGGCGCGTGAAACGCGCCGCGGGACCGAACCCGATCCGCGTGTAGGACTCCACCTCGTCCGGACCGTCGGTGACCTGCGCCACGTCGCGCAGGTAAACGGGACGTCCGGCGGAGACACCGACCACGAGTGACGGAAGTTCGTGAACCGAACGGAGCGCCTCGCCGGCGGTGACGAGAACCTGGCGGTTGTCGCGGGCAAAACTTCCGGCGGGAAGCGAGACGTTGGTGGCGCGCAGGGCGCCCTCGATGTCGCCGGGGGAAATCCCGTGGGCCGCCATGCGGCCCGTGTCCAGTCGCACCATGGCGCGCCGGGCCTGCCCCCCGACAATGAACGTGCGCCCGGTATGCGCGACGGCCTGGACGCGCGCCTCGGTCTCCTCGGCGATGCGCCGCAGCGCGTACTCGTCCAGCCCGCCGCCGGTGAAGGTGAACGACACGATGGGCACGTCGTCGATCTCCATCGGCTTCACCACCCAGCCCGTCACGATGGGCGGCACCTGGTCCTGGTTCGAGTAAACCTTGTTGTAGAGTTTGAGCAGGCTCTCCTCGCGGTTCTGGCCCACGAAGAAGCGCACCGTGACGATGGCCATGCCCGGGCGGGACATCGAGTAGACGTATTCCACGCCGTCGATCTGGTAGAGGAGTTTTTCGAGGCGCAGGCTGACCTGCCGCTCCACCTCGGCCGCGCTGGCACCCGGCGCCTGGACGATCACGTCGGCCAGCGGCACGACGATCTGCGGTTCCTCCTCGCGGGGCGTGGCAACCAGGGCGACGACACCCATGGCCAGTGCGAGGATCATGAGCAGGATGGAAAGGTTCCCGTGAAGAAACGCGGCAACAACCCGCTGGACCAGCGAATCGTCGCGGGGATCGGTCGGGGTGGGGCCGCGTTCCGGAGCGTTCACTGGATGGTCTCCGGACGGAGCACGGATCCGCCCGCGTCGAGACCCGAGAGCACCTCAAGGTCATCGCCGAAGGCGCGCCCCGTCTGCACGAAACGCTGCTGCCCGGCTTCGCCGTCGCGCACGAACTCCAGTTGCCCCACGCGCCGCACGGCATAGGCCGGGACCACCAGCACGCTCTCGGTCCCCGTGCGGATGAGCAGGCGGCCGTACATCCCCGAATACAGGTCCGCCACGTTGGGGATCAGCACCTTGACGAGGATCGAACGCGTCGCGACGTCGGCCTGGGGCACAATCTCGTCGATGACGCCGGTCGTGGCGCGGTCCTCGGTGCCGAGCCGGACCTCGATGGAATCGCCCACCCGCAGGCCGCGGACCGCGGTTTCGCGGACGGGTGCCTCGAGGCGGACCAGCGTCGGATCGTACAGGGAGACAATCGGCTTGCCGGGCTGGGCCATGTCGCCCGACTGCTGGTGCTTCTCCACCACGACGCCCGCAACGGGCGAGCGGATCTCCGCATAGGAGCGCGCCACGCGGGCCTGCTCCAATGCCCGGCGGGCTTCGCCCAGCGTGGCGCTGGTCACCTCGGCGCGGGTGCGCGCGCTGCCGCCCTCCTGGGGCGACATCACGCCGGCGCGCAGCAGTTCGCGGGCCCGGGCGTAGTCGGCCTGCGCCTGGGTGTTCGCCGCCTCGGCGCCCTGCACGGCCTGCTCGGCCTGTCCGACGCGGGAATCGAGATCGCGCGGATCCAGGCGGGCCAGGAGGGCGCCGCCCGCAACGCGTTCACCCGCGTTCACCTTGATCTCCAGGATGGTGGACTGGATCTGCGGGGAAACGTCCACGCGGTGGCGCGATTGCACGGTGCCCACGGCCTGTTCGATGAGCGGAACCTGGATGCGCCGAACCGGGAGCGCCGGGCCGGGAAGACCGTCAGGGACGGCAGGTCCGCCGGCGGGCGGTTTGATCTTCGGCACGAAGCCGCCAGTCTGCCAGACGATGAAAACGCCCAGTCCGGCCAGCACGGCCAGGAACAGAATCCATTTGCCCAAAGCCCGCATGGGAGTCCCTTTCAGGGGTGGACGGGCAAGAACCCCGTCCACCCAAACAAGCGATGGGGCACGGGACGCCGCGGAAAATCAACGGGGAAGAAATTCTGCGGAAGGAAAAAGCGGCGGCGACGAAATAAGTTCCCGGAGGCATCGCCAAAAAGAAGAAGGCCGGAGCCCCTTGCGGGACTCCGGCCTTTGGATTGCGCCGTTAAATCTGGGGGATTAATCCCAGGGGTTGCAACCGAGGTCGTCACCCTGCAGGTCGATCAGGATAAGGCCGGCGACAAAGTCGGCAGCCTCAGCGAGCGACACAGCAGCCTGGACACCAATGACGCCGAGGTGCAGGTCGCCGCCGACTTCCGTCGGGTCGCGCTGCAGGCAGCCATTGACATAACCGAGGAAGGCAACGCCGGCCTCGTCGATGCACTCCTCATAAATCGGGAGGATGCGGCCCTTCATGCCAAAGCGGGTGGTCTCGTACTGGCCGACGCCGATTTCGGCGAGCTCGGTCAGACGGACGTTAACGCCGTAGCCAACACCAAAACCAACGCTCAGGCGACCGATGTCAATCAGGTCGAGAACGCGGTTCGGCACGTAGTACAGAATCATGTGCAGAACGTCGCACTTCTTCGCGGGGGCGCAAGCCGCCGGGGCCGGAGCCGGGGGCGGGCAGGGCCTCGCAGGAAGCTCGCCACCGGCCATGGCCGAGGTGGCACCAACAAACAGAGCGGCCGCTGCAGCAAGCGACGCGAACAACTTCGCAGTACTCATCAACAATCTCCTTTCCTCATTAGACTCGAGAGCATTCACGAATCTGTTGCAACTCTCATACACCGTTTTTGGGCAAATCAAGGGGAAAATGAACAGGCGGGAGGGAAACTTTAGACGGCGCAAAAATCCAAAATGTTCCCGCCAATCCGATCTTTTTTCTTTCCGCTTAGGATTTGCACTCCGATGCGCAACCAGATTTGGTTTCTGTCCGAACCCATGTCAACCAAAGAGTTAATGCCCCTGCTGGGCCGCCTGGCCCCCACCCGCATCCTCGTCGTCGGGGACCTGATCCTCGACCACTACCTGCGCGGAACCTCCGACCGCGTGTCGCCCGAGGCCCCCGTTCCCGTCGTGCTCCTGAGGCACGAGGAGAACATCCCCGGGGGCGCCGCCAACGTGGCCCGCAATGTGCGCGCCGCCGGGGCCGCCGCGGCCTGCGTGGGGGCCGTGGGGTCCGACGCCGACGGCGCCGCGCTGCGCGCCAGCCTGGAAGCGCTGGGCGTGGACTGCTCGGGCCTCGTGGAGGTGCCCGGGCGACCCACCACGCGAAAGACCCGCGTCATCAGCCAGAACCAGCAGATGATCCGCCTGGACCGCGAGGACACCTCGCCCCTTCCGGGTGCGGCGTGTGGGGCCGTTGTGGACGCCGCAGCCCGCCTGATGGATTCGTGCGACGCCGTCATCCTGTCCGATTACGGAAAAGGCGTTCTGACCCCGGACGTCATCGCCGCGCTGATCGCCGGCGCATCGCGGCGCGGCCTCCCGCTTTTCGTGGATCCGAAAGGGCGCGACTACGCGCGATACCGCGGCGCCCGCGCGCTGACGCCGAACGCGCGCGAGGCGGCCGAGGCGAGCGGTCACCCCACCTCCGACCTGGCGGGGCTGGCCCGCGCCGCCGCCGCGATCCGACAGACCGCGGCGTGCGACCTGCTGCTGATCACCCGCGGCGCCGATGGCGTGGCCCTTTTTGGGGCCCGCGACGGCGACCCGCTGCTGATCCCCGCCACCGCGCGCGAGGTGTTTGACGTGACGGGCGCCGGCGACACCTTCATCGCCTGGATGGCCATGGCATCCGCAGCCGGGGCCGAAGCCGCCGAGGCCGCCGCGCTGGCAAATGCCGCCGCGGGCGTGGTCGTGGGAAAAAGCGGCGCCGCCACCGTTGCGCCCTGGGAGCTGCGCGCGGCCCTGGCACCCGACTCGGTGGCGCGCAAGCTGCGCGCGCCCGCGGAGATGGCCGAACTGGGCCGGCAGCTGCGCGAACAGGGGCGCCGCATCGTTTTCACCAACGGGTGCTTCGACTTCCTGCACTCGGGCCATGTCGCGTTCCTGCAGGAGGCCCGCAGCCTCGGCGACGTGCTGGTGCTGGCCACCAACAGCGACGGCGTCATCACGCGTCTCAAGGGCGCGCCGCGCCCCGTGCTGCCCGAGGACCAGCGGGTGCGCCTGCTCGCGGCCATCGAGGCGATCGACTACATCGTCGTGTTTCCCGAGGAAACGCCCCACGCGCTTCTCGAGGCCCTGCGCCCCGACGTGCTGGTGAAGGGAAGCAATTACACCCTCGACCAGGTGGAGGGACACGAACTGCTGGCCGGCTGGGGCGGACGCGTGGAACGGCTGGACATCGTCGGCGGATTCTCCACCGGCGAGATGATCGGCAGGAAGCGGACCGGCGCGGACTGACGCGGATCGGCAGGGCTCCGCAGCCGCCCGGAGCATCCCGCGCGGCGGTTCCGATCCGCGCGCCGGCCCCGTTAGTCACAAAATGCACCTTGACTTCCGCTTTTGCCCAAGTAGCCCAACGGCCTAAAGAAATCGGCCGTATTTGTGCTTCGCGCAGTTTCCATAGTTTTCCCCCCCGTTGTCTCCCACCCGGTTGAAGACACCCCACTCCGCACGGCTTGTCCCACAACGACCAACAACCGCTTGACCCAGCCCGGACCGCCCGCGTCCGGGTCCCGACCCGTTTTCACCCCAACAGAAGGGAGGTGACCAATCAGACATGCAGCGCGGCCGTGTTAAGTGGTTCAATGACAAGAAGGGCTTCGGTTTCATCGAGCCCGAAGGTGGCGGGGACGACGTGTTCGTCCATTACTCCTCCATCCTCACCGACGGATTCCGCACCCTCGCCGAGGGCGAATCCGTGCAGTTCGAAGTGCAGCAGGGCCCCAAGGGCAGCCAGGCCCGCAACGTTCAGAAAGCCTAGAACACCACGTCCTCTAATTTCCCATTCGCACGGGGGGAAAACCCGGGACTTCTCTGAACGGAGCAGGTGAGGCGGACGGATGGCCAGACATCCGGCCCCGGCAATCCCTGGTCCACGAAAGCGCCGGTCGGGCATCCGACCGGCGCTTTTTTCACGCCCGCCAAACACCCCCGCTCGCGTTCCTTGCCTTTCCCGATCCGCCGCCCCACGCTCTGCGGCCACTGGAGGTATTGCCGACCATGATGCCCGGAACCCGAACCATCGCCCGCTGCGGGCTTGCCGCAGCCCTCGCCTTCATCCCCCCCGCCGCGCTTGCCGACGCGCCCGGATCGTCCCTTGCCAACGGGGCGGACAAGGCGCGCACCCCCGCCCTGGACCGGCGGGACGCCGACTGGCGGAACGGGGCGGTGGTTTACCAGGTGATCGTGGACCGCTTCGCGCCGCCGGCCAACCTCGAAGGCAAACGCGGCCTCTACCCGGCACCCAAGCGCCTGCGCCCGTGGAACGATCCGCCGCGGCGCGGCACCTTCCTGGAAAAGGAGCGCGTGTGGAGCCACGAGATCGACTTCTGGGGCGGCGACCTGGCCAGCCTCGCCTCGCGCCTCGACCATGTCACCTCCACCGTCGGCGCGGACGTGCTCTACCTCAACCCCATCCACCTGGCATGGACCAACCACAAGTACGACGCCCTCGACTACTTTGAGGTGTCCCCGGAATACGGCACGCGGGCCGGCGTGCGGCAGCTGGCCGGCGAGGTGCACCGCCGCGGCAGGCGGCTGGTGCTCGACGGCGTCTTCAACCACATGGGGCGAAACTCGAAGTGGTTCCGCGAGGCGCAGGCCGATCCCGCCAGTCCGTCGCGCGGCTTCTTCTTCCTCGGACCCGAACACAAGATGGGTTACCGCGCCTGGTACAACGTGCCCAACCTGCCCGAACTGCGGCTCGAGAACCCGGCCCTGCGCGCCCGCCTCTGGGGTGACCCGGACTCGGTGGTCCAGGGTTACCTGCGCGACGGCGTGGACGGCTGGCGCCTCGATGTCGCCTTCGACATCGGCTTCAACTACCTGGCCGAACTGACCCGCGGCGCCCATCGCGCCAAGCCCGGCAGCCTTGTCATCGGCGAGATCTGGAACTACCCGCAGGAGTGGGCGCCGGCCGCGGTGGACGGCGTGATGAACATGACGGCCCGCGAGCTGATCCTCCAGACGGCCAACGGCCGCGTGGACGGCCCGGGGGCCGCGCGGCGCATCGCCCGCATGGTGGAGGACTGCGGGGTGGAACCGCTGCTCAAAAGCTGGATCATCCTGGACAACCACGACACCCCGAGGCTCCGCCACTCCCTGCCGCAGCCGTGGCAGCAGCGCCTGGCGCAGGTGCTCCAGTTCACGCTCCCGGGCTCGCCGTGCATTTACTACGGGGTGGAACTCGGAATGGACGGAGGCGACGATCCCGAGAACCGCGCCCCCATGCGCTGGGACCTGGCCACCGCGGACAACCCGTCCCTCCTCTGGATGCAGAAACTGGTGGCGATGCGGCGCGGAAACCGGGCGCTGCGCATCGGCGACTTCCGCGCGGTGGACGCCGACCGCCTCCTGGCATTCCAGCGCGTGACCGACCGCGTCGCCGAAAGCACGCTGGTGGCCGCAAATTGCGCCGACACGACGGCGACGGAACTTCTGCTCCTGCGCGATTCGAAGATCATGAGCGGCGTGCCCCTGCGCGACGAGCTGACCGGCCGGGAATTCAACACCATGTCCGGCACGGTCACCCTGACCCTGGCGCCGCGCGACGCGGTGGTCCTGCGCCCGCGCATCGAGCCGCCGCCGGCTTACTCGCCTTACAAGCGGGTGCAGTAGGGGCGGGGGGCGCGTGGCGACCGTCCCGTATTGGTTCTCTTGATGGGAAACAATAAGCCCGCCCGCGACTGTGGCGCGGGCGGGCTTGGAATGCCTTGTTTCAGCCGGTCGGCCGGACTTGGATCAGCCGACCTTCGGACCCGCGGCGATCACGGCCGCGGGGGTCTGGTCCTTGAACTGTTCCATGTTTTTGGCGAACAACCCGGCCAGCTTTTTCACCTGCGCGTCGAAGGCGGCCTTGTCGGTCCAGGTGTCGCGCGGATTGAGCACCTCGGCGGGGACGCCCGCAACCTGCTTGGGCACCAGGAAGCCGAAGGTCTCGTCCTTGCGCATCTCGGCCTTGGAGAGCGACCCGTCGAGCGCCGCGTTGATCAGCGCGCGGGTGTGCCCGATCTTCATGCGGCTGCCCACGCCGTAGGGACCGCCGCTCCAGCCGGTGTTCACCAGCCAGCAGTCGGCGCCGTGCTTCTGCAGCTTGGCGCTGAGCAGGCCGGCATAGACCGAGGGGTGGCGCACCATGAACGGGGCGCCGAAGCACGCGCTGAACGTGGCGCTCGGCTCGGTGACACCCAGCTCCGTGCCGGCCACGCGGGCCGTGTAGCCGCTGATGAAGTGGTACATGGCCTGCTCGGGGCTGAGCTTGGCGATGGGCGGCAGCACGCCGAACGCGTCGCAGGTCAGCATGATCACGTTGCGGGCGTGGCCCGCCATGCCGTCGCGCGAGCTGTTGGGGATGTGGCTGATCGGGTAGCTGGCGCGCGTGTTCTCCGTCATCGCCGCGTCGTCCAGGTCCAGGCGGCGCGTGAACGGGTCCATCGCCACGTTTTCGAGGATCGTGCCGAACTTGCGCGTGCACTCGTAGATCTCCGGCTCGCTTTCGGGCGAAAGGCGGATCACCTTCGCGTAGCAGCCGCCCTCGAAGTTGAAAACGCCGTCGTCGCTCCAGCCGTGCTCGTCGTCACCGATGAGCATGCGGTTCGGGTCGGCCGAAAGCGTCGTCTTGCCCGTTCCCGAGAGGCCGAAGAAAATCGCCACGTCCTTCGGGTCGGTCTTGCTCACGTTCGCCGAGCAGTGCATCGACAGGATGTCCTTGCCCGGCAGCAGGTAGTTCATGGCGGTGAAGATGCTCTTCTTGATCTCGCCCGCGTATGCCGTGCCGCCGATAAGCACCAGCTTGCGGTTCAGGTCCAGCATCACGAACGTGCCGCTGCGCGTGCCGTCCATCTCGGGGTCGGCGTGGAAGTTCGGGCACTGGATCACCGTGAAATTCGGGACGAAGTTCTGCGCCTCCTCGGCGCCCCCCTTCTGCTGGATGAACATGTTGCGGGCGAAGAGGCTGTGCCACGCGTACTCGGTGACCACGCGGACGCTCTGCCGGTAGCGCGGGTCGGCCCCGGCGTACACGTCCTGAACGAAAACCGTCTTGCCGCGCAGGTAAGCCTGCATCCGCTTGAGGATCCGGTCGAACTTCTCGACCGGGAACTTCACGTTCACCTTGCCCCACCAGATGTCGGGGCTGGTGGTGGGCTCTTCCACCACGTACTTGTCCTTGGCGGCGCGGCCGGTGTGCTGGCCCATGGAGGTCACCAGCGGTCCGAGGTGGCTGACGGTGCCCTCGAAACGGCGCACGGCCTGCTCATAAAGCTGGGGCGTCGTGAGGTTCCAATTGACGCGGTTGAGTTGCTTGAGCCCGACCTTGTCGAGGCCGAACTTGGGGATGAAGTCGGTGGCTTCCATGCAGAGTCTCCTGGCTTCCGATTCCCTTGTCCCGTCGGGTGGCCGTGGTGGCGACCGTGCGGTTCACAGGGTGGGTTTGGAACGGACTAGGGCTGCAATCGGCGAAAATTCTCGTGCTTGTGAAAAAAATCACAATCTCTTTCAACCAACAAATGTTTCGCTTGGCCGGTCAAAAAGAACCAGCGCAACTCCAATCACAACAGGCAAGCAATGTCGCAAGCCGCCCCTTTCCGGCGTTCGTCGCCGGCTTGATGGCGGATCGCTTTCCGAGCCGTCCGCCGCACCGCCCGACGCCCGGTTCACACCGCACAGCGGAAACCACCGCCAGCCGCTGTTCTCCTCTCCGCAACGAAACGGGCGTTTTCGTTTGTCCAATGCGAATCCGGAAGGTAGCGGATTGGCTCTGGTAGTGCATTCCGACGGGGTTATCGCCGAACCTATGGAAGAAAGTCTGTTCGATTGGCTGGAGCGCACCCGCACCGTGGACACGGTGTTGCTGTGGCTGGCGTTTCTGGTGCCGCCGCTGGTGGCGGGGCTGGCGTTTGCCCTGCGCAACCGGCCCGCCGTGACCAACCATCGCCACCGCTGGGCGCTGGGGGTGCTGGCTTCGCCCGCAGTCCTGATCCTGTGGAAGGTGTACAACCTGGTGACGGACCGCTACGGCGTGGACAGCGTGTTCGGGTTTGCCGTGAACGCCCTGATCTTCCTCGTTTCCGCGGTGGTACTGGCGCTTGCCGGCCACGCGCTGCAGGCGGCGCTGCCCGCCCCGCCCGCCGCCGGCGGCGAACCATCCGGCGATTTGCCATCACCGGAACCAACCCAACCCAAGGCAGAAACCCAACCATGACCATGGCTTCCCTGTTCCGCCCGGCGCTGGCCGGCCTGCTTGCGCTCACCCTTTCCGCCACGGCCGCGGCCGCCTCGCGCGTGGCCCAGGGAATCGAGGTGGACCTGTCGCTCAGCAAGACGGATATCCTGGCCGGAGAACCCCTGAATCTCGTGGTGAGGGTCACCAACCGCTCCCAACCCCTCCGCATCGCCAGTTTCTCGACCAAGTTGTACCTGACGGAGAACAACGACCTGCGGGTGATGGTGCAGGCACCCGGGGAACTGCCGGCCCGGTTCGAGGGCAACGACCGCCAGGTTCTCTATCCGGCGGTGGAGGTGGACCTGAAGATCGGGGACTCGTGGTACCAGAGCGTTCCCCTGGTTTATGACCGCAACGCCGACAACGGGTACCGGTTCGGCAAGCCGGGACGCTATGTGGTTTCCGCGAAACTGATCTGCACCGTGCTGCGCGATCCGCAGGCGGTGGAGGTGGAACTCCCCCCGACGGCCGTGAATGTGCGCGAGCCGGAGGGCAGGGCCGCCGGGGCGTGGCGCCTCCTTGCCGACAAGACCGTCGCCCGCTCCTTCCAGGTGGGGATGCCCGAGGATCAGGACGCGGCCGGCCGCCTCGCGCGGGTGGCCGACGAATTTGCCGACACGCCCTACGGGCCCGACGCCATGTACCTTGCGGGCACCTGGGAAACCCGCAGCGGCGGCGACCTGGACCGCGCCGTGGCCACGTTTCGCAAGTTCATCGAACGCTTCCCCACCCACCCGCGCCGCAGCGACGCGCTCTTCAACATCGTCCTCGCCTTCCACACGCAGAAGCGCTTCGGGGTGGCCCGCGACTGGTTCTTCTACCTGATGGACACGGACCCCGCCTACGAGCTGATCCGGAAGGAAAACTCGACCGCTTCCTTCTACTATTTCCGGTTCCTCGAGCAGTTGGCCCAGCGGCGCTGGTGGATGTACGACCGCCCGTGGGACACCACCGGCATGAAGACCGACGAACAGAAGCAGGCCGCGAAGCAGGGCGCGGAAGAGCAGTGAGCGCCAACCTCTGGCGGGTCCGCGGCCGCGAACTGGACGCATCCGCGCGCACCCTCGTCATGGGGGTGCTCAATGTCACCCCCGACTCCTTCTCCGACGGCGGACGGTTCGCCGATACCGACGCCGCGGCCGACGCCGGAGCGGCCATGGCCGGCGCCGGCGCCGACATCATCGATGTGGGCGGCGAGAGCAGCCGCCCCGGCCGCGCCGGGACGATCGGCGACGAGGAGGAATGCCGACGCGTCATCCCCGTGGTCGGGGCCCTCCGCGCCCGCCTGCCCGCCGTGGCGATCTCTGTCGACACCTGCCGTCTCGAGACGGCGCGCCGGGCCCTCGAGGCCGGGGCCGACATCATCAACGACATCACGGCCCTGCGCCGCTCGCCCGGCATCGCGGCACTCTGCGCGACGCACGGTGCGGGCCTCGTGCTGATGCACATGCTGGGCGAACCCCGGACCATGCAGGATGACCCGCGCTACGACGACGTGGTCGTGGACGTGAAGAATTTCCTGCGGGACCGGATGGACTTCGCCCTGGCCGCCGGGGTTCCCGAGGAGTGCATCGCCGTGGACCCGGGCATCGGGTTCGGCAAGACGGCGGAACACAACGTGCGCCTGCTTGCGGGGCTGGATTACCTGCGCCTGCTCCAGCGGCCGATCGTGGTCGGGGCATCGCGCAAGCGATTCCTGGGCGCCCTGACCGCCAGCGACGATCCGCGCGACCGGCTGGAGGCGAGCCTGGCGGCGGCCTGCGCGGCGGCCCTCGGCGGGGCCGGGATCGTGCGCGTCCACGATGTGCGCGAAACAAGGCGCGCCCTGGCCGTCATTGACGCCATCCGCGCCGAGCAGTAGATTCCGGACCCCGAAAAAACGCGGTCAGTTTCTCTTGAACGGGCTCGTGATTTTTTCGATGAGGCGCGTGCCGAGGCTCGAATCGAATGTCGTGGGCTGCCCCGTCTGGATCTGCTGCCACGCGTAGTAGGCGAGCCATCCACCCACCACCAGCACGACGAGCGCCACGATGCGGCTGCCGCGCTTGCGGCGGATGAGCGGGAGGGGCGCAGCGTCCTCGTACTGCCGCTCCTTTTTCAGCGGCCCCACGTCCACGGTCTCGCTCCCGCACACGGGACAGGTCATGTCCGTGTCGAGGAGGATCACACCGCAGCCCCGTTTGTTGCACTGGCGCATTTCGCGGGAAAAATACCGGCGCGCGGCTATTTCTTCGCGCGCTTGGCCCGCACCAGCGGCTCGAGGGCGTCCATCAGCGCGCCCACGCCGTCGCGGATCGGGTCCGCCACGGGCAGGCCGGTGAGGGCGGCCGTGTCGGCGCAAACGCGCCGGGCGTCCCCGGGCGACAGGTCGAAAGTGTTCAGGGCCACGCCCCGCACCTTGGGCGACTTGTAATAATCCATCAGGTGCTCGTACTGCGCGATCACCTGCGGAAGCGGCGGCAGCGGGATGCCGCACTCCGGACGGAAATTCTTCCGCGTGGGAAGATGCCCAAGCACCATGCTGTCGGGCATGGAGCCGAGCATCAGGCCCAGCGTGACCGGGCCGAAACCCGGATGCAGCAGGCCGCCCTGTCCCTCCACGAAAACCACGTCGTCGCCGGCGGCATCGCACTGCATGACGAGGCGCTCCACCTCGCCGCTCATGAAGTCGCCCGGGATGGCGTCGAGCGGCGTGCCGTCGCCCTCGATCAGGATACCGGTCTGGCCCGTGGCCACGAACCCGGCCTTCAGCCCGCGGCTGCGGGCCTCTTTCTGAAGTTCCAGCGCCGTCGTCATCTTGCCCACGTTGCAGTCGCTTCCCACCATCAGGCAGATGTGCGCGCGGGCGCCCAGGGCGAGCCCCTGCCCCACGACCAGCCCGGGGCGCGGCTTGCGGACATCCCACACGCGCACGTTCCGGCGCAGGGCCGCCTCGGCGATCTCCTCGTCATCGGACAGGAACGCGTGCAGGCCGCTCCAAACTTCGATGCGATGGTCCAGCGCTTCCATGACGACGTGGCGGAACTCGTCGGGCAGCTGGCCGCCGGTGGGGGCGATGCCGATCAGCAGCACGTCCGGCTTCAGCGGCAGCACCTCGGCCAGCGAGGCGGTCACGGGCACGGATCCGCCCCAGCCCAGCACGTCCTCGACGGTCTTGCCGGCCTGCGTGGAATCCAGCACGGCGACGATCTCGTGCGGCGAATAACGGAGAACGCCCGTGGCGGTTTTGGCGCCCAGGGCGCTGAACTTGCCCTCGGCGAGAATGGCGATGCGACGGCGGATCATGGTGGGGTCCTTCGGGGTTGTGGGGAACCGGGGCCTATCGCGGACGCTGGCGGCCGCCGGGCTTGTACTTGATGGCGACAGCCCGGAAGAAATAGTATTTCGTTTCGCCCTGCTGCACGCTGGGGAACGGAGTGCGCGGGTTGTTCACGAAACCGGTCTTCTTGATGGCGAGCTGCTTCAACCGGATGAGGCCGTCGGCGCCCGCGGCGCGCGCGTTCGCGTCCAGGTCTTCCAGCTGCGCCTTCACCGTTTCCTCATCGCGCTCCAGGCAGGAGTAACTGTCCACATAGGCGATCTCGACATAGTCGCCCGGGCCTTCCCCGCGGTAAACGGGAATCCTGGCCGGCGAGCGCCCCGCGGGCAGGCACGCATGGTCAATCGGCCGAACCCTGGGAATCTTGGCGCAGGGCGCCGCCGAAGCGGTCGGGGCAATGGCAGCCGCCAGCATGAGCAGGACGGCCGTGGTCACAATTCTGGTCACGGGCATGGACACCTTTCCTGCGCCAAGCGAAGGCCCGAAGGGTCCGGCTTGTCAATCGCGGAAAGCCGCGAACGCAACCGGCCGCCCGGCTCACGGTTTCGTGAAGAGTTCGGCGGGCAGGCTCGCCGGCGCATCGGTGACGGTGTGGCGGATCTCGAAGCCGCCCTCGCCGCGGTGCAGCGACGGCAACCGGATGCCCCCCGCGGGTTTCCATCCCTCCCATGTCGCCGCCCCCTTGCGTCCGCCCTGCAGGAAGTAGCGCCAGCTCACCACGCGGCTGGTTTCCGGATCGGCGGCAACACGGTAGCGGTCGCCCGGCGTCAGGCCCACGCCGCGGAAACTCAGCTCCACGACGGACGCCGTGGTCGGTTCGTCATCCTGCGGTTTCGAGAGCGAAAGGTTCACCCCGGGGTCGAGCATCTTGAACGGCATCAGCAGCCAGTAGGTGTCGTTGATGAAGCGCCCGTAGGCGGCGTCCAGCCGGGACGCGAGCTGGTCGGCGGGGACCGCCCGGCCGTCGGTCCAGGCCGAGCCCTTGCGGGTGTTCACGTTGAACAGGGTCAACAGCCTGGCGGTGCCGGAAGTGCCCTCGACGCGGTAATCGCCCGTGAAGCGGTCCCACGAGTGCTCCCAGCGGCCGTCCGCCTGCCCGGGACGCACGACCACGAAATCGAAGTGCAGATAGCGGGTGGCGAGAAACGCGTCCCGCCCCCCGATCGAATCCATCACGCGCCGCGCCGCGGCTTCAGCCTCCGGCGGATTCGCGGCCCGCGCGGCCGCAAGCGCCGCCACGATCGCACAAGATGCGAGGATGATACGCGTCCATTTCATCATGCGTGGTGCCTCCGAGGGAAACCATCCTGCAAAATGACCGCGCCACCTGCAAAACCAAAAACCGCCCCCGAAACACTATCGGGAGCAAATCTGCAGAAACTCCGTTACCCTATCTCTTGATGGCTTCTTGCTTTTCGCCCATTTCCTTTTCTCCCTTCGCCCTCCGCCCCTTGCCCTTTGCCCTTTGCCCTTTGCCCTTTGCCCTTTGCCCTTTGCCCTTTGCCCTTTGCCCTTTGCCTTTGCCTTTCGCCTTTCGCCTCTCGCCCTTCCCCCTTCGCCTTTTTCCTTTTCGCGTTTTTCTCTTTGCCCTTTGGCCTTTTGGCCCTTTGGCGTTCCCGCCTTTTCCGAAACCTCCCGGGAGACTGCCACGGTACCATCATCTGCCCTGCCCGTTCCCAAGTTATCTCGCCCCTTTCCATTTTTCCCCCCTTTTTCGTTTTTCTTCGCCCCTTGGCCCCTTCGCCCCTTGGCCACTTGGCGTTCCCTGTCTTTTCTTCCTTCGCCCCACCCCGCCCGCCCCCACAATGCAGTTGCCTCACCCGCCTTCCCGTGGGCCAATCACCCGCGAGATGCCGCACTGGAAACCCCGTGCCGTGGTGCTGGTCTTCGTCCTGCTGATCCTCGCCGGGATCGGCGTGTGGTCGGCGTTCCAGGACTGGCCCGAGGGCAACCCCGCGGCCGCCTGGTTGCGCCGTCTCCGTGAGCCGGGCCGGCCGGCGCGGGGACACCGCCCCGCACGCCCCGCGCCCTCAACCGACGACCCCTCCACGGCAACCGCCTCAACCGCCCCAGCCGACGCGCCCCCGGATTCCACCGGCCCCCCGGAACCGGGCACCGGAACCTGCGACCTTGCGGGCCTGGTGACCGACGAGGAACGCCACCCCGTCGGGAAGGCGACCATCACCCTGCGCCCGAACGGCGCGGGGCTGGACCGCACCTGGGAAACCGGCGACGACGGGCGGTTCCGGACCGGCAGCGTGCCGGAGGGAGTTTACGATGTCCTCGCCTCCCACCCCGACTATGTCACCCTGATCCGCCCCAACCTGGCGATGCGGCGGAGCGACGCCTCGCCCCAAATCGAGTTCCGCCTGCCGCTGGGCGCCACGGCCCGCGGGCTGGTGACCGACGAGGAGGGCGCCCCCCTGGCCGATGTGCGGGTGGCGGCGCGCCGCCAGGCGCTCGGACAGCTCGCCGGCGGCGAAACCTACCTCGACAACTCCACCTACAAACTGCGCCGGACCGACACCGCCGGCACCTTCACGCTCGAGGGGGTGGCCCTCGGCGCGAATGTGTTCGAGTTCCTCAAGCGCGGATACCAGCTCGAGACCACCGTGCTTGAGGTGGCCCCGGGCCGGCCCGCCGACCTGGGCCGCGTCGTGCTGCGCCGCACCGGATCCATCACGGGCCTCGTGGTGGACGAGGAAAGCCGGCCCCTGCCCGGAACCTCCGTCACCCTGACCCGCTACCGCGCCCCGGGCGCGGAGGCGCGCCCCCCGGCCGGCGACCGCGTCACCACCGTCACCGCGGCCAACGGCCTGTTCGCGTTCAACCGCCTTTTCAACGAGGGCGGTTACGACCTGGTGGCCGAGAACCCCGGCTACGCGACCGGCTACTACCCGGGAGTGCCCGCGGGAACCGAGGGGATGATCTGCAAGCTCGACCGCGGCGGCGAAATCTCCGGCCGCGTTGAGTTCATCGACCGCCCCACCACCGCCGTCAGCATGGCGCTCGTCGCCGAGGCCGTCGTGAAGGGGACCACCGTCACCCGCGAGACCGCCTCCGACGGCGCGGGAGCGTTCCGCTTCACCCGCCTCCCCTTCGCGCGCTACCGCGTGACGGCGGCGGGGGACCGTTATGTGACCGAGGAGCGAAAGCCCGTGGCGGTGGAAAAGGGAAAACCCGCGACCGAGGTGAAGGTTGAGGTTTACGAGGCCTGCCTCGCCCGGGGGCGCGTGCAGGAGATCGACACGCAGAAACCCATCGCCCAGGCCGCCGTGACCGTGCGCGCCGCCTACGGCCCCGCGCAGGCGCGCACCCGAACCTTCACCGCCACCACCGGGCCGCTCGGCGATTTCGAGTTCCCCCGCCTGCCCGCCGGCCTCCACTCGGCCCAGGCCACCGCCCCCGGTTTCGCCCGCGCATCCAGCGGCGCGTCCGCACAGACCTTCACCCTGCTGCCCGGGGAGAAAAAAACCGACATCACGCTGAACCTGGACCAGGGGGGAACCGTCGAGGGATATGTGCGCACGCCCAACCGCAGCGCCGTGGACGCCGCCGAGGTGCAGCTCTTCCCCGCCACGCAGGCATGGGGCGCCGTGGACACGCGGAACCTGAAAACAAAAACCGACGCCAACGGCCGCTTCCGCATCGGCGGCATCGAGTACGGCGAGCGCCTGCAGCTGTACGCCAGCGCATCGAAGCCCGGCCTGGCCAAGGCCCGCAGCCCCATGATCGACCTCACCGTGAATAAGCGATCGGCCGCCGTGGACATCACCATGTCGCCCGGCGGCGGCATCGGCGGAACCGTCACCGACGCGAACTCGATCCCCATCACGGGCGCCGAGGTCCGCTTCACCAGCCGCGAGTTCCCGGGCGACCCCACGCCGAGCGTCGTGGTCACCTACACCCGCGCCGACGGCGTGTACGCGATCAACAACGCAACGCCCGGGCGCGGGCGGGTCAGGGTATCGCGGTCGGGTTTCGTGGAAAAAACCCGCACCGTGACCGTGGGGGACGGCCAGTGGCTGGCACCCGTCGATTTCAGGCTGACGGGCGGACTCGCCATCAGCGGAAGGCTCACCTCCCTGGAGGGAGAGCCCATCGCAAACGCCTCCATGGAGGCAAAACCCTTCCGCGGCGTCGAGGGGCGCGACACCGACTCCACCGACCGCGACGGCAAGTATGAGCTCACCAACCTCGGCAGGGGGCTCTTCCAGGTGCACGCATCGTTCAAGCTCCCCACCCCCGACGGCACCCAGGACTACCTGTTCGTCCTCCCCGCCGTGCCGGCGGGAACCGCCGCCGCCGACCTCGACTGCGATGTGGACTGCCACCTCGCGGGCATGGTGCGCGACGAGGACGACACCGGCGTACCCTCCTTCACGGTCTCGCTCCGGTCGCTCGACATGGGATGGAACACGCAGAACTTCCGCTTCAACCTCACCCGCACCTTCGACGGCGCCCGCGGCTTCTTCCGCATCCTGCGCGTGCCCCGCGGATTCTACTCCCTGCGCGTCGTGGCCGAGGGGCGCGAGGTGTACCAGGACGACAACCTGCTGGTCGGACCCAACAACCGCACCGAACTGCGCGACATCCGCCTGCGCGGCGCCGGCGGCGTAACCGGCGAACTCCTTTCCGCCGGAACCGCACGGCCGGTCAACAACGCCACCGTGCGCCTCATGGACGAGGACATCGCATCCCCCGAGGCAAAGCGCCTCGGGCTCTCCGCACGCTCGGACTACTCCGGCCGCTTCCGCGTCGGCATGGTGGCCGCCGGATCCTACACCATGGAGGTCACACACCCCAACTACCTGTCCTACACACTCACCGGCGTGAGGGTCAGCCGCCGCAGGCCCACCGATGTGGGGACCATCCGCCTCGAGGCGGGGGGATCCATCTCCGGACACGTCGAGGACGAGGACGGGATGCCCGTGCCCGACATCCAGGTGCGCGCCAGGGGCCAGGACGCCGCCAAGGACACCAAGACCGACGCCGCGGGAAACTACCTGCTCCAGGGACTCAGGCCCGGACCCGTGGCCGTCGTGCTCGACGGAACCTACGAGGGCCTCAGGGTGTACCAGTACCAGAGCGCCAGGGTGCAGCCCGATGAGACGCAGGAGGTGAACTTCGTCGTGGACTCGGCCGCCACCGTGGACGGCGTCGCCGACGCACCGGCCGGCGTCCCCACGGGAACCGTCACCTTCCGACCCTTCGACGAAAACGGCGCCGTGCTCGCCGACATCCGCTTCTCCGCCACCATCAGCGGCGGCCGCTTCCGCGTCCCCGCCCTGCCCACCGGCCGCTACCTGCTCACCGCAACCGGCACCGCCGCCGGCGCACGGTGGGTCCACTGGCGCGAGGTGTACCTGGGGCGCGGCGACAACCCGATGAGGATCGGACTCCCCGCCTCGCTCCTGCGCGGACGCGCCGTCAACGCCGCCGGGGCGCCCGCAAAGGGAATCACCGTAGAACTCCACCCGATCATCACCAACATCCGCATGGCCGCCGGCGTCTATGACCCCCTCGTGCTCCGCACCACATCCGCCGCGGACGGCTCCTTCGCCTTCCGCCACATGCAGCAGGGGCCCTGGCAGGTGGTCTACCGCGACCCCGCCGCCGGCATGGTCGCCCACCCGCCCCTCTTCATCAGCCCCGGCCAGGTGACCACCGACTACATGGTCCAGTTATCCAAGTAACCCCGCCCAGTTCCGCATCCCCCCGCGCCACCCGCCTTCCCTTGTGGCGCCCCCCCCGTGGGGGCGTCCCCCCTTGCTGCATCCACCCCACCTGATGCCACCCGCCCCCCGCTTGGCATGGGCGTCCCGCCCATGAAACCGCCCCCGCCGCCACCGACTCCCAAACCCCGCTCCACCAACGCCAAAAGCCCGCATCAATCCCAGCTTGGGGCATCGCCCCGGGACAAACCCACCCCACAAATCCGAGGGCTGAAAGTCCGACCCATCCCCCCCGCCGCCGCACCCCGCGTGATCGTTCCCAATAGAATCCGCGCGGGCACGGTATCTGTCCGCTGGCATCCAAGCGCCCGTAGCTCAGCTGGATAGAGCGTTTGCCTCCGGAGCAAAAGGTCGCAGGTTCGAATCCTGCCGGGCGCACCATGCCCCCCCTCAAAGCAGGGGCCTGCAACCACCCCTGCCACCCGCCCGGCCCGCCTCCCCACTCCCGCCAGACCCCCCACTTGCCAGTTGTCGCGGATCCGGCCTTCAGCGATCCCCTCAAATCCGCAATCAAACACCCGACCCGCCCCGCCAAGTCAAGCCGCCCGCCAGATCCGAACCCGGCTTAGAGGCAAAATCGGCCGGCTGCCCGTCGCTCGCGCCCGATTTTCGTTATTGACACCCACCCCTCTATCGAGTACCATTTTAGTCTGATTTTCAACGTTTCCCAAGAGGGATCTCGACCCCATGAGCACCAGCCAGGCATTTCCAGCAGACACCCCGGCAATCGAACGGAAGCCCACCCTCGACCTCGCCAGGCATTTTTACACCGGCGCCGCGGCCCTGCTGCTCGTGCTCATGGTCCTCGGTTTCCAGCAGTTCTACCTCCACGGCCGGGCCTACCCCGGCCGCCCGCTCACCCCGCCCATCCGCACCCTCGTCATCCTCCACGGCATCGCCATGGCGCTGTGGATGGTGCTGTTCCTCGTCCAGCCCTGGCTCATCGCGGTCCGCAACCGCCGCGCCCACATGCTGCTCGGCAAACTCGGCGCCGCGCTGGCCGTCGTCATGGTCATCCTCGGCTTCCGCCTGGGGGTCGAGTCCGCCCGCGTCAACCCGCCCGACATGCACCTGTGGGGCCTCACCCCCAAACAGTTCATGGCCGTCCCCGTCATCAGCATCCTCACCTTCGCCGTCCTGGTCGCCGTCGGCGTGTGGAAACGCAGGCGCCCCGCCATCCACCGGCCCGTCATGCTGCTCTCCGTCCTCGCCGTCATGCCCGCCGCCCTCGACCGCATCGACGCCATCAAGTCCCTCTACGAGGGCACCGTCTGGGGAACCCTCTTCGGCCCCTTCTTCAGCACCCTCGTCGTCGGCGTCCTCCTCGTCGGCGCAAAATGGCTCCTCACCCGCTCCCTCGACCGCTATTTCGCCATCGGCTTCGCCGCCCTGACGGCCATCAGCATCGGCATCGTCCAGCTCGCCCCCACCCGCGCATGGGATAGTATTGCGGGGTTTCTGCTGAGGTGAGGACGGGGCGGGAAGGGATTCTCGGCAACATGCCAATTGGCTCGCAAAGATGAGGGGCCTGCCCGCTTTTTCGGGACAGGATCAAATCCGTATGGCCCATGATCGTCTCACGATCGGTATGCCACTCCCCCTATCCCGGGGTGCCCGACTCCAGATAGTAGATCATCCGCCAAATCCTCCCGCTGTCACCCGCCGCAAGAGTCTCGAACACCGACCGGTCCTTGAGGTCGGCCAGCGGCAGCTTGATCCAGCCCGCGAGATCCTTTGCGCCAATCAGTTGGGAGAGTTCTTCCACAAGGCTCTTGAGTTCATGGTATCTCGCGGCGTCACCGTCGATGAGTGGGCTTTCGCCGCGCTCGAGACGCTGGAGCGTTCGCGGTGAAACATACATCAGGCGCGCCATCTCGACCTGGGAAAGCCCCAGGCACCCGCGCAATGCCTGCACGAGCCCCCCGCCGCGTGAGGCAGGCGTGACCGGTTGGGCCTTTCCTCCGCCGGGGAACCCGACATTCGCAACCCGCTTCCCGCCGGATTTTGGGACAGCAGTTCCCTGTTTCCCCTCGCGCCGCACAACCCGGTCCGCGATCCTGCGTTTCTGTGCCCGTGCGCTCTGCTGCATGGCATTCCTCCACGATTTCCAACCCGCCAAGCCCAAGCCTGCCAACACGACCCAGCGATTGTCCAGCAAAATGGCGCGCCATTTGGCGCGTCCATTGCTAGTACTGTCTTTCCCAATCCGCTATTCAAGGCGGCGCAGGAGCACCCGGCGGTCTTCGGGCACCAGATCAGGAAACAGCACCAAGTTGACTCCGCCCTCGCGAAGCCTCGATGGCACCAACAAAGCCTCCACGCCGGTTTCATGGGCGGCCCGGCCCGTCGCCTGGCACAGCGATTCCACGCCCGCATCGTTCGCGGCCTGCCAGTCTTCGGTCGCAAGCAACTCTGCCGTCAAGCCCACCATTCTTTGGTGAGTGTCGGAGGTTAGGTCGAGCACCCGCTTCAGGCGCGTCTTCACTGCCACGATGACGAGCGGCGAGACCTGCCACGGCTGCCTGCTTTGCCTGCCATAGTTCTCAAGGGCCTCCGCCACGGCCAGTAGGGCGTCAGTTGCCGCGTAAACGGTGGCGCTTCCACCTGGACGCGTGAACCGCCCTCCGTGCCTCACCGACCCTGCGCCGCTCATCAGGTCATCGCCCATTGCGTATTTCATCCTCACGCAACGGTATCCGTGACCCGACCAGCCACACAGGCTGCCGGTGTGCCACATCCGCCCGATGACCGCCAGAAGGCTCTCGTATTGCGGATCAGCCCTATGTCCCCCGGGTGTCTTGCCCATTCACTCGTCCCTCACTCCTGCCCCATGGTCTTCTGGCTTTCCAGAAGAATTCCCTGAAACCTGCGTCGCGGAAACGTCACTCCGGCTTGTCTCCGCCAGTTCGCCACCGGCCTCGCCCGGATCGCCGTCATCAGCATCGGCATCGTCCAGCTCGCCCCCACCCGCGTCTGGGACAGTATTGCGAGGTTTCTGCTGAGGTAAGGACGGGGGGCGGAGTAGGATCCGGAAAGATGTCTGTTGGCTGGAAACCACGAGCGGCCTGCCAGTGTTAACGAGGCAGGTTTACATACTGAACACTCAACCAACCAACTGATAAGATTGTGGGTTTCCGGTGAAAAGTTCGGAAAGTCGTTGCCTCTGAACCTTAAAGAGCGGCCCCCGCTCCCCGACCCGTCCCGAAGAAAGGCAACGAACCAAGTGGTCCAGCGTAACAACTCCATCAATAACAAATTGATCGAACTGTGAAGCGCTTGGGCCTTTCGTGTGGGTTACCGATTCCAAGATAAAATGCTCCGTGCCTTTTCTTATTAGTTTCCTCGCGTGAACCCAGAATGTTTCCTTGTGTTTTGATTCAAGCACGGCATGGAGTTTTTCCAAACGCCAAAACGCAACCGGTCCCAAGTGATTTTCCCAAGCCCCTTCAACAAGGTGCGCAAGAGATGAATCAACCTTCAGTTGAAGTCCTTGTGAGTTCGGTTGAAGTGTGGAGACAGTGCAATATAGTTGTCGTCGGCCATTCCGTTCGTAGCCAAATTGGTTCAGGATCTCGGCGCTACTCTTGCACGGACTGAGATTCCAGTCTGGCACACAGGCGAACAAGGTCTGTCTTGTTCCCCTTCCTGCACTTGGTATTCGACCACTTTTTATTTCAATCCCCTTGAAATCAGGAGCCTTTTTAGAATTCATGGGAATTCCAAGTGCAGTTTCTATTGTTCTCCCAACAGCAGTATCACCCGCGCAAACCGCTGGTAGCGCACCCATGCTGGCAATTTCGCGAAGTTGAGCCAGCAGTTCGTTGGCTGTCAAACGATTGCCGTCGCCGATTTTTCGCAAAAAAGCTGTTGCTGGACAATCCATACTTAATTGTGACAAATTCGCGACTTTTGATTGACTGAGATTCAAGAAGCACACGGTGTCGTCGGCGACGAAAATTGCGTAGACATCCTCGGCGGCGGAGTGTTGTGCGAATCTCGAGGGCCAGATTCGTGGATCACCCGACTTCGTGGAAGGACGGTAAAGGGAGACTGGAATATGCAGAATCTCTGCATCTGTTACAATCAATCCTGACAGCGTGACTTTTTGGCCTTGCCCTTGGCCTTGGGTAGAAAAATCGTGCACACCCTTTCGCCTCAACAACGTCCGGATCGGTAAAGTCGCATCCAAGATGTTTTTCTGCAAACCAGTTTGCGTGATGTATAGAAGGGCGTATTCTGTTCCGGAATCACGGATAACAGTCAGGTTGTCTGACTCATGCTGTGATAATGGGCGCGAGTTCACAGTCGAACTTTCTGTTCGCCCCGTAGAATTGACGCCAGATGTTCCCCGACTTTTCGAGCTAACAAGACCGGAACGGCGTTTCCGATTTGCGTGTATTTGGGAACATCCCTATCCCAGATTCCGGCATCGGGATCTCCCGCCCTGCGTCTCCCACCAGTTGTTCTTGATCCCCGAAATTCATACCAATCAGGAAAGGTCTGAATGCGAGCCCACTCACGAACCGTGGGTGTGCGAGGTTGAGAATAGTGAACGTAATCTTCCGGCAGCGATGTGGCTGTGATGTTCGGTCCACGTGCGTCCCAATTTTTCGGGAAAACCCGCTGCGCGAATTTCTTTGTTTGGAAACGTTCCGGGATTTCTCCGCCGCTTGCAATCATGGCTGCGTATTTTTCTCTTATGTAATCAGCGTGATCGGTATAATCCTGTTCTGTAAGTTGGTCGCCCGATTTCAGAATCCGGCCATCTGGTAGAGAACGAAGTGCCTTTTGGATTTCCGTGGTGGCCGGATTTACATAACAGGGTGTGGAAAGGCGATCCGGATACAAAGGATCCTCCAAGTCAGACAACAAATCAACTAACGTGGGTGGAACGCCAGAAGGTCTTGGCAAGAAACCGTTAATTACGGCGTCTGGAGAGTCGAATCGGGGCGGATCGAACAGCATGGTTTGCTTGTAGTCCATGATTACGTCAATCCGAATTCCGACCATAAGGACTCTGGGACGATTCTGGGGGACCCCGTAATCTTTCGCATGAACCAAATCCCATTTAATTGCGTAGTCTGGAAGACGCTGAAATGCCTTCAGAACCGCGTCAAACACTTCTCCGTTCTTGCCGTCTGCCGACCATTTAGATTGAAGCAGACCTTTCACGTTTTCGAATAGAAACATTCTGGGCCGTAAACATTTAATGACCCGAATCATTTCCTGATATAGGTGGTTTGAAGGGATGTCTTTCTTTTCAAGCTTGAACGTCCTGCGATGGCCGATTCCGCTGTATCCTTGACAGGGCGGCCCGCCGCAAACCAAGTCAATCTGCGGAATTCCTTTGTACCGCCAAAACATTTTCAGCAATTCGAGGTTTAGGTCCGTAAGTTGGTAGATATCGCCAATCGGGATTATTTCTGAGTTAACCCGGTTTGCAATGTAGGTTTCGGCGGCAGACCTGTTGATTTCGCTAAAAAGGAGTGGTTCGAATCCCGCTTGTTCCAAGCCAAGCGAAAGCCCGCCGCAACCAGCAAACAAATCGACAACGGTTAGTGGCTTGGACGTGGCATCAGGGGGCGGCGCCGGGGGCATTGCTTCGTGCGACCCATATGGCGCGGGGTCTTCCGCGATTACCGCTTTCCCTTTTCGTCTTGGATTGAGCAGGGGTGGAACGCGACTGTTCGTGAAAGCTTGATCTTCCTTCTTGCGACGAGTTTCCGACATTAGCCAACCTGCAATCTGCGTGATTTGGGAGAATTGAGGCCACAGGGCCGATAGGAATCTCAACTAGAAAGGAAGGCGTTTGCCCGCTGCTCAGGCTTGGTAAGCTGGAATTGGGCTATAAGGCCAAAACCCATGGCGGACTTCATGGATGCCAAGAAACGTTCCGTATTAATGGCCGCGATTCGTGGCAAAGGGAACAAGACCACGGAATTGCGCCTAATCGCCATAATGCGTCCTGCCGGCCTGACTGGATGGCGCCGGGGTTCCAATCTCGCCGGTAAACCGGACTTCGTGTTTCGGCGCGAAAGGGTAGCGGTATTCGTTGATGGTTGCTTCTGGCACGGCTGCCCGCGATGCTACCGCAAGCCCGAATCGAACCGCGCGTTTTGGAGAACCAAACTGGAAAACAACCAGGCCCGGGATCTCCGAGTTTCGCATAAACTGCGACGAGGTGGTTGGAAAGTGGTGCGCATCTGGGAATGCAGGCTTCAGCGACCAACGGCGGTCGTGGCGCGTTTGAGGCGAGCTCTTGGACGAACAACCCCCGCGACTTAGTCCGCCCCGCGGACCCTCCGGTATATGTACTGCGATGGCACCCCCCAGAATTCCTGATTTCGTGCACTGCGAAGTGAATTCGTTGCGCATTCATTGAGCACCCGACGGTCAACACCCCGCAAGCCCCCCCAGATTCCCCCAAGGGAATTCCCAACCACCGCCCGACTGCGGCACATTCCGCCGCCATGGCTACCCAACACAACCCCGAAACGCCGGACCCCAACGGGCCGGCCCCGCAGCAACCGCCCCTGGAACCCAACCCCGCGACCGGAGCCGAACCCG
>JADHEF010000197.1_pt1 | contig 73588 bp, 82 predicted proteins | sample 8952391 | NCBI WGS metagenome assembly JADHEF01 (sample SAMN16124439, study PRJNA663245) | bioreactor sludge metagenome | isolation source: sludge (nitrite) | place: India:Bengaluru | collected 2019-02-28
CTCGCTTCTGCCATCCGTGTGTAGCCACGTCCTTACTTAACGCGAACTGAGCCTTATGAATCGTACTCGGCCGCTGTCTGGGCCTTGTGCATCGTGGGCCTCGCTTACGTGTGGTACACGTCGGCCGTTCCGGATTTGCCTTTTTACTATCTGGGGGCGATCGCCTGCTGTTTTCTTCTTTTCAACCTGATTCGAGCGTGGGAGATCTGGCGCTTGAAATGGAGCTTGGGCGGCAAAGGAATCAGTTTCATTTCGGATGAGCAGCTGAAACTCAAGGTGACCGACAAGAAAGGGGAGGGTGGTACATCGCTCTGGTTTGGTAAGGGGTTTGACTGGACCCCTGTTCATACGCAACGAGTCTATGAGATCAAGCGCGCCGATCCGGAAGATTTCTACCCCCCGAAGATGATCATGTGGATGATCGAACAGTGGACTGGTGAGAAGGTTGGTGCCAATACGCTTGAGTACATTGGAGCCCCGTGGATTCACGGTGTGAACGGCTCAGAAGAAGACCTGTATGTGCCGATTCAGAACCTGATCGGCAATACGCTGCTGATCGGAACCACACGTTGCGGCAAGACTCGCTTCCTGGAATTGATCGCCGAAATGGCGATCGAACTGGGATATACCGTGATCAGCATCGACCCAAAAGGCGACCAACCCTTCGAGACCTCGCTGAAGGCGGCCTGCAAGCAAGCCGGACGAGAAAAGGACTTCGTCCGGTTTCACTTGGCCTTTCCGGGGCAGAGCGCTCGTATCGACCCGCTGAAGAACTACACCAATCCCAGCGATCTGGCGTCACGTATTGCCGCACTGATGCCCGGCGGGGACAAATCATCCTCCTTCAGAGATTTCGCGTGGGGTGTTCTCAATGCGATCGTGATGGGCCAGCTCGCCGTGGGCGAGAAGCCATCACTGGTCGGGATTCGCTCTTACATTGACAACGGCGTTGCGGATTTGCTGATGCGCGTAACCCTCCAGTTCTTCGACCGCGCTCTTCCACCAAATTGGGAGCCTGAAGTTGCAGCCTATGCGCGCACTCTCAAGCAAGCGAAGGGCAAGAAAGGTATGGAAGAAGGGGAAATCCTCGTTCGACAGTCACTGCATCTACTGCTCGAATACTATCTTGATATGGTGGTTCCGCGAGGCCTCCGTGATGAGGCTGTTGAAGCCCTGGCCACGATCTACAAGCATGACAGCGCGCACTACTCAAAGATGGTGGCGAACTTGGTTCCGATTCTCGGGATGCTCACTACCGGCGATCTCGGCTCGCTACTTTCCCCGAATCCGAGGGATGTGTCCGATACGAGGCCGATGACTGATCTGGCGTCGTTGATACGAGCCAACAGCGTTGTCAGCATCGGTCTCGACGCACTCGCGAACAAAACGATCTCGTCCGCCGTCGGGTCGATGTTGCTGTCGGACCTGACGTCGGTGGCGGCCGCCATCTACAACTACGGTGGTAATCACAAGATCTTCCTTCTGGTCGATGAAGCCAGCGAGGTGGTCAACGATCCCTATGTGGCGATGCTCAACAAGAGCTCTGGCAGCGGATTCATCAATGTCGCGGCTATACAGACCATCCCTGATCTGGCGGCACGATTCGAGTCGATGGACAAGGCGCGCCAGATGTTGGGCAACTTCAACAATCTGGTGGCAATGAGAATCAAGGATCGAGTATCTCAAGACTTTGTCACTGAGACCTTTGGACAGACATACGTGTATACGCAGCAAAAGATCCACGCGACCAGCTCATCAACCGAAAAAACGATCACCCACTTTACCGGCTCAGTTCAGGAGCGCGTGACTGAGGCGCTCGAAGATGTGCTGCCACCGGACGTTCTTGGGCAACTACCGAATTGGCAATACATCGCTGCGGTTAGCGGTGGGAGGCTCATCAAGGGGCGGCTGCCGATCATCAGCCATCCAGAGAAATAGAACGAAAGCGGAGTCCATAAGTGCGCGCCACACTCAATCGCATCCTGAGCAATGCCGACCTTTCGCGCATTGCTCTCAAGGCTTTTACCGATTGGCCGGCATTGGAACATGTCGCTATTCAGTTCCTTCATTTCGTCACCCCTTGGTTGGTGGTGGGCAACGAGAGCCTGGCCGAAAAGACCCTGCGAGAGGCGCTGCAGACATACGAAGAGAACCTGGCAGCGGGCTACGAAATCGGGCACAGGCGGTTTATCGAGCGCTTGGCTGAGAGCGCGAATGTTCTTTCTTGCCTTCGTGTCTCAGTAAAGAACAATCGCGAGCAATGGGCCGTTTGGAACTACGACGAGCCGCTCATGACCTATCTTGCGTCGCACAAGAGAGTCGCAATTCAAATCCGAGTACGGGAAACCCCAGTCGCCTCGGGCCCGGTAATGATCAAGCTGCTGGCCTTCATCAGTTCCACGCGGGAGCTGCAGATGGCCGAGATTAACATCCACGAACTTCTTGGAATGAAGGTGACCTCATGACCCGGCACGGATTTCTCTGGCTACTGGCCATTGTTCTGATCTTCTTGTTTGCTCCTCTACTTAATAGCCAGGGTGACTACGATACGTGTGTAAAGGACGAGCTAGACACGGCAACCGCCTGGTACAACGGATCATCGGTGAGGTCAATCGTGGATCGTACAAACGCGATGTACTCGACGATCCTCGTGAAGACAGGAATTGATCCACTAATCAGGAAACACTTCGTCAAGCCACTGCCATCGAAGGAAATTGCCCCCGGCGTCACTTTGCCGAAGTACATCGCCCCGTACGCGGACCACATGATGGAGTACTGGGGCAACTTTCTTCAGAACTTCTGGATGTTCTTCTTTCGAATCGCCCATTCCATCCAATGGGTGGTGTATCTCATGCCGTTCCTATTTGCGATCGTCTTTGATGGAGTGATGACAAGAAAGGCAAAGCTGGCGTCATTCAAGTACACCTCGCCCACTGTCTACAACCTTTCATGGCACATCATCATTGCAATTGTGGCCATGTCGCTTGTCGCATTCTCGGTGGTTACGCCTCTTTCGATCTTCTTCTATCCAGCCGCAATTACCGTAATCGGGATGCTGGTTCGCCTAGTCATATCAAATATCCAACATTCTGCTTAATGGCTTCCATTTATACATCTACCCCCCGCTTTTCGGCTGTATTTCTGCGTTGTGGAGTGGCTTGCCAACCGGCAAGATTCATCCCATGCACAACGCAACAAAAACCCTTCTCTTAATCTCTCTCTCGGCGACTACGTTGGTAGCGTCGGGAGTTGCAAGAGCTACTTGCTGGAATGCCGCGAGCGAAAGCTATGGCATTCCAGTGGATGTGATCAAGGCTGTTGCAAAGACGGAAAGCGGATTCAATGCGGACGCGCTGAATGTCAATAAAGATGGATCGCATGACATCGGTGTCATGCAGATCAACTCGGTTTGGCTGCCTGCACTTGCAAAGCACGGGATCGATGAGGAAGCGCTAAAAGACCCCTGCACCAATGTAAAGGTCGGCGCCTGGATTCTCGCCAATAACGCGAAACGGTTGGGTTGGAATTGGAATGCGATCGGAGCCTATAACGTTGGGTGTGCAAAGCTCAGCGCAGAGGAATGTGATCGTCGGCGTTCCAAATACGCATGGAAGATTCATGCGGCTCTCAACCAGGTAACTGATATCAAGTCGCCGGCGCCGCAGAAGCCGATTCCGTCCTACGAACAAGCTACAAGCACGTCGAAGACGATCGTACGTGGCCCTGAAGACAGCACTGCGAAGAAGATCTTCGTTGTCCGGATGGAAAGCTCGCAACCGCCAATGCAGGTAGCAACTGCCGATCTCGAAGCGAATGTGCGCGGTCTCTCAGTAGGTGGGTTTCTGAACTATGAAGAGGCTGAAAGCGATGAATAAGAGTCTCTTGTGCCTGATTGCTCTGATGTTGAGTGCTTGCGCTTCGACATCAGAGCCGACGAAGACGGAGAACGGCGGCGCTAAGACCGAGCCCATCAAGCTTGGGGTGACTCAGGTTGGAAGTCAGCAGAATGCAGAGCATGTGTTTTGCGACACCGCAAATTGCCCCCAGCGCACGCCTAAATATCTTCCTCAGCCTGCCGCAAAGCAGACGGCCAAGAGTGAGATTGCGAAGCCTGCCCAGACGCACTTCAAGGTGCATTTCCGTTGGGGGTGGAGCCGACTGGATAGTGAGGGCCGTAAGGAGGTAGAGGCTGTCGCTGCCTCTGGTCTGCTCAAGAATGCCAAAAGGATTGAGATTGCAGGACGCACCGATCCGACTGGCAGTCGCAAGTACAACGAGAAGTTGGCCATTCGACGGGCTGAGACGGTAAAGGCGGCTCTGGTATTGGCTGGCGTTCCCGCTGAGGGCATCACAGCGGTAGCCCAGGCTCCTTGCTGTGATGGGGATATGAACGCTGCTCCGGCGGCAATGCGCGAACTTAGGCGCACTGACATCGATATTACGATCACGACCAAATGACTACTCAGACCAGTGGAAACTTCGAGCACGGATACAAAGCTGTGCTCGTGAGAGAAGAGACTAAAACGCAATTGCGCGATATGAGGACCTCTCTTCCGGATAGAGACTTGTTCCAAGAGCGACGATTAGCAACTGCCGCAATTGAGTTGGCTATTGAAGACGCAAATGCAGATCAAAAGGCGCGAGATCGCCTATTGGGTAGAGCCAGAGAAGTGGTTGTACGCGATCTCAATATCGGCAATACGAATGCATAGAAGTAGAAGCACCTGAGACGACGAGACGACGAGACGACGAGACAAAATTTCCCAATTTTTTCTTTTCGCCAAGGACAACAAATGAAACTGCTTTCCAAGATGATGAACCGTGCTGGTATCGCAACTTCTGCTCTGGTGCTTGCCGCCCCGGCTATCGCCGGCACGACCGGTACGGAATTTACCGCCCTGTACAACATGGTCAAGGGCTGGTCGGAAGGTTACCTCGGTCGCACGCTGGCTATTGCCGCGTTCCTGGTTGGGGCCATCGTCGGTTTCGCAAAATCGACTGCAATGCCTGCGCTAGTTGGCATTATCTTCGCCGTCTGTTTTGCCATCGGCCCGGGCATCATTGACGGTATCGCATCGGCTCTGATCTAACAGTCGAATCGCAATAAAGAATCGCCATGGACGACATCGATCACAAATACGTCATTCCGCATCGTCTGGATGACCCTCCCAAGTTTTTGTGGTGGGATTTCGATGTGGCGATTCTTTTCATGGGCTGTGTCGTCATAGGAATTATGACGAACCAGACATTGACCTTCTCGGGCCTTGGAGTTGTTGTTGCAATGTCGTACCAGAAGGTTAAGGCAGGAAGAAGTAGAGCGTTCGGACTTCATGCGCTCTATTGGTTCTTACCCGTAGGTTTCGGGTTTCGCATCACACCACCATCTGCTGTGCGCGAGTTCATTGGGTAATTCGCTATAACTACGAGACGACGAGACTTAGTTAATGCTTCTGACAAAACTGATTGCGGATGTGGAAGCCCGCGGAGGCGTATCCAAAGCTTTCCAAATGATACTGGGAGCATCGCTGCTCACCAACGTGTTTATGGCAGGTGCTTTTTTAACAATGGACCGAACCGTTCGGACCATTCTGACGCCGCCGGAGATAAACAAGACATTTTGGGTTGATGGAAGAACCATCGGGCCAGAATATCTCGAGCAAATGGGATCGTGGGTCATTGGGCAGTACGCAACTGTTTCGCCCTCTACGATCGATTATCAAGGAAACTTGATCCTCAAGTACGTTCATCCGTCGATTCACGGAGAGTTGGCCGTTCGTTTCAAAATGGGCGCCAACCGGCTGAAGGCCGAGAACATGAGCAAGATCTTTATCCCGCGCGAAGTTCGCATCAGCGAACAGGGGAAAGCGGTGGCCTTGATCGGAAGTCAAAGCACTTGGATTGCCGATAAGCGCGTCCCCGGCGATGAGATGAAGGCGTTCCTTGTCGCATTCGACTATGACGGAAGCCGCGTCTTCATCAAAGAACTGCGCGAAACAAGCCTGACACGGCCGTTCGATCCACCGAACGCACAGAAAGTGGCGGAGACCGAAGCCGCTCTGGCGGAAGCGACCCCCGTGGTTCAGGAAGCGGCGCAGCCCGTCGAATCAGCGCCGGTCCCGAATGCGGGCAATTCGGTGGCAACACCGTCTGCCGGCCTGCCTCCAGCACCGCAAGCAACGAATCCATCTGTACAGAATGATCTTCAGTCGGGCGTAGCTCCGACGAACTCCACATCCCGCTAAGGAAGGACACGGCATGGCCAAGTCATTATCACTGGCGGCGATACTCGCTGTCGCCTCGCTAAACGTACACGCTCTTCAAACCGTCGAGCCTGCAGAAGGGCACAACTCCTTTGTGAAAATCTCAGCAAAGGAAACGACCCGTATCGCAATTGAAGGCGGAAAGATCCGCTCGCTGATTGGGACTGACGGTGAACTGACCGTCGAAAAGGATGAAGAGCGAGGCCAAATCTTCGTTCGGCCGGTAGTGCTCAACAAGCCGATCAATGTCAGGCTGATCGCGGCTAGCGGCGCAACGTACAACCTGGTCATGCAGGCGGTCGACATCCCACAAGAAGACGTGATTGTGCGCGAGCCGTTCGCTGCGCGCACGGCGAACTCTGCGGCCGGAAGCAACAAGAAGGGAGCAGGCGGTGGCATGGCCAAGGCGGTGCGATCTCTTGTCGCGGCGATGGCGCTTGAAGAACCGCCTAGTTCCGCTGACGTACGCACGGCAAATCAGGAATTCGCCCTATGGGAGAACACCCGGTTCGTGATGACCGCCGTCTATAACGAACGAGAACTCGTCGGTGAAAAGTATCTTCTGACGAATACCGGAAAGACGCCGATTCGCTTGGTAGAGCAGGAACTGTATCGGAAGGGCGTGGTTGCGGTTGCAATCGAAAACATGCAATTGGAAGCAGGTCAAGCCACCAACATCTACGTGGTGAGGAGCAACTAAATGGCTGGCCTCAAAGGGAAGATGTCGGCGATGTCTCCCGTTCGCCGAAAGCAGATGTTCATTCTTGGCGGACTCGTTGTCGTCGTTGGCGGAATTGCATTTGGAGCAGCCATGCTCGGCGCTCCAAAGAAGCTTCCGCCGCCGAAAGCACCGGAGTCAACGCGAAAGGCGTTTGGGGCCCAGGGTGAGCAGGTCAATACGGCTGACGTATGGCGGACCCAGGAAGGTGCTCGGCTTACGCAACTTCAGCAACAGCTGGCAGAAATGCAACAGAAGATGGCGGCGCGCGAAAAGCAGGATAGCGTTGAGAAGAAACGGGAAGAGGAAGCCGCCGCAAAGAAGCTCGAGGAGGAGAAGCTTGCGCGCGAGAAAGAGCGCGAAGAAGCTGATCGTCGGGCACGTGCCGCTCCTCCCTCCGCAGGCTTGCCCGCACAGACCGGCGCGCTTGGTACGCCGGCGAACCCGGATTTCGGCGGGCAACAACCAGAAGTGATCAAAGGCATTCTTCGCGTTGAACTTGGCTCGGGCAGTAGTTCAGCCAATAAGACGGGCAAGGCTTCTCCAGGTGGCGCCAAACCGGGGGCCGCAAATCCGTCGGGCGGTTCTGAGAATACGACTGGGACAGAAAACGCAGAAACCTATATTCCTGCGGGCACCTTCATGCGAGGCGTCTTGCTCGCCGGCCTGGATGCCCCGACAGGCGGGCAGGCGCAGCAAAACCCACATCCGGTGATTATCGAAGTGATGGACATGGCCTCGCTGCCAAACAAGTTCAAAGCCGACTACAAGAACTGTCGATTTACCGCGAACGGGGCCGGCGATCTGTCGAGTGAGCGAGCGTATATCCGCCTCGACCGCCTGAGTTGCATTTCCGAAGACGGCGGCGCTCTGGATATCGGGATAAAGGGATACATCGCAGATCAGACCGGTAAGGCCGGCGTTCGCGGCCGGCTTGTCTCGAAACAGGGACAGGTGTTGGCTAACGCGCTGGTCGCGGGTGTCGCCTCTGGCATCGGGACAGCCTTCGCACAGAGTTCAATGACAACGTCAACTTCCGCTTTGGGTTCCACTCAGACGATTAAAGACGGCGAACAGCTTCAGGCTGGGATCGGAGTCGGCGTAGGAAACGCCTTGCAACAGCTATCCAAATACTACATCTCGCTCGCCGAGAAAATGTTCCCAATAATCGAAGTTGACGCCGGACAGCCGGTTGACATCGTCATTACAAAGGGCGTTTCGGTAGCTCGAAAGTAAATAAGAAACGCTCCCGTCAGAGCGCAAGAATAGTTCGGTAACTACGCAATCAACATAAGGATATTGAAATGAAGACGACGAGACTGATTTCCACGATTCTGGCAACCGCTTTCATCGGCGGGTCCGCAATGGCGCAAGACGCGCTGAAAGAGACGGCGATTCTCGCCAATCTGAAGCAGAAGTATCCGAGTACGGTGATCAAGTCGGTGACTGCGACGCATCTGCCAGGCATCTACGAAGTCGTGATGGGGAAGAACGTTGCATACGTGGAAGAATCGGGCCGCTACTTTCTGTTCGGACACCTGTTCGATATGCAGACGCAAACCGACATGACCGAGGGTAAGGTGTTGCCGGAGAAGACGGCCGCTGCGAACAAGATCGATTTCTCGAAACTGCCCTTTGACGATGCCGTGGTTACGGTACGCGGCGACGGTAGCCGGAAGGTCGCGATCTTCTCAGATCCGGACTGCCCCTACTGCAAGCAGTTGGAGAACAACATGGCGAACGTGACCAACGTCACGATCTACACCTTCATGTTCCCGATCGATCAACTGCATCCCGAGGCGAAAGCCAAAACAGTGGGCGTCTGGTGTTCGGCCGACCGCGCAAAAGCCTGGGAGAACTTGATCCGTAAGGGAGAAGTCCCCAGCGGAAATTGCGATAACCCGATCGCGCGCAATGTAGCGCTCGCTGAGAAGCTCGGAATCAACGGCACCCCGACAGTGATTGTGGCGGACGGGTCAATCATCCCCGGTGCTCCAACCGCAGCGAAACTCGAAAAGATGCTCTCCGCCACTCCGGCCAAGGTCGCAGCAAAATGAGACACATCCTTCCTATTGTCACGGTTGCGGCCGCCAGCCTGCTTGCTGGCTGCAGCAGCCTAAGCGGCCTCGATGCTTCGTCGGGATTTAGCTGCAAGGCTGCACCGGGCGTGAACTGTCAGTCGATCAGCGGTGTTCATCAGAACGCAGTTGCTGGCAACTTGCCCTACCAGCGTGCTGGTGACGCGAGTGCGGAAGCGGCTGGCGGCAAGGACGGTAACGCGACCGCAGATAAAGCCAAGAGTGAATCGGGGGAAGGTAAGAACCCGGTTTATGGGGCGAGTAGCGTCAGCGGCAAAGTCTCGCCGCGCGACATGGAAGCCGCGAGTTCCGGTATGCCGGTACGCCAGCCGCCACTGGTCTTGCGGGTCTGGATGGCACCGTATGAAGACGAGGGCGGCGATCTGTACGACCAGTCCTACTTCTATACGATGGTGCACTCCGGCCGCTGGATGATCGAGGCGAACAAGTCGACGATCAGCAACCAATTCCGTCCGATCTATCCGCTTACGCGTCCGACCCAGGCCGCGACGGAAAACGAGCCTGCCCCCAAAGAAGCGCAACCGCTTATTCAGAAGGGTGAGTACGACCGTCTGGTCGAAAAACCCGAAGTGAAATAGGCGTTCGACATCATGGGCGCGATCAAGAGTTTCTTCAAAAACATCTTCCGGGCGGATGACGACGACAGCTACACTCCGTCGCCGATTGCGAACCCGACCCGAGAAGCTGGCTACACAAAGTTTGCCGATCTTCTTCCGTATCTCGCCTGGATTCCTGAGCGTCGACTGTTCGTACTGGAAGGCGACGTTCCGCAGAAGGTTGATGGAATCGGGTTTTGTATCGAGATGGCGCCACAAACCGGGGCAACCCCGGATATGGCTGACCTCTTGACCACGATCTTCACCTACTTGCCGGAAGGCTCCGGAGTGCAGTGGAGTCTGATTGCCACGCCTTTGATTGACCGCTTCTTGGACAACTATGTCGGGGCGCGTCTGGATCCGGCCAAAGCGACTACCCAAGTAGAACGTGAACGGCGTGAGCTATTCCGCGCTCTGGCCGAACGTCAGGCAGAGCACTTCCGCAAGGGCTCTACCAACCCGATCGTTCCGAATCAGCCGTATTTGCTGCGCGACTTCCGGATCGTCATGAGCGTCGTGATCCCTGCGACCTCATACGACGACGAAGACTTCTTGCAGGAGATCGTTTCGATACGCGAAACCTGTGCGACGGCGCTGAAAACCTACTATCAATTCGAGCGTGACTGGGGGCCGGAGGAACTTATCAACTGGTGCGCGGTGATCCTCAATCCGCAAGAAACCCTTCTCAAGCGCAATGCTCCGCACCTCAACTACGACGATGGTCGGCCGATCAAGCAGCAGATCATTGCTCCGAACACGGTGATGCGTATCTCTGAGGACGGCCTGGTCTATGGGTTGCCGCAACGCGGTAACCAGATGATCGCAAAATGCATGAGCGTACGGAGCTATCCGAAGGCCTGCACATTGAACGCGATGGGTTCGCTCATTGGTGATTACATGCAGCCGGCAATCGGTTACACGTCGCCGTTCATGATTACCATCGGCATTACCACGCAGGATTTCGAAGAGACGCGCGCCGTAACGCAGATGCGCGCCGCCCGCGCCACACAAAAGGCCGAGTCACCGATGGCGAAGTTCATGCCCGAACTGGCCGACATCAAGTACGACTGGGACCTGGCTCAACGTTCCTTCGACGACGGCAAGGGCACGGTTCGCTTGTACCATCAACTCATTCTGTTCGCGAAGCCGGAAGACATGGCACGCGCTGAACAGGCTGCCCAAGCTGTTTGGCGGTCCAGGCAATTTGAGATTGTCGAGGACACCTACATCCAGATTCAAGGGATGCTCGGCTCGCTGCCGATGGCGCTCACGCCGACGTTAACGAGAGACATTAAGCTCGCGCAACGGCTGTCAACGAAGACTGTCCCGAACGCTGTGAACATGGCGCCGCTGTTGGCAGAATGGCACGGCGTTGGCCGACCGATTGTTCCTATGTGGGGCCGACGCGGACAATCGATGGGGATTGATCTGTTCGGCAACACCTCCGGAAACTTCAATGCGGCAATTTGCGGTACCAGTGGTAGCGGCAAGTCAGTGTTGCTCAACTCGATCGCTTTGTCCTACCTGGGCATCGGCGGCCGCGTATGGATCATCGACATCGGCCGGTCGTTTGAAAAGCTTTGCCATACCGTCGGCGGTCAGTATCTGGAATTTACGGCCGATGCGGACATTCGCCTGAATCCTTTCTCGATGGTTACGACCATTGAAGAGGATCTCGAGATGCTCATTCCGTTGTTCGAACAAATGATCTCTCCAAGCCGTCCGCTCGAGGACTATCAGCGTCGACAACTGGGTTTGCACATCCTGTCGGTCTGGTACGACAAAGGACGAAATGCCACCGTCGACGATCTCGCCTACTCGCTCATTAACAACTGCGAGAAGGGTGGCCCGAATCCGCAGGCTGCCGATGAAGAATGGTTGAGAAAAATCCGTTCAATGTCGCATGAGGAACGGCAGAACTACTGCGATCCGCGTATTCGCGATCTTGGCGTTCAGCTGTTCCCCTTCTCCTCAGACGGCCCATACGGCCGCTACTTCCAGGGCGAGACGAATGTGAACTTTGAGAACGACCTTATTGTTCTCGAGCTCGAAGAATTGGCCGGCAAGAAAGACCTGCAAGCCGTGATCATGTTCTTGCTGATGTATCGGATTACGCAAAACATGTATCTCACGCGAGATCGGCCGAAAGTATGCATATTAGATGAGGCCTGGGCATTGCTGGGAGGCGGAGGGTCAGGCGAGTTCATCGAGACGGGTTATCGTCGCGCTAGAAAGTACAACGGAAGTTTCTGTGCGGCGACGCAAAGTATAGGAGATTTCTCTTTGAGCAGAGCGGCCGAGGCAGCAATGAATAATGCTGACTGGATGTTCCTTCTGCGTCAGAAGGCTGAAAGCGTACTGGCCCTCGAGAAGTCGGACAAGCTGGTGATCGACAAGTACATGAAGGACATGCTCATGTCCGTCAAGACAGTTGCCGGCGCCTATTCCGAAGTGTTTGTCCACGGTGGACAAATGGGCTGCGGGATTGGCCGGGTGCTATTCGATCCGTTCTCATTGCTTCTCGTAAGCTCGAAGGCGGAAGACTTCGAGGCCGTAAGGCACTACCGGGATCGAGGATACAGCATCGTTGATGCTCTCGAATCCGTCCTTGCAGACCGGGGCGTTCCCGGATACACGCACAAAACCAACCGAAAGGCGGCCTGATGAGCGACACCAACATGGAAACAACGCCAGAAACAGCACCGGTTAAAGACGATTCCTCATGGTTGGGGCTTGCCCTCAACGGCGCGATCACCTTGGTTACGGTGATCGCGGTGGTGATGGCCTATCACTACCTGGTGGCTGTTCCGAGCAAGCAGAAGATCGCGGTCGTCGATATTGCCGACGTTCTGAGCCTCAAGCAATTGGAGGTTACCGTAGCGGCGTCAAAACCCGGCATGACCGATGCGCAGCGCGGCGAGTCGTTTGAACTGATTGGCAGGTTCGCCAAGGAGATGGAAACGGCTATTGCGGAAATGCAGCAAGAGTGCGGATGCCTCTTGCTGGTCAAAGCCGCCGTTGTAAAAGCCTCGTCCAGCGAAGACATGACCCCTGTGCTGAAACAGCGCTTGGGAATGGATAGCCTGAATCAGGCTGAACTGGTTAAACAACTACAGAGCCAGGGAGGTAGTGGGCAACCTCCATTGCTCGATGACAAACCGAAAGGAACCGGCCAATGAACATTTTTGCTCCTGCGCACGGTGCGCAACGCCTGTCGCTACCGGAGTATCTAAAGCTCTGTCGAACGCACTTTGCTCGGTACTGGAAGCACTACACGATTCCCTTGGCCTGTGTGTTTCTTCTGCAGTTTGTGATCCGCTTTGATGTGAACTATACGGAGTCCTTGCCTGATCACGTCTTTGTTACGGTCAAGGGGTGGAAGACCGGATTGAAGCGGGGAGACTATGTGGCTTACCGGTTCCCCAATGAGCACCCCTATTCGCCGTTCCGCAAGGGCGACCACATGGTGAAGATCATTGTTGGGACCGCTGGGGATGAGGTACGGATGAATGCCGATCGGAGCTTTTCGATCTTCGCTTCGGACGATTCGAGTGCGTTCAAGACTCTGGGGGGGCACTCTACTGGAGTTGCAAAAACGGTCTCGCGAACCGGCAAGCCGCTTGAGGCCGGGCCAACCGGTGTCATTCCAGAGGGGTCGTACTACGTCTATGCTCCCCACAAAGACAGCCTGGACTCTCGTTACGCGATCGTGGGGTGGGTGACCACGGACGACATCATTGGGCGGTCCTTCAGCCTCTTCTAAACCGATATCCTCGTACTTCACTTCAAACGCGATTTCGGAGAATCGCGTTTTTTTCTGCACGGCGCCCATTTATACACCTAATCCCCCAAATTTCGCCGTATTTCCGCGTTGTTCAGGGCGTGGTCGCTCGGTATCTTTCGTCAATGAAAAAGATACCCGGAAGTCTTCCTATGCGTCGGTGCCTGGCCCCCGTAGTTCTTTCTCTCGTTGTTGCTTCTACCGCACATGCCATTGAACAGATTGGCCCGTTACATCCAATCGTTGAACCGGACATGCTTCAAGAGATATATCGCGTCTTGAAGGAAAAGGAAAAGTCGGGTGAATTGGCGCGTCTTCAACAGGAAGCCATAGACCGCAGCAAGAAATCCATTGAAAACCCGCGTCCTGTCACCGGCTTGGAGAGGGTAGAGAAAGCGCGGCATTTCTATTGGGACCCAACGGTTCGTGTTCCGAAGACGGTGCTCGACCCAGAAGGGAATGTAATCGCAGAAGCCGGGAAAACCGTCAATCCACTCGATTACGTGAATCTATCCAAGCATCTCCTTTTTTTCGACGGGCGCGATCCGGCGCAAGTACAAAAGGCGATCGCGCTGTTCAAGCACTATGACGGACTCGTCAAACCGATCCTGACGGATGGGCAGCCTCTTGAGCTTTCACGAAAGTGGAAGACCCAAGTCTATTTTGATCAGGGCGGCTCTTTGGTGAGAAAGCTCGGAATCGTGCGAGTGCCTTCTCTGGTGACGCAAGAAGGCAAGAAGCTTCGTATTGATGAATTGGAGGTCCAATGAAATTGGCACGTGATTTCTTTTGCATTGTGGTTACGTGCTTATTCGGAATGTGCTCGGGAAGTGCGATAGCCGACCCCAATTGCCACGGCAAGTTTGCTAACCCGATCACAGACTATTGCTGGTCATGCACGTTCCCAATCGGGTTGGGCGGCTCGGCGAAGGTAAAGATGGGCCAGGATGATAACGACTCCAGCCCTGACAATATGTTGTGCGCATGTACAGATCCCCCAAAGGTGGGATTGAACATGAGCTTTTGGGAGCCGGCGCGTCTCGTGGATGTGACACGCACCCCGTATTGCTTTGTCGGCTTGGGCGGCGTCACGATGGATTTCGGCATCGATACGCCACGGCATGCACAAACGGCAAAATCGGAAGGACGCTCTCCGAGTGCCTTCTACCATGCGCACTGGTACACCAACCCGCTGATGTTCTGGTTGGAGGTCCTCATGGATGACTCCTGTCTCGAACAAGGTGTGTTTGACGTCGCTTATCTAACAGAAATTGATCCCCTGTGGGCCGATAGTGAAACGACGTTCATTTTGAATCCGGACGTTGCGCTTTGGGGTAATCCGGTAGCCCAAGCGGCATGTGCGATCGACTGCGTTGCCGCCACCGTGAACGGATTCGGGATTGATTCAATGCTGTGGTGTGACGGCTGCCAAGGCAGCATGTTTCCTCTCAATGGGTGGGTCGGTTCCAAGGTCGGAGGGGTCCAGGCGTCGTCGCTGATCGCGGCCAGAATGACCTCGAAGATGCATCGCGAGTTGCTAATCTGGGCCGCTTCCGGGTCGGATGGCCAATGTGGGTATTACCCTCAACCAGTGATGAAGAAGAGCAACTATAAGTACCACATGCTCTACCCGATACCGCAGACCAAGAAGATATCAGGCAAGTGCTGTCAGCCGTTCGGTCGAACAACCGCTCTTTGGGGATCTGGCAAAGAGTTCCCGGTAAAGGGTGAAGACTTCAGCTACCAGATTTATCGGAAACGAGACTGCTGTGCCGGCAACCTACTGGACTACTTTGGTCCGTAACTCCGAGGTTCTCGCCAATCCGTTCTGACAGACATTCAATTCTCAGATTGCTACGTAAATGAAATCTATCACCGCAGCCCTTTTGATTGCTCCTGTGCTCGCGTTCGCACAACAGAACGCCAAGGATCAAGCACAGGAGCAGGACCCGACATTGCGAACGCGTCAGGCCATCGAGCAGGCGATGTCACAGGCGCGCACGATGCAGGCGAACCAACTTGCCAACGGCCCGAAATCCGGCCTGGACGTGGCGGAGCTTCGTAAGATGAAAACCAGTGACCCCGCTGAACTGGCAGCCCGGTATCAGGCGACGGGCGTTGGCGAACGTCCGCCGTCGCCGGATCTCATGGTGTTCATCTCGACGTCTATGCCGGCGAAGGCGCTGACTCTCCTGGGCGAGCAAGCCAAAGCGACAGGTGCCGTCCTGGTGCTGCGTGGCATGAAGGGGGCGCTCGGTACGAAAGGGGTCATGCAAAAGACGATGGAGGCGATTAAACCCGCTGCTGTGACCGGAGCGACCATTCAGATCGATCCGGAAGCATTCATCCGGTACAACGTCACCGCGGCTCCGACATTCGTCATGGCCAGCAAAGAGGAAGGGTGTGAGAACTCCGAAACGTGCGACAGCAAGTCGTATGCCTTGGCTGGGGACGTTACCCTTGAATACGCATTGGAGAACTGGTCCAGTCGCGGTGGGGCGGTTGGCAAACAGGCAGACGTCTACCTGCAGAGGATCGAGAGGTCCAAGCAATGAGAAACGCGCGGTTGGTTCTTGTTGCGGCGGTGCTGCTTTCACAGTCACACAGCGTACTTGCACAGATGTCGCAGGCCGAGGCCTTTGGTCTAGGAAAGGGCTCGGGCGATTCCGCTCACACGCAAGGAGTCTTTGACTCGATCAGCCATACCAAGGGCGCCGAAGTTCTAAGTGGTTATTCGACGACTCCGCCGTCGCAGTCGTCCTACTGGTCGGGGGATCAGACTCCCCTCCTTGGCTTGACTTCTAACGGGTCGGGAAAAATCACGGAATGCGGAAGTACCGGGCTTACTTCTTCCGACCCGGCCTACAAGCAGCATTGTGAAGCAGTCGACGCCATCGCCAAGCAGCCAGGCATTAAGCCGACAGGATTGCTTACCTACAGCGATCCGCTAATCCTTGCCGGAAAAGCCGTCACCGCCGATCCGGCTGCCATCGCCGGAGCAATTGATGGTTCGTACTCGAATTGCACCACGAGCACGACGGAGAACCCTGCCGAATTCTCCATGGAGACCTGCGAGGACTGGTCGGAGCAGAATGCCGAGAGCTGCACGATGGGTCAGGAAGTAGTTGTCGACCCGGACTATATCTACAGCTGTCTCGAGACGCTGAAGACAATCAATGCGTCGACTTGCACTTACGGCGCCGTTGTTCAAGTCGATGTCGACTATAACTACCAGTGTCATATCAACAAGCAGCTGGAAACCTTCAAGTGCAACCGGACCTATTCCGCGACCTGTACGGGCGGTGGTTACGGCTGCGCTCCAGCCGGTATCAAGACCGACACCGTGACAATCTCAGGCTTCGGGAATTTCCTTGTACACCCGGCGGCCGGCGGTTACTGGTATGTCTCGACGGGCACGATTACTCCAACAGGCGGTTGGAGCAATAACTACATGTTCGGCGGCAATTATTACAAAGTCTTTACTTCGACCACCTCTTTCCAAATCGTCGGTAAGGACACGATTTCTTCGTTCACCCTCAGTGACTTGATGTGGGACGACAACATCATGGTCTGGCTAAATGGTCACTTGGTTTTTACAAGCGTCGCCGGCGCCACCACTATGACGATGGGCTGTTACACAACCAACTGGCAAGGGGATACCGTATGGAACTCCGGCGCGATATGGACAGGAAGTCAATGTCGCCAAGACCTGTATGAAGGCGGCTCTGCGATCAACAACTATGGCGGGGCGGAACTTAAGAGTTACCTCAACGAGGGTACTAATACAGTGGTCATCAAGGTTGCGATCGGTAAAAACGGAGATGCCATAGCTCGCTTCAAGACCCTCGCGTCATGCCCAACCAACTGTACCGTGACCGGCATTAACGAATGCACAACCTTGGAGGCGCGAGCACAATGACGCGACCCATCAGATACTTCATAGCATTGGCATTGACTCTCGCCACCCTGGCATCCGCCTGGGCAGGCGATTGCCGGAGAACAGCAGCAACTTGCGTGGATGCGACCCCCTGCAAGAACATCTCTGGATACAACGTTTGCCTTGCCAATATCGGAATCTCGTGCTGGAAGTACGAAGATACCTATGAATGTGTGAAGCCGGATACCGTCGACTACTGTTCGGCCATCGCGGCGACACCCGGGTGTAACGTTACCAACTCGGTTTGCCAGTCAACGGCGTTCAACGGCACATGCCTGGACTACAAGAAAACCTACCGATGTGGCAATCCAATCACACCAGCTGCTGGGGTGGTCCAACTCGAGAACAGTTACACGATCGTCTACGATCAGGTAAATACCGCTCCCTGTGCTTCATATTCATCAAACCCATCCTGCCAACTTTCTTCAAAGGTTTGTATTGACGGACCGGCAACGAAGAACATCAATGGCCTCGATGTTTACAAAGCGTGCTGGCAGTGGAAAGAAGACTACAACTGCATTGTCAGCAACCCAAAGGACTACTGCGAGCCATTGAAGCAAGCTGGCTGTAATAAACAGTCAGAGGTCTGCACGAAAACAGCATTTACCGGCGAGTGCATCGAGAAGAAGTTCAACTACATCTGCGAGGAAGAGGCCGGGGATCCGCTGCCGACAAACGTGGTCTATCTGGATACGACCTATACCATCGTCAGCGATACCACGAACAACGAGATGTGCGACGCGTTCGATAACAACCCGAATTGCACTCTCTCCTCTTCTACCTGTATCGACGGTCCGGGAACGAAGAATATCAATGGCCTCGATGTGTACAAGGACTGCTGGCAATGGAAGAAGGACTACTCCTGCGCTGCCACGGAACTCACGTCAACTTGTCAGGAGCTGCAGAATAATCCCAACTGCACGGAAACGGGATCTGTCTGTGTCGACACCCTTCCCAGCGGGGCGTGTGGCTTGCTGGAGCATCAGTACAAGTGCACGGTTTCTTCCGCGACGACGACGACACAGACCAATTGCGGCCTTCAGACGTTCTGCATCGACGGCAGTTGTTTCGATACGGGGTATTCGCCCGATGGTGACTTTGGCTTGGCCATCACGAACATGGAGGCAATGCGCGAAGCGGCTTCGTACGGTCTGTTCGTCGGCGAGGAAGAAGAGTGCCACTCCAATATGCTCGTTAACTGCTGCAAGTCGTCCGGCGGCGGCGAGGGCGGACGAAACGACGTGGTTGCGTCGACGCTGGGAACGACGGCCCTGAAGGTGGGTGCTGAAGAGGTTTATATCTGGGGCTCACGGTACATCTTTGAAGGCCTTATGAACTCCGGGTCGTCCATACTCGCGGAATATGCCATGGGTGCGCTCGGGAGTGGCGCTTTGGGGATGACCGGAACCTTCACTGTTTGGGGTGCCCAATTTTCCGTCGCGGCCGAGGGCATCGCATTCGTCGGCTTTGATCCCTGGTCGTTGGCGATTTCGATTGCGATCTATTTCATCATGCAGATGATGGAGTGCGAAGATGAAGAACAAGCGTTGGCCATGAAGAGAGGCCAAGGGTTGTGTCACAAAGTCGGGTCGTACTGCGCCTCAAAGGTGTTGGGTGCGTGTGTTACGAAGAAGGAGGGGTGGTGCTGCTTCCCATCGAAGCTCGGGCGCATCGTAAATGAGCAAGGCCGTGCGCAAATTGGAAAGAGTTGGGGGGATGCAGAGGACCCGGACTGCAGCGGGTTTACCGCCGAACAACTGGCGCTATTGAAATTCGACGAGATGGATCTGTCGGAATTCATTGCAGATATCGTTCCTTCGACAAAAACGTCGAACTACGCCATTGATCGCCTCACTTCACAAGCTGCGAGCTACTATGCAACGCCTTAATTCAGTCATCGGAATACTGCTCCTTGCGGTTTCCCTGGTCGCCACAGCCCAGCCAGTAGCACCGGTTGCCGTTGAGATCTCACGTAGTATCAACATCAGAACGCCGCCGCCAGCAGACCTGGTGGAAAAGCGAATCTACATTGTTTTCGAGGGCAGCCCTCGGATGACCGAAGTCATTCGCGCGAAGCTGAAAGAGAGAGGGCTTCTTGTTACCGATTCTGAAGGCGACGCGGAGGCCACGTTCAAGCTGACGGGTGTCTTTGGCATTGAGGGCGCCGGAAAGGAGAGAGTATCCGGGCCGCTGGGAGAGCTTCTTGAGAAGACGATCCCCGTCGATGCATCCGGACGACCAGACTACCAACATCAAAGTGTCGACCTGTTGCAGATCGCCACCGTTACAACCTTTACGGGCTTTCTCTCAGTGACCGACCTGACCGTCTGGCTGAGTCAGAAGATGGGCATTGCGGGACGGTTCAACGAAATGCTAACAGGTGATCCGCGCGGATTCTGTTGGCATGAAAGCTGCAGAAAGTACACCAGTTCGGCGGTCCTGGGAGTTAAGGGAGATGATTCCTATTGGTGGCTACAAGAAGCAGCGAAAGACGAGCGAGTCGTTCTGGATCTCGTTGTAGAAGACATACTGGCAAACGGACTAAAGCCTCTGCTGGATCTGAAACCGGAGAGTCAGGAAAGGAAGGAGCCATGAGGCGACTGATCATTATCGCTATAACGATTCTGCCCTTGATTGCGCACGCGGAGTCGAGTCACCGGGAGCTGGTATTGAGGGCGATGAAGTCCCCATCCGGAACCGCTTCAATGGAGATCAGCGGCCCGATGGCTGACATGATCCGGGGCCAGATCAACCGGCCAAATGCGAAGATCATCGCTGATGTAATGACTGTCGGCGACCTTCCCCAAGCCGGGTGCAAGCGCTTTGCGATAAGGTTCACGACTCCCGGTACGCTCTTGCCTACGAAGGATGGACAAGCTCGGATGCTCGACGTCGCGTTGAAGCTCAATATGTGCGAGAACGGCATGCCCCCGGGCGTCGAAGACGAAAAAGAGCTTCAGCAAAAGAGCGAATCGCCTGGCGAAGAGAAGAAGCCGGTCAAAGTGGTCAACAAAAAGCAAATACCTTAGAGACAAGCTCCATTTCTGCGGCTAACCCCGCGATTTACGCTGCATTTCTGCGTTGTGCGTCGGATGGGGTGGGCGTTATCTTCAGGGCATGCTACGCCCCCTATATTTTCTCCCTCTTGTCATTGCTCTCTCCGGATGCACGGGACTCGGTTCGGCAAAGGTGTACTCGCCAAAGTCCGCTCCCGAATACCGGACGGCGGCGGCTTCTCTGACAGGAAGGGATGTCAATAACTTTGTCCCCGAGAATCCCGAGAACCCTAATCCACGCATCCAGTTGAAGCCATCTCCTGGCAGGGCGCCGTTGATTGGTGAGAAGGGCACCGAAGTACTCCAATCCTCGAACAGAAGTGGCGCCTACATGGCATTTACCGGGCAGGTTCCGGTAACTCAGTTCTTCCGCGTTGTCGGCCGTGCAGACTGCGACGACTGGGTCTATCTCCAGCTCATGACCCCGAGCATGATCCGCGGAAATCCGAACTACTACATCAGCGGAACCTACACCGGAGACAAAGCGACGCTCAAGTGCGTTGGCAAGTTCCACGAAGCCTATCGGGACAAGACAGATCCACGATTGGCAAATAGCGATGGCGTCGTCTTCTATGCCGAATCCGCCTACTTCACAGAAGTGGACGGGTTTTCCATTGCCCACAAGAAGCTGCACATGGACGGATGGGCAATCAAATTCGCAGATCCGACACCGGAAGACATCAAGGCTCGCCTATCGACGGTTCCCATTGAGCCCATTGATTTTGTCCAGATGAAGACCGTGGCGTACTGGATCGAGAAGAACCTACTACGTGAGTACGCCGACGACCTGAAGAAGCTCCTCCCCCACGGCGATCGAACGTCCTGGCGAGACACCGACCATGCTGTCTTGAAGGCTCTTGCCGTGATTGACCCTGAGAACGCACCGGATGACATCTACAGGGAAATCATGACGGAAGGGTTGGCCGCCATGATTCATGCGAATCCGCGAGTGACTATTGCATCAACAACGGCCGGTGACGCTCCGTTTGTCGCTGCAAATGTGCTGGCCTGCCGGAACAGCCCGGGCACCAAGGAACTGATGGAAACAGTGTTGCTTCAAGCCACCATTCGCCAGCACAAATTGGCAGCGGCGCGCGCACTGATAGCCATGGGATACCGCGAACAGGTCCGTATCCGTCTCAGGGACGGAAGTCTTGGCGATGTATCCACTACGGTTGCTACCTATCTCGATGGGCGTGATCCGCACATGTTCACGTGCCCTTGTCGGAGTACAAACATTGACAAAGTCTAGGTCGTTCATCGCCGCGTTGTTCTGCCTTGTGGCAATTCCGACTTCTGCTGCCACATTGTCTCAGCCTTGGTGGGAAGAGAATCCTTGGGCTGACCCCGATCGGGGCTTCCACTGGTATCCGGACCCAAAGGAGGAATTGCCTCCGGAAAAGGCCAAGCCGGAGGAGAAGAAGCCAAAGACGATCTACGAGATGACCACGCTTGAAGAGGTCAAGAAGGAGCTCGAGCGTCTCAAGGGCGAAGCGGTGATCAATCCGACCGAGCAGAACGTGCTGTCCTTCCTGCGCGCCCAAAACTACGTCATGGATAAGGCCTCGATGTTCGCGGATGTCTCACGGCGCGTTGTGTGGGCCAATCCGGATGTCAATTATGCCGCGCGGTCACCGACGGCCAACTTTGCACGGGACAAGGCGAAAGGGCGGATTGACGTAAAGCGGAACGAGAACCTCAAAGCGTTGGCTGAGACGCATGCTCTCGTCTTCTTTGCGCGTTCGGATTGTGATTTCTGCCATGACCAGGCGCCGGTGATGAGGGCTTTCGGTACCCGCACGGGCATTCCGATTCTTGCGATCTCGCTGGATGGAAAACCGATTCCGGGATTCCCTGATGCAAAGCCCGACAACGGCATAGCCATGATGGCATCCGGCGGAAATGGAATCCAGGTCGTTCCAGCGATATTCCTTGTGGATCGCAAGACCCAACAGATGACAGCCCTCGGCACAGGGGTAATTGCGGCCGAAGACTTGGCAGAGCGTATACGCGTTGTGACAACCACAACACCAGGGCAGGAGTTTTAAGCAATGAAACCATGTACCAGACTTACCGCTTGCGTGCTTGCTTTGGCGATGGTGACGGCGCCAATGTCGTCCCGTGCCGACTGGATAGGCGACTTCTATTCCTCAGCCGGGGCTGCGGTCAATGCTACGGCCCCCCAAGCGATCTCTTCACAATCCGTGGTAGGGGTGTCGGGCGGCGGGCTGTCATGGCGGGTACCGAGCAAGAACTTCCAGCCTTTCCAGATTACCCCGCCGTCGCTGAAAGCAGGTTGTGGCGGGATCGACGCATACCTGGGTGGGTACAGTTTTCCGAACAAGGACGCCTTTGTGCAAGCGCTCCGCAACTTCGGCCAGGCGGCAATCGGATACTTCTTCGAGCTTGCCCTGCGAACGATGGCACCGGAGATCGCCGTGACGCTGGATGTCATCAACGACCTTGCAACTCGCGTCAACCAGTTCTCGATGAACTCGTGTGCTGCGGCCAAGAAGGCTGTGGGTTATCTCGCCGGTGACTGGATGACTGCGAATGCGCGGGATGCTTCCGGCTTTGCGCGTGCTGCCGGGGAGTTTGTCGATGAATTCGACGCCATGTTCAACATCGAAGGCAACGGCGGCAAGACCATGGAAGAGAAGTACATGCAGAACTATGGCAAGCCGCGTAGTGCGCTTACATCTGCCGATGCAGGGAAGTTCCTCCCGGCCTATGTCAACGTGTTGCGCTACGCCTTGGACCATTCAAACGCATCGACGCTCGATGAGCCGGAGAAAGAGCTGATCATGTCATTGGTCGGGCCCACGCTCATCATTCGACCTGGAACTGCTACTGACGGAACCGAGGCGCCCGAGCCGGCCTCTGTACCCAAGACAATCGACTTCAAGCAACTGGTGGGTGAGCACGTGCTGACCGTCGGGCCCACCGCAACGTTGTCAGTGCTGAAGTGTGACACGCTGCCAGAGTGCTTGTATCCATACAAGTCGAATGAGGTGGTAAAGACCTTTTCACAACGGGTAATGGCCGCGATTACCCGAATCCGATCGAACGTTGCCACGCATACCTCGGGTACCAATCTGGACGCCGATCATGTGGTCGTCCTGAAACTCTCGTCGGTGCCGTTGTACCGGGCAGCAGCCATGGCCGAGAGCTCTGGAGTCGCGGCGATCGTCGCCGACCAGCTGATTTACGACCTTGCCGACTATACGGCCATGGATGCGGCAGTAAACATGGTCAATTACTACCTCGGCACGATGGACAAGTCGTTGGCCACCATAAGCGCAAAGGTGCCTGCGGTGTTTCAGCCAGAAGTCCAGGCGATGCGTATGCGTATTCAGGACATTCGCATGCAAATGCATGAACAGGTCCGATACATGTACCAAGTTAAAGGCGATCCCTACCTCAAGATTGACCAACTGGACAAGGTAGAACGCGCCATGTACACGAATCTCAACGCCACTCTGGCGGCCAACGCCCGCTTCGGCAAGCGTCAATAAGGGAACAACATGGGCGGCGTCTACACGATTTACGCGTATTTCAACAGTGAGCAGATCCAGGCCATTCTCAATTCCGTCGTGATGCTTGTCGGGTCGTCAGGAGTTAATGGCGACTACTTGAGCATCATCCGGGTTGCAGCCATGATGGGATTGCTCATGGCAGTCTGTTATGGATTCGTTCGAGCCAGAGGGGAAGATGCTGCCCAGTACCTCTTAATGGTGGCGCTCTTCTACTCGACGCTCTTTGTTCCACGAGTCACGGTATCGATCGAAGAGCATGGCGGTTCCGGTGCAGGGGCGCCGATTGTCGTCGATAACGTTCCGCTCGGCCTGGCCTTCTTCGCCAGCACAACCAGCCACATCGGTTTCTGGCTGGCCGACACGACCGAGACGTTCTTCGCTCTTCCAGATACTTCATTGCGGCTCAGTACACATGGCCTCATGGGCGGGGTGCGCGCGTTGCGACTTGCCCAGTCAGCGGCGATACCCGATCCAGTTTTGGCGCAAGACCTAATCAACTTCATGCGCGACTGTATCAATCCAGAACTGGCGATGACGCCGGCCTATGTGAACAGTCTTTTGACGTCGACAAACATCTGGAACGACCTTGGGCCAACCGGGATTGGCGTCCTGAACCCCGGACGGATGGTGACCCTGTCGGGCGCGCTGGGCGCTCAAGCCTGTGACGTTGCTTACAGCACTACCTTAAGCCCGCTGATTGCGCCAGCGGCGACCAGTGAATTTGCGCGCATTGCCAAGATGTTGAGCCCGAATGCCTCGGCAGCAACTGCCAACACGATGCTGGGGTCGCTGCTGCCCGCAGCGGAAGGTTTGATCATGACCGCGAGCGCGTCAACAACCGAAGCAATTCGGCAGCGCATGATGCTCAATATGTTCAATGATACCTCGGCGAGTTTGGCGCAAATCATGAACGACCCATCCGCAGCACAGACCGCCATGGGGGCCGCGATGGCAGCGTCCAGTGCCAACGCTTCATATTCAGTGATGGCTAAGCTTGCCCAAGAAACCCTGCCGTTGGTAAGGAACTCGATCGAGTTGGTGGTGATCGGCGTCTTCCCCATCGTCCTGATCTTGATCATCATCGCGGGTTCTAAAGGGGGGGTGGTTCTCCGATCCTATGTGATGACGATGTTGTGGGTGCAACTTTGGGCGCCGTTGTATGCGATCGTAAATTACGTGGGCACGATGGCCGGAGCCAAGTCTTTGAAAGCTGCCCTGGCCGGTGTCGATGGGGTCTCGGTTGTCAACGCGGCTCAACTGCTGAACACGACGATTTCTGCGGAGGCCATCGCCGGGATGCTGACAATCAGCGTGCCGATGATTGCCTTGGCGATCGTCAAGGGCGGCGAAGTGGCCATGTCCGGGATCGTTTCGGGTATTACCGGAACGGCCAACAGTGCCGCCTCGACGGCCGGCGGGCAGGTGGGTGTGGGCAATGTCTCCATGGGTAACACCTCGTGGGGCAACTTTCAGGCGAATAACTCGACTGCGAACGGAACCAATAATGCCTTCGCTTATACGGACAACAACCGGGGTGAGGTCAAGACGCCGTACGGTTCGTTTGTAGCACGTGGCGATGCCGCGGGAACACCGCAGGCGATCGGGAATCAGCAGGTCGAGACCGGAAACATGGGGGTGACGGGAAACCATGGCAAGGGCGTGGAAGCTGGACACGGAAACGACAGTGGTCGACGTGCGGAGTTTTCGAGGGGAACGTCCAGTGATCTCCAGCAGCGAACCAGCGGGCAATTTACGCATCAGGAGGGCGCTGCTGCAGCTGCGAAGATCGGCAAAGCACTGGAAAACGCCTTTGGTAGTGATGGCTCCTGGAGCTGGCGGGATGGCTCGGGCCAGAGCGAGTCTGCTGGTGAGAGAACCGGAACGACCTCGCGAGTGAGCCACGGCAGCAACATCGACATGGGCGGTAATCTGCAGGTGAAGGGTGGCGCTGATTCGATTGCAACTAATCCAGTACAGGAGGCAAGGGGTAGGCACAACACCAAGCAGGCCGACGAACTCTTGCACGGCCAACCGCAAAACGGCGCGGCGCCGTCGGCTGCTGCGGCCGGTGCAGCCGCTCCAGCCGGATCTGTGGCCGACCTCGAACAGAAGGCGAAATCCGTTGCCAATGTACTCGGAGATGGTCCGTCGCGCTCCAGTTATGGACTGGGTGGATCGTACGGTGGTGGCGTGCGCGATAGCGAAGGGAAGGACTGGAGTGGCGAGCGCGGTAATTCGGTCGAACGACAACAGCGTGCCGAAAAGAACTTCGAGACGGCAAAGCGAGCAGTCGAGAGCGAGATGGCAAAAACGTCGAACTCGGGCGAGCGTGCGGCTATGGAAAGCTTCCTCGGGTCCCTGTCAAAGTCCACCGATGCGACTTATGGAACCAATACCCGATCCACACTCAGCAGTTCTGCCGGTGAGAACGATTCCAGATCCAGCAGGGTCGGCGCCAGCTATCAAGTCAATGACAACGCACGCTATGGCGAGGAGGCTCTTAGAATGACTGGCGGAAATGCGTATCAGGCACTGCGCGAAGCCGCCACCAATTCTCACTTCCTCGACCAGGTGGGTGCTGCCGTCGGACACGATGTGGCCGGGTCTTACGTGCCAAGTCGCGGGAGCCACGAGGGCATCGATGGTCAGCCGATAGCCCAACCAAAGAGCGTGGATTCGCAACACAAGGATGGCGATAGGCAGGTCGCGTCGCAGAGCGGCCGGGATCAGGCGGCTGCGGAAGCGGCCGGTAATAGTCGACTCGCGGAAGCGGAAAGCCATCGCGCACCCATGGGAGCCCCCACAAGTACCGACATGCCATCGGATGCACATGCGAAGACCGCGTTCAATGAAACAAAAGGTGACGTGAGCGACCGGAAGCAGTGGGCTGGCGAACGGGCGGCTGTCTCCGGAGGTGTGAATCGGGTCTCCGACGCAATCTTCGAGGACAAGGCTGGGATTGGGCGACTCTTGGACGCAAGTCTGGGCTTTGGTCTATTTGGACAGGCCAAAACGCACGATGAAATTCGCGAGCCATTGAAGCAGTTGGCCACCTACGACCAACCGTCCCGGGACCGCTTTGCGGCGATTGGGAACATCGGGAGCGTCACAGAACAAGATATGGAGTTCTTCGCTGAGCGTGCGAAGGTGCGAGGGTTCGAATAACCGCCTTCTCGCGACCTTGGCCGTACCACACCAGAGCAAACGTTGAAAACGCCAGGCTAACCGAGCGAGCGGCACTCGTTACTTGTATCGAGTGCCGCCGCATGACGACGTACGACAACTTCGCTAGCCCGGATATTTCATCGCCTTGCTACAAGTTGTGCCGACGTCATTTGTGAGTGAGCTTGAGGAGTTGGCATTCGGAGAATGATGGGAAAGTGGTCAGCTGGCGAGGATTTGGACGCACCGCCCCCTTACCCCCGAAGAATCACCATGTCGGGGACGCACTCGAATCAGGTCAAGGAGAGGCCAAAGCGCGGGCGGCGACGAGGAAGGTTTCGCGCAAGGGATGATGCGAAGCGAACAGGATGCGGACGCGACGCGTATTGCGGAGGATGGCCGCCCCGATCTTGAGCAATCGCACGCGAATGGTGGCGGCGGTCGCGGCCGCCAATTCGGTGCCGGCCAAGGCCATTTCACGCAGACGCTGCATCAGCGTGTAGGCCAGCGCCGAGAGCAGGGTGCGCAGCCAGTTGGCGAGGAATTTCTGGCTACTGGCGCGGGTGCCAAAGAGGTCAAGTTGGGTTTCCTTGATCCGGTTCTCGGCTTCGCCGCGCAGGCAGTACAGGTCGTCGTAGAGCGCCTTCGCTGACCGACTCAGGTTCGTGACGATAAAGCGGGGATTGGCGCCTTGACTGCCGAATTCGAGCCGGGTGACGATCCGCCGTTCGCGGTTCCAGGTGTCGGCGGCATAGATGAATTCGCGGATCAAGCGTTGCTTGTTCTTTGTCTTGGCGTAGCGCTTTTCCATCTGGGCCTCCCAGGGCGCCACGATGCGGTGCAGGCGAGCGTTGCGCGCCACGCCGATGACGTACCCCACGCCGTTTCGCTCACACCAGCGGATCAGGCGCTGCCGACAGAACCCCGAGTCGCCACGGACAATGATCCGCACCTTGGGCCAGGCCTGCCGCAGCCGAGTGATCAGCAGCTTGATCACGGCCGCGGCATGTTGGGCGCCATCGATCCGGCTATTGCGCAGAACACAGGCCAGCATGGCCTTGCCGCAGAAGACGTAGAGCGGCAAATAGCAGTAGTGATCGTAGTAGGCGTTGAATTCGGCCATCTCCTGCTCGCCGTGCAGTGGAATATCGGAGGCGTCGATATCCAGGATCAGTTCTTTAGGTGCAGCCCTTTGCACGGCGATGAACTGATCGACCAAGACTCGGTTGAGCGCCACCACATCAGCGCGGTTGGCTTGCCGTTCCATTCGGCACAGCGTCGCGCTGCTGCCCAGTGCTTCGCCTGTTCCCACCGCCGTTTGCATCAGTGGATCGCCGCGCAGTGCCGTGTGGTCGTTCAGGTCTTCATAACCGCAGCACAATCCGTACAGTCGTTGCGCGATCAAATCGCGCAACGTGTGGGTGATCTGTTCCGGGTCGCGGGGATCGTGGAGCGCCTTCGCTACCGCCGACGACAGCCCGACGCGCCGATCCACTTCCCGCAGCAGCATCAAGCCCCCGTCCGAACTGAGCGCGCCTCCGGCAAAATTGGCCTCAACAATTCGGCGTCCAATTCGTCCGAACTGCATTTCTCCAGTGGTACACTTTGGCATCGGCGGAACCCCGTTAATACTGTCTTGAACACCAGTAATAACGCGCCTTCCGGCTGTTCCGCCGACCTCCTATATGAAATATCCGGGCTAGAGCCGTTCGTCCGCTGAGAATGGTGGATTCTCGTGCAGATAGAGGTTATCTACAAAGCCGCAGGAGGCTTTCGTCACAAGATCGGCTGTTGGAATGAACGGGCGCCAATCATCTTCATCTGTCACTGACAGGCACGAACTCGCCATGATCGTGCCCGCCGGCGGCAACGCGTCCTGAAACATCTTGCGCCACTCGTCGCGCGAGCGCCACAAAACCCCCGAGCCTCCATAAAACAGGAAATCGAGCGGCTTTAGGACCAGCGTCTTGAACGCAAACAACGGGATCGCGATGAGCTTCATGCACACAAAGATAGCATAGCGCTCTGGGTATGTCAGGGGAAAGACGGCTGCGTTAGCCCCGCGTCTCAATGCAACCGCAACATAGTGTGCAGTTCGTAGGCCATCATGGACAGAAAGCCCGTCAGTCCGATGTAATACATGCTGTAAGTCAGCTTCGCTTCGCCACTGACGCGGTAGTACGCCGCATCGCCCGAGGTGTCTACGTTGAAGCGGAATGCCTTGATGAACTGCGGTATGGCCAAGACGGCGATAACGATGAGCATGGGACTCGGCTTCCACAGGAACCAGGCGGTCAGGGCAGGGATGCCGAACAACCAGATGCGGGGTGTCAGGACGGCGGTAATGCGACCACCGTCCAGGGGCGACACCGGGATGAGGTTGAACAGGTTGAGCATCAAACCGCTGTACGTGACAGCGAGAAGAAGCGAGCTGTCCAAACGCCGGGCGAGCAGGTAGACGAGCAGCGTAGCAATTGATCCAAGGAAGGGGCCGGCGAATCCGACGTACGCTTCAATCTCGGCGTTGTGCGGTTGTTCCTTCAAATCTATCCAGGCGCCGACGAACGGGATGAATGTCGGCGCGCCCACGTCGAGGCCTTTCTGCTTCGCGGCGAGGTAGTGCCCCATCTCGTGAGCGAACAACAGGAAGATGAACCCGGAAGCGAACTTCCACCCGAAGGCCATCGCATAGGCCCCGAGCGACAGCACCATCGACCCGAACGTGGTTAGGATCTTCCCCGACTTGAGAAGGGAGATGATCAGGATCAGGGATTTCATTGGCCAGATGCGGTTGCCTTCTTCTTGCGCCACTTGAACACGGCCATTCCGCCGATCGCCATGGCTGCGACCTTGCCCCATTTCGCGAGCAACAAGGCGAGGGTCGCAAACAGCCCGAGTTTCTTCGCCATGACGCCGCCAACAAGCGCGGCGAGACCGATTTCAGCAACGCGGTCCGTTCCTTCCGCGAAGTCCGCATAGCGCTTCCCCTTGCCAAACTCGATTCCATTCAGCATGTCGAACGCGATCGATTTGCGCACATTGAGCTTGTCTTGCTGGGTGATGAAGGTAAAGAACAGGATCCCTTCACGGCCGAGCGCTGCAGACGAATAAGTGGCGATGGCGCTGTCAGGGACACCCTTTTCTTGGCTGGAGATAGCCCAAATCAAGCGGTGCTGAGATTCGTCGTATTTTGGTGCTTCGATCCAGCCATTTACGATCGACTCGGGTGTCCCGTTCTTGTGCGCGTCCTGGTTCCGTTTCTCGTAGCTTTTTCGTATGCCATCGAGGATCTTGCTGGTGTCCCATGTCTTAGCATCGTCGTCGCGGACAAATCCCGTGGGCTTGAAAAATACCGCTACCGCGCCCCAATCGTCACTGGGCGTCTCGTCGCCAGGCAATCCTGGGACGACGAGCCCGGCAAAACCTTCGGTGTCCTTTAGGTCGGCACCGGCCGTGGTCAGCAGCTTGATCGCAATCGCTGGAGGGATGAATGCCTGACCCGCTTGAAGCTTCATCGAACCTTGATCGAGGAGCGGCACGGTGGCCGGACCGTAGGTGTAGTCCTTCTCGTGAGCCTTCATCATGGCTTCCGCTTCGGCAATGTTTGAGCTGGCGGGGGACTGGGCATCCTGCGCGGCGGTCGCTTGACCGCACAAGCACAGCGAGATGGCGACGAGAAGCGATCTGAGAATATTCTTCATTCGGTTCCTTGAACGGTGGTCTTTTGCGGTGAAGGGGTAGCGCCGTTCGTGTGTAGCCACTGAAGCGCAGAAATGCGGCGAGGGGTTGGCGGGGGGAGGGTCGGTTCTTCAGCCTGACGGGGTTTGAATTGGGAGATGGCTAGGCGCTCACGAAATCGGATCGCGAGCGGGTTGCCCTTGCCACACAAACGGTCGAGTTCCAGTTGAACGATGGATGACATTGGCTCAGTGGCCTTCTGCATCTGCTCAGCCAACTCAACGAACGAATCCCAGGCTTGCCTCTCTTTCGGGCTGGCCGTCGGCGGGCGAAGCTTTGGCGCCCGTACCTTTTCCATTATCGACATGATGCGCTCCTGATTGAGATGGTTGATCACGGCATGTACGGGCGGAGCATCTGTCCTTGCCCGTCGAGGTAGGTAATCGTTTTGGGCGCCACCTCCGGGAGGTCGCTTGCCGTCGGGACGAGAACAGAGTATCGGTCGTCCTCGTAGACCTGCTTCCATGACCCGGAGGCAAGGGCGGCTTGACGGATAGCCATATCGAGCCGGAGCAGGAGAGCTGAGGGACGATGTTTCTCCAAGACCTTCTCCCATCCGGGCGCTGCACGGCTGGCGAGATACCATTCGAAGAAATGCTGGTCCCGATACAAGTCCATCCGGCCATCGACGAAGACCGGCACCCTGCGGTGAATGAGATAGCTGGCTTCCAGCGTGTCCGACATCAGCCGGTCGGCCAGGCCGTTCTTTTCGATGAAGTCCGTTGCCTTGATCGGGTATTGCAGGTTCATGGTGGCGGCCCATGTTCCGTTACCCATCGCCGCAATGGCAGGGAACGTGCCAACGAGAGTAGCGGCGATGAGTGAATAGAGTACCGGGCGGCTCGGGTCCGCCATGGTCGGGAGCATTTTCGCGTAGTGCGGGGTGCGCGCCAGAAGCGCAGCGGTCATTGGTGCCATGACGGCTGCGCACATGGCGACCTGGCGATTAGCCATTACGCCGAACACCAGGAAGAACGTGGCGATCAACCCATGCGTCAGGCGTGGCCGGCAGCCGGAGATCGCCATCAGGGCGACGAACGGAACGAGGTTGAGAAGGTAGAACCATCCGAGTTCAGTCGTCAGGTTCACCGGCATCCATTCCGAGATTACCGATGAGCTACGGAGGCCGCCGATCATGATGACCGTGAGAATGGCCTTGACTCCATACGGATTGAGGAAGGTGGCCAGAAGCGATACGCCGACGATTGACCAGGCGGCGACCAAGGTCCGGAGCTCGTCTTTGATGCGGCGGGCTATCACTGCCTCGCCAGTAAGCCCTGTCGTCATCAGCCCTAGCAGGAGCAAACCGACGATGAAGCCTCCATGGAGATTCACCCAAGCCGCCATCATCAGTGGGTAGCCAGCCAGGTATCGGACGCGCCGGGTATCAACGAAACTGACCACCATGTATGTCGCTACGGCCAGAAGTGCGAACGAGAACAGTTGCGGGCGCATTGGCGTGACGATCTGCACCAGATTGCACATCACGGCGAGGCCAAAGGCGGCTGCCGTGTGGACATAGCGCCGCGCGGCGAGCCAGGCAAAGCCGATGGTAATTGCGGCCAGAAGGACGGACAGCAACTTGGTCCCGTCAAGCCCTGCTATCTGGTAGGCGAGCCCCATCATGGCTTCCCCAAGCCATTGCGTCAGTTGATAGGGTTGCCCGGCAAACGTCCAGCTGAAGGAGTCGAACGGTGGAATCGCACGGTGATCGACGATCCACTGGCCATAGGTGAGATGCCAGTAGAAGTCCGTGTCCGCGATACCCGAGGCTGCGGGATAGATCGACTTAACCCAGAGGATCGTCAGAAATACGATCAGAGTGGTTGGAAAGCGTATGGTCATAGTCAGGACTTCAGTTGATTCAAGACGGCCTTGTTGGGCTGGCTAAGTTCAATGGTCGGGAGGTCGGGGCGCTGATCATGGCGGATCAACACTGTGTAGGCCCGACCTTCGAACACCGGTCGATAAGTGCCGCTGCTGGCGAGCGCATGACGTAACGCCGAAGGATTGTTCAGCAGGACGATGTCGGGATTCAGGCGGGCAAGGTAATCCTCCCAACCGGAATCGCCGCGCATGGCGAACAGGAGTTCGAACAGGGCGTGATCGCCGTACAGATCGTAGCGGGTGTCAATGGAGACTTTCGCACCAAGGCGCCGGATGAGATAGCCGCCGGCTTCCGGTGTGTTGAGGATCTTGCCTTCGAGGTTGTGCTTCTGGAGAAAGGACACTTCAGCGACGGGCAAATTCGCGGCCATGTAGCGTTCGGTGGTCTTGTCGATTCTGGACAATCCGATCGACAGAATGAGCGTCAGGGCGACAACGGCAGCCGCCTTGCCGATGCCGAACTCGCGGTCGTAGTGGCGACTCTTGGGACTATTGAACACCAGGTCATAGAACGGCGTATCGCGAACAGCGGCCGCGACGATTGGAACCATCAGCACGGTGACCATCAACGAAAGGCGCACCGCGGACCAGCCAAAGGCAGTGAGTGCCAGCGCTGCGAGAATCTGTGAAAGCGTCGGCCGGCGCCGAGTCATCGCCAGCGCTGCCGCCATTGCTGAAGTCACGATGAAGAAGTTGATCCCGACGTCGGTCTTTATATTGGTCGCAGCCCATTCGTCGACGATGCCCGCAGAAGCTTTCATGTTGGCAATTTCAATCGCGTATTGCCATGCGCCCCACCCGTAGGGATTCAGCAAAGTGGCCAGCAGAGCCAGTCCGGTAAAGGCAAACAGGGGAAGAGCGCTTTTCCGCATGGCGGTAGGCTCGTGGCGCATGTATGCCTCGATCGCGGTCAAGCTGGCAACCATGCCCAGATAGGTCAATCCGAATGCGTAACCACCGTGCAAGTTCACCCAGACAGCGAACAAGGGCGGAATCCAGAGCAACGCCCGACGATTCCCGCTCTGAAACGAGGCGATGATCCACGAGAGCGCAGCGAGGCCCAAATGGGTGAATTGATGTGGCCGGCAAGGGAGCGAAACGAGAATGGCGTTGCAGCCAACCGCGATGACCAGTGCGGCGAGCCGATTCGGAAGAAAGCAGCGCGCCGCGCGATAGGAGGCAGCCATCGTCAGGGAGACCAGCAGGGCAGCCAAGGCCGCTGTCCCAGTCTCGCCGCCCAACTGATGCGCGAGCCCCATCGTTACTTCGCCAAGCCACTGGGTAAGACGATAGCTATGGCCTTGGAAGGTCCACGACCAGAAATCCTCTGTCGGGAGCCTGTTGTTGTTCAGAATCCATTCGCCGTACCCGAGGTGCCAGTAGTAATCGGGATCGGTGATTCCGGAGCCGGAGAGTGCGGGTGCGCGATAGGCGAAGAGACAGGCGAGAAAGATAAACGGAATTGATATCTGCATCGGTTCATCTCTCGGCAGTGACGTGTTCCAGGCGACGGCGCAGCACGACGGACAGCGCAACGGCGTCAAGGAGAGCATCAACGGGGTCACGTTGTAGTGCATCGCGCACCGCTTGTTTCAGCCAGAACGACGCTGCTGGATCATTGAGAATATTGTGTGCGTAGGTATGGGAAGTTTCGTCCATGACTAATCTCGCAATGGGGTAAGGAATACGAACAGTCGGGAAAGCAGATAGGTCACGAGCACGTGGCAAGCGATCCCGACAGTCTGGGCTAGGTAGGGATTGGTGCCGGCTGATAGCAACACAGAGAGGGCTGCATAGTTGAAGGCATAGCCTGCCAAAATCGTCGGTAGGTAGCGGGCAAACGCAGCCTTCCGGTTGCCGGTGTCGCGGAAGGAAATGTCCCGGTGAGAGAGGAAGGAAACCGGAACGACGATCAGGTAGCCGATCAGGTTGGCGACTACCTCCGAACAGAACTGGCGGGCACTAAAGATGACCGCCAGTCCGAGAATCGTGTTTCCAACGCCGACCATCAAGAAACGGGCAAGCGTGCGGTCGGGCACCTTCATGCGAGGGGCCGGCGCAAGAGCCAGCATTGAGTCCATAACAGCGAGGACAGAGTCGACTTCTCAAGCCGCTTGGCCAGCCATTGGCAGATGGTCGCTCCGCCGCGGCCGCCGAACTCGGCGATAAGCGGGAGGTAAAAGGCGACGTTGTCTTGTCGTATCACCTCGAAACCGGTCGCCTGAATCTGTTCTTGAAGTTGCCGCCGGGTCATGCGGTTGATATGGCCAAGATCGTCGACCGGCTCGCCGTATACGAGCTTTGCCAGCTTCACGACCGGGCCAAAAGCCAACAAGCGGGCCGTGAGCTCCATTGTGGAATAGGAGTTCGGGGTGGTCAGTACCAGATAGCCCCCGGGTTTGAGGCTTGAGTAGATATTCTTGAGGGAAGAACGGGAGTCGGGAACATGCTCAAGCACTTCGGAACACACCGCGACGTCGTGGATCGGCGCGAGGCTGGTGGTCGTGATATCCGCGACATGGGCGACCACATTGCGCATTTGGTTGGCGAGGTCGACGAAGGCCGGGTTGATGTCGACCGCGATGACATTCCCTCGTTTGGCCATCAGTTGCGTGTAGATCCCGCAACCGATCCCAATCTCAAGGTAGAGGGGCGATGTGACAGGTATCTGGTCAAGGGCTTTTAGGACCCAATCACGCCGGGCGTTGTGGAGCCAGCGGCGGGTCGGGTTGTTGGATTCATAGAGATTGCTCTGGAACTGAACGTGTTCCTGGCGTAATTCGGCGGCTGGCATTAGAAGGCTCCTCGAGCTGCGGCAGCGGTTTCAATAGGGACAACAGAGGGATTCGGGCTGCGCTCGTCAAAGCCATGGAGCGCTCCCACAAGGAACAGCGGACGGCGTTTGGTCTCGGCGACGATGCGGCCGATGTATTCACCCAGCACCCCGATGCCGATCAGCTGGATACCCCCCAGGAAAAGGATGACGCTCGTGAGCGTGGCGAAGCCGGGAGTGACGACACCCCACAGCAACGTCTTGGTGATGATCCAGCCGGCGTACAGGAACGAAAAAGAAGCTACGAGGGCGCCGATGTAGGTCCATGCGCGGAGGGGTACGGTTGAAAAGCCGGTGATCCCATCCAGGGCGAAGTTCCACAGCTTCCAGAAGTTGAACTTGGTCTCGCCAGCGGCGCGCTCGGGACGGTCATACTCCACCTGTTCTGATTTGAATCCGGCCGCCGCCATGATTCCCTTCATGAAACGGTTACGTTCTGGGAAGCTAAGGATGGCGTTAACCACGGTGCGATCCATGAGACGGTAGTCGCCGCAGTTCGAAGGAATTTTCACGTCCGTGATGTCTTCCATCAGGCGATAGAAGGCGCCTGCGGTAGAGCGCTTCAACCACGAATCAGTAGCTCGTGAACGGCGAACGGCGTGAACGACCTTCGCGCCTTGAAGCCACTTCTCGATCATTTCAGGAATCAGTTCGGGCGGATCTTGAAGATCGCAGTCCATCGGGATGATGGCGTCGCCAGACGCATAGCTGAAGCCGGCGGTCATCGCGGCCTCCTTCCCGAAATTACGGGACAGTTCGACCACACGAATTTCGGGGTAGGTCTTGGCGAACGCGGTTAGCGTCGCGACCGTGGCGTCGCGCGAGCCATCGTCTACGAAGACCAGTTCGTAGGAGAGGTCTGTCGCACGCAGGATTGGCGTGACCGTCGAAAGAAAGACCGGGACTGCCTCTTCTTCGTTGTAGCAGGGGATTACAAGGGAGATTTTCATCGAGCGGCTCCGAATTGAAATTCAGTCGGATTGATTCCCATGTCGAGCAGGACATCAGAAGCATTGAGCGTTTCCGCTCCGCTGCCTTGTATGGGGGGCGCACTGGCTATCGGTTGGGATGTGACGGACTCGCCGGGCCGATTCTTGGCAGATTGTTCTGCGGAAGAGGGGGCCGGCAAGCCGGTCGGAAGCGACTGTCCAGGTGCTACGGCAATTGTCTGGCCCGTCAGGGCCTGTATGCCTAGACGGATCAGCATACGGATGTGCGCCCCTTTGTTCGCGCCGGTAAAGCGGCTCAGATACTGGTCGACGTCCGAATACTCGTGCTTGTTGAATCGAATGCTGATCCGGAAAATATCGTCTTGGTCGCTCATGCTGTAACCGGAGCGTCCGAACTAAGTTTCATGGCTTGGCCGAGCGACTTGGCCAGCATCTCGCCGATGTAGTGAAATCCGCGCACGTTCGCCAACGCCGGTTTCGGCAGGAGGACGACTTTGTGTTTCGGGAATTTCTCCTTGATGGCCTCCGCATAGAGTGATGCCCCGCCGCCTGACAGGATGATTACGTCGATCTCGCTGCCGGACCCGACCGAGTTCTTGACCGTTTGTGCGGCCTCTTGAATGACGTCGTTGCCAGCGGCCATATGCTTTCGCAGGTCAAAGTCATGTCCGAAGAGCTGGAATGGTTCGCCGGTGGTAAGCGAGTAATCGATGCGGCGAATGAGTTCAGCCGGCGTTGCATCGAAGCCATGTGTTTTGATCATGTCTTCGGCGATCGTGCGAAGTACAGCGCCCATGCCGCGCTGAACGGCATCGCTCAAAGTGTCGTTGGCAGACATGCCTTGGCAGACAAACCAGTCGACGGTGTTGTAACCGGGATCGATGGACAAGGCATTGGGCGTCCGACCTGGCGTGGGGTTGCTGGCGACGTACGACATGTAACTGCCCAACGGTTGCGGATACACATGGCAGCTACGGATCGTAACGCGGTCGCCGTTGTCATTGATTTGGAAGGTATCGGTGAAGCGATCGGCGAGTTGCCGGTGCAGCTTGCGGTAGGTGTTGAGAGGTAGGCCCAGCACCAGAATGTCGATTACGTCGGCGGGAAAGTTCGGCAGCATGTAATTGACGGCGCCGAACAGGCGAGCCGCATACTGATCGGAAAGCGCGAAGTTCTCGTCGAGCACTTCCGTTTCTTGCCGGCCGCTCAGCGCCCGATGCACCTCCCGGCCGACTTCGTACAGCCGATCGGCGATAGGAATAACAAAAGTATCCCGTCGCTTCATGACGCCACCGCCGCCGGCGACGATCGTGCCTTTGTAAGCAGGCGACTGGGACGGAATGGAATAGGTGCGCAGATCGCCGGTATCGGCGTCGCGCCCATCGGTGAACTTCACGTGGCCGTAGCCGACGTCGATTGCTCGGACAACAAGATGGGGAACGTTCATTTGAGGTGCCTCACGATTGGATGAGGCATTTTCTTTTGCACGCCATCGACACGGAAGTCGGAAATGCCGCCGAAAAATGGGGCGTAGCCGTACAAATGGACGCGGAAAAGAAAATAAACGCAGGCGCGAAATCCCCGGCGCTAATTTGGCGTCAGATTGGCGTCAAATTAGCGCCGGGAGAATCGAAGTCGGGAGTGATGTCATGCTGACGTCAATCTGGCGCCAAATTGACGTCAGCATGATCGGGGGCGAAGAGTGACGCCAAATTGGCGTCAGATTGGCGCCAAATTGGCGTTAGGGCATGAAGCCATGCGCGGTTGTGGAGAAGCACGAATCCGGCACGGTCGGTACGGGAAAACAGTGAGCGCTTAGTTTCCCCATCCGCGCTAGACGCATTTTCCACATGCCTTCGACGCCCCCCTTTTTAGGTCAGCGCAATACATGTGAAATTACGGACGGAACTTGACGGGGATCGATTCTGATGTGTGGCAAGGTTTAGAGAGTTGAAACTGGAACTTAATAATCGCTTAACGAGAAATTACGGACACGCTGCGCGTTGACACGGCTGAGAGAAGTGTGCTTTTATCCCGTCCATTGTGTGCTGTGCAGCACGCCCAGGATCACGACGGCCTCCTGGAGTTCGGTGAAGTCAAAACGAACGAAGCCGTTGCTTCTTCGATGCGAGCCGCGTCGGAATCCCATGTCTTAAGGGACGTGGAATCACGGTGATCCTCTACGGACATCGAGCCTTTGAAAAACAAGGCAATCCTTGAGCCGACTGACATCGACTCACCAGTACGTCAGTCCCAGTGCGTCATTTTTAGGACCGACACCTTCTTGGGCTTTTGGCATGGCTCGTTGCGACAGGTGGTCCCTGTCTCTACAACGCGTCACCCACTGGCCGGCAAAAACATAGCGAGATTGCAGCTTGAGCGTCCGTTAAGGACCCCTGAAATTGACCTAGGGAAATTCCCTAGCCTCGTTTCGGACAAAGCAGCCGAGGTTTCCGGTGGCAGGAAACACAAATCCCCTTCGACAAGGGGCCGGAGCGATCTTAAGGAAAAGCGGTCGAGTCGCCTGACAACTTAGGCGGCCACAGTGTCCGAATCGACACGACGATCGAACTGCGAAGCAAGCCTTGTGAAGGCTCGTGGTCGCAGAAGGACGGAACCGGTGCGGGGGAAAAACTTCGCCTGGGGGCCTTCTTTTGGGGTGCTCCCGTCGACTGCGAGTCGACAGTAATGGGTTCATCTGCTGTGAGCAGATTGGACTACCGGATTCGGGTGAGCGCACGAGTGTCGTGCAGCCACTGCCGTGTTGTCCCAGAAATGAGATGACAAGGCGCCTCTGACTTACCTTTCTAAACACCACGCCAAGTTGTACCGCACCTATCTCTCGTCTTGCGCACGGCTCGCGCGGGACCGCGCACATCTGCGCACCGACCACAAGACCAGTCGGTTTTCCTACGCACTACTGGAGAACGACAAATGGAAACAAACGGAACTACGAAGGCGCTTCCGACCGACGTCTGTACGGATCTGGCGCGCTACGGCATCCAGGTCGAAGAACTGACGCTGGAGTGCATTGAAATCAATTCTGAGCTCGACCGTCCTCCCGAAGAAATTGACCCGGACGGTTGCGAGGTCATCGAGCTGCAAACCGAGGTGATCATCTTCGATTACCCGGTCCATACGAACTGGTGTGAGGTGGTTCCGCGGCGGAGCAACCGAACGAAGCGCCCAATGGAGACAAAGGAGGTGGAAGATGTCCGAATCGCTTGCTAAAAGGATGCTGCCGAAGTCCGTAGCGGACGGTGTGTATCGAACGATTGACCCGTTTCTTCGTATACGTGCGAACGGTAAAGGTGTCTGTTCGTCGAAGACGCGTACCGAGCGCCGGCAGTTCTATCTGCGCATCGTCGCCGAGTTGTGGCAACTGGGGATGAGGATTCGCCGGCTCGAATCCTTGGCGGAGAAGCACGTCGAGGCTTTGATGGCGCATTGGCGCGCCAATGGGATTGGCGTCGGAACGCTGCACACACGACTGTCGATGATCAGCGTCCTGTGCAACTACCTTGGAAAGCGGGGAGTCACCAAACCCATCGACCAGTACTTCCCCAGTGAGGACATGCAGCGCCGCACGGTCGCCACCGAGTCAAAGGCATGGAAAGCCAAATCGGTCGATCCGTTGGAAATGATTCGCCTGGCTACGCAGGTTGATGAACGGTTGGGCGTCATGCTGGCGCTGCAGCACACGTTCGGCCTTCGGGTGAAAGAGTCCATCGAGCTCCGCCCGGCCCATGCGCTGATTGAAGGCGGTAGAACGCTCGAAGTCACGCAGGGCACCAAAGGCGGGAAGACGCGCACGGTCCCGGTTGATACGCCGCTCAAGGCCGAAGTCATTCAATGGGCGATCCGTGTCGCCAATCAGGGGAATCCAAAGCGCGTCCGTTGGCCGGATCGGACATGGAAGCAGGCACAACAGCGTTTCTATGGTCTCGTTCGCAATCGGCTGGGGATCTCCAGGAAGGCCTTGGGCGTCACACCGCACGGCCTCCGTCATGGATGGTCTCAGGACGAATACAAGGCGCAAACCGGGCTGGTCACGCCGGTCGAAGGCGGTGCTCTCGGCAAGATCGACCGACCGACGCATCAGATGGCCAGCATGACAGTTTCCCGCTGGTTGGGACACGGTCGGATCGACGTGACGACAAGTTACTGCGGCAGCTACGGCCATGCGCTACGACCGACGGGACCGGTGACGATGACCTACAAAGGGCTGTCGCCGACACTACCGGCGTGACGATCATGGGCAAGGACACTTTGGCCTATGACGAGCACTGGAAGAACAGCGTGGATCGGATAAGTCCGGAATGGATCGCGTACTGCGAAGGCGTCTATTACGTCCGGCGGTACCTGCGAACGAAGTTGCGCGAAGGCAAGGACGAAGCCATAGCCGAGTTCGAAGCGACGTGCACGGTGTATCAGAAGACGACGGGCGGTGATACGCGGGTTGCCAGGTTGCGGGACGTATTCCGGAAAGTCTGGGAAAGCGATCGGGCGGAGTTGCAGCGGCAGATACTGCAAGAGGAGGCCTATGCACACGCCGCCTGATCGGGGCAGGGCCATTCCCTTGATGATGAGATCAAGGCAATGGCCTTGCCAAACGGAGTTTTGCTGTGGTGTTGCGAGGTTCGCCCTGATTAACCTCGTTTTCTTTCCGGTGCGGTATTCGCCGGGACTCCCTGTAGCGCAGTTGGCTGCAGATTCCATCGCGGAACGTTTTTTGTTCCGCGGTACTTCCCTGATCGGGGCGTTCGTTCCCGACAGGGAGCGTTGCGCCCCATATTTATATGAGGTGCAACCATGCAATACGTATCACGAATCAATCGCAACATTTTCACGAAGGCCACGGTCTGGAACAACAAGGACAAGATGGATGCCCTTGTTTTCGAGGTCTGCGCGGTTCTCGGTGCAATTGCCTTGTTTCTTCCCTGGGGAGGTCAAGCATGAGCGCCGTCGTCGTTTGGCTGACTAAGGGTGGCTGCAATTACCTTGCCACCCCGGATGTTGATGTCGCGGTGATCGACTTCCAGAACCTGGAAGCTGGAGATCCGCTACCGACGCTGAGCGACGCCCACAAGGCGCTGCTCAAAGCCAACGCACCGTCTGTTCTGGGTTGCATCGCAAAGTACGCGGTGCATTACCGCTGCGACAACTGTGAAGCCGGATTCAACTCGGTGGAACAGCTCAAACCGGTGGAAAACGCGAAAAGTGCATTCACCCAGCGGGGTTTCGATCCGGCGGGTGAATGTCCTTTGTGCGGCGGTTACGTGCTCCAGTTGGAAGAAGACTGGTGGCCGATACCGCAATCCGCGCTTGACCGGCATTTCCTGTCGGGCCGATTCAATCTTGCGCCGGAGGCTCTGCCCCTGGTTAACAAGATCGGCCTCGATCGGGTCCTTGCCTGGTTTGAGACGACTCGCGGTGTGAACGTGGGTGACACCTTGCCGGTCGGCGACTTCGGACTCAACGCCTTCTTTGGCTTTGACCCGGACAAGCCCAATGGTGAGTGCTGCTACGTGAATATCACGGTTCTTCGATAGGACTATGCCCCATTGCCGAAAGGCTCTGGGGCATCCTTTTTGGAAATGAAGCGATGAACAAAGAACTAATGCAGCGACAGGCATGTGTGGCGCAAGTACTGGTGCAGAACGACTGGCAGCAGCGCCCAAACAGCAGGCAAGACGGGGTATCGAAGGACTACATGACCGCCGTAGGTCGTAAAACGGCGATCGTGAATTTCTTTCTGGTGGGTTCGGAAACGAATCCGGACCCGAAGATCTGGATCTGCGGCACGTATGAAAGCGAAAGCCGAAACGTGCTCGAATCCAGCAATGCCTACGTCCGGCCATCAACACCACTGGAAGAAATTCCGGAGATGGTCGAACGGTTTCTGGCCAGTGTCGAAAAAGCGATCGCCGAGACTTATGCGATGCGGCTCTATCGACTCGGAGTGCGTCCGCGCCCGGCTGCGAAGCCCTAAAGCCTTAACCTTTGCCCCTTTGCTCGACGGAGGGGGCTTTTCGATGTCTATGCCGGAAAGCGTAGCTATCGAAAAGAAGCGCTGAATAGTTGGACAGCCGGCAGCCATCACCCCGAAATGAGTCCGGTGGCGACTGTCCCGTCCTGATGCGCCACGGAGACGACGTTCCCGCTTTCTTCCACGCGTGAGCTTTCCCCCTTCGGCTCGGAACAGAGGACATTCGGTACCTCCACCGTCTCGCCCATCTCCGATGCCACATAACAACGCAATCCAGCGATCAGCGCGCTGGATCCCCCCATAGCGAACTTGCCGTCCAAGTTTGCAAAGCAACTTGTAGGGTCAGAGGGGTATCCACACTTGAATCCCCCCAGACGAAGCCCGTTACGCATCATTCGATCGAGGATCGGGCCGCCCAGAAACCAGTTATCAGACGGGTTAAAGCGTGCCGTTGTCGCCTTGGGTTCAGGATTGAACCGGACCTCGATCCAGCCGCGATCCGTTGGTCTGTGTGGCGGGAAAATGCGGATTTCCCGATACCCCTTGCACCTGGCTACCAGCCAGTCAAGCTGCAGAGGCGTGGCATTGCCGACCTGAATCGTCTTCATGCTCATGATTCTGCTCCCACCGGACGACTCAAGCGCGAGACGATCTCGGCGTGGCTCAGTCCTTCCATTAGATTGGCGATCTCCTCGGCTTCAAGCGCTTCCTGGGCCTGACGAATTTCCTCTTGCGCAGCCTTTTCCTTGCGCCATTCGGCCAGCACCTTCTTGCCTTGCTCCGTTTCCCGTGCATCAACCGAAAAATACAAGAGCACTTCACGGCCCTCGCGATCCACAAAGACTGGCATTCCGCTCGGCTTAACGACCACCGTAAAGTGGGCTTTAACCAGACGGTTGGCTGTGTCTATGTCTAAACTGCCGCCGAACGAACCACCGACGACCTTTGTCGCCGGATCGCGATACAAGCGAGTGTGATATCCGATGTTCTTCAATGTTCTTCCTCTCAGCGCTGAGCCAGTAGCGACCGGCCGTCATGTATTAAGTACACTCAATAGTCTGCCTAGATGACTACGGGCTTTTTGGGATATTTCGCATTTGCGTAGAAACCGACGTTTACGTAGTAGTGAGTCCCTTAAAGACCGCCAGCACGACCGACCGTGGAGAAGCGACATTGGCGCATGTATTGCCGAAACGCACCAGATGGGCTAATATGAAAGCCCAAATGGTAATTAGGAGGCGCGATGCAAAAGACGACGCCAGCGGTGGTAAAGGGCAAAGTCGGTACGTCCGCCCTCGTGGGAAGCGGCACAACGATCAAAGCGACGCGGCGAGTACGCGGCGTTGTGGGCAAGAGCGCAGCCGCGGAGTGGTTGCTTGCCCGTAACAGCTTTTTGAAGCAGTCGGTTGCGGAGCAGATCCATGTAATCCGTAGCGGCGTGAGCGCGAAGAATCTTGTGTTGTTTGCCGAAGCGGTAAAGGTGCCGCAAGAAGCTGTCTTCCGCGTGGTCGGCATTCCGGTCACGACAGCCAAGCGCAAACTGAGCAAGGATGAGAATCTCGATCCAGCGATGACCGAACGCCTGATCAGGATCTATCGCCTGGAGAAACTGGCCGAAGACGTTTTCGGGGACAGCGAGGACGCCCGCAAGTGGTTGCGCACGGAGAATCTCGGGCTGGGCGCAACACCGTTGTCCATGCTGGACACGGATCTTGGAGCGCAAGAAGTGTCGCGGGTCTTGCACGCGATCGCATACGGCGGTGTCGCGTAGTGCAAGCCTGGCGTATCGCAAAAAAGGCGTACGCGCTCGACCGGTCGGGCGCGGGCGGGATCGCGGAAGGTGGGCGCTGGCACCACCGTGGGCAACCGGCAATCTACGCCGGACTGAGCGTGGCGATCTGCGCCATGGAAAAGCTGGTGCATACCGGGCCCATTCTTCCGCGTGATCTTGTTCTGGTGCGTTTGGAGCTGCCGGATGGTCCGGGGCTTTTTGAGGAGTTGAACCCCGGAGATCTGCCTGGTTGGGCGGATGTTCCGCCGGGGGATGCGTCACAAGCCTACGGATCGGATTTTCTGCGGACCGGGCGGGCGCTCGGGTTGATTGTCCCGTCGGCGATTGTGCCGGAGTCGAAGAACCTCTTGCTGAATCCGGCACACCCGCGTTTCGCGGACGTGCAAATGGTCGTAGAGCGGCCGTTTACTTACGATGCGCGCCTCAGACCATAGCGACGTATCCATCAAGGTCATTCGTCCTGCTTGCGGGCGGTGAGTGAGGCGCGTTTAGAACGCGAGTCGGACGCCTTTATCGCCGGAGGTTCTGAATCCGAAGCAGTTACCGGACTTGCCGTTGTCGCAGCACTTTCCCCAACACTGACTTCCCTTGGCGTTCCGCTGCTCGCATCTCCGCTTTTGTCACACGAACCGTGCGCTTCGTGCCGGGAACCAGGATAGAGAGTTTGCCCTTGTTCGGGCCGCTTTTCGCAATACGGAATTCCGCGCCGGTCACTTCCATCTCATGCCAGTCTTCCGGCCTCTTGCCTAACCAACCAGCGGAATAGAGGCGAAAGTTCTCAGGCACGGGAGACAACTTACGAAGTGCAGCCCTCCCGTAGGTCTGCTCGGCAAAAACGTCATGTTGCATGTCCATGAAGGTCTCCGTGATTAGTGTGCCGCGGTTATCGCGTCGAACGCGTCCAGCATATCTTCCCTGGTCAAGGCTGTCTTCATCGAAACCCTTGCTGTTTCCTTTATCAAAACGGCAGGCATTCGGAATGACTACCGAACCTGTTACCGCAGTCATGGCACTTAGCCGGCCACCAACGGCGGAACAGCCAGTAGCGAATCCAGCGCATTGTCTTGTTGTGACGCGTTTCGCCAACACGATCTCCGTAATCAGTGTCTTCAGCTCCGCATCGACCACATGGAACGGAATCACTCCATCCGGATTCGTCGTAGTGAATTGCGCCGTAATCTGGAACGCATCCAAACCACCAGCAAATCAGTCGGTTCAGCATTGTCCGCTGTCCTTCCTCAACGATACCGCTCTATCGGACACCAGCCGTGAGCGTGTGCGTAGTCATCTGCTTCGCGCTTCGTCATCGGCTGCGGGAGTTGTTTCCAGCAATACTGCCCGTCACGACCAATGCTTCCATCGAAAACATTGACCTCAGTGAAGGCGCATTCTGATGTTGTCGGCTTCATGCGCTTTCCTTTACTGTTTTGGTCTGTGAATGACGGGGTAGAAGAGTTCGCATCCGCAATTCTTACAGTACATCCAGTCCTCGTATCCACCGATTCCGGAATCGTCGCCGGTCTTCACGCGCTCGCCATGCGACCACTGTTCAGAGCATTCTGGACAAAAACTCGGGGCATCTGACGACCCGTAGATGCCGTCCATAATGTCCTTGCTAGTCAAGTCCGCTTTCCTTTACTTGTTGGCGCCGACCGCACGCCAACGAATGTAAGTGATACCAAGTCTTAGGACAGACACCTCCCGGTTCCACCGACCTAACTACGAAGCCCAGCGTAACCAGCGTGTCCAGCGTATCGGCGTCAGCCATTGTGGTGGCCCCCCATGCAATCGGGCCGGCTACTAGACGCTTGAGTACCCGGCGCTGAGCGCTTGTAAGGTCTTGCGGCAGTTTCATCGGTTCGCGACCGGTTCGCCAAGTGCCTGCCACAGACGAATGTTACCGTTTGAAGCAAAACACACGGTCGCCGGCACCACGCACAGAGCGCGTGCGTCAGAAGACGTGTTCATTGTCTGTTCGGCCTCGGCCTGTGTCGAATGGAAGCTGAGTAGCTCAAGGTTCTCGAATGCGAAACGACGCGCAGCGAGAGCAAAGCCTTTCTCAACCCTCGTCAGACCCTCATCCTTTTTCCGTGGCTGATCAAGTCGGTGGCGAATAGCGCCGGCCATTGCGTCAAGAATTTCAAAGCCGCTGGCGCCGGCCTTAACGTTGCTGTCCGGATCGTCGTACATGGAATACAACTTCTCCAAGAACCGCGATTCGTGATCTTCAGGCGCTTTCCGATCGACTATTGACCGGAAGCGCTGTTTTTCGGCTTCGATATCGCCAAGTTCATCGAAGACATCGCCAATCGGATCGCCGCCGTCGTTGATCCACTCGAAATAAGCTTCAGATCCTGTGCCACAGACACGCAAATCGAAGTCGGTGCCGTCGACATTGAGTGTCGCCAAAGTAGTGCAGGAATCGACGCCGAGGTTTCCCTTTTGGGTGGCCAATTCGGACGCACTGACCAGCTTTCGACCGGACTTCGCGGCAGCCGCAATGAGGCTATCGTGCACCATCTGTTGAATGGGAGTCATCACCCCGGCCTGACGGGTTGCGCAATGCGTGGCCCCTCGTGCCAACCGATCCGCCAAGGACGCCGCAGGCGCTTGGTTTGCCGCCTCAACCGCGCCGATCACAAGCAACTCTAGCGAGTCCCGATCATCTTCACTCTCCGGAAGTACCCACGTCGCGATAACGAATGCATCCTCCTCACCATCCTTAAGGACACCAATATGTGGCGTAGCTGCGTTGTCCGCAATGAAATAGTCCAGTCGCTCGGCGGTGGATTCCTCCGCATTCTTTCCCGCCGGCGCCATGATTGCCCATTCGTTCGCGCCGTCCCGTCCGAAGATTGACGGCCCTTTGACTGCGATCAAATCGCCGGAAAACTGCGTCTTGATCTCGTGTTCGGTGCCGACAACGACCTCCCGAATGGCGTAACCAAGCTTGGCCGCCACGGGCGCCTCGCCAAATCCGAAAATACGCAGCTTCCGATCGTCTAGCTGCGCAACAGAATGCTGAAATTGCTCCATGTAACCTCCGTTGTTGATACCCAGAGATTACGCGGAGGGACCAGGACATTCTGGAATAACTCGCGTCTGCGTAGAACTGGAACCTAGGGTTCTCTGGCGGACGGCCGGCATGAAACCCGGTTGTCCGACCAGGCGAACACCGGACTGTGTGCGGTCAGATCACAACCACGCGTGAATTTCCCCCATCTGCTTCGCGGCTGGGTCGTTCTCCTCGAACGCGAACTGCGGTTCGTATCCGTTATCCACCGCATTGTCCTCGGCCATTTCATAGTGATCGCCGCTTGCGCGCTGCGTCGGCGTCACCTCGACGGCACAGGTATGAAATTCCGGAGCGCCTTCGCTGTTGCGACAAAGCACGACCATCTTCACGGTTTGGGTGGCTTCGGTTGCCTCCTCGGCACCGCACCCCGAGTCCGACCGATTCTGGTGGATCGCCTCACTGGGAGAGAGTCCTTGGTCGTAATGCTTGCGGAACGCCTCCTTGTCTTCCATTGACAGGCCATCCTCGCCTAATTGACGGTCGACTTCCCCGATCCAGTCATTCCACCGCGTCCGTGAGGAAATCTCATGATCCAACCGGAGTGCCTTGGCCGCCACCGGATCGCCGCTGGAGGCTTGTGCGCGAACGAACTCGACCGCCTTGTCGTCGTCCGCAAAGGTTGCCGAATCGTCGCAGCGCTCAATCAGCAAGACGAGCTTGCCATCCTCCTGCGCTTGAAAGAGATCCCATCCGTGCGCTTGCGCCGCTGCGGAGTCCTCTTTGGTCCAGACCTCTGGCACCCACTTGAACTGGAAGGACTCAACGCACCATCCGTACTTGTCGGAGAGAATGTCGGCGCCTTCTGTTGCGATATCCGTGTCGGAATCGGAGATTTCAAGCGTCACTTCGGTCGGGAGATTGGCGCTCTGGCCATCCGTATCCCATTGGATATTGAAGAACCGTACGTTGCGCCGCATGCCGGCCTTGTTCCGATATGCTGACAGTTCTGCCTCCATTGCCGCTTGCGCTTCGGCCCCTTCGCCGTGGTATCGCCAGAAGACCAAAGGCGACACCACGTCCTCAAGCTTCACGACATCAATATCCTCAGATGGCAAGCCGGCATCGGTGAGCGCGCGGGCCAGAATCCCCTGATCGAGTACGTCATGATCCGACCACTCGGCGAGCAGGCGAGTACCGACGGCCTTCTGAACATGGGCATCGACCGCAGCAACGACCGCCTTGGCGAACCGCATATCCACCGGTTTCTGTTGCTTCTGCGCGGCCAGCCATTCCATATATTCCGGCGAGCCCTTTCGCTCGAGCCACTGCTGATGTTCATGCATCTCTTCTATCGTCTCAAACCCCAACGCTTGTGCTTGCTCCAAGCGCAGTTTCCGACTCGCCGCCGACGCAGCGGATTGTTGCTGTTGATCCATAGAACCTCCGTTGTTGATACATGAAGGTTACCCAGTCGGGATGACTGTTTCCGGAACAGTTCGCGTTTGCGTAGAAGGTGGTTCCTGCACTGAATCAGGGCAGACCATCCGTGCTAGACGGCGATCATTCCACACAGGCCATCGCGCGGGCGAAGGCCTCCGGGAAACGGTTCTGCAGTTCCGGATAGTCCAAAACAGCCGCTCGTGTCGGTAGCGGACGCGCAGCAAATTCGGGCGCGCCAGCGGTATTGGCATACAGCGCGTTGTTCACTTCCGCCAGATGGGCTTGCCGCAGCCCTGCCTCCCCAAGGGAATCGACGAACCCGCAATCGTGCCCCATGAACGTGATTGAAGCCTTGCGCCCGTGATTGACGAGCGGGGTGAGTATTGCCGCCTGCTTGAAGACCGCGAACGCTACCCGCTGGGGGAGTGCTGCGACGTGACGTCGGAGATCGAGCGATTGATTTTCCATGATTCTTCCTTGCGAAGACGTGAGTCGGTCAGGCGAGTTTGAGCGTCCGCAAGCCTTCCTGTAACAGGTGGTTTGCCGACGCCCACAGGTCAGGGTCGCCTTCACGCAGGACGTCCATTAGGGACGCTTTTTCTCTCAAATAGATTCGAGCAAAACCCGGATCGTTCGCCACAATGCTCTGTGTATTGGAGATCAGGTCCGCCAGCTTGATCGTCTTGCCGGCGGCGGAAGCCCGTGCGGTATGCGCGCGATCGATGGCTTTCCGGAAGGCCCGGTTACCATCCGCCGGGACACTGACATCGGTGAGCATCTCGACCAGATCAGCGACTTCGTGGCCGAACAGTCGGCGTATCTCGTCCATAGTGACGCCCGTATCTTCAACGGTATCGTGCAAGAGCGCTGCCGCCAGCGTCGCCTCGGTGTGCGGGACCGTTTGTACGATGCGCGCAACTTCGACTGGATGGACGATGTAGGGCTCGCCTGTGTACTTCCGCATCTGGCCGACGGCCTCGTGGGCCGCCTTGGCGAAGGCAAAGGCCCGCCGAACCAGTTCGGAGTCGTGGTTTGCGTACATGCCTAACCCTCGTCCAGATTGTCGAGCGCGTCGCCGGGATCGGTGCCCGTCAGCAGGCTCTGCGCCTCGCATGCCCCGCGCCAGGCCTCGACCTCATGGGGATGAGTCGCCTTGTCGAACCGGTATCCCTTCGGCGCGGTATAGCCGCGAAGCAGGTAGAGCCTGCTGGCGAGCTCGTTGGTCTGGTCTACGATCTGTTGGTCGGTGCGTGCCACGATGATTGCTCCTGGTGGTATGAGAGAAGCGAATGCTACGTGTCCAGGCGCGGTGATTCTGAAAATATCGGTGTGCCGAACGCACGTGACTGCCACAAGATATTCGCAATCAATAGATGTTGCGCTATGATGGCGCGGAATAAGTACGCGTACGGCTTTGCGTTATAAGCCGCTTCTTCTTGCCCGGAAGGCAAGTGCTGCGATGCGTAGCGTCTATCCCACCGCTCGGCGTGGTCGACAAAGGACGCGAAGAACGATCGCCATCTGACAGCAACGGATCTTCAGCCCGTTGTAAGCCAATTGACGGGACGGTGCTCGTCCTTACCAGACACGAATTCTGAAAAGTTTCTTCGGGTGACCGAAAAACGCCTACGGCTCTGCGTTATGAGCTGCGTCTTGTGGTCGCCATACTGGCACCACAATTTCTTAGGTACGACCGGTGTGACCTGGTCGGACCGTCAACCCTCGCGGGGCTCCCGCCAGGGCGCTTCGTGAGCTATTCATGGAGCGACATGTTCATGGCAGCAACGCAGCAGATCGGGACAAACCACTTTGTCTCAAAGGAAGCAGCAGACCGGTATTTCCGGGACTATGGTTACGAGAACGCTGACGGGCAACTGGCCGACGGATCGATCGTAATCGGGAAGCCCGCACTTCAACCGGGGGATAGGCTTTTAGAGAATCCGGGAGAAGGGCGTTACACCATTCTCCGGCTTGTCGAACCGGCCAAACCCGCGGTGAAGCAGCTGTCGCTGATGGACGAAGCCGGGTTGTTGTCCGTCGTGGATAACCGGGTGGTACTGCCGGCGCAACACCTCGTGCATTACAACGCGGAACTCAAGCGTCTGCTCGAGACAAGCGGTGGACAGTACAGCAGCAAGGGGTTTGCGTTCCCCGATGGCATCGATGCAGCGGAGGTGATCGAGTGCGTGCGGGTGGGCAAGGCTCTCAACGGCAAGAAGACTTCGCAGTCTTTCTTTACGCCGGAGGACGAAGCCTACGCAGTCGTGCGGGAAGTCGGGCCATTGCTTAAGCGACGGGTACTGGAGCCAAGTGCAGGTGATGGCGCTCTGGCAGACATTGCCCGGGCCGCCGGCGCCGAGGTCGTCGTGGTGGAGAACTACCGGCCCAACGCCTTGGTTCTGTCGCAAAAGGGGTACGACGTCATCGAAAGAGACTTTCTGAGCTTGTCTCCGGAAGAAATCGGTTACTTCGATGCGATCTGCGCGAACCCGCCGTTCTCCGGCGATCAGGACATCGAGCACGTCACGCACATGCTCGACTTCCTGAAACCGGGTGGCATCTTGTCCGTCATCACATCGATCCGCTGGATCTCTGGTGCACTGCAAAGGCATCGGGAATTCCGGTCCCTGATGGACGCCTACGGCGCCACCTGGGTCGAGATCGGTGCCGGCGCGTTCAAGACGTCAGGAACGATGGTTTCCACCGTCCGGATTCGTCTGCAAAAAACAGATGTTCCTGCAGAGGATAGGGTGACAGACACCCCTGCAATGATCATCGCAAAGCCAACGGGGAGCCCCCAGTTGGCGCTGGCCTTCTAGCCTTTCTTTCCCACCTCTCTGAGGTGGCTTTCTTCAGATCATTGTCGTCGGGCAGTGATCCGAAGAAAACGGCGGAATACGGTCCGGAAGATTTCTCCAGGTGACTGGGAACGGGAACTGTCCTCCGTAATGGACAGCCAATTTGGGCCGATTCTTGGCCTGACATAAGTCAGAACGACTGCGCCTTGAAGCGTAGCCTTTTGACATCAACCCGTGCGGGGTGATCCCTGCCGGGATTGCTCTGCCATTACAGGAAGGAGCAATACCATGGGATCACACGATTGTCGGGTTTCTGCCTCGATCAACCTCAAGCCGGAGGTGACGGAAGACGATGTAAAGCGCGTCCTGAAAGACTATCTGAAGGCGCAGAGTTTTACTTACGACCGTCTGCATGAGGATGGAAGCATCGAGTTTGAGGCAGGAAGCCTGCACCTGAGCATTGACGTCTTCGGCTACGGCGGCTATCAGGACGATGCGCTCGATGGGCTGGTGGAGGGGTTGTGCACGATTGTGGAAGGTCGCGACTATATCGAGTTCCTCGACTTCGATACGGGGGACTCGGAAGCGCAATGTACACCGCACTTCATCGGCGCTACGGCAGAAGACCGCGAGTTGGCGAAAGTCGATTACGGCCTGATGTTGATGGAGCCCTTTGTCGCATCCGTAGTGGGCAAGGAAGCATTCCAGTCCATCACGGACAACGTGCTTTCCGCAGCAAACACTGCGTTGGGTATCGAAGCGAAACCGGCGGCCAAGGTGGAAGACAGTGGCCAGGCAGATACCGGGATCGAAGCGGCAACGCTGTTCATGCAAGAACTGCTGGATTCGGTCGAATCATTGACCGAACTGGGAGATATTCATGGCGTGCGCACGCTGGCGAGTCTCATTTATCTCCAGCAAGCCATCCTCAAGGGCAGCTTCATTGATCTCTATCCGGACGAGTCGAAAGTGCTTGAAGTCGTTAAAGCACTTCCGTCGCACTCGCGCTGGATCGGGTTCATTGAGCTGGCCAAGGACTGACGCTTCCCCTTTCTCCCTGATTCATTTCAGGGGGTTTTTCACAACGGCTTGGCGGCCAGGCCGATGTGAAAAGCAAAAGGTTTCTTCGGGTGACCGAGAACGCGAACGGCTCTGCGTAATGAGCTGCTATTGATCCTGTGCGGTACGACAGGATTTTACGACCCTGACGGGGCTTCTCCCCGCCGGGGACAAGTCTCCGTCGCATTTGAGGAGCTTGTCATGAAGAAGATGTTTTTCAATGCGGTAACCAGCAACACCAAGGCGGTAGGTGATGGAACAGTCGGACAATTGATCGACTGGCTGGAGATGTACGTCAATGTGTTGTTTCCGGATAACGGGATCGAGCACTGGGCGGATTATTCCCGGCACAGCAGTACGAACGTCCTGAAGCGCGAAGACCTCGTGCCGACGGCGGATCACTGTTCAGATGACGCAGTACATCACCCAGCAGCCTACGTTCGTAACGGAACTTGTGAAGGTCTGATCATCGAAGCGCTCCTGTATATGCGGGGAGGCGACTACCGTGGTTTGTTCTGGATCAAGACCTTCGGTAGTGAGGACGAAAGCTGGTTGATAGCCAGAGCAATCGGTCACGCACTGGACAGCCTCATCGCTTGGCATGAGCTCCCCGAGCTCGTCGACATGGCGAGAAGGCTGCCTCGTCCTTACCGGTGGCAGCGCGAGACGTCGCTGGCGGAGGAGGTGACCATCCTGACCTCTATGGACAGGCTGCTTGTCTCTACGCCATCCGGCCTTGTGCTGGATGATCGTAGCTGGGCACATGAAGGCGTCAATGCGCGCTTTCACGTCGAACCGAGAGCAAAGGACTGGGTGACGGTACTAACCAACATGAAGGCCAACTTCAAGCAGGTTGCCGTGGCTCCAGACCAACTCGTGGTTCCCGATCTGCCGGGGTACGTCATCTCCAAGCGTGGCGTCGATGTCGAAGGGTTCTATGTTCTCCCCCCGGGAGGCAACGAACTCGACGACCGGGCGTATCTGGGGTACTTCCCGGATGCGGACGCGGCGATTGGCGCCTCACGCGAACACCAGAACCGGCAAATGCCGGTTGCTGCCTGACGGAGGACTGTCAGATGGCGCACTGGCTGTTGGTGTATGGCGTGGGTGGCTGTTGGTCGGGTTACACGGACGCAAAAATCATCCCGGCTGTCGACCGTGACGAAGTATGGAAGACGGGCTGCAGGATCGCTTGGGATGAAACCGCAAAGGAGCGCGGTTTTTCTCACGGCTGCTCGTTTGATGTTGAGGAGCTCAAGGGCGACGTCAGGGACGCCATCCTCTACCGTTCTCGGTGCAAACCAGGCGCGCAAGCAATGGCGCAACTGGCGTTTGACGCACTGGAGGTGGCGCATGGGTAGTCGTCTCGAAGAAGTGGCTTTGGCGAAACACATGCCGGAGTCCTTTAAGGAAGCCTGCCCGATCTGCAAGACTCCTTGGACCGTGAATATGGTCGAAGGGAAAATGCAGTTCGAGTGCCGCTCCTGTGGCCACGATCAGGTAGTCAAGGCGCAGCCCATGAAGTGGTGGGCAACGAGCGGCAGCTATGTTCACGCCAGTGACTGGGCGTGGCAGAAACTGTGGCGCGAGTTTGTTCTTCGCTTTGGTCTGACCAAGGCGGTGAGCTTGTGTTCGGAGTGATTCATTCCTTTTCCCCTCGGCTTTTTCGAGGGGGTTTTTCCTCCCGGCTTTCACGAGGCCAGGACGAAAAGCTTGCACGAACGCCGGCGATTAGCCGGTAGTGTCCTCGGCGCCTTCAGCGCGCAGCGGAGAGCCCTGCAAGCCGTGGCGCGTCAGGAAGTCGGTCGCGGCAGCCGGTAAGGCGCTCGTCGGGTCGGCCTTGGCCAGTGCGCGCGAGAGACGCACGACGAGCATCGATAGGTCGCCTGTCAGGTTGTCTAGGCGACGTTTCTCGACCTCCAGTTCGCGCATGACCTCGATCACGCTCTCCTCATGCCGCTGCAGGACCGAACGAATCAGATCCATCGGCGTTTCAATCATGGCCGCCGCCGCCCGTTTGACCTTGTCGGCCTCGGTCGTGGCGTTCTTGATCGCGTCTGCGTGGTGTTTGCTGAGCATAGTGTCTCGCTGTGGTTATTGCTTCTGCCATAGCGCGAGAGCTTGCGTATCGCTCTGGGCTTCGACGGTACCGATGACTTCGCGATTACCGAGGTACTTCTTGCAAGCCTTCGGCGTCCCTTCCCACGCGAAAAGCCGCATCGTGTAGTTGCTGTAAATGATCGAAAAGGTGTGCATAACGATTCCTGTTTGGGCTGCTCTGAGGGCTGACCACTGCATTATCCTCGGCCGGGACAGGGCTTTCCGAAATGACTTGGCCGTCTGCCACGGACGCCGACACGACCTGTTGTGGGCATCCATCAGGCGCCGATTCCCGTCGCAACATCATGAGGAGCGAATGAAAATAGCCCCCAAAAACCGCATTTGCACGTAGGAATGGTCATTTTGCGGTCGTCAGGGGCTCAGAACACGGGTTAAAGACCAAAACTTCGGTGCTATGATGTTCGCAATGTAGATTTTCTGGGTGACCAGGATCGCGTACGGCTTTGCGTTATAAGCCGCTCTTTGTTGCCGCAATGGCAACGACTTTCCCGTGTTGGGGCATCTCTCCCAACCGGGGGTAGTGCCTCATTTTTTTTGGAGGTATCTACCATGTTGAAGCTTCTGCACGAGATCGCGGACAAGGCGATTCAAATCCCTGACAACGCTGGGTTAGCTGTTCGAATGGAATTGACCCGGCGCCGCAAGCAGCTCGAAGCTCAGTTGTCACTCGCCCGGCGCGCGATCCTGATGTTGAGGAGCCTGCACGCCGACATCTCCGCCTTGCGCGTAGATGATGGTGACGGTTTCCAAGGGACCGGTAATTGTGAGTTTGGGCATGAAGGCGTAGATGTCACGTTGGATTGGCCGAATCTCGCACTGTTGACCGACGAGACCAAGTCCATCCTGGACGACGTTGCCAAAGCCGACGTACGCACGTACTGGTTCGTCTGGCATGGAGACTGCTCGCTGGCCTTCCGTTGTGAAGCGGATGATCGCGAGGAGGCAATGGAACTGTGTGCGGAAACGCATCCAGGTAGTCAGATCCATGCGGTAGTTCCTGGCAATGAGTTCGGTGGCCTTGTGATGTATGGCTACGGCGAGGAGATGATCCACTGTCCGCTTTGTGGCGCCCGTACGGAGTTTGGTGAGTTACCGCGCGACAGTTGGCAGTTGCACGTGTGTTTGAAGTGCGACCACAGCTTCATCGCTGTCCCTGCTGGACCTGAAGAAGAGGAAATGAACCCGTCCCGCGATTTCGTGTGGAGGGGCTCATGGACGATGAATCAGGACGGCCAGATCGAGACACTACCGTGTGTGGAGAGAACCGAGGAAGGGCTAATCCCGACTTTGGCGATCTCGTACGCGGGTGGCGAACCGACCTACGAAACAGCGGAGCCCCAGACAGCATTGGACCAGGCGAAGTCTGCTGCCGTTGAGTTGGAAAACGACTGGCATCAACGCGAAACCGATGAAGTTGCTGCGGAGATGGCATCCGTCACCCCGGTGCAACTGCCTGCCAAGATGAACCAGGTGCAAGCATGAGCCCCGAGCGCGCCCAGGAAATCTGGGATACCCGCGGTCCTTTCGGTGAGTTGTCCATCACGCCGGAGGAGAAAGCGTACGTCAACGGAATCTGGGTTCGTATGCCCGGACACACCTGTTTTGCGGACGCCCTGCTGCGTATTGCCCGTGGTGAGGTTGGAGATCAAAAACCGATGATCGGAAGCGCCGCGTTTTACTACGGCGACGAGATCATCGATCAAGTCCCGGTGTATTGGGGCGAGACGATCGAAGGCCCGGAAGTACAGCTTCGCGCACGTCGTAGCATCGAGATGCTCGGAATGCCGGCGAACGATCCTGTTCATGGCTGCAACAGCAGACTCGCGAAGTTCGGCAACAGTCGTGCCGTGTTTTACCCGTTACGCACAGGGCAATGAGATTCGCGCCCTGACGCCGTACAAAACAAGCAGTCACCTGGCTGGGTGACTCGCGTCGTACCCCTTTTACCCCCGATTCACTCGGGGGTTTTCCTACAGGACATTCCGCTAGGCATCGCAACAGTGCCCTGTACGAAAACACATCTTGTGAAAGGAGTTCCGCATGAAGAACGCAGTGACGCTCAAGCACCTCTTCAAGGTTGTCGGGAAGAAGGGGCAGGCCTTGGGCAGCGAAGAAGCCTGCATCTATTTTGACGGCCGTCATGCCGTTGGTGCCAACACCGAGGCCACGGTATCGATCGACTGTCCGCTACAGATCAGCAAGCCGACACTCATCCCGGTCAGTGAGCTGAAAACGGCGCTGATCGCCAACCCGGAGTTGCACTTTGAGCCCGAAAGCGACGGCGGGCTACGCATCAATGGTATTCGGGTATGCCAGCACTCGCCCGAGGCGATGCCGGACGAAACGCGCGAGATCCTCGACCTCGACAAACAATTGTGGCGTGTCGCCGTCCGGCCGTTCCGCATGGACGGCAGCCGTTACGCTCAGGTGCTGACTGCAATGGGCGTCAAGGACGTCCGCTTCTACCTGAACGGGCTTTACCTCGACTTTGCGACGGGCGCGATTGTCGGGCTCGACGGTAAACGCCTGCATCTGGTTGAAGACGTTCTACCCACCGCAGCCCTGGCGCCGGAGCGCAAGCAGGGCGTCATCCTGCCGGGGGCTATGGCACGAATGCTGGCCGATCTGGGCGGTGTGCAGGAAGTGTTCGTGATGGAACGGGAAGCACCGGGTCCGAAAGGGACGCTGTGGCAGCGTGTCATCTGTGTCGGCGCGGCCAATGCCAAATTCCGCATCCGTGAGATTGCATCCGACACCTTCCCGAACTACCGGGACGCCTTCGATCGCAACAAGACCCTGCCGATCAACGTGGTGCTGGATGCGGCGTCCATACAGCACTTGCTGGCGGTGGCCGGGATTGCGCAGACGAACCCCAATCGTCCCTACGTCACGATCGAGGGCGAGGCAAGGCAGATCCGGGTCCGTCACCAGGAACGGGTGGTTCGCGAACTGCCAGCCCGGTACCAGGAGGGAGGCGCATTCGTAGTGCATGCCAATGGGGCCTACCTGACGGACGCCATTCGTGCCGCGCAGCGCTTTGGCTCGACGGTCCGGATGCGCTTTCAGCATGGCGACGAACCGCGCGGGATCTATGTGGGCGCCCAGGACTTCCATTCCATTGTGATGGCGCGCAAGGAACCGGAGGACGACGAGGCCGAAAGCAGCCAGTCCGCAACGGACGCGGAATCTGCAACGACGGCGGCGCTCGCCTCTTGAAGAAAAACCAGAAACAGAGCAACTCGGTCAGTAAATTAGCCATGGTAGTTCTCCCTGCGGAACCTCTTCCCCAAGAGGTCCTTCGGCCTCCTTCCCCCGGAGGCCTCTTTTTCGATTCCGTTGCCGAGCGGAATGGAAAAAGGGGGTAGGACGAAATGGCACTAACCAAAAGGAAGCGAACGATGATTAGCAACTACCTGTATTACCAATGGGCGCTGGCCGGTTTGCTGGTTTGGCGCAAGATTGACCTTCGGACGTGGCGCTACGCGGCATGGCATCGCCCGATCGCAGTGGCCGGTCGTGGCGGAAGCTGGATCGTCGATGACCGGGCGGACTCGTACGCGCCGTTCTCGTCGCGGCGCGGTGTCGTCCAACTACTGATCGGCTTGCTGCTGATCGCCGGCGCGGTGGGCTGGCTGTCTCATGCCCTCAGTGTGGAAGGATTCAATGGTGCCGCGATTCTGACGGCACTGCGCGCGGCTGTCCTTATCGGGATCGGCCTGGTTGTGGCGCTCGATGCTGCGATCCTTCTTCAGCCTGTTCCGAGGAGCGATCATGACCGTTCTTGAATGGCTTGGCTGTATCAGCGGCTTGATTGCCATGCTCTCGTTGAGCCTGAGACTGCGTAACGCCGGGGCGGCATCGCGCCGCTACCGCCAGGATATCGACATGGTGCCGGTCGACCGGATTTTCCGGGCGTGCCGTGCGCGCGGAAACGCACGCAGCGGGGTGCTACATGGGTAAGCGCCGACGTCAGTATGAATTGTTTGGCCGGACGGTGAATTCGCCAGACGCTGTCGCGCGGGTCAAGAATGATGTGCTGCCAGCGCCTACGGTCTGCCGCTTCTGCTCGGGCGAGGTCAAGCTCGTGAACAACGCCGAATTCTATGGTGGGCGGGAGTATGGCTGGCCACTTGCTTACCGCTGCGGGTGTTGTGGCGCACGGGTGGGTACGCATCCGGGAACCGACTTTCCGCTGGGCACGCTTGCCGACGAGCAAACGATGAAAGCACGCATGGCCGCGCACGAGGCGTTCGACTCGTTGTGGAAAGGGAAGGGTCCGCTGCGGCGCGCGATGGCGTACAAGGCGTTGGCCAAGGCGATGTGCATGCGTTTCGCCCATATCAGCTGGATGGACGCCGCAGAGTGTCACCGCGTCGTGATCTTGTGTCGCACTGGCTCATTGCAGATCTAGGCAGCGCCTTCTCTCGGCCCTTTTACCGCATGCCGCGTCATCGCCATTGGGCGGACGCGGCATTTCTTATTGGAGAACACGAAAATGGCATTTGACGACAGATTCGACCCGGACGAAGAGTATTGGCAGGGACCGGGCACCCGTTCGGCGACCGACTGGCTGCGTGATCTGAGAAGCTACCAGGCCGTCTGTGGGTTTGGCGAGGTGCCGCCAAAGACGCACGAGCCGTACGGCCCCCTCTCGCAGTGGGTCCAGCGTATGCGACGCTATGCGGACAGCGGAAATCTGCCTTTCGAGATAGCGGCGGAACTAGCGGTCATGGGAGTGCCGCTGGAGCTCGACCGCACCAAGCAGAAAACGGCGACAACGCAGGAGGACAACGCCTTCGAACGCAACCTGGCGCAACTGCAGGACTGGATTCGCGCTGAAGTGACGCCGGTGGCCAACCTGACTTACCGCGAATCTCGCGAAGACACGATGGCACGCCAGTGCTACACCTTTCTGGAGCACATGCGACTGAAGCTGCGGCAGGGGGTTCTGAAAGCGGAGCACCTGAAGACGCTGCGTGCGCTGGCTTTACAGATCAACGGAGCATCGATCATGGCTGACCCCGACCGAGTCCCTACGGGACATTGAGAAAATGGCAACGCAGGGAGACGGTCTTCGCCGGTTGCCGTGGACGACGATGGACAAGGCGACGATGGCGGCCTGGCTTGAGCGGGCGGCCCGCGAGAAGTGGCGGCTTGCGGTGTATGTTCCTGGGCGGGGCGTTGAACCGGTGGATCTCGGCCGCATGGAAAGCGTTTTGACCTCCCGTCCGCTCGCTGTGCGCGGCGATGCGTCGGGGCCGCTGATGCTGAACGGTTCGTTGAAGACGGCGCCGATGTTGGTCTTCAGGATGCGCCAGCCGGCAGAGCGCCTGACGACGTCACCGGTGCGCGTGGCGCCGATGTCGGCGCGGATTGGCCCGGATACCGGACCGGGAAAGCCGCTCGATACCGGCGCGCGCTTCGGCGCGCTCACCGTCCTCGGGCGGGTGATGCGGCCGGCAGGAGAAAAGCGGTCGGGGCATTTCTACCGATGCCGGTGCGACTGCGGCGAAGTCGTCGTCAGGCAGCGGGACACCATCGTGACCCGTGACTACGCGACCTGTGGTTGCGGCATTCAGCGCAACCTGGCTGGGAGGGTTTACGGGCGCCTGACGGTGCTCAATGAATACCGGCGGATCGACGGCCCTGGACGTAATACCGAGTGGAAGGTCGTCTGTGACTGCGGGAACCAGTCATGGGTCCGCGCTTCGGCGCTTAAGTCAGGAAAGACCCGGTCCTGTGGCTGCTTGCGCGGCCAGGCGCGTGCAGCATGAACGAACGCATCTCGACGAGCGTGCCGGGATGCCCCATTGTCAGTAGAGAGGAATGCAATGCAAGACGGAGAAAACGTTGGCCAGGAGAAAACCGGCGGTAGATGGTGGCGGCTGTGTGGCGTGTTGCTCGCGCTGGCTGTCTTTAATGGACAGGCTAGTGCGAGGGACTGGATACGCGTCGCCGAAAAAGCGGTGGCCGAAATCGGGAATCGTTCGACGACGGTACAGCATCAAGGGGCGATCGAAGTGGGCTTCTCTCCGAATGAAGGCGCCGAGCGACTGGTCCTTCGTGTCATCGATTCGGCACGGTCCGAGATTCGCTTGATGGCCTACTCGTTTACGTCCGTGCCTGTCACAAAGGCACTGTTGGCGGCGCGCAAACGCGGCGTGGATGTGGCGCTTGTCGTTGACGCCAAGAGCAATTCCGGTGAAGACAGGAGCGGAAAGTCGAGAGCGGCTCTGTCGGCGCTCGTGAATGCCGGCTGTCGCGTGCGGACGATCTCGGCTTACCAGATCCATCACGACAAGGTTCTGGTGGTCGACAACGAAACCGTCGAGACCGGAAGCTTCAATTTCTCTGCCGCCGCCGCCGATCGCAACAGTGAAAATGTCATCGTGATCTGGAAGAACCGGGATCTGGCCAAGACGTATCTCCAGCACTGGTCCGACCGGTTCGCACAGGGACAGGACTACAGCACAAGGTACTAGCCGACAACGCACGCCGAAGCCGTCCATAACGCATCATCACCCACCACATCCTCGCCGCCAGTGGCGGTAGAGGCTGTCCGTAATGTACCGCCACCGGGCGGCGATCTCCTCAACAAAGTTGTTCAGAAATGCCTTGGTCATCCGCGTATCTTGGCTGTGAATGAGCAACGGCCGCCTTGATGGCCGAGAGACATCAACCAGACCGAGGAAAGAACACGATGAGCAAGACTTTGACGTATGGAGACGGGCAAGCGCTGATGGTGTTAGCCGCCGATCGGATGGGGCTATCGCCGGCCATGCTGGACGACGCAAAGAAGCTCTTGGAGGGCAAGGCCGTTCATCCCATGACCGGCGCCGCAATCTCCAACGAAGCCTGCCGAATGAACGATCAGCTACGCCATGACGCCAGTCTGATCGAGCAGGCCAACGCGCATGTGAAAGCGTTGGCGACCGAATATGGCTTCGCCCTTTGATACTTCGATACGGATAGGAAGGCAACATGAGAGCAGTCGTTGAAGAAGAAGCTACTGGCGCCCCTAGTGTGCTATCGACCTTGCTGGGCGGCGCGGCGGTGGTGAGGCCATCCCCCGCTTTGGTCGCCGTCCGCCGTCACAGTCTTGACGATACCGCGCCCGTCCGGCGTCCATCGCCGTCCCCCGCTACGGGGCACCCAAGCACGAAGCCGCGCGACTTCACGGCGGCCGACAAAGCACTGATTCGGCGCGTCCATGCCTACATGAACCCACTTCAACTTCTGGGCATCCTCAATACGCGCCTGACCTGTGATCTCGGCGAGGGCGTCAGTCTCTTCACCATCGACCAACTCAGAGCGGAAATCGCAAGCGTATCGAGCGCAGTCCCGGCCGGCGGGAACGATTGGGGCAGTCTTCGCAAGCTGCTGGCGAAGGCTCGACGCGATGGCGTTCTCGACGGCATCAGTGAACAGACGATCAATGATTTTGCCGTTGTGTTCTCCCTGAATCAGAAACAACTCCTTACTCTGAAAGACACCGTTCTGCAGGCCGGGGAGGATGAACAATGACGCACTCCGTAATTCACCGCACCGAAATGTTCGACGCCCATCTTGACTTGGGCGGGCAGCCGATCGAACTGTCCGAGTATGCGACGACCGGACTGGTGGCGCTGGCCGTCGCCCCGCGCGGCCAAGGAAAAACAAACGCCGGAATCCTGATTGGCGAACAACTGGCGGCGCAAGGCTGGGTGAGCGTATTCATCGACGCAGAGGATGAACTGGAGTCGATGTACGGCGACGCGGTGGCCGATCCCGACGAATTGCGCCACCGTCTCGCCCTTCGCGATCAAGCGATCGTCGTTGTGGCGGCCAAGGATGCCAGCCAGTTCGTGCCTTATGGACAGGCTATTCTTGAAGCCGCTGACGAGCATCGGAAACCGCTGTTCGTCTTTGTCGACGAAGGACAACTATTCAGCGCCGCGAAGAAGCGACAGGAGAGCATCGGCGAAGCCGCCGACATCATCTGTCAGTTCGCCGAACGTGGCCGTAAGCGCGCGCTCGACCTCTTTGTCACGACGCACCGCTATACCGGCACGCTGCATCGAACCCTGTTTTCCAATGCAAACCTGACCTTGGTTGGGTGCCAGCAAGATCCTACGGTGTGGTCGGCACTGGCTCCGCAGTTCCGGGCATCGGGCATCGAGTTCAAGGATCTGAACGCGCTGATGCCGGGCGAGTTCATGTGCCTCGCGCGACGGGGCATCGAGAAGGTACGTTTGCCGATGGCCGCCGCGTTGCAGAAGGTGGCGCCGAGATCAAAGGTTGTCCGTCGTACGTTGCCCGCGACATTCAGCCAGTGGGATCGCGCCATGCGAGCCATTCCAACAGAGCGGTTGATGGCCCTGACTGATCCGGTCGTGGAACTGCTCGGCGCGATCGCGGGGTTAACGCCGCAGCAAATGCTGGCCGGCGCGCGGGCGCTCGGCGACGAACTGGAGATTCGGGGATGAGCGAACGAGACGTTCTCGCGGATTGGCAGTTGTTCGTCATCGCAAACGGATGGCGTGCGCAGGCCCATGAACTGGCCGCCGTGCTGGGCCGGACGGTCGACGAGGTTCAACAGGTCCGCGCCACGGGCGCTTGTACGCGGCTCGAACAGGCCAAGGGGTATAGCGAGCTGTTTGCCTTGTGGCATGGCCGGCCGCCCACGGATGACGAATGGCCGGCGCCGCGCAAGGCGGGGGCCAACGGGGCGTATGAGTGGCTGGCCCCGGAGGTTGCGCTGCTGGCAAGCTTGGTCGGTCAGATCAGCGTCGACGGCATCGCGGAAGTGCTGACGGCGCGCCTGCGTGAAGTCACCGGCGACCCGGCGGCAGAACGGTCCAAGAACGCCGTGCAAGTCCGTATCAACCTGATTGGCCTGCAGTCCAGCGATGTGGTTGGCGGCCTGACCACGACCGAGGCGGCACGCGACATCAACTCCCTTGCGATCGTCAATCAGATGATCGCCAAGCGCGAGATTCCGGCCTTCCGTATCGGCCGACTTTGGGTCATTCCTTATGCTGCATGGCAAGAGTGGAAAAATCGTCGCGTGTTTCCGCCTGACGGCTATGTGCAACTCAGCACGCTTCGGGCGGCGCTCGGAATCCGCAGCGACAAACTCTCCGAATACGCCCGAATGGAGCTGATTCCAACAGCCATCCGGTGTAACCCTTACGGCACCAAAGGTCCCTCAACTCAGTTTGGTACGTGGTGGCTGGCAAAGGAAGTCGCCGACCAATTGTTGGCCGACCGGCGGGCCGGCAAGCCGATGCCGTGGCATGGCAAGTATTCCGATAATCTCAAGACGACCTACAAGCTGTGGAAACAGCGGCAGCACCCGGCGTCCTGTCAAACCTGTGCGGCAATATGGGGAGAGGAGGGCGCACCGGCGACCTTCGAGGACTACATGGCGCGGTATCCCGGCCTTGCCCACGGCGCCAAGCGGCACCTGACGCGGCCGTGGTCGCCGGGCCTCACGCTCGAAGAGGTTGCAGCACAGGCCAGCCGGGATGTCGCCGAGGTACGCTTGGCGATCGACAACGGCGTTCTGGCCGCGTCGGACGAAGGCGGAACCCGATATGTGTCCCGAACAGATGCGACTCGCTGGTGCGCGCGGCACTGCCCGACCGGCGAAGGCGATCGGTCGTGGATCGCGCTCAAGACAGCCAGCACCCAATACCTGTTCGCGATGCGTGAGCTTCAGGACTTCATTGCATCCGGGGCGCTGAAGACGAAAACTGGAACCGAAGGGGCCGCGCGCGGGGTGGTCTATGTGTCTCGCCATCAGTGCGGCCAGTTGCGCGAGAAGATCGGGTTTACGGAAGACGAAGCGGCAAGGCGGCTCGGGATTACCGTCGAGCGATTTCGCTACCTGTTGGACGGCGTTGATTGGCGACAGTCGGAGAAGATTCCGACTGGTATACGGAGGGAAACGCTTGATGAGTATCCCAAAACCCAGATAGCGCCTGGGTGAGATTTTCATCAAGCCCAGATTTCACTTGATGGAAGAGATTTCAGCAGTCTTCCGTCAAGTGGAGGCCAGCCATCCTGGGGCGAAGATGCATTGGTCCCGGCAGCACACAGAGTGCTGTCGAGTGGCGTCTCTGGCGCCATTAGGGAGGCCTTGATCTTGGTCGGCGCGCCGTTTCGGCAAGCTACGCGGCGACGTCGCCGACCTCGGTATCACCGATAGGACGTTCTTGTTGCTTCAGGTAGCAGCGCTGGCAGGCGGGGTACCGCGCTGTAAGAACCCTCGAAGAAGGCCTCGAACAACAGCGTTTGCGGTGCGGAGTTATTCGGCAAGGTGGCCTTCAGACGCGCAAATAGGGACCGCTTGGCCATGTTAGCGTCGGCAATTTGGGGGCTTCGGATTATCTGGTGTACGACTCTGATTTATCTTCTTGTCGGCCAATGGTCGATTTCGGCAAGTAAGGTGGACAAGTCAGTTCCGAGCGTCATTTCCGGCGAGGACGAAAGACCGGGTGCGAAGGATTCTGTTCAAAAACCCCCATGCGTTAGAGTTGGTCAAGTAGTTTGTCGAACTTGCGCCGATCGCCGTAAAGTTCTTCGCTGGTGAGCCTACCTGCCGTTCGGATCTGAGCTCGCGCGAACCGCGGCTTTGCCACCATGCGTCGTGCCCGTTGAGACGCGCAGGTAATAGCTGCCATTCCCCCTCACTGAAAAAATCAAACCCTGTTCGGAATTGCGATTACCACATCAGCGTGGGTTTTTCTGATTTTTCTGGGATCCGGATGTAGCAAGAGAAAATTTTCGTTATTTCTTTGCGGAGTTCGGGAGAAGCACGTCCCGATGGGTAAATCCGCGTCCATAACAGACAGCGAATACTCACGAAGATAATTCAGAAATACATGGTCTCGCTGCGTAGCCTTGAAGTTGTTGCCACGGTTGGCAGTTAATTTCAAGAGAACGCAATGAACCGAAAAGGTAGGTATCGAATTCGTGCTGTAGGGGATGAAGCTGACACGACGGGTCAAAGCCCAACGTCGGCTGCCGAGGGGAAGGCCCCGGATGCCGGCAGCTATGGTTTCAAGGTTGTCTATCCCGACGCCTCTGCGCTTGCAGGGGCCGGCTTTGAAAAAGTCGCGCACGTCCCGGCCATCTTTGATTCTGAACCAGGGTATGCGCGGCTTCCCAGCCAATTCCTGATCGATAGAGCACTGGGCGTGTGGGACCCGAAGTGGCGAGGCGCTCGCCCCAACCCTCAGCCACCCTCACGCGTATCTATGAAGAACTTCGCAGACTGGCTTTGCAACGCACTGGAGTGGGCCGATGCTCTCGGGATCGACCTGATAACTGCCGACTACACGACGGTGCTAATTGCTCGCTATCAGGAGGACATGATGAGGGGCATCTGGTCTAGTCGCGGACCGCTCAGTCCCGCAACTGTGAATGTACGGGTTCAAACCGCGCTCGATTTTCAGATGTGGTGCGCCGACAAGAAGCACCGTGACCGATTTCTAATTCCCACGGTTACGCGCACCTATGTGACTGGCTCGTACAAGAACAGCCACTCCCACGAATCCAAAGTTGTCGAATCCCCCAAGGGCAAGGTAAAGGTCGGCACGCGCACGCTATCGTTTCCAGCCAACGAAGAGATCAAGGCATGGCGCCGCCGTATTTATGACAAACCGCTAGTTGGGGCAACCGAAGGATTGATGGTGGACCATCTTCTCGAAACTGCCGTTCGGCGAGAGGAGTTGTCTTGCTGGCGCGTTGATACCTTGCCGCTCGACCCGGGGGATTGGACGATAATCAACCCGGGCGAACCAGAAGAAGAGCTGCAGATTGCCGTGGACATTCAGTACGGCACGAAGGGGCCCGATTATTTCATCGACGACTATGGAGACTCCGTAGGGCCAAAACGCACCATAAATGTGCCGCTCTCACTCGCAAAGCGAATCCATAGCTATCGCAAAAAGGATCGGCTTCTGGCGCTCAAGCAGACTACCAAAGGCGTCCGCGACCCAGCAAAGGCCAGGTGCATTATCGACCAGAGCGTCCATCTCTATCTCAACTCGAAGACGGGAAAACGCTATAGCGGCGATCAGATATATCGCTTCTGGACCAAGGTGGAACGGCCGAACCATTGGAGCCCCCACCTTGGGCGACATTGGTGGGCCTGCCAGTATCTCTGGCAAAAGATGCAGGAGCACGTCGAATTGATCAAGCAGGTGCGCGGAATAACCAATCCGGACGCTGACCACCCGCTGCTGCACACGTTGAAGGACAGTTCAGAAACCGTGATCCAGTTCGCTATTCGGACCCAGCTTGGCCATGCGAGTTCGGAGACCACGGAAATCTACCTGCAATGGCTTTTTAACCAACTGCGGGTGCCACTCGATCTGACGCGTAAATGGCAGGAAGAAGATGAAGTAACCGGGGGAGAGAAATCGTGAGCATCCGCAACCAGAACAAGGATCACCGGAAAGAGCATGGCGGGGTCGAGTTGGTGGAAGCATCCGTTGCGCCGCAAAGCGACGATCCACTGCGTTTCTGGACCCACCATCCGACCGAAAACACCCTCGTCGACCTGCATGTGTTTGCCCTGGGCGAATGGAAAAACCCCCGTCGCACTGGGGGCGGCAATTGGTCCGGCCCCTTCTCGGGCCGTCCGGAACTGATCATGGAACTGGCCCCAGCCATCCAGGCGCGGTTGACGCTAGCGGCGGGACGGACGTGCGCGGGCTACACGAACACGTTGCGTGCATTCTGGCGCGCGTTCGATCAACTGGAGGCTACGACGGTGGCCGACGGCCGCACGTTGGAACGACTGACCAGAGTGGTGCAGCTTACCCACCTGCACGAAGCCGTTGCCCATCGCGCCGGAATCGCGCCTAAATTTTTCTCCCAATTTGTGACCATCGTCGACGATACGCGCCGCCTGATGCACCTCGCCCCATTGTTCTGGCGCACCCCGTCAGCAGAGGGGGCCAACCGGAAGCTGCCCCCGGCGGACCAGGCAAAGGCGCTCAAGACCGCGATCAAGCAGGACTGGGAAAAGGTGCGCAAGACATGGGCCCGCCATGACGCGATCCGCCGGGGTGAGGAACCCGACACACTGTCCGAATGGGAGAAACGGGATGCTTCCATCGTTCGCCAATACGCCGAGCGCAACGAGGAACTGCGGCGCAACTGGCAGCACCTGGAGGGTATCCAGAAAAGCACGGGCCAAATCCTGCCGACGCCGGAGCAGCTGAAATGTGGCGTAACCAGTCTGAGTGCCTCGACCGGACTTCAGACAAAGTTGATGCGCGGCATCGCCTTCCCGACGGTCGAAGACGCTGACATCGGCTTCCATGCAGCACTCATGGGCAGCGGCTGGAATCCGTCGACCTTGATCACCGGTCTCGATGCCACTCTGCCCGAGCGGATCTTCCAGCACCCGAAGGACATAAATCAATCGGTCCTGATGGTCGATGACCCCGGGGCCTCGGAGGAAGAGGTGAACCACGTCGCCATGCAGGGCAGCAAGGCCCGCGCGGGTGGGCGCCTGCAGTTCTGCATGGGGCAAAAGAAGAACCCGGCCAGCCCGCCGGCGATCGTGGCGACCTGGCTGGAACGCACGGCCGCACTGCGCCAGCAGTTGCGCCACGACTGCACGGCAGCCAGTGCCAAACTAGCGCGGCTCAAGGCGACCGGGGAAGCACAGGAAATCATCGAACGCCAGTTCAAGGCGCTGCAGACCCTGCAGAAAGGACTACGAAATGTCTGGCTGTATGTCGACGGGGCTGGAAAAATCAACTGGCTCGACGGCCTTCGGTGGTGCAGATACCACCCCCCGGGCGAACGGGAGAAATGCAGTTACCTCGACCGGGTGATCGGGCGCCTCAATGCCGAGCGGGCGACCCGCGACGAGCCGGCGATCGGGCGCGTCACCCCGAGCGACTTCCGTGACATTTACGCGAGATGGGTCCTCAAGCAAAGCGGAGGCAACATCATCGCCGTGATGCTGGCGCTGGGCCATGCCAGTCTACGCTCCACGGACAACTATACGGACAACAATATCTTCTCGGCGGAAAACGACGATACCGTTCGCCGCTTTATGACCCATCTATTCGGCGAGTTGCAGCAGGGGCGCGTGGATATCACCATCCTCGCGCAGCTGGTGCGACACGGTCCGCTGACGCCGCAGATGCTGGCGCGTCTGGAGGAATACCGCCGCCTGATGCGTTCGCGCGTCAAGGTGGGCTGTGCCGACGCGAAGCATCCGCCCGCACACATCGAGCCTGATCACGAAGATGGACAGTGGTGCGGAACGCATCGCTGCCTGCGCGATTGCCCAAACGCACGTTTCCTGCCGGAGTCCGTGGATGGCATCGCCATGCGCGTCGAGGAGTTGTTGGTGATCTCCGACCGCCTAGCGCTCGACAAGTGGGTGAAAGAGAAATTCGAGGAGGAACTCGAAGCCGGCGAATTCCTGCTGGCCGACCTGTATCCGGCGGATGCGGTCGCCGACGCGCGTGCGCACTGGCGCGAGAAGATTCTGGCAGGCAAACATGTGGTGCCAGGCGTTGGTTTCATTCGTGGGCAGGAGGCCGCATGAACGCGCCCGACCAACTACCGGCATCCTCAACCTCCCCAGATCCGGACGACCCGGGCCGAATTGCCGCACTTAACCAGTTCGGGCTGGAGGAGTTTCAGCACCTGTCCCCGGCCAACCTGCTGCTGGCGCAAACCATTGCCGGTCACGGTGACGAGTGGGGCGTCTGGAAGACTCCAAAAACCATCTCCCCCGGAAAACTGAAACCTTACGATCGCTCCATCGACCTCGCCAAACGCCTGCGGGATTTCCTCGCGAAGGAAGCAGTGCCGCCCATATCCGTGACTGCGCTAGATGTGCTGGTGGCGGATGGCGTGCTGAACTTGACGCGCCTCGCGTTGCTGCAACGGCTGGCGCCCACCAGTGGAAAGCGCAGGACGAAGAGCCGGCGGATCAAGCCAAGCACTCTTGCACAGAATCTCTACTCATATTACCCAAAACTCCTCGCCCGCGCGATCCGGCGCAAGGCCTCGCGACCCGACGCACCAGGGCTGTTAGCCTGTCTCACCGAGGAAGACGTGCGGGAACTGGGCCAGACTAAAAAGCTTCGGATCGAGCTCGAACGCCTCGTTACCCTGACGGCGCGTGACTGGTGGAGCGACCTACCGCCCAGGCCCGACATCACGCACACGACCAATCCCCGCGGCGCCAAGCCAACCCAGACTCCGGAGGAGATTGCGGGCGAGTACCAGCCGATCCCTGACGAGTACCTCGCCGAGATCGGTCCGCGCGTCCTGTGGCTGATCGGTGACCTGGGACCGAACCTGTTGCCGCTACTGGAGGATCTGCCTGCCCATCTTGAGAAACTGGACTGGTCGGGGATGACCAGGCACAAACTTATTGATGACTCTGGTGTAATTAACAAATTCATCCTCCAGCATCTGCGCGAACGACCATGGACGGACCGCGCGGGCAAGCCGCTCAAGCCTGACTTCCCGCTAACGACCGGCGCAAAAAATGAGGACAAGTTCGAATGGCCGCCGCGCAATTTTGAACACCTGTGTATCCTCAGCGTCACCCTGCAATCAGCGCACTTGTTCCTCACTCTGCTTGCCTGTGCTGGACGCATCGGTGAGATCGAAACCCTGCCGCGTTCGTGCGTGACAACCGCTCGTGACGGGAAGGACTACATACGCGGCTGGACTTACAAGCTTTCGGGCAACCTTTTCGGTGACGCCCGCCAGTGGCCTGCACCCGTGGTGCTGGTGCAGGCGCTCGGGCAACAGGTCCGTCTGGCGACGGTCTGGAGCCGCCTGCCGCCCGGCAGGCTTGAAGACGGGCTGCCGACGGCGCCGCCGTCTCACGAGTCCTTGTGGCTTTCGCTCGGCGCGGGAGGGGCTGCCAACGCCGGCAAGCCACTGACCGCAAATAGCGTGGCACTGCGGACACTCGCCAGACGCGTCGGCATGGACCCGAAACCTGGCGGTATCAACCTCCACCCGCACCGCTTCCGCAAAACCATCGGCCGGCTGGCCGGCGTGGCGTTGTTCAATTCGCCCCTGGTGCTCAAGCGCCTGTTCGGGCACAAATCGGTCGAAATGACGCTGCACTACATCCTTTGTAACCCGGACGTACGGGCGGAAGCGGAGGCTGTGCTGCGCGAACTGCGCATCCTGCATTGCGCCGAGATGCTGGAAGAAGTGCGCGAGGCCCTCGCCTCGGGAGCCCCGCTCCCCGGGCATAGCGGCGCATCGGCACCGCGGCTGATCGAGGCGGTCAAGGACCACGATACCCGCCTTGCCAAGTCCGGGCGGGTCTGGACGGATGGCAGCGCCTACGATCTGGCGTTCATGATGACGGTGAATGGTCAGGCCTGGCGCTTCTGCCGGGAAAACATCATTTGCACCAAGGTGCCCGGCGAGAAAGGCTGCGACACACAAAAGGCGAACTGCAAGCCCGACTGCAGCAACCGCATTGTGCTGGCGATTGAGCGGCGGGATGCGAAGGAGGTTGCGGAAAGCTACCTCAATGTTGCCCGGCAGGCCCGTGACGAAGAACAGTACCTTGTCTTCTATGCGGAGATGCAGCGGTTCCGCGAGCAACTGGACACCTTCCCGGATATCAGGGCGCAGTACCTGGCCGATCCCGAAGTGCAGTCGCTGCTCGCGCTTTGCGAGGAACTTTCACAATGAGCGAACAGCACAAACTTGCCGCCGTCCGGCGCGGCGCCGCACGCACGGCGAAGATGGAACAGCAGGTAACCGAAGCCATGCAGGCGATCCACGCCGACCTGCAGGCCAACGGTGGCATCTATCCGCACAACGGCGGCGCGGTCAGCATGGCCGAACTGGCGCGGCGGGCCGGCATCAGCGAGTCAAGTTTCTACAAAAAGGAGCCGGAGAACACCGCCCTCAAGGAACGCGCAGCGCTCTGGCTCGACACGCTCAAGAAGAAGGAAAGCGTGGGACGCATGCGCGTCAAGAAGACGCATTTTCAACGGGCCGAGGATTGGCGGCAGAAGCACGATGCCCTGGCGCAACGTCACATTCGCACCGAACTGGAACTGCAGGCAAGCAAGGCTGAGTGGGAAAAGGAGCGCGACGAGTTGTCAAAAAAGATCAGAGCTCTGGAACGTGACAACGTCGCCTTGATTGAAGCACTGAAATCCGGCGGTGACGGGAAAGTGACACCGCTACCAGTCAAGGAGAAATAGATGGGCCGACCGAGCATCATTCCCTCTGTCCGGCTGTGCCTAGAGGAGTACCTTGAGAAACGCGAGGCTGAGTACCAAGCCCAGTCCGAGGCCACCCGCAAGCCTACCCTGCCCTGTACCGGCGACTTGAAGGTCAACGTCCGTGCCGTCGCCGAAGCCATTGGCCTCAAGCAGACCCAGGAGAAGTACCTGTACGAGCGGGAGGAGCTATACAGTCTCGTCAACCTCGTAGCCGAGGGCCAAGGCCTGCTGCCGATTGGCGCACGTAGCCAACCGCAGATCGACAAGTCGATCCGGGAGCAGTTGATCATGCAAGCCACGGCGGCACGAGTCGACGCGCAGGCGGCTGTAGAGGCCAAGGCGCGCGAGGAAGCGCTAACCGAAGCCCTCACCCTGGCAAACAGGCAGAACGCCGATCTACGGGCTGAAAACGGCCGCTTGCGTGCACGTCTCGAGATGATTCAGGCCGGAGTTCTGACCCGGGTGAGCGAATGATCCAGAACACTTCTACCCAGGTCACCGTTGTACGCGTGCTCTCGAAGCTCGAGAGGGGCGTGATCTTCTCCGGACGCCAAGCTGGCGGTGATCTGATTCGGGTCAAGCTCTCAGGCATCGACCTGTGTCCTGAAGTCGGCGAAACGTATCACGTCGAAGGACTCACACAGACCTTCACGGACAAGTTCAAGGGCTCGGTCAAGCAGATCAACGCCGGCAAGATCAAGCGGATCCAAGCGATGGGCGCCCTATTGATACCATTCCTTGAACATCTGCCGAATGTAGGGCCTGTCCGGGCAAAGCGTCTGCTTGAAGCCTTCGGTGATGAGCTGACCAAAGCACTGACCGATCCTGATCGGCTCGGCGAGGTAGCAAAGGCACTCGACCCAGCCAAGCCTGTCCTCGCCAGCAAGATTGCTGCTCAGGTGTTTGCCGCCATGACCCACAAGGCCGAGGAAGAAAATTCGGCCAGAGCAGAGCTTGAATTCCTCTCCCTGCTTGAAAAAGCCGGTGTAACCAGAACCGGTGCGGCTCGACGACTGTGGCGCCTGGTGGGCGGTGCGGGATCGCAGGAACGCTTGCTGAAGAATCCCTACCTTGCTGCGAGCATCCTCGATTGGAAGTCGGCCGATCACCTCGGCAAGAAGCTGCTCAGGCAGAAAGACCCGAAAGTCGACCTCGCAGCTCATCCTGATCGCTTGCTTGGTGCGGTGGATAGTGTCTGGCGTGAACTCTTAGGCGACGGGGACAGCGCCAGCGAAGAAGAACCGTTCCTGGCCCTTCTGAGTCATCGTGGTGTCGATCCCGATCTTGCCCTTGGCCTTGCCCGCAAGAAAGGCGCAGTTGCCGAATCTGAAGCACTGATCCGCGCTCCTGGCGCAGCCTACCTTGAGAACTCACTGGCGAGCAGGTTGCACGAACTGGAGGGAGCCGTTTCCCCGGTCATCCTTCCCGATGATCGACGCCTCCTGGAATTGATTGATCAAGCGGAGGCTGATACCGGCCTCAAACTCTTTCAGGAGCAATGTGATGCCGTGGTGACATTGATCAAACGCCCTGTCTGAGGTAGGTCGTCAACCGTAGAGTCCAACGGGTTAAGCGGCTATCTGTTTTGC
>JADHEF010000196.1_pt1 | contig 73553 bp, 62 predicted proteins | sample 8952391 | NCBI WGS metagenome assembly JADHEF01 (sample SAMN16124439, study PRJNA663245) | bioreactor sludge metagenome | isolation source: sludge (nitrite) | place: India:Bengaluru | collected 2019-02-28
GAGGTGAGACGCTTCTTCATGCAAACTTCGGGCCGGTTGTTCAGAGTTGCCCTAGTCCAGAGTGCCGTAGACGCTGAACACGCGCTTGGGTTTGGCAACCTTGTCTTGTTGCGTCATTAGTCGGATGCCTTCAGCGTGCGTTGATCCAATACCTTGAACTCCCCCATGGGCCGGAAGGGCCAACGCGAAGCAGAAGTCGCTACCGTTAGGGTTGACCTGCCCTCATCACAGCCATACCTACACAGATCCTAGTGCAACGCGTTCTGCGCGACCGCCTCGCGGCGCGGCGCTTCGAGGTACTCGCGACTTTGCATCTCGATGATGCGGCTGACGGTGCGCTGAAACTCGTTGGCCATGCGGCCGTCGGTATACAACTGCTCGGCCGGCACTTCGGCCGACATGATGAGTTTGACGCGCTGGTCGTAAAACACATCGACCAGCCAGGTGAATCGGCGCGCTTCGCTATGTTGGGCCGCGCCCATGCGCGGCACGCCCGACAGAATCACGGTGTGGAATTGCGCCGAAATCTCAAGGTAGTCGTTCTGAGAACGCGGGCCGCCGCAAAGCGTGGCGAAATCGAACCAGACCACACCGCCCGCGCGCCGCAAGGCCCGGATCTCGCGGTGCTCGATATGCAGCATCGGATTCTCGTCGGCCACCGCGGCCACCCGCGCGTAGGCCTCGCGCAAGGCGGCGTCGGCGGTGGCGCCTAGGGGCGTGTGGTAGGCCTGCACTTGTTCGAGCGCGCGCTTGCGGTAATCGATGCCGCTGTCCACATTCAATACGTCGAACCGATCGTAGATCAGGTCGATCGCCGGCAGGACGCGATCCCGATGCAGCCCATCCGGGTACAGCGTCTTGGGTTCGTAATTCGAGGTCATGACGAACACCACGCCGTTGGCGAACAATTGGTCGAGCAGCCGGTGCAGGATCATCGCGTCGGCGATGTCGCTGACATGGAATTCGTCGAAGCAGATCAATCGGTAACGCCGCGCGACGCGGCGCGCGAGTTCGTCGAGCGGGTCGGCCATGCCTTTGAGTTCATCGAGCTCGCGATGCACGCCGCGCATGAATTCGTGGAAGTGCAGGCGCGTCTTGCGCACCAGCGGCACCATCGAATAGAAGGCGTCCATCAGGAAGGACTTGCCGCGCCCCACCCCGCCCCAGAAGTACAGGCTGCGCGGCATGTCGGGCCGGCTGACGAGTTTGAGGAAGGCGTTGCGTCGCGCATGTTTATAAGCGACCCATTCCTCGAACATCGTCTGCAGACGTTCGACCGCGCGCCGTTGTGCGCCATCCGCCTTGAAGCCGCGCACTTGCAGCGCGTGCTCATAGAACGAGATGACGTCGGTCGGAACGAAAGGCGGCGAACGCTGCGGCATGAGGCGGACAATGCCCGAAACGCGGTGCAACACGCAAAGCGCGCGCGACCGCGAGCCGGAAACATGGACGCGCGCCCCGCTTGGTGGCCGGGCGCGCGTCGTTCGGGGGCTTTACATGTTGAGCGCGCGCTTGTCGCAGGCGAGCGCGGCTTCGCGCACGACTTCCGACAGACTCGGGTGGGCGTGGCAGATGCGCGCGATGTCCTCGCTGCTTGCCTTGAACTCCATCGCCACGGTGATTTCGGCGATGAGTTCGGAGGCATGCAGATTGAGGATGTGCGCGCCCAGGATTTCGTCGGTCTCGGCATGCGCCAACACCTTCACGAAACCATTGGCCTCGCCCTGCCCCAGCGCCCGGCCGTTGGCCAGGAAGGGGAACTGTCCGACCTTGTAGGGCACGCCCGCATCCTTGAGCTGCTGCTCGGTCTTACCGACCCAGGCGATTTCCGGGCTGGTGTAGATGACCCAGGGGATGCAGTTGTAGTCGATGTGCGGCTGCTGGCCGGCCAGGATCTCGGCGACCATCACGCCTTCGTCCTCGGCCTTGTGCGCGAGCATCGGGCCCGGCACCACATCGCCGATCGCGAAGATGTTGGGCTGCGAGGTTTGCAGATGCTTGTTGACCGTGATGAAGCCGCGTTCATTGGGTTGGATGCCGACGTTCTCGAGGCCCAGGCCGTCGGTGTTGGGCACCCGGCCGACCGAGACCACGAGCTTGTCGCATTCGAGCTTTTGCGCCGCGCCGGCCGAATCGGTGTACTCGACCGTCACGCCCTTCTTGCCCGTTTTGACTTCGCCGATCTTCACGCCGAGCGAGATGTTGAGGCCTTGCTCCTTGGTGAAGATCTTGATCGCTTCCTTCTGGATGGTCTCGTCGCAAGCGGCGAGGAAGGTCGGCATCGCTTCGAGGATGTGCACGTCCGAGCCCAGACGCTTCCAGACCGAGCCGAGTTCGAGGCCGATGACGCCGGCGCCGATCACGCCCAGCTTCTTAGGCACCGCGTCGAGCGAGAGCGCACCGACGTTGTCGCAGATGAGCTTGTTGTCGACAGGGATGCCTTGCAGATGGCGCGCGCTCGAGCCGGTGGCGATGATGACGTAACTCGCCTCCACGTCTTCGACCTTGCCGTCGTCGCCGGTCACGGCGAGCTTGACCGGCGTGCCGCCGGCGACGAACTTGCCGTGGCCCTTGAGCCAGGTGATCTTGTTCTTGCGGAACAGGAACTCGATGCCCTTGGTCATCTTCTCGACGATGTCGTTCTTGCGCTTCATCATCGTCGCGAGGTCGAAGCTCGCACCCTCGACCTTGATGCCGTGGGTGTCGAACTTGTGCAGCACGCGTTCATAGTTCTCGCTCGATTCGAGCAAGGCCTTGGACGGAATGCAACCCACATTCAGGCAGGTGCCGCCGAGCTTGGCGTCGCCAACCGCGTTCTTGTACTTCTCGATCACGGCGACCTTGAAGCCGAGCTGGGCCGCGCGAATGGCGGCGATGTAACCGCCGGGGCCGGCGCCGATCACGACGACGTCGAATTGTTGTGCCATGGTGTGATTCTCCCGATCGCGATCAGATGCCGAACAACAGGCGCGCCGGATCTTCCAGCGCTTCCTTCATGGTGACGAGGCCGAGCACCGCTTCGCGTCCGTCGATGATGCGGTGGTCATAGCTCATCGCAAGATAGTTCATCGGGCGAACCACGACCTGACCATTCTCAACGACCGCGCGATCCTTGGTCGCATGCACGCCCAAAATGGCCGATTGCGGCGGGTTGATGATCGGCGTCGAGAGCATCGAACCGAAGGTGCCGCCATTCGAGATCGAGAAGGTGCCGCCGGTGAGCTCTTCGATGCTGAGCTTGCCGTCCTTGGCCTTCTGGCCGAATTCGGCGATCTTCTTTTCGATGTCGGCGAAAGTCATTTGGTCGGCATTGCGCAGGATGGGCACCACCAGGCCGCGCGGCGAACCGACCGCGATGCCGATGTCGAAATAGCCGTGGTAGACGATGTCGTTGCCATCGACCGAAGCGTTGATCACCGGGTACTTCTTGAGCGCGGCGACCGCGGCCTTCACGAAGAAGCTCATGAAGCCGAGCTTGACGCCGTGTTCCTTCTCGAACTTCTCCTGGTACTTCTTGCGCAGGTCCATGACCGGCTGCATGTTGACTTCGTTGAAGGTCGTGAGGATCGCGTTGGTGGCTTGCGATTGCAGCAGACGCTCGGCGACGCGCGCACGCAGACGCGACATCGGCACGCGTTGTTCGGGCCGGCCTTCGAGCAGCGCTTCGGGGCTCAGATTGGCGGTGACGGCGGGCAGCGCGGGCGCCAGGTTCGGCGTGGTCGGGATCGACGGCGCGGCGGGCGCCGGAGCCTTGAGCGCACCCAGCACATCGCCCTTGGTGATGCGGCCGTCGCGGCCGGTACCGGCCGCGGGCACGACACCGGTTTCGGCAATCAGCTTGGCGGCGGCGGGCATCGCCACGGCGCCAGCCGGCACCGCGCCGGCGGCGGCGCCCGAGGGCGCGGGGGTGGCATGGGCCGGGGCTGGCGCGGCTGCGGGCGTCACCGCCGGGGCGGCGGCCGGCGCAGGCGCAGCGGCGCCGGCCTTGCCTTCGGTATCGATCATCGCGATGACTTCGTCGGCGACGACGGTCGCGCCGTCGTTCTTGACGATCTGACCGATCACGCCGGCGGCGGGCGCCGGCACTTCGAGCACGACCTTGTCGGTCTCGATCTCGATCAGGATTTCATCGGCCGCGACGGCTTCGCCGGGCTTCTTCTTCCATTGCAGCAAGGTCGCTTCGGCGACCGACTCCGACAATTGCGGGACTTTGACTTCGATGAGTGCCATGTTGTTCGACTCCAGTGGTTTCGTCTTGGCACCGTGCGCGATCCTGCATCCGCGCCGACCGCGAGGCCGGTGCGATGCGGCGCGTCACGGCACCTGAGTTGAGTGCCGTGACGCGCGTTATTTGGTGGCTGCGACGCTCTTGAGCTTGCTGAAGGCCGACTCGATGAGCGCCTTCTGCTGCTCGTTGTGCTTGGCGTAATAACCGACGGCCGGCGAGGCCGAGGCCGGACGCCCCGCATAGGCGAGCTTCTGACCGGCGCCCATGTTCTCCAGCAGGTTGTGCTGGATCTGGAACCAGGCGCCTTGATTTTGCGGCTCGTCCTGTACCCAGACGACCTCGTTCGCGTTCGGGTACTTCGCCAGTTCGGTCGCGAACGCCTTGTGCGGGAACGGATAGAGCTGTTCGACGCGCAGGATCGCCACATCTTCGGCGCCGCGTTCCTTGCGCGCGTTGGTCAGGTCGTAATAGACCTTGCCCGAGCACACCAGGATGCGCTTGACCTTCTTGGCCTCGATCTCGTGGATTTCCGGGATCACGGTCTGGAAGCCGCCCTTGGACAGATCGCTGAGGCTGGACACCGCCTCCTTGTTCCGCAGCAAAGACTTGGGCGTGAAGATGACGAGCGGCTTGCGGAACAAGCGGATCATCTGACGGCGCAACAGATGGAAGATCTGTGCCGGCGTGGTCGGCTGGCAGACCTGCATGTTGTTGTCCGCGCACAATTGCAAGAAGCGCTCGATGCGCGCCGAGCTGTGCTCGGGGCCTTGGCCTTCATAACCGTGCGGCAGCATCAACGTCAAACCGTTGACCCGGCCCCATTTCACTTCGCCCGAGCTGATGAATTGGTCGATCACGACCTGGGCGCCATTCACGAAATCGCCGAACTGCGCTTCCCAGATCACGAGGGTGTTGGGCTCGGCGGTCGCATAGCCGTATTCGAAGCCGAGCACCGCTTCTTCGGACAGCACCGAGTCGATCACGAGGAACGGGGCCTGATTTTCGGCCACGTTCTGCAGCGGAATGTAGCTGCCCGAATCCCAGCGTTCGCGGTTCTGGTCATGCAAGACCGCATGGCGGTGGGTGAAGGTGCCGCGCCCGGCATCCTGGCCGGTGATGCGCACCGCGTAACCCGAGGCCACCAGCGACGCGAAGGCGAGGTGCTCGCCCATGCCCCAGTCGAGCGATTGTTTGCCCTCGCCCATCGTGCGACGGTCGCCAACCACCTTCTCGACCAGCGGATGCAGCTTGAGGCCCGGCGGGATCGTCGTGATGCGTTCGCTCAGGCGCTTGAGTTCGGCCAGCGGCACGCCGGTGTCGGCCGCGTCGGTCCATTTGCGGTTCAGGAACGGTAGCCAATCGACCGAATACTGGCGCTTGTAATTCGAAAGCACCGGGTCATTGGTATGTTTGCCGGCGTCCATCGCGGCGCGGTAGTTCTTGACCAGTTCGTCGGCGAATTCATCGACGATCACGCGTTGCGCGGCGAGTTTGTCGGCGTACAGCTTGCGGGTACCCGGGTGCTGGGCGATCTTCTTGTACATCAGCGGCTGGGTGACCGCGGGCGTGTCTTGTTCGTTATGGCCGAGTTTGCGGAAGCAGATGATGTCCACGACGATGTCGCGGTTGAACTGCATCCGATAATCGATCGCGATCTGGGTGGCGAGCACCACGGCTTCGGGATCGTCGCCGTTCACATGCAGCACCGGCGCCTCGATCATCTTGACCACGTCCGAGCAATACGTCGTGGACCGGCTGTCGCGCGGATCGGAAGTCGTGAAACCGATCTGATTGTTGATGACGATGTGGATCGTGCCGCCCGTGCCGTAACCGCGCGTCATCGCGAGGTTCAGGGTTTCCATCACCACGCCCTGGCCGGCGAAGGCGGCGTCGCCGTGCACCAGCACCGGCAGAACCTGATCGCCTTCCTTGTCGCCACGGCGGTCCTGGCGCGCGCGCGCCGAACCTTCAACCACCGGATTGACGATTTCGAGGTGGGACGGATTGAACGCGAGGCTCAAGTGCACCGGGCCGCCGGCCGTCGGCACATCGCTCGAAAAGCCCTGGTGGTATTTCACGTCGCCCGCCGGCAGGTCGTCGGCATGCTTGCCTTCGAACTCGGCGAACAAGTCCTTGGGCATCTTGCCCAGGGTGTTGATCAGCACATTGAGGCGGCCGCGGTGGGCCATGCCGATCACGATTTCCTGCACGCCCTGGGCGCCCGCGCGATGCACGACTTCGTCCATCGACACGATGAAGCTGTCGCCGCCTTCGAGCGAGAAGCGCTTCTGCCCCACGTACTTGGTGTGCAGATAGCGTTCGAGGCCTTCGGCCGCCGTCAGGCGTTCGAGCACATGCTTCTTCTGGTCGGGCGTCAGGCTGGGCTTGGAGCGGATCGATTCGAGGCGCTCCTGCATCCAGCGCTTTTGCGCCGGATCGCTGATGTACATGAACTCGGCGCCGATGGTGCCGCAATAGGTCTCGCGCAGCGCCTGCACCATCTCGCGCAGGGTCATCTGATCGGCCTTGGTGAAATAGGTGTTCGTGGCGCTGAACACCATGTCCATGTCGGCTTCGGTCAGGTCGTAGAAACCGGGCTCGAGTTCGGGAATCTTGGGGCGTTCCTGGCGCTTGAGCGGATCGAGATCTGCCCATTGCGTGCCGAGGTAGCGGTAAGCCGCGATGAGCGACTGGACATGCACCTGCTTGCGGGCGATCGACAGATCTCGCTCGGCCACGCGCGGCAGGAAGGCATTGGCCTTGGCACGCTGGGCGAAGGACTCGACCACCGGCGCATGCGCCACGTCTTTGTTGGAAGTCCCGTCAGGCGCCGAGACCAACTGCATGCGATCGAAATAATCGCGCCAGTTGTCGGGGACCGAGGCGGGGTTGTCCAGATAGGCTTCGTACAACTCTTCCACATAGGGCGCATTGCCGCCGAAGAGGTACGAGTTCTGCAAGAACTGCTTCATCATCGCGCTTCACCTTTCACTCGAGCTTCTCGAAGATCAGTGCGGGGAACAGTAGGAAGCCCGATCGCCCGGCGCAATGCGCCCTTGGATCGCTGCTTCTCCCCATCCGTTTTCCGGCCACACCGTTCCACGGACACCCTGAACCACTTGGGGTCTCAGGCGTACATGCCGTCTCCTGACGGCAGCGGCGCGATGCTAACACGGGCGCTGCGGAACTAGTACGCATTTCTCGTGCGCGCCGGGCTTGGGTCCGCCCGATTGCCGCCGTCAATACCGGTGTCGAATCGGGATAAAACTATAGGAGACACGCGCATGGCTGCGACCGGCTCGAAGATGCTGGACGCCGTCCGCGACCGCATCCTCATCATCAACCAGGCCGGGCATGTGGTCTTTACCAATGCCGCGGCACGGGGCGATTTCAGCGGTGCGCTGTCGGCGGTACTGACTTCGCCGCGTCTGCGCGAAGCGCTCAAGGAAATGGCGTCGGGCCCGCCCGACCAATCCTTGTCCTTGCGCTTGAACGGCGACTCGGGACAACCCGCCAGCGCGGTCGAGGTCACCTTGGTCCGCGCCCCGAACGGCACCGATGTCGTGGTGGTCGCGCATGCCTCGGCGGCCGCGTCCGATGGCAGTGTCTCGGGCAAGACCGTGGCTGAATTGCTGCGCCAGCATCTGCTCGAACCGATGCGCGCCTTCATGCAATCGGCGCAAGCGCCGATCCAGGCCCAACAACCCTTGCCGGCGCCGATCGCCGCGCAAGGCCGCGCGCTGATCGAACAGCTCGAAAAGGTCGCCGATCTGATCGCCTTGTTCGGCGATGACGCCATGGTCGGCGATGAGCGGGTACTGCCCGAAGCCTTGCTGACCGAGGTCTGCGAATCGCTCGGCGCGAAAGCCGCCGAGCATCGCGTGCGCCTGGCCATGAGCGGCTTCTCGGCCGAGCTGTCGCCGATCTACGGCAGCCGGCCCTGGCTCAAACGCGCGATGCGCGAAGTCGTCGAGAACGCGATCCTGCACGCGCGCGACGCCGCCGGCGAACACACCGCGCCGCAGACCGTGCAAATCGCGGCGCGCCAAAGCGGCGCCTTCCTCATGCTGACCGTGCACAACAGCGGCGCGGCGCCGGTTGGCGGGCCGACCACCCAAGCGGCATTCGCGCCCTTCGGCAAGAACGCCGGCGGCCCCGACGGCGGCCTGGGCATCGGCTTGCCGCTCGCCCAGCGCATTCTCGAACTGCATGGCGGCATGTTGCGCCTGCGCACCGACACCGACGGCCTGACCGAAGTGACGATCCAGGTCCCGACCGGTGCGCCTCACCAGAATCTGCAACGCGCCGACATGGAGCAGGCGCGCAAGTACGCGGAGGACCTGGCACGCCTGATGGCCACGCGCCGGACGACGGCCAACACCACAACGAAATGACTGGAGACAGCTTCATGACCAAGATCCTCATCGTCGAAGACCAGCCGGACATCCGGAACCTGATCTCGATGACCTTGGAGTTCGGCAATTTTTCGCTATTCGAAGCCGAAGACGGCAAGGAAGGGCTGGCGATGGTGCAGCGCGTGCTGCCCGACATCGTGCTGCTCGATGTGATGATGCCCGGCGAACTCGACGGCTATCAGGTCTGCGAACGCATCAAGCGCGAGCCGGACACCCGCGCGACCAAAGTCATCATGCTGACCGCGCGCGGCCAGCGCGCCGATCTGCAAGCCGGCACCGATGCCGGCTGCGACGCTTATCTGGTCAAGCCGTTCTCGCCGCTGCAATTGATCGAGACCGTCGAGCGTCTGGTCGGGCCGCTCGGTGCGGCGCAGCCGTCCTGAGAGACGGCCATGCGCGCCCCGCTTGCAGCGCCCGCCATCCGCGGGCCGCGTTCGTCGCGGCTCATCACCGTCATCGTCGCGGCCGTCCTCGCCTGCGCCCTCGCTGGCGCGAGCTGGTGGTCGCAATCGCGTCTTGAAGAGCGCAATCGCCTGGCGACCGACCGCCAGGCGGCGGCCTATGCGCGCGGCGTCGCCTCGGCTTCGCGCGACACCCTGATCCTCGGCAACCAGACCGACTTGCAGGCAACCGTGGCCGAATTCGCCGCCCTGCCCGACGTCTTGTCGGTCGAACTGGTCGGCGTCGATGGCGCCAGTTGGTTCCGCCTCGCGCCCGATCCGTCGGGGCGACCCCAGGCCCAATACACGCGCGCCCAGTACGATCCGCCACGAAGCGATGCATCCCGACTCGATCGATCGGCCGACGGCACGATGGTCACCGCTTGGCATCCGCTCGACAACGGCCGGGTCCTTGGCTGGGCGATGCTGCACATGTCCACGCGCAGCGAACAGGCGTCGAATCACGAGATGCTCTGGAGCACGATACTCGGCGCCCTCGGCATCCTGGCCGCGACGATATTCGTGCTCAATCGCACCTTGCACCATGCTTTGCAGCCGCTGGCCCAGGCGTCGCGGTTCGCGGCCGCGCTCGAATCGCATCCCGGGCAGGTGCTGTCGGTGCGCGCGCGCTCGCATGAAGTGCGGACCTTGATCGATGCGCTCAATGCCGCGTCGAGCCGGCTGCGCGAGCAATACGACACGCTCGCGCGGCGCGACGCCGAAGTCAGCGCGCTGATCGCGACCGCGCCGAATGCGGTGATCGGCCTCGATGAAGACGGGCTGGTGCGGTTGTTCAATCCGGCCGCGACCAGCATCTTCGGCCCGACCGAAGACCAGATCGTCGGCGCCCCGGTGAGCCGTCTGGTGCCGAGTCTGGATCTGCCCCAGATCGAACAACTCGCGCGCTCCGCCGCCCATGTGGGCACCGGCGGTCTGGTGGTCGCGAACGACGAACGCTTCGGCCTGCGCAACGGCGAGACCGAGTTCCCGATCGAGATCGCGCTGTCGGAAGTCGCGAACTCGCCCTCGCTGCGCTATACGTTGATCGTGCGCGATGTGACCGAACAGCGCATGGCGAACGACCATCTCAAGATCTATATGCGCGCGCTCGAATGCAGCAGCAACGGCATGGTGATCGCGGATGCGCGCCTGCCCAATGTGCCGCTGCTCTGGGCCAACACCGCGATGAGCGCCATCACCGGTTATTCGATCGACGAGTTGAGCGGGCGCAATTGCAGCTTCTTGCAAGGCGACGATCGCGAGCAAGCGGGCGCCAAAGCGCTGCGCGAAGCGATCCGCGACGCGCAGGCTGCCACGGTGACGCTGCGCAACCGGCGCCGCGACGGTTCATGGTTCTGGAACGAATTGTCGATCGCGCCGGTGCTCGACGAAAACGGCAAGCTCACGCATTTCGTCGGCGCGGTCACCGACATCACCGACCGGGTCGAGGCGCAACAAGCGATCGCACGCCGCAACGAGCAACTCAACCTCATCTTGCGCATGAGTCCCGACGGCTTCGCCTTGTTCGATCAGAACAACCGGCTGGTCTATGCGAACGAAGCTTTCACCCACATGACCGGCGTGACGAGCGCGCAACTCGCCCGCTACGCCGATGCCCCGGCCGCGCTCGAAGCGCGCCTCAAACGCAATGCCGATCCGCATCTGCCCTGGCCCTCGTTGTTGGCCGAGCGCAGCACGCCGCAAACGCTGGTGCTGATGAGCCCGGAGCGGCGCATCCTGTCGTGCGAGGCCAAGCGCAGTGCCGCGACCGGCGATTGCATGTTGTTCCTGCGCGATGTGACCCGCGAAAGCGAAGTCGACCGGATGAAGAGCGAGTTTCTTTCGACGGCAGCCCATGAATTGCGCACCCCCCTGGTCAGCATCTTCGGCTTTTCCGAATTGCTGCTCACACGCAGCTATGCGCCGGAACGCGCCAAGCCCATGATCGAGACCATCCATCGGCAATCGGGCTTGATCGTGAATCTCATCAATGAGTTGCTCGACCTCGCCCGCATCGAGGCGCGCCAAGGCAAGGACTTCCGCATCGAAGTGCAGGCCTTGCAGCCCTTGGTGCGCGAGACCCTCGCGGCCTTGCTGGTGCCTGGGGACGCGCGCGTTCCCAAGCTCGACCTGCCGCAGGCGCCGCTTTGGGTCGCGATCGATACCGAGAAATTCCGCCAGGCCCTGACCAATGTCCTGTCGAACGCCTACAAGTATTCGCCCGAAGGCGGCGCGATCGAGGTGGGCCTGCTCGAAGCGCAGCGCGAGGGCGCCGATCTGGTCGGCGTGCGGGTCGCGGACCATGGCATCGGCATGACGCCGCAACAACTCGGCCGCGCTTTCGAACGATTCTTCCGTGCCGACCCCTCGGGCAACATCCCGGGCACGGGCCTGGGCCTGAGCATCGTCAAGGAGATCATCGAATTGCACGGCGGCCAGGTGGAGATCGCGAGCACCGCGGGCGCCGGCACCACCGTCACGCTCTGGATCCAGCGCCGCGAAGCGCCGAGCCCGGCGGCGGCCGACGCGCCGGCAGCCGGCGCCGAAGCCGCCCGGTCTTAGGTTGCCGGCGCGTCCAGGCGTGCGCGCACCACGCTCAGGTGCGAGCGCAGCCCATAGACGAGGTCGCCGTAATACCAATGCACGGGCAGGCTGGCGACACGGCGTTCGAGCGCATCGATGTCGTGCGCGACCGCCAGCCGCGCAGCGGCATCCGGCGCATCGTCGAGCCGCGCTTCGAGCCGGCTCAAGTCACCGTAATAGCGGAAGATGCGGCGTTTGATCCGCCATTGCATGGCCGCCGGCAACAAACGCAGCAAAGGCACGGCGACGGCGAGCAAAGGCAGCAGGAGGATCGCCATGCGATCGATCCAGGTCGCGATCCAGAACGGCAAGTACTTCTGCAACAAGGGCCGCCCCGACTGGTAATAGCGCTGCGCCTGGGGATGCAACGGCAGTTCGACATCGCGCGGCGCCGGAAAGGCGCCGGCCTCGGTCAACAGGCCGCGGCTGCCGTGTACCTGCTTCGCGGTGTCCATGAGCAGATCGACGATCGCCGGATGCAGGTCGTCGCGCACCACCAGATTTGCGGTCGTGGTCAGCAATTCGACGTCGCGGCTTGGTTGATCGTGCGCGATGTCGATCGCCCCGCGCGCCAGAGTTTGCACCTTGAGCGCGGGCACCCGCGCCGCAAGCGCTTGCGCGTGTTCGAGCGCCACCAATTCCAGATCGGGCAGGGCCAGGACCGCTTGCAGACCGGGCGATTCGCCGCCCGAGACCACGATGGCCGCATCGACCTGCCGTGCGCGCCAGGCATCGGGCAAGGCGGCGATGTCGATGGGCAGCCAGCGCTTGGGATCGATGCGCACGCCGGCGGCATCGAACAAGGCGCGCGCCAGGCGTTCGTTGGCGCCCCCCGGCATCCCGACCGCGACCCGGCGCTGCGCGAGTTCGTCCAGACGGACCACCTTGCGATCGCCCTTGCGCTGTAGCACCCAGACGCCCTCGGCCGTCATGCTGCCCAGGGTTTGCAGGCTTTCACGCGCCGGCTCGTCGCCGATGCTGCCGCCTTGGAGCAAGGCGATCTGCACCGGCCCGTCGGGATCGAGCAGGCGGCGCAGGTTTTCGACCGAGCCCGAGGTCTGCACGAGTTCGAGGTCGATCCCTTCGCGCGCCAGCAAGACGCGGTAGGCCTGCCCGATGCTGTCATAGGCGCCGACCGCGCTGCCGGTGGCCATGACCACATGCCGGGGCGGCGCCGGATCGACATGGCGCCAAGTCAACGCGAACGCGGCAACGATGACCGCGGTGATCGGCAGCGCCACACGCAACCAGAACGCGCGGCGCGATTCGCGCAAGCGCGCAAAACGTAGACGTTGCAAGGACTCTTTCATGCGCGCAGTGTGCACCGAAAAAGAAAAAGCGGGCCGAGGCCCGCTTGTTTCCGAGGTCAGGATCGATCAGCGTGCGGCGATCGGCTTGACGTCGCGGCTGACGGCGCCGGTGAAGAGCTGACGCGGACGGCCGATCTTGTATTCGGGGTCCGAGATCATTTCGTTCCACTGGGCGATCCAGCCGACCGTGCGCGCGAGCGCGAAGATCGCGGTGAACAGCGACACCGGGATGCCGAGCGCCTTTTGCACGATGCCCGAATAGAAGTCGACGTTCGGGTAGAGCTTGCGCTGCACGAAGTAATCGTCTTCGAGGGCGATCTTTTCGAGCGCCATCGCGAGCTTGAACAGCGGATCGTTCTCGAGGCCGAGTTCGGTCAGCACTTCCTTGCAGGTTTCCTGCATGAGCTTGGCGCGCGGGTCGTAGTTCTTATAAACGCGGTGACCGAAGCCCATCAGGCGCACGCCCGAATTCTTGTCCTTGACCTGTTCCATGAAATGGCCGACCTTGGCCAAGCCGCCTTGAGCCTGGATGTCGTACAGCATGTTCAAGCAGGCTTCGTTCGCGCCGCCGTGGGCCGGGCCCCAGAGGCAGGCGACGCCGGCCGCGATCGCGGCGAACGGGTTGGTGCCCGACGAACCGCACAGACGCACGGTGGAGGTGGACGCGTTTTGTTCGTGATCGGCGTGCAAGATGAAGATGCGGTCGAGCGCGCGCACCAGCACCGGGTTGGGCTTGTAGTCCTCGGTCGGGGTGGCGAACATCATGCGCATGAAGTTCGCGGCATACGACAGATCGTTGCGCGGATACATGAACGGCTGGCCGACCGAATACTTGTAGGCCATCGCGACCAGGGTCGGCATCTTGGCGATCAGACGGATCGCGGCGATCTCGCGGTGATGCGGGTCGCTGACGTCGAGCGCGTCGTGATAGAAGGCCGACATCGCGCCGACCAGGCCGGTCATGACCGCCATCGGGTGCGCATCGCGACGGAAACCGCGCAGGAAGAATTGCATCTGCTCGTTGACCATCGTGTGGCTGATCACGCGCTGGTTGAACTCGTCACGCTGGCCGACGTTCGGCAGCTCGCCGTTCATGATCAGATAGCAGACTTCGAGGAAGTCGCAATTGGTCGCCAGCTGCTCGATCGGGTAGCCGCGATACAGCAGCTCGCCCTTGTCGCCGTCGATGTAGGTGATGCTCGACTGGCACGACGCGGTCGACAGAAAGCCCGGGTCATAGGTGAACTTGCCCGTGGAGCCATAGAGCTTACGAATGTCGATCACGTCCGGGCCGACCGTGCCCTTCAAAAGCGGGAACTCGACGGTGGGCGTGCCGTCGGTGAACGACAGTGTCGCCTTGTGACTGGTGGCGGTACTCATGGCGGCTTCCTTATGGTGTGTGTGGGTTGGTGTACCTACGAAATTTGAAGGTCGAGCGGCGTCCGTCTCGAAAACGCCGCTCACGCGTTGCGCAACAAATCGATTACCCGCTTGATATCGATTTGTTGCAGGTTGCCTTCTGGTTCTTTGCGGGCGAGTATCAGGTCAAGCAAATCGGTGTCGGGCAGTTCGAACAACTGCGTCAACGCGCGCACATCGTCGTCCGACAGATCGTGCTCATGCTTGTCGAAAAAGCGCGTGAGCACGAGATCGTTTTCGAGCAGTCCGCGCCGCGCGCGCCAACGCAGGCGCGCACGGTTGAGCGGATCGGCTTGATGCTCGAACGACGGCATGCTCATCAGACGGCCCGACGCACCATCAATTCCTTGATCTTGCCGATCGCCTTGGTCGGGTTGAGCCCCTTCGGGCACACATCGACGCAATTCATGATCGTGTGGCAACGGAACAGACGGTAAGGATCTTCGAGGTTGTCCAGACGTTCGCCGGTCGCTTCGTCGCGGCTGTCGGCGATGAAGCGATAGGCCTGCAGCAAGCCCGCGGGGCCCACGAACTTGTCGGGGTTCCACCAGAACGACGGGCAGGAGGTCGAGCACGAAGCGCACAGGATGCATTCGTACAGGCCGTCGATCTCTTCGCGTTCCTCGGGCGATTGCAGACGCTCCTTCTCGGGCGGCGGCGTGTCGTTGATGAGGTAAGGCTTGATCGAGTGGTATTGCTTGAAGAACTGGGTCATGTCCACGATCAGGTCGCGGATCACGGGCAGCCCGGGCAGCGGCTTGAGAACGATGGGTTCCTTGAGCTCGCGCAGGTTGGTCGTGCACGACAGACCGTTCTTGCCGTTGATGTTCATCGCGTCGGAACCGCACACGCCTTCGCGGCACGAGCGGCGGAACGACAGCGAATCATCGACGTTGTTCTTGATACGCACCAGCGCATCGAGCAGCATCTTGTCGGTCGCTTCGAGCGTGACTTCGAGCGATTGCATGTAAGGCTTGGCGTCCTTGTCGGGATCGTAGCGATAGATCTCGAACTTGAGGACACGCTTGCCCGCAGCGGCGGCGCTCACCGCGCTTTGTTCATTGGCGTTGTTCGCACTCATTGAATTCCCCGATCAGAACGTACGCTTCTTGGGCTGGAAGGTTTCGACGGTCAGCGGCTTGAGCGTGACCGGCTTGTAGTCGAGACGACTGCCTTCCGAGTACCAGAGCGTGTGCTTCATCCAGTTGGTGTCATCGCGCTCGGTGTAATCGCGGTGCGCATGCGCGCCGCGCGATTCCTTGCGCGCTTCGGCCGAGGTGACGGTGGCGCGGGCGACCTCGATCAGGTTGTCGAGTTCGAGCGCTTCGACGCGCGCCATGTTGAACACCTTCGACTTGTCCTTGATCGCGATGTTCTTCACGCGCTCGGCGATGGCGTTGATCTGCTGCACGCCTTCGGCCAGGAGTTCCGAGGTGCGGAACACGCCGCAATGCTTTTGCATCGACACGCGGATGTCTTGCGCCACGTCTTGCGTGCGCTCGCCGGTGGTCGCCGACTCGATGCGTGCGATCCGCGACAGCGCGAAATCGGCCGCGTTCTCGGGCAGCGCCTTGTGATTCTTGTCGCGCAGGTTCTGCGCCACGATGAAGTCGCCGGTCGATTTGCCGAACACGACGAGGTCGAGCAGCGAGTTGGTGCCTAGACGGTTCGCACCGTGCACGCTCACGCACGAGCATTCGCCGATCGCATAGACGCCGTTGATGACCGTGCGCGGATCGCCGTCCTTGGGCGCGACGACCTGCCCGTGAAGGTTGGTCGGGATGCCGCCCATCTGGTAATGGATGGTCGGCACGACCGGGATCGGTTCCTTGATCGGATCGACGTTCGCGAACTTGAGCGCGATTTCGCGGATCGAGGGCAACCGCTTGAGGATGGTGTCGCCGCCGAGGTGGTCGAGCTTGAGCAGCACATGGTCCTTGTTCGGACCGCAGCCGCGCCCTTCCTTGATTTCCTGGTCCATCGAACGCGAGACGAAGTCGCGCGGCGCCAGATCCTTCAGCGTCGGCGCATAGCGTTCCATGAAGCGCTCGCCATTGCTGTTGAGCAGGATGCCGCCTTCGCCGCGCACGCCCTCGGTGATCAGCACGCCCGCGCCGGCCACGCCGGTCGGGTGGAACTGCCAGAACTCCATGTCTTGCAGCGGGATGCCGGCACGCGCCGCCATGCCCAGACCGTCACCGGTGTTGATGAAGGCATTGGTCGAAGCCGCGAAGATCCGCCCTGCGCCGCCGGTGGCGAACACCGTCGCCTTGGCCTCGAGGATCATGACTTCGCCGGTTTCCATTTCATACGCGACCACGCCGACCACATCGCCTTCGGCGTCGCGGATCAGGTCCAGCGCCATCCATTCGACGAAGAACTGGGTGCGCGCGCGCACATTGCGCTGATACAGCGTGTGCAAGAGCGCATGGCCGGTACGGTCGGCCGCGGCGCAGGCGCGCTGCACGGGCTTTTCGCCAAAGTTGGCGGTATGCCCGCCGAACGGGCGTTGATAGATCGTGCCGTCGGGATTGCGGTCGAACGGCATGCCGAAATGTTCGAGTTCGTAGACGACCTTGGGCGCCTGACGGCACATGAATTCGATCGCGTCCTGGTCGCCGAGGTAATCGGAGCCCTTGACGGTGTCGAACATGTGCCAGTACCACGAGTCTTCGCTCATGTTGCCCAGCGAGGCGCCGATGCCGCCCTGTGCCGCGACGGTGTGCGAACGGGTCGGGAAGACCTTGGAGAGCACCGCGACATTCAAGCCGGCTTCGGCGAGCTGCAGCGAACAGCGCATGCCCGCGCCACCCGCGCCGATGATGACCGCGTCGTAACGGCGCTTCGGGATAGAAGTCTTGATTTCAGCCATTTTGTTCAGACTCTCCAAAGAATCTGTGCCGCGTACGCCGCGCTGCCGACGAGCCAGAGGATCGTGAGCACTTCGAGCGTCAGACGCACACCGGTGGGTTTGATGTAGTCCATCCAGAGGTCGCGCATGCCGATCCAGGCGTGATAGAGCAGCGACAGGATGGCGACGAAAGCCATCAGCTTGCCGACCGGCAGGCCGAAGACCGTCCAGGTGAACAGCTTCACCCAGGCGACGTAATCGAGCGGATTCGAGAACAGCACGCCGATCAGGAGGATCAGCGAATACACCGCCATGATGACGGCCGTCGCGCGTTGCGCGATCCAGTCCTTGAGACCGTAATGCGCGCCCACGACGAGGCGCTTGGAACCGACGTTCGCCATGATCAGAACACTCCGAACAACTTGAGACCGAAGACCACCGTCAGCGCGAGGCTGACGGCGAACGAAATCGCGGCGCTCTTGCGGGCGGAGTCTTTATCGACGCCGACGTGCAGATCGAGCAGCAGATAGCGGATGCCGGCGCAGAAATGGTGGAGGTAGCCCCACATCAGCACCAGGAACATGGCCTTGACCAGCTTGGACTGGAAGAACAGCGTCAGATCGAAGAACGAGATCTCCGAGGTCAGGCTTGCCTCGAAAGCGGGCAGCAGCACCAGGGGCAATGCCAGAAATAGCAGGACGCCGGTGGCGCGATGGATGATCGACAAGCGACCGGCGAGCGGAAGCCGGTATCTGGCGGCCTGCAAAATGTGGATGTTCCGGAACTCCGGACGCTCTTTGCGCGTCAACTCGGACATGGGTTTCCTCTTACTCGTGATGGAAGCTATGAAACTGCCGGTCTTCTATTTTGAACCATTTCCGCCGCACCGCATCAGTCCCGCCGCGATGTCCCCGCCGGATCGGCCCGACGAACTCAACTCAATTCATTGCGATAGGAATGCTCGCGTGTCACGTAATAGCCGCGTCGCACCTCGACGGGCCGATCCTGATAAGTGAACGACACACGCTCGACATAAAGCAAGGGCGTGCCTGGCGTCACCTTCAATTGTTCGGCCAGCATCGCATCGGCCGCCACCGCCTTCAAATGCTCGGTCGCGCGAATCATGCGGGTGCCGAATTCGGACTCGAAAAGACCATACATCGGGCCTTTGTAATCGACGATACGTTCCGCGGTCAGCCCTTTGAACAAGGCGCCCGGCAGCCAGATTTCATCGAAAACGATCGGGGTCGACTCGACCACCAGCACGCGGCGGATCATCACCGCACTATCGCCGGTCTTGAGGTCGATTTGTTTGGCCACATCGGCCGGCGCGCGCAGGCGACGGCATTCGAGAATGACCGATTCATGATTGAAGGGCTCGCCGTTGTCCGAGACCAAACGCAGGAAACGTACCGCGGCGCGCGGCTCATGGTGCGTCGCAACAAACGTCCCTTTGCCCTGACGCCGGACCACCAGATTCTCGAGCGCCAATTCGTCGATCGCCTTGCGCACCGTCCCCTGCGACACGCGAAAGCGCGCGGCGAGTTCGGTTTCGGAAGGAATCAGTTCGCCAGGCTTCCATTCGCCCGCTTCCAGGCTTTGGGTGATGAGCAGCTTGATCTGCTGATACAGCGGCGAGAAAGTGGCCGCGCCTGCGGCTGAGGCAGTACCGGCCAGACCGCCCCCGGAGCCCGAGGAACCGTCTGCGCTGAAGCTGAGAGGCGGCGCATTCATGGGCGCGCATTCTCGCACAGCGCCGAGGTGCCGTCTATTGGATAAACAAGATTAGATGTCTTATATAAGACATAAGAGTGTTGACGCACCCCGGTTCACTGACTACACTGGCGCGCATTGGGCAGTGCGATGCATGTGAGGACTACAATCCGGCCGCGCCCGCGCTGAAACAGCGCACCGGATCATAGCGTCGTCAAACCGATCGACCCAGCGCCGACCGGCCAGACGCCACGCGCCGGCGCCTCGTGCACTGCGCGGCATATCGAATTCAGTCCACACCAACGGAGAACTCTGATGACCAAACCCGCCATGCGTGTCGCCGTGACCGGCGCCGCCGGCCAAATCGGCTACGCACTGCTGTTCCGCATCGCTTCCGGCGAAATGCTCGGCAAGGATCAACCCGTCATCCTGCAACTGCTCGAGATCCCGGACGAGAAGGCACAGAAGGCGCTCAAGGGCGTCATCATGGAACTCGAAGATTGCGCCTTCCCGCTGTTGCAAGACATCAGCGCCCACGGCGATCCGATGACCGCGTTCAAGGACATCGATGTCGCCCTGCTGGTCGGCGCGCGGCCGCGCGGCCCCGGCATGGAACGCAAGGATCTGCTCTCGGCCAACGCCCAAATCTTCACCGCCCAAGGCAAGGCGCTCAACGCCGTCGCCAAGCGCACCGTCAAGACGCTGGTGGTCGGCAACCCGGCCAACACCAACGCCTACATCGCGATGAAGTCGGCGCCCGATCTGCCCAAGAAGAACTTCACCGCCATGCTGCGTCTGGACCACAACCGCGGCTTGTCGCAGATCGCGGGCAAGGCCAAGGTCGCCGTCAAGGACATCGAACACTTCACGGTCTGGGGCAACCATTCCCCGACCATGTACGCCGACTATCGCTTCGCCACCGTGGGCGGCAAGTCGGTCAAGGAAATGATCAACGACGAGGAATGGAATCGCAGCACTTTCCTGCCCACCGTCGGCAAGCGCGGCGCGGCGATCATCGAAGCGCGCGGCCTGTCGTCGGCGGCCTCGGCGGCCAATGCGGCCATCGACCATGTGCGCGACTGGGTCCTGGGCAGCAATGGCAAGTGGGTCACGATGGGTATCCCGTCCGATGGTTCGTACGGGATTCCGGAGGAGACGATGTTCGGCTTCCCTGTAACGACCGAAGGCGGTGAATACAAGATCGTCCAGGGTCTGCCGATCGACGAGTTCTCGCAGCAATGCATCGACAAGACGCTTGCGGAGCTCAACGAAGAAAAAGACGGCGTCAAGCATCTGCTGTAAGCGCGACCGCGCGTCGAGGCACCGGAGCCGGGACAGCGCAACCAGCTGCCCCGGCTCTTTTTCTTCACGACCTGGAACCACCGACTTTCATGACTGGCCCGCATCCGCGTGACGTATTGTTCGAAGGCGATGGGCGCACCGCGCATCTGCCGGTCTGCGACCATTACGCCGGCAGCGAAAAGCTCATGCGCAAATCGCTGGCGCTGCAGCGCGAGCGCGGCATCGATGGGCGGGCCACTTTCGACATCACCCTCGATTGCGAGGACGGGGCCGCCGCCGGCCGCGAGCGCGAACATGCGCAACTCGTCGCCGACGTGCTGCTGGGCGCCGACAACGCCTTCGACCGGGTCGGCGTGCGCGTGCACGATGTCAACCATTCTGCGGTCGAGGACGAACTCGATCTGATCCTCGGCGCCGCAGGCGCGCGCGTCGCCTACGTCACCTTTCCCAAGATCGATTGCTACATCGACGCCCAGCGCGCGATCGCGCTGATCGGCGACTGCGTCGAGCGGCACGGCATCGAGCGGCGCATCCCCGTGCACGTGTTGATCGAATCGCCGCGCGCCGTGGCCGATGTGTTCACGATCGCCGCGCTCGACGAGATCGAATGCCTGTCGTTCGGGCTCATGGACTTCGTCTCGGCCCATGGCGGCGCGATCCCCGACGACGCGATGCGTTCGCCGGGTCAGTTCGATCATCCGCTGGTGCGGCGCGCCAAGCTCGAAATCAGCGCCGCCTGCCATGCCTGGGGCAAGACCGCCTCGCATAACGTCACCACCGATTTCGCCGACCCGCGCACCGCCGCCGCCGATGCGACCCGCGCCGCGCGCGAATTCGGCTACGCGCGCATGTGGAGCATCCACCCATCGCAGATCGATGCGATCGTCGCCGCCTTGCGGCCTTCTCACAGCGCGATCGACGAAGCCGCCGCGATCTTGCTCGCCGCGCAAGCCGCCGCTTGGGGCCCGATCCAGCGCGCCGGCCGCCTGCACGATCGCGCGAGCTATCGGTATTACTGGAACGTGCTGCAACAGGCCGCGGTCAGCGGCGCCGATCTTCCCGAACCGGCGCGCGCCGCCTTTTTCGGAGACGTCTGATGCCGCTCATCCGCGTCGAGATGCTGCCCGGGCGCAGCCGCGAACAAAAGCGCGAACTCGCACAAGTGTTCACGCAGGAAATGGCGCGCATCTGCAAGGTGAGCGCGGAAGCCATCACCATCGTCATCGAAGAAATATCACCGGATCACTGGGCCACGGGCGGACGCCTCCAGTCCGACAAGAACATCCCCGCCGCGGCCACCCAGCCAGCCACCGCGCCAGCCACTTTCGAGAAGCAGTAACCACCATCGTCAACGGAGCCAACGATGCTGCAAGCCTACCGCCAACATGCCGCCGAACGCGACGCGCTCGGCATTCCGCCGCTGCCCTTGTCGGCCCAGCAGACCGCCGAGTTGATCGAGCTGCTGAAGAACCCGCCCAAGGGCGAAGAAGCTTTCCTGGTCGAGCTGCTCACGCATCGTGTGCCGCCGGGCGTCGATGACGCCGCCAAGGTCAAGGCCTCGTTCCTGGCTGCCGTCGCGCACGGCGACGAAAAGCTCGCCCTGATCAGCAAGGCCAAGGCGACCGAATTGCTCGGCACCATGGTCGGCGGCTACAACGTGCATCCGCTGATCGAACTGCTCGACGATGCCGAAGTCGCGTCGATCGCGGCCGAAGGTCTGAAGAAGACCTTGCTGATGTTCGATTACTTCAACGACGTGGCCGAAAAAGCCAAGGCCGCGAATCCGCAAACTGCGGCCAAGGCCAAGGAAGTGATCCAGTCGTGGGCCGACGCCGAATGGTTCACCTCGCGCCCAGAAGTCGCGAAGAAGATCACCGTCACCGTCTTCAAGGTGCCCGGCGAAACCAATACCGACGATCTCTCGCCCGCGCCCGATGCGTGGAGCCGCCCGGACATTCCGCTGCACTACCTCGCGATGCTGAAGAACACCCGCCCCGGCGCGGCCTTCAAGCCCGAGGAAGATGGCAAGCGCGGCCCGATGCAATTCATCGACGACCTCAAGAAGAAGGGCCATCTGGTCGCCTACGTCGGCGATGTGGTCGGCACCGGTTCGTCGCGCAAGTCGGCCACCAACTCGGTCATCTGGGCCACGGGCCAAGACATTCCCTTCGTGCCGAACAAGCGCTTCGGCGGCGTCACGCTCGGCGGCAAGATCGCCCCGATCTTCTTCAACACGCAAGAAGACTCCGGCTCGCTGCCGATCGAAGTCGATGTCAGCAAGCTCGAAATGGGCGATGTCGTCGACATCTATCCGTATGACGGCAAGATCGAGAAGAACGGCGCCAAGGTCGCCGAGTTCAAGCTCAAGAGCGATGTGCTGTTCGACGAAGTGCGTGCCGGCGGCCGGATCAACCTGATCATCGGCCGCAGCCTGACCGCCAAGGCGCGCGACTTCCTCGGCCAACCGGCCTCGACCACCTTCCGCCTGCCGCAAGCACCGGCCGCTTCGACCAAGGGCTACACCCTGGCGCAGAAGATGGTCGGCCGCGCCGTCGGTCTGCCTGAAGGCCAAGGCGTGCGCCCCGGTACCTATTGCGAACCCAAGATGACCACCGTCGGTTCGCAAGACACCACCGGCCCGATGACGCGCGACGAACTCAAGGACCTCGCCTGCCTGGGCTTCTCGGCCGACTTGGTCATGCAATCGTTCTGCCATACCGCGGCTTACCCCAAGCCCGTGGATGTGAAGATGCACCGTGAACTGCCCGCCTTCATCAGCAATCGCGGCGGCGTCGCCTTGCGTCCGGGCGATGGCGTGATCCATTCCTGGCTCAACCGTCTGCTGCTGCCCGATACCGTGGGCACCGGCGGCGATTCGCACACCCGTTTCCCGATCGGCATTTCCTTCCCGGCCGGCTCCGGCCTCGTCGCCTTCGGCGCCGCCACCGGCGTGATGCCGCTCGACATGCCCGAATCGGTGCTGGTGCGCTTCAAGGGCAAGATGCAACCCGGCATCACCCTGCGCGACCTCGTGCACGCGATTCCGCTGTACGCGATCAAGGCCGGTCTGCTGACCGTCGAAAAGGCCGGCAAGAAGAACATCTTCTCGGGCCGCATCCTCGAAATCGAAGGCCTGCCCGACCTCAAGGTCGAACAAGCCTTCGAACTCACCGATGCCTCGGCCGAACGTAGCGCCGCCGGCTGCACGGTGCAGCTCAACAAGGAACCGGTCGCCGAGTACCTGCGCTCGAACGTGGTGCTCATGAAGAACATGATCGCCAACGGCTATGCCGACAAACGCACCCTCGAACGCCGCATCAAGGCCGTAGAAGCGTGGCTGGCCAAGCCCGAACTGCTCAAGGCCGATGCCGACGCCGAATACGCAGCCGTCATCGAGATCGATCTGGCCGACATCAAGGAACCGATCGTCTGCTGCCCGAACGACCCCGACGATGCCAAGTTCATGAGCGAAGTCGCCGGCACCAAGATCGACGAAGTCTTCATCGGCTCGTGCATGACCAACATCGGCCACTTCCGCGCCGCGGGCAAGCTGCTCGAAGGCAAGAAGGACATCCCGGTGCGTCTGTGGATCGCCCCGCCGACCAAGATGGATGCGAGCGAGCTGACCAAGGAAGGCCATTACGCCACCCTCGGCGGCGCCGGCGCGCGCATGGAAATGCCGGGCTGCTCGCTGTGCATGGGCAACCAGGCGCAGATCAAGGAAGGCAGCACGGCGATGTCCACGAGCACGCGCAACTTCCCGAACCGTCTGGGCAAGAACACCAATGTGTTCCTCGGCTCGGCCGAACTCGCGGCGATCTGCTCGAAGCTCGGCCGCATCCCGACCCTGGCGGAGTACCAGGCCGACATCGGCGTCATCACCAAGGATGCCGACAAGGTCTACCGCTACATGAACTTCGACCAGATCGAGGAATACGCGGAAACGGCCAAGGGTGTGGCGGTCTGATCGACGCACCGCACGCAGCAAACGAAACGGCCCGCATCGAGCGGGCCGTCTTGTTTCGTGAGGAGGTAGTCGAGTGCGCTGCCTAGCGCGGTGCATCGCGATCGACCCGTGTAACGACGGATCGACCTCGACATGTCGCAGGCGACTCAAGCCGCCTTCGCGATCGGCTGCGCCACCGGCGCCACGCCCTTCTTGATCCAACCCATGGGCGCACCCATCGGCAGCACGACGCGGCCGAAGAAGTTGTTCAGGAACACCGCGCCCGCGGCATAAAAGCCAAGCAACGAAATCCCCAATTCCGAATAAGCCGCAAGACCGCCGAACAGATGCGGCTCGACGCCCATGATCGACAAGCCGAGCGAGGGCAGCAGCACATCGATGAGCACCAGGATGGCGGCAAACACCTTGTTGGCTTCGAAGGCCGCGACGGTGATGAACAACGAGAAGATGGTGTAGCCGAAGCAGGCAATGGCCAGTTGATGCGGATCGGCCTTGTCGCCGACCGGACCGAACCAACCCAGGCTCGCGGCCCAATGCGCCGACACGGCAACCCAGAACAGGCCGTAGGCACCGAGCACGATCGCACCGAAGTAATTGTTCTTCTTGAAGTCCACGGTCGAGGCCCAGAGTTGCGCAGCCGAACCAAGGAACAAGGCCCAGGGAATGATGTAGGTGACGCCGCTGGTCCAGCCGAGCTTGGCCGACGCCGCGACGAAGGTGACCATGGCGAGCCCGAACACGCCGAGCGCGGTCGGATCGGCCATGACGATCTTGGTTTCAGTGGGGGCTTGCTGCATTGTCTTCCTCCGGGTGGTGGTGAAACCGGGCGCCGGCGCTCTTGTTGTTCTTGCCGGCATCTGATGGCGCGGATTCTCCCGACAATGCTGCGCTGCGCCACTGACCCAGATCAAGCGCTTGCACCAGGAAAGAAGACTTGTGTACTGCATTCGGCGACGCCTCTGCCGCTGCGTTGCACCTGCACACTCAGGGTGGCGGCGGCGCGATCTGTTCGGCGTAGTCGTACAGGGCAGCAAGGAGGTCCTGCCCGCTCTCGTCGGCGCTCTCGCTCAACGCATCGATGCGCTCGAAAAAATCGGCCAACGCCAAGGCCCCGCCTTCCCCCGCATGCAGGCGTGCGGCGCAATGGGCCTGCCAGCGCGCAAGTTCTTCGCCGGCCAACGTCGCCGGGAAATTCCGGGCCCGATACCTGAACAGCAATTCTTCGAGGCGCCCGTCCTCGAACGCCGGCTGTTCGCTGGCCAAATGCTCGCCGTCGAGGCCGCGCAAACGCGCGAGGATGCGCCGGTCCGCATTGCCCAGAAACCCGCCGTACAAGTCCTCGTCCACGTCGGTCGCGCCTTGCGCATCGCGCGCGAAAATCTCGGCCCACAATGCAGGTGCCGTCGCACCGCGTTGCGCCAGCCATTGCGCATGCGCTTGGGCCTGCGCGAGATCGATGCGCCAGCGCTCGGCCATGGCCGGACTCAAGGTCTTGAGGTTGCCGATCACGATCGGGCTTTTGTTGATGTGGATGGTCTTGATCGGCAACCGGTCGGTGCCTTCGGGCAACTCATCGGCACGCACGAACAAGCGCTCGCGGATCGCCGCCGCGTTCATGCCGAACAAGGGCGAAGGATCATGGGCGAGATCCCAGACGATCAGTTCGTTGCGGTTGGTCGGATGCTGGGCCAAGGGCCAGACCACCGCGATGCAGCCCCGGTCGGCCGGGTAACGCCCCGAGATGTGCAGGAAAGGCTTGCCCGCGCCGATCTCGGCGATCACCGCTTCCTTCTTGCGCAGCTTGAGGCAGAACTCGAACAAGCGCGGCTGCCGTTCGCGGATCAGGCGCGCCAGCGCGATCGTCGCGCGCACATCCGAGAGCGCATCGTGCGCGGCTTCATGCGCCAGGCCGTTGGCCGCGCTCAGATGCTCGAGCTTGAACGACACCCGCCCGTCCGCATGCTCGGGCCACGCGATGCCCTCCGGACGCAGCGCATAGGTGCAACGCACGACATCGAGCAAATCCCAGCGCCCGCAATCGTTTTGCCATTCGCGCGCGTACGGATCGATCAGATTGCGCCAGAACAGAAAGCGCGTGACTTCATCGTCGAAGCGGATGCTGTTGTAGCCGACGCCGACGGTGCCGGGCATGCCAAGCTCGCGCTCGATCGCGGCGGCGAACGCATGCTCCGGTACCCCGCGTTCCAGACAAGTCTGCGGCAAGATGCCTGTCAACAAACAGGCCTCCGGATTGGGCAGGTAATCGGGGGCCGGCTGGCAATACAGCATTACCGGGTCGCCGATCTCGTTGAGTTCCGCATCGGTGCGGATGCCGGCAAACTGCGCCGGGCGGTCGCGGCGCGGCGAAATGCCGAAGGTCTCGTAGTCGTGCCAGAAGAAGGTGGTCGGGTTCATGGCCGGCACGATACCGCATGCGCCGCCATCGCCACGGGCAACCTCGGACCGCGTCGCGCATTACGCCGGCATGCCCGCGTGTCCGCCGCTCCGATCTCCGGCGCTGATCGGCCCGGACCAGGCGGCGTCGTATGGCCGCTACACGCCTATCCCCCGTTGGTGCTACCCAAGCCGGTCTGCGTGATCCAAAGCATGCCGGGCCGGCCCGCGAACATCGACAATTCGGCCGCCCGCTTCATCGGCACCTCCAACACGACGATCGCAAGGACACCAGATGTTCAAGAAGACCCTGATATGCGCCGCCCTGGCGCTCGGCGCGGCTGGCGCCGCGCAGGCAGCAGAAGACAGTCCGATCCGCTTCCTGATCGGCGGCGGCCTCACGTTCGGCGGGGACAAACTCGCCACCGTTTCCTATACCAACGGCGACAGCCAGGACCTGCGCGCCGGTTCGCTGGTGCAGGTCTATGCCGGCATCGACTACCGCATGGGCACCGATGTGTCGATGCAGATCAACGCCGGCTACCATGTCGACGACACCAATGCCGACAACGGCAGCCTCAAGTTCAGCCGGTATCCGGTCGAACTGCTCGCCTACTTCCATGCCAATGACCAGCTCCGTCTGGGCGGCGGCGTGCGCTTCGTGAGCAGCCCCAAGATCAGCAGCAGCGGCGTGGTCAGCGGCAACAATGTCCAGTTCAAGAACACCACCGGCATCGTGCTCGAAGGCGAATACTTCTTCTCGCCGCATTTCTCGTTGAAGCTGCGCGGCGTCAAGGAGGAGTACACCCTCAAGGACGTCGATTACACCGTCAGCGGCAATCATTTCGGCGCCCTGGTCAACTGGTACTTCTGACCTTCCCCGCCTGAGCGCCCGATGTCAGCTCCATGACATCGGGCCGCAACCCCACCCCGGGCCCCGTCAAGCAGGACGGCCGTGGCGAATTGGTGGCATGCTTTTACCTTGCCCCACCGAACTCCGCGGAGAACATCCTCATGGCCCGTACCGAAGCTGTCGCGTCGCCCAATCATCCGTTCGCCGACACGATCACCCCTCTCGCCGAGGGCAAGCGTTCCACCTTCTATTCGCTGCCGGCACTCGGCAAGCGCCTCGGCGTCGATGTTTCGCGCCTTCCGATCTCGATCCGCCTGGTGCTCGAATCGGTGCTGCGCAATTGCGACGGCAAGAAAGTCACGCCCGAGCATGTGAAGCAGCTCGCGCATTGGAAGCCCAAGGCCGAGCGCGTCGATGAAATTCCGTTCGTGGTCGCGCGCGTGGTGCTGCAAGACTTCACCGGCGTGCCGCTGCTGGCCGACCTCGCCGCGATGCGCACCGTGGCCGACAAGCTCGGCAAGAATCCCAAAACCATCGAACCCCTGGTCCCCGTCGATCTGGTCGTCGACCACTCGGTGATGATCGACCATTACGGCAGCAAGGATGCGCTCGACCTGAACATGAAGCTCGAATTCCAGCGTAACCGTGAACGCTACGAATTCATGAAATGGGGCATGCAAGCCTTCGACACCTTCGGCGTCGTGCCTCCGGGCTTCGGCATCGTGCACCAGGTCAATCTCGAATACCTGGCGCGCGGCGTGCACAAGAAAGACGGTGTGGTCTACCCCGACACCTTGGTGGGCACCGATTCGCACACCACGATGATCAACGGCATCGGCGTGGTCGGCTGGGGTGTGGGCGGCATCGAGGCCGAAGCCGGCATGCTCGGCCAGCCGGTCTACTTCCTGACGCCCGATGTGGTCGGCTTCGAGCTGACCGGCCGGTTGCGCGAAGGCGTGACCGCGACCGACCTGGTGCTGACCGTGACGGAAATCCTGCGCAAGGAAAAGGTGGTCGGCAAGTTCGTCGAGTTCTTCGGCGAAGGCACCAAGTCGCTGGCCGTGCCCGACCGCGCGACCATCGCCAACATGGCGCCCGAATACGGCGCGACCATGGGCTTCTTCCCGGTCGACGGCAAGACCATCGATTACTTCAAGGGCACCGGCCGGACCAAGAAAGAGATCGAACTGTTCGAGGCCTATTTCAAGGCGCAGAAGCTGTTCGGCGTGCCCAAGACGGGCGAAATCGATTACACCAAGGTGGTCAAGCTCGACCTCGGCAGCGTGGCGCCTTCGCTTGCGGGCCCCAAACGGCCGCAGGACCGCATCGAGATCACGCATCTGTCGAAGCAATTCGCGGCGCTGTTCAGCAAGCCGGTGACCGAGAACGGTTTCAACCAGCCGGCCGCCAAACTCGATCTCGCCTACCCCATGAGCGACGACATCGCCTTGCGCAACGGCGATGTCTTGATCGCGGCCATCACCTCATGCACCAACACCAGCAATCCGGGCGTGCTGCTCGCGGCCGGCCTGCTCGCCAAGAAGGCGGTCGAATACGGACTCAAGGTCAAGCCGCACATCAAGACCTCGCTCGCGCCGGGATCGCGCATCGTCACCCAATACCTCGAAAAGGCGGGGCTCTTGCCCTACCTCGAAAAGCTCGGCTTCGCGCTGGCCGCCTATGGCTGCACGACCTGCATCGGCAACGCCGGCGATCTGGCGCCGGAAATCAACGAGACCATCGCCAAGAACGATCTGGTCTGCGCGGCGGTGCTGTCGGGCAATCGCAATTTCGAGGCGCGTATCCATCCCAACCTCAAGGCGAATTTCCTCGCTTCGCCGCCGCTGGTGGTCGCCTATGCGATCGCGGGCAATGTGCGGGTCGATCTCATGTCCCAACCGGTCGGCCGTGGCAAAGACGGGCGCGAGATCTATCTGGGCGACATCTGGCCATCGAGCGAAGAAGTGCACAAGCTCATGAAGTATGCGATGGACGCCGACGCCTTCGAGAAGAATTACGCCAAGGTCGCGAAGAAGCCGGGCAAGCTCTGGGAGGCGATCGAGGGCGTCAAGGGTCAGGTCTATGACTGGCCCAAGAGCAGCTACATCGCCCGCCCGCCGTTCTTCGACGACTTCACGCTCGAACCGCCGGCCTCGGGCGCCGGCCATGCGATCCGCGGCGCGCGCGTCATGGCCTTGTTCGGCGATTCGATCACGACCGATCACATCTCGCCGGCCGGTTCGATCAAGGAAGCTTCGCCGGCCGGCAAGTACCTGATCGAACACGGTGTGACCAAAACCGATTTCAACAGCTACGGCTCGCGGCGCGGCAACCACGAAGTGATGATGCGCGGCACCTTCGCGAATGTGCGCATCAAGAATCTCATGATCCCGCCCAAGGCCGACGGCGCCCGCGAAGAAGGCGGCCTCACCCTGTACCAGCCGGGCGGCGAAAAGGCGTTCATCTACGACGCGGCGATGAAATACATCGCCGCCGGCGTGCCGACCGTCATCTTCGCCGGCGAGGAATACGGCACCGGCTCATCGCGCGATTGGGCGGCCAAAGGCACGCAATTGCTCGGCATCAAGGCGGTGGTGGCCAAGAGTTTCGAGCGCATCCATCGCAGCAATCTGGTCGGCATGGGCGTGCTGCCCTTGCAGTTCAAGGGCGGCGAATCCTGGGAAACACTCGGTCTTAAGGGCGATGAAATCATCGACATCGTGCTGGCCGACGAGATCAAGCCCCAAGGCGATGCCCAACTCGTGATCCAGCGCGCCGACGGCGGCAAGACCACGACCACGCTGAAGCTGCGCATCGATACGCCGATCGAGGTCGATTACTTCAAGCACGCGGGCATCCTGCCTTACGTCCTGCGCCAATTGCTGGCCGCCTGAGCGCAGCGGCGCCGGCGCGCGGTTCAGCAGCCCGACTCGGCCGTGCCGCCGGTGCGGCTGAACAGGCGCGTCAGCACGCTGCGCAGGTCGGCCACCGTGGCCGGCTTGGGCAGATGCGCATCGAAGCCTGCCTGCAGGCAGGCTTGTACGGTCGGCGGCGAAGTGTCGCCCGTGCAGGCGACCAGGACCGGGCGCGCCCCGCGCGTGGCCTGCGCAAAAGCCCGATGCACTGCCCGCGCGAGCACGGTGCCGTCGACCCGGCCGAGTTGCAGATCGGCCATCACGGCGTCGAATTGCGCATCATGCAAGGCACGCAGCCCTTCTTCGGCCGAGCCGGCGGTCTGCACCGCGCAGCCCATCGAACCGAGCTGTTCGGCCACCACATAACGGACCAGCGCGTCGTCCTCGACCAGCAAGATGCGCTTGCCTTCGAGGGCCACGGTGTCGGTCGGCTCGGACTGCGCCGCAGCGGCTGCCTCGGCTTCGTCGGCGAGATCGACCTCGCAAGTCACGGTGAAGGTGGAGCCGACGCCGACCTGGCTGTCGACCGCCACCGTGCCACCCAGCATCTGCATGATTTCGCGCACCAACGCGAGTCCGAGGCCGGAACCGGCGATGTCGCGCGTGGCCGCATGTACGCGCGAGAACCGCGCGAACAAGGCCGGCTGGGCCGTGGTCGCGATGCCGATGCCGGTGTCGCTGACCTGGAGCAACAGCCGCGTCCGATGCGCATCGATCGCGGTCTGGGCGCAGCGCACCGTCACCCCGCCCTCGATGGTGAATTTGAGCGCATTGCCGATCAGGTTCGCCACCACCTGGCGCAAGCGCAACGCGTCGATCATCACGCGCGGCGCCGGGGCGCCTTCGTAATGCAAGGCCAAGCCCTTGATGCGCGCCAAGGGCTCGAATTCCTCGACCACCTGCTGCACCAGTTCGCCGACCGCGGTGGGCGCCGGTTTGATCTCGATGCGATGGGCATCGAGCTTGGCGTAATCGAGGATGTCGTTGAGCAAGGCCACCAAGTAATGGCTGGCGCGCTGCATGCGTTCGATCAGCCGCAGGCTTTCGTCGCCGACCGTCCGCGAGCGCAGCAATTCGATGCCGCCCGCGATCGCCGACAACGGCGTGCGGATCTCATGCCCCATGGTCGCGAGGAAATCGGCCTTGGCGGCCGCTTGTTCACGCGCCGCATCGCGCTCGCGCGCCAAGGCCTGCTCGGCCAGCGCGCGGCGACCGATCTCGGCGCGCAAGCGCCGGTTGTAGACGCTCACGATCACGATGATGCCGAGCAGCCCCGCGCCCAAGGGCAGACCGACCGCGGCGATCGTGGTCCAGGGCACGCCGGGCACATAGGTGGTGCGCAGCCAGCGCCCCGCGAGCGCCGCGCGATCGGCATCGGTGACTTGCGCCAGACCCTGCGTCAGGCGCGCGACCAGGTCGGGGCGGTCGCTGCGCACCGCGAAATACAGCTCGCTGGGCTTGCCTGACACCACGCCGCTCACCTGCAATTGCCCCAGGTAATGCGCGTTGATGAGGCGCGCGGCGACCTCGATGTTGGTCACCATCGCATCGGCTTCGCCATGCGCGACAGCGGCCATCGCCACCGGCGCGGTGTCGTATTCGATGATGCGCACGCCGGGCGTCTCGCGACGCACGCTTTCGATCAGGTAATGGCGCCGATCGATGGCCAGGGTGTGCCCGGACAGCCCGGCGATGCTGTTCCAGCCGCCATCGAGCCGGGTCACGATCACCGATTGCGCGCTGTAATAGGGGCCGACGAAATTCGCGTAAGCCAGGCGTTCGTCGTTGCGGGCGGCCGCGACCACCACATCGACCTCGCGCGCCTGCAGCGCCGCCAACGCGTCGGCAAAGGTCGGCTTGAGGAGGAATTGCGGACGCAAGGCGGCGTGCTCGGCGGCGATCGCCATCAGATCGGCTGCGTAGCCTTGGGCCTGCCCGTCGGACGCGAACGAGATCGGCGCGAATGCGCTGTCGAGCGCGACCCGGATCTCGGCGCCGTTGCTCGCGGGCGCGGGCGCCCGGCCAGCATCAGCATTGCGCCCACGACATGCCGCAGCGCGCCGCGCCTTCGGATTGCCTGGTATGTGGGTGTCGTCACGTCGCCATCCCGAGTCTGCGTTGTGTCTTGGATGCTGCGAACCGCGTGGCCGGCCGCGCTTGCCAAGCAGCGGGTGCGCCGGGCGTGGATGCGCCACGCGTCGCCGGCCTGCGCCGTAGCCATCGCGGCGGATGAGACTGCGCATGCTTGCACAGGTGACCGCGCTTGTCGATGCACCGGCCCGAGGAGCCGCCGTCACAGACGCCGATGACGGCTGTTCCTAGAATCCGCAGCCCTGTCGCCGTCGGTTTCATACGGCATTTACCACGCCCCTCGCCCATCACCATGCACACGCCTCCCGACGCGCCCGCCAACGCCGCCCCCGCCTCCTGGCTGGCCCACCTGCCGGTCCCCTTGTTCGCCAGCGTCATGGGCTTGACCGGGCTCGCCATCGCCTGGAAGCGCGCTGAAGAGGTGTTCAACTGGCCGCACGCGGTCAGCACCGCACTGACCTTCGGTACGCTCGCGCTGTATGTCTTGCTGCTGGTGCTGTACGCGGCCAAATGGCTGCGCCATCCGGGAGCGGTCAAACATGAGTTCTCGCATCCGATCCGCATCAGCTTCTTCCCGGCGATCTCGATCGGCGCGCTGTTGCTGGCGATTCCGACCCGCGCCTTCCAGACCGAGTTGTCGCTCGGCCTGTTCATCTTCGGCGCCTTGCTGCACCTCGCCTTCACGATCGTGATCCTGTCCTCGTGGATCCATCACACCCGCTACGAGATCGCGCATTCGACACCGGCCTGGTTCATTCCCATCGTCGGCAACATCATCGTGCCGATTCCGGGCATGGCCCATGGCTGGATCGAAGTCTCGTGGTTTTTCTTCAGCATCGGCTTCGTGTTCTGGATCGTGCTGCTCACGATCATGATGAATCGCTTCTTCTTCCATCCGCCGTTGCCGGCCAAGCTTCTGCCCACGCTGTTCATCCTGATCGCGCCGCCCGCGGTCGGCTGCTTGTCGTGGCTCGCCTTGCATCTGGGCGAAGTCGACGGTCTGGCGCGGGTGCTCTATTACGTGGGGCTGTTCACGACCATGCTGCTGGTCTACCAGTTGCCGCATTTCACCAAGCTGCCGTTCGCGCTGCCATGGTGGGCCTATTCGTTTCCGAGCGCCGCGATCACGATCGCGACCCTGACCATGGCCGCGCGCCTGAACAACGCGGTGCTATTCGGCCTCGGTGGCTTGTTCCTGGTGTTGGTCAGCGTGCTGATCACCGCGCTGGTGGTGCGCACCGTGATCGCGATCCGCGCTGGCCGGGTCTTCGTGCCCGAGTAATCGCGCCGACCGGGGCGGCTGGCACAATCCGGCCCGCCATGCCGCCCGACCGCATCCCTCCATCGCCGCCCGACGGCGCCGCGCTTGCCCCGAACCCGGTGCGCCGACGGGTGCTCGCCGGCGGCCTCGCCCTTGGGACGGCCGCGCTGGGCGGCTGCATGCGCCATTCGCATTGGGCGCCGCCGACCGGACTCGCCCCCAGCATCGCCTTGCGCTATCTGGGCGCTTGCGCGCTGCCCGCCGATCTGGAGGTCGGCGCGACCCGGGTTGGCGGTTTGTCCGGGCTCGATTACGACGCCGCACGCGATCGCTGGCTGTTCATCAGCGACGACCATCGCGGCACGCCACCGGCACGTTGGTATGAAGGACAGGTGCGCTACGCGCAAGGGCGCCTGCGTGTCGACATCGACGGACCGATCTTCCTGCAAACGCCCGAGGGCCTGCCGATGCCCAAGAACGCATCGGACACCGAGTCCTTGCGCCTGGGGTCCGATGGCGATCTGTTCATCGCCAGCGAGGGTCGCAAAGGCCGCGACATCCAGCCCTGGATACGCGCCTACGACGACGCCGGACGCTTTCGGCACGAGTTCACCTTGCCCGCGCATTGGCGCTTCGGCAAACGCAGCGGCCCGCGCTTCAACCAGGTCGTCGAAGGCATGGACCTCACGCCCGATGGCCGCAGCCTCTACGCGGTGACCGAAGACCCGATTTATGAAGACGGCCCCGGCCCCGGCATCGATCGCCCGGCCTGGGTGCGCATCACCCGGTTTGCGGTCGCCACCGGCCAGCCGCTCGCGCAAAACGCCTATGCCCTCGCGCCCTTGCCCGATTCGGCCTGGCTCGGCATCACCGGGCGGTTCGCCACCAACGGGGTCTCGGAATTGCTGGTCTTGTCGGAACAGCGCCTGCTCCTGCTCGAACGCGCCTATGCCGTCGGCGCGGGCTTCACCTGCCGCCTGTTCGAAGCCGCCCTCGATGGCGCCACCGAGGTCAGCAGGATCGCATCGCTCACCCAGGCGCGCTTCGTCGCCGCGTCCAAGCATCTTCTGCTCACCCTCGGCGGCGCGGGCATCACGCCCGACAATTACGAGGGCATGGCCTTGGGACCGATGCTCGCTACCGGCGAACAATTGCTGGTGATCTGCTCGGACAACAATTTCGGCCGCCGCCGACCCTCGCGTTTTCTGGCTTTCGCAGTGCGTCGCCTGTGATATTTTTCACGTCATAGTCGATCCAGTTGCGGCGCCAACTGCCGTAATTCAACGGATGACGACGCATCCGCCGTCACGCGCCCTGAAAGCTTTTCGACATGTTCAAGGACTCGCTGTCCATCCTCATCGCAGACGATTCCCCGAGCGTGCGTGCAAGTCTGGCCGTCACCCTGGCGCGCATGGGTCATCGGCCGATCGTCGTGGACGGCGGGCTGGCCGCGATCCGCACCTATCTGCGCAACAAGCCCGACTTGGCCCTGATCGCGGTCGACATGCCCGATGCCGACGGCTACGAAGTCGCGCGCGCGATCCGCGAAAGCGATCAAGGCGAATGGGTGCCGATCCTCTTTCTGTCCGGTGTCGGCGACGAAGAAAGCCTGGAACGCGGCATCGAGGCCGGCGGCGACGATTACCTTGCCAAACCGGTCTCGCCAGTGATGCTCGCGGCCAAGCTGCGCGCGCTGCAGCGCGTGACCGCGCTGCGCCGTCGCCTGGTCACGCTCTCGGGCGACCTGTTGCAGGCCCATCGCCAGATCGAAAACCTCAACCTCGAAGACTCGCTGACCAAACTCGCGAACCGGCGCGGCTTCGACCAGCGCCTCGCGCATGAAATCGCGCGCGCGCGCCGCAGCCGCGAGCCTTTGTCGGTGGCCTTGGTCGAGGTCGATTTCTACGATCGCTACACCGATTATTTCGGCGCCCAGCAAGGCGACGAATGCGCGCGGCAAGTCGGTGCCGCGCTCAAAGCCGCGACCCGGCGCGCCGCCGATTTCGTTTCGCGCGTCGAGCCACATTGCTTCGGGCTCGTCCTGCCCAACACCCATGCCTTCGGCGCGGTGGCTTTCGGCGGCATGCTCGTGAACGCGGTCGATCAATTGCAGCTCAACCATCCGAAATCCGACGCCGGCACCAGCGTGACGGTCTCGTGTGGCATGGCGACCTGCGTGCCCGAAGACGCGACCAACAACGAAACGGTGTTCCAGCGCGTCGAAGAGGCGATGTTCGCGGCGCGCGAGCAAGGGCGGCACCGCGCCTTCAGTTTCGACGCGAGCGCGACCCCGACTTCCGACGGCCTGATCGTCAAGACCTTGCATTTGCCGCGCGCCAGCGCCTTGAGCGGCGAACTGCCCATGGTGGACCGCCGGGTACCGCCCCCCTCGACGCGCAATCTCATCCCGTAGAATCGGCGGCCACTACCCAAGCCCCAGGAGTGCGGCGTGGCCCGATCGAACCTTGCACCGTCCACCATGCGCCGCCGTGTCCTCGGCGCCCTCGCCGGATTGCCGGCCGCGATGAACCTCGGCCCGCTGCGGGCCCAGACACGCGGCGCCGAATTGCGCATCGGCATGGGCGCGGACATTTCGTCGATGGATCCGCATTGGCTCAACACAAGCAGCAACAACGTACCGGCGCTGCATGTGTTCGAACGCTTGATCGACTGGGACCATCAAGGTCGCTTCGTCCCCAGCCTGGCGCAATCATGGCGCCAGGTCGAAGCCGATCTGTGGGAGTTCAAACTGCGCCCGGGCGTGAAATGGCACGACGGCGGCGATTTCAGTGCCGAGGATGTGGTGTTCTCGCTCGAACGGCCCAAACAACTCGTCGGCACGCCGAGCGGCTTCGCGAGCTTCGTGCGCAATATCGTCGGCTTTCAGACCCCCGACCGGCTGACCGTGCGCATGCGCATTTCCACCCCCAACAACGCCTGGTTTCCGCTCGATCTGTCGAATGTGCTGATCGTGCAAAAACGCGTCTGCGAAAAGGCCGCGGCCCAGGCCGATTTCGACAACGGCCGCGCGATGATCGGCACCGGTCCCTACCGTTTCGTGCGCTTCGTGCGCGGCGATCGCGTCGACTATGTGCGCAACGACCAATACTGGGGCGGACCGCTCAAGACCAAGCCGCAATTCGAGAAGGTCAGCCTGCGCATCCTGATCCAGGACGCGACGCGCATGGCGGCCTTGCTCGCCGGCGACCTCGATGCGATCGAGAACATTCCCCCGCAAGACCTGGCGCGGCTCGCCGCGAATGCGCGGTTCCGCGTGGTCAGGCAGGTGTCATGGCGGACCATGCTGTTCCACATGGACCAGGCGCGCGAGGTCTCGCCTTTCGTGACCGACAAGACCGGCCGTCCGCTCGCGCGCAATCCGTTCAAGGACCCGCGCGTGCGCCATGCCTTCAACCTGGCGATCAATCGGCAGGCGATCGCCGAGCGCGTGATGGAAGGGCTCGCGGTACCCAGCAACAATCTGATGTGCCCGACCTGCTTCGGACACAACGCCACGCTCAAGCCGGTCGCTTACGACCCCGAGGCGGCCAAGAAACTGCTGGCCGAAGCCGGCTATCCGAACGGCTTCGCCCTGGTCGTGCACGGGCCGAACAATCGTTACCTCAATGACGAACAAGTGGTCCAGACGGTGGCCGGCATGCTCGCGCGCATCGGCATCCAGACCAAGGTCGAGACCATGCCGCAGGCCAGTTACTTCCCGCGTTTCAACAAAGGCGAGTTCAGCTTCGCTTTCGTCGGCTGGGGATCGTTGCCCGGCGATTCATCGATGCGGCACCAGTTCGGCACCTACGACGAACTCGCCGGCTGGGGCGCCTGGAACGGCGGGCGCGGCAGTTATCCGGAACTCGATGCGATGCTCAAACAGGCGCGCGCCACACCCGACGACGCCAAACGCGCCGAGATCGCACGCAACGCCGCGGCGCTGATCGCGCGCAACGACCAGGCGGTCTTTTTGTACCACCAGGTCTACACCTGGGCGATGCGACGCGAATTCGATTACCCGGGCCGGGTCGACGAACAGACGCTGGGCCAGTTCTTCACGCGCGCTTGATGCGCCATTCGCGGCACCGCGGGCGGCAGGATCGGCGCCCAGATCGGGCGCGCATTCCACCGCGCGATCGGCGGCTCAGCCGCCTGCGCGATCAAACCCCCGACCAGCGCAACAAATCGCCGGCACCCATCGCGCCCGCGGTGCGATTGACCTCCTGGCCGCCGCGCAACAAGGCCAGCGTCGGGATGCTGCGGATACGAAAGCGCAGCGAAGTCTTGGGGTTGTCGTCGGTGTTGAGTTTGACGAATAGCGCGCGTCCGCGCGCTTGGGCGGCGGCCTGCTCGAACTGCGGCGCCATCATCCGGCATGGGCCGCACCATGGCGCCCAGAAATCGACCAGGATCGGCAGTTCGGTCTTGGCCGTGACGACCTCGAAGTTCGCGTCGCTCAATTCCACGGGTTTGCCGTCGAGCATGGCCGCGCCGCATTGGCCGCAACTCGGTCCGTCGGCGAGGCGTTCATCGGGAATGCGGTTGGTGGCCAGGCAATGCGGGCAGACGACGAGCATGGTGTACTCCGGTGCGCAAAAGTGCGTGCCCAGCACTTGGGGACGCGCCCCCCCGGATCAAGCACGCCGGGTACCGCGGTCACGCAGGCTTAGCCCGCGCGCAGACCGGGCACCTTGATCTGGCCTTCCAGATAGCGCACGCAGCGCCCGGTCATGTGGACCCGATCGCCTTCGAGCACGATGTCGATGGCGCCGCCGCGGGTCGAGGCCTGGTAGGCCCGCATGGTCGTCCTGCGCAGGCGGGCGGCCCAGAACGGCGCGAGCGTGCAATGTGCCGAGCCGGTGACCGGATCTTCCGCAACCCCCGACAGCGGCGCGAAGAACCGCGAGACGAAGTCGAACCCGGATTCGGTCTCGGACGGCGCGGTCACGATCAGATTGCGCTCGCGCAGCCAATCGAGCGCGCCAAAACGCGGCTGCAGACGGCGCAAGCTGCCCGCGCTGTCGACCAAGGCCAGATTGCGGCCGCCGACCCAATACTCGAGCGCCGGTACGCCGAGTACCTGCGACAGCTCGGCCGGCGGTTCGGCGCGCTGCGGCGGATCGGCCGGAAAATCGAGCGTGTACCCGCCCTGGCCGGCCTTGACCGCGCGCGTGACGCGCAGGTTGCCGCTGCGCGTGGCGAAGTCCACTTGTTCGAGCGACGGCGCCAGGGTTTCGAGTATGACGCTGGCGCTGGCGAGCGTGGCGTGCCCGCACAAATCGACTTCGACGGTGGGCGTGAACCAGCGCAGCAGGTAGTGGTCGCCAGCCGAGACGAAGAAGGCGGTCTCGGAAAGATTGTTCTCGGCCGCGATCGCTTGCATCACCGCGTCGGGCAACCAGGTGGCGAGCGGCACCACGGCGGCCGGATTGCCGCGGAACACATGATCGGCAAACGCATCGACTTGATAGATCGGCAGGGTTTGCATCGATGGCTCCTGTGGGCCCGGCGGTTCAGCCGCGCAAAACGGCGAGGATGGGGGCGAGCACCGCGGCGCCGAGCCTGCGGCTGCGCTCGGCGCTCCAGCCGTGGTCGGCGTCGGGCAAGTTGTCGTTGTCCTTGAACGGCATTTCGAGGGTGAGCGACAGGCAGCCGAAGGCTTGGCCCACCCATTTGGAAGCGAGTTTGAGCGCGTCGGCGGTGTATTTGTCGCTCGGATAACCGTGCTCGGTCTGGAAGTCGGGCGCGGCCAACTTGAACGCCTCGGCAAACCGCTGTTGCAGGCGCGCCTGTTTGTCGGAATAGCTGGGCAGCATTTCGCTGCCGGCAATGAAGACGAAGGGCAAGGCTTCATCGCCGTGGACATCGAGGAAGAACTCGCAGCCGGTCTCGGCCATCTTGGTACGCACCGCCAGCACTTCGGGCGAACGCACCGGGTCGGGTTGCATCCATTCGCGATTCAGATTGGCGCCGGTGGCGCTGGCGCGCAGATTGCCACGCACACTGCCGTCGGGATTCATGTTCGGCACCAGGTAGAACCGCGCCTGGGCGAGCAGCGTGCGCGCCAGACTGTCGGCACCATCGAGCAGCCGATCGATCAGGCCTTCGACGAACCACTCGGCCATGCTCTCGCCCGGATGTTGGCGCGCGATGATCCAGACCGGTTTGCCGTCCGGACTGCCGAGTGCGACGGCATTCAGATCGCGCCCATCGGGCGTGCGCCCGAGATCGATCATGGTCGCGCCCGGCGCGGCCTGCGCGCGGCCGAGCAAAACCAGATGGCGCTCCCAATCGTAGGGCTCGAAATACGCGAAATACACCGATTGATGGCCACACGCGAACTCGGCACGCATCACCTGGCCGTCGAACCGGGTCGGGATGCGGAACCAATGCCGATGGTCGTAACTCACGCACAGCCGATAGCCGTGCCAGCCCGCCGCATACGTGCAGGCGCCGGCGTTCAGGAAGGCCAGCGACAGGGTGCGCCCGGCCGCGCCTTGCACGCGGAAATGGAACCATTGACGGAAATCGCAGCCGGGATCGGTGGTCGAATCGCGCCGGATCGCGAGATCGAGTTGGTCGCCATCGATCCGCACCACCTCGATGGCGCCCGAATCGAACTGGCAGGAAACATTCAACATCCGTGACCCTCCTGAAGGCTCATGCGTGCGCCGCGCCCGCTCTCGGGCGCCGCCGCGCGCCGAAAGCGCCAGGTATACGCGTCGGACGCGGCCGGATCGAAGGCGTAACCGGCCGCATCGAAACCCTTGAGCGCCTCGGGGTCTTCGATGCGATGCCGGATCGCGTACCGGGCCATCATTCCACGCGCGCGCTTGGCATGAAAGCTCACGATCTTCCAGCCGCGATCGGTGCGCTCCTCGAACACCGGCGTGAGGATCGTAGCGCCCAAGGCTTCGGCATGCACCGCCTTGAAGTATTCGTTACTTGCGCAGTTCACGATGACCTGCGGCGCGCCATGCAAGCTTGCCAGATCGTCACGCAGGCATTGCGCGATCCGCTTGCCCCAGAACGCATAAAGGTCTTTGCCGCGCCGCGTGTTCAGGCGGGTGCCCATTTCGAGGCGATAGGGCTGCATGTAATCGAGCGGACGCAGCACACCGTACAAGCCGCTGAGTATGCGCAACCGGTCCTGCGCGTAGGCCAGATCGTGCGCATCGAGCGCGTGCGCCTGCAAGCCATCGTAGACATCGCCCGCGAACATGTAGACCGCCTGCTTGGCGTTGCCTGCGTCGAAGCTCGGCGTCCAGCTGGCGTACCGCGCCACATTCAAGGCCGCCAAAGCATCCGACAAGGACATCAATTCGGCGATCTGGTCCGGACCGTAACGACGCAGTTGCGCGATGAGCGTCTTCGCCTCATCGACGAAGCGCGGTTGTGTGGCCTGGGTTACCGGGGCGGCGGAAGCGACGTCGAGACGCTTCGCGGGGGACAGCACGATCAGCATGGCAGGTTCACAATACGGGGCGCCACCCGATGGCGGCGCGTGTCGGTGGGCGGCAAGCATACGCCACGCGCGCGCGGCCCCGGGCCGCAGGGCTTCATGAGGATCGCGAGTCATCCATGGGCATTTTCCATCACGAGCTTCCGAGCGAGATCGCCTGGTTCACGCTAGCGCTGGCCGCGGTCATCCTCGTGGTCTGCTGGCGCCGCGCGCCCTGGACCAAGCTGCATTCCGACGGGGTGTTGTTCACCTGGCTCGCCACCACCACGATCACCGCCTCGACCTGGCTCTTCTCGGTCAAGGTTCAGCCCGATTTCAAGCTCTATCTGCTGTGCACGCCGCTCATCGCCTTGATGTTTGGGCCGTCGCTCGCGATCTTGTCGATCGCCATCGCGCTGTGCTTCTACACCTACATGGTCGACGGCCTGTGGGCCAATCTCGGGCTCAATCTGCTGCTCAACGGCGTACTGCCGGCGCTGGTCAGCCATACCATCTTGCGGCTGACCCAACGCCATTTGCCGCACAACCTGTTCGTCTTCCTGTTCGTGAGCAGCTTCTTCGGCGGCATCGTCGCCATCGCTTCGGTGATGTTCGCAAGCATCGGCATGCATGCGATCGCGGGTTATTACCCGGCGCAGTATCTGGTCGAAGAAGTATTGCCGTCGGCCTTGCTGTTGGCCTGGGGCGAAGGGCTGACCCTGGGGATGATCGCGAGCGCACTGACCGTCTATGCCCCGGCCGTGATGCTGTCCTTCGACGATCGCACCTACCTCGCCCGGCGCCCGCCGCGCCTGGGCGACCGCCCCGACGACCGTCCGGATTTCGGCGACCCGAACCAGCACAAGCATTGAAGCGGTGCGCGTCGTCCTCGATACCAACATCTGGCTGGATCTGTTCGTCTTCGACGATCCGCGCGTGCGCGCGCTCGGCACCTTGGTGAGCACCGGCCGGCTCCAGCCCCTGGCCAGTCAGCCGATGCTCGACGAATTGCGCGCCGTGCTCGCCTACGCCCACCTTGAAGCGCGCTGCGCCGACGCGCCGGGCCTGCTGGCGCGCGTGGGTGCGCTGTGCCAGGTGCTCCCGACGCCGGACGACGCCGGCCTGCCGCGTTGCAAGGACCCGCACGACCAGAAGTTCCTCGACGCGAGCCTGGTCGGTGCGGCCGCCGTCCTCGTCACCAAAGATCGTGCCTTGCTCAAGCTCGCACGCCGCATCCGATCGTTCGCGATCATCGCCCCGGGCCGACCGCTCGACGACTGGATCGCGATGCATTGCCCCGCCGCGTAGGCGGGCATCGCCATCCGTCCGCGCCCTGGCGGGCCCGCAACCCGCCTCTACTCAGGCGCCCTGGCGCGAGCGCCCCGCCGATTTCTGCGACACTGTGGCCGTCTGCTGCCTCCCCGCCTGGCCCACGCATCGCCTTCTCCATGAATTCCGGTCTGACACCCAAGCTCGACACCCGCCTGCCCAAAGTGGGCACCACGATCTTCACCGTCATGAGCGCGCTCGCCACCGAGCACCGCGCGATCAACCTCGGCCAAGGGTTTCCGGATTTCGATTGCGATCCGAAATTGATCGATGCGGTCGCGCAAGCGATGCGCGCGGGCCAGAACCAGTACCCGCCGATGGCCGGACTGCCGGTCCTGCGCGACGCGATCGCGCGCAAGATCGAAGCCCTGTATGGACGGCGCTACGATCCCGCCACGGAGATCACCGTAACCGCCGGTGCGACCCAGGCGATCCTGACCGCCATCTTGTGCGCGGTCCGACCCGGCGACGAGGTGGTCGTGATCGAACCGGCCTACGACAGTTACCTGCCCGCGATCGCCCTTGCGGGCGGCACGCCGGTGCTGGTGCCGATGAATCCTCCCACCGAAGGCGGGGGCTTCACCGTCCCCTGGGCGCGCGTGGCCGACGCCGTGACGCCGCGCACCCGGATGATCCTCGTGAACTCGCCGCACAACCCGACCGGCATGGTGTTCGACACGACCGATCTTGCGGCGCTGGCCGACATCACGCGCGGCACCGACATCCTGGTCTTGTCGGATGAAGTCTATGAACACATGGTCTACGACGGCCGGCCACATGCCTCGCTGGCCGGTCACGCCGAACTCGCGGCACGCAGTTTCGTGATTTCGAGCTTCGGCAAGACCTACCATGTCACCGGCTGGAAAGTCGCCTATTGCGCGGCGCCGGCCGCCCTCACCACCGAGTTCCGCAAGGTGCATCAGTTCAATGTGTTCACGGTGAACACTCCGATGCAGGCCGGCATCGCCGAGTATCTGCGCGATTCGGCGCCGCATCTGGGTCTGGCCGCTTTCTATCAGGCCAAACGCGATCGCTTTCGCGCCGGCTTGGCGCGCACGCGCTTTGAATTGCTGCCTTGCGCCGGAACGTACTTTCAGTCGGTGGACTATCGCGCGCTGTCGGATCTGCCCGAGGCGGAGTTCTGCCGCTGGCTCACCGCCGAAATCGGCGTCGCCGCGATCCCGGTCAGCGCATTCTTCGACGCCCCGCGCGAACACGGCATCGTGCGTTTTTGCTTCGCGAAGCTAGACGCGACGCTCGACGTGGCACTCGAGCGTCTGTGTCGTATGTGACCGCAGCTCAGAATCGGTAGTCGAGTCCGATCAGACTGGTCGTCACCTTGGTATCGGTATAGCGGGTGACGGACAGCTTGATTGCCCAGCGCTCCGCGAAGTCGTAAGCCAGACCGGCGCCAACACTAGCCTCGGTCTTGTGATCGTCGGGCCGGACGCTCGGATAGGCCGACTCCATGGTGGTACGGCCCACCCCGAGCCGCCCCAGCAACCGGGTCCGCTCGCCGAGCGGCAGACCGCCGACGACCGCAACACCGACATGATTCGACGGATAGTAGCTATCGTCGCCATACAAAGAGTCCAGCATGCGAAAGCTCAGACCGCGCCAGAATGCCTCGACCGAGACATTTGGCGTCAGCATGTAGCCGAGTGCGAACCCGAACGCCGGATCGTTCTTGCTTTCATACACATGGGAAGAAACACTGGAGCGACCGATATCGGCGCTGAAATACATCGAAGTCTTTTGATCTTCCGCATACGCACTCAGACTGCCGCTGAGCGTGGCGAACATAACGACAAACGCATGACGTAAACGCATGTTGGCCCCATGTTGGAAAGCGAGGCGTCGAAAGAGGAGGTGATAGCGCGCGGGATGCTACTGCTGTGCCTCGCGCGGCGACCCGACGTCCGCGGAAAAGCTCAGCGCATGATCACGCCGAACGCCAATGCGCCGCGCCCGACATTGATGCCGGCGGTCAGGCTCATATGCGATTCGAGCACGCGTATGCCTCGCTCGGCGAGCAGCCGACGCAAGGCGCGATAGGGCCGGATGCGCTCCAGGGTTTCATCCGGACCGCCATACCCGACATTGACGATCGGCTCGATCGTGCCGGCCTCGGCCGCGTCGGCGATCGCCTCGGCCACATGCTCGATCGCGGCGTCGTAACTCCGCACCTTGGCCCAGGCCTCGGTCTCGCCGTTGAACGCCCGGATCACGGGTTTCACATCGAGCATCGAACCCAGCGTATAGCTCATGAAATTGATCGACCGGTCATTCTTGCGCTTGGCGCGGGTGTAAAGGTATTTGAGGTCGTCGGGCACCATGAAGCCGATGGTGCGCGAGATCGCGCGTTCGAGCGCCGGGTCGATCGCCTCGGGTTTGCCCAGTTCGCGGATCAGGCCGACCAGATGGGCAACCTGCACGCCCTGCCCCGCGAACAGATTGCGGCTGTCGACGACCTTGACCTGCAGCAGCGTCTTGATGCCTTTGGCATACCGCCGATTGACCGCCTGCTGCGCCAATGACGCACAAGCCGCGCGCGCATTGCGGAAGATGTCGCTGCGTGTGGCGCTGATCGTCAACAGATAGATGACGTCGTATTCGAGCGCCATCTCCGACAGGATGATTTCCTGGAACTCGTCGACCGAAGTCGGCAGGGTTTCTGCGGCATCGGTCGATTCCCAGCCCAGTTCGTTCTGGAAGAACGATCGGGTGCTGTCATGATCCCGCGCATCCTTGACGTAGCGCTCGCCGATGCGCACCGTGATCGGCGCGATACGGATGCCGTGCTCACGCACAAAATCGGCGGGTAGATCGCAAGCTGAATCGACGAGGATACCGATGCGAGGTGCGTTGTCGGTCATCAGGCTAAAAAATTGACATTGCAGCCGGTCTTGCTGCGGATTTCCTCATGCTCGACGCCGGGGGCCAATTCGACGCATTGCAGGCCGTCGTCGGTCACATCGAACACGCCGAGGTTGGTGATGATGCGATCGACCACGCCCACGCCGGTCAGCGGCAGATCGCACGCGGGCAGGATCTTGTGCGCGTCGGCCTTGGCGGTGTGCTCCATGAGCACGACCACGCGCTGCACGCCGGCCACGAGGTCCATCGCGCCACCCATGCCTTTGACCATCTTGCCGGGGATCATCCAATTGGCGAGATCGCCCTTCTCGCTGACCTGCATCGCGCCGAGGATGGACAGATTGACTTTGCCGCCGCGGATCATCCCGAACGAATCGGCGCTATGGAAGAAGCTGCCGCCGGGCAGGATGGTCACGGTCTGTTTGCCGGCATTGATGAGGTCGGCGTCGATCTCGTCGGCGGTCGGGAACGGGCCGATGCCGAGCATGCCGTTTTCCGATTGCAGCACCACGCTCACGCCCATGGGGATGTGGTTGGCGACCAGGGTCGGCAAGCCGATGCCGAGATTGACATAGAAACCGTCTTGCAATTCGCGCGCCGCGCGCGCGGCCATTTCGTCGTGAGACCAGGGCATGATGTTCTCCTCTTGTGGGCGTCTCAGGCGGTGCGGATGGTGCGCTGTTCGATGCGCTTTTCGGGGGTCGGGTTGTGCACCACGCGATGCACATAGATGCCGGGCGTATGGATGTTGTCGGGGTCGAGTTCGCCGACCTCGCAGAGGATCTCGACCTCGGCGACCGTGAAGCGACCCGCCATCGCGCACAACGGATTGAAATTGCGCGCGGTCTTGCGATAAACGAGATTGCCGGCGCGGTCACCCTTCCAGGCTTTGACGAGCGCGACGTCGGCGGTGAGGCTGCGTTCCATCACATAGTTGGCGCCCTCGAACTCACGGGTCTCTTTGCCCTCGGCCACCAGGGTGCCGTAGCCGGTCTTGGTGAAAAAGGCCGGAATGCCACAACCGCCGGCGCGCAGTTTTTCCGCCAGCGTGCCTTGCGGCGTGAATTCGAGTTCGAGTTCGCCCGACAGAAACTGGCGCTCGAATTCCTTGTTCTCGCCCACATAGGACGAAACCATCTTCTTGATCTGGCGCGTGGTCAGCAATTGGCCGAGGCCGAAACCATCGACACCGGCATTGTTCGAGATGACCGTGAGGTCCTTGACGCCACTGTCGCGCAAGGCTGCGATCAAGGCCTCGGGGATGCCGCACAGACCGAAACCGCCGACGGCGAAGGTTTGCCCGTCCTTGACCTTCTCGGCGAGCGCCGCCGTTGCGTTGGGGTAGACCTTGTTCATTTCCGCCCGTGGGTGAGGAGTGATCGGAGAACCCCGACAAGGCACGCCGGAGCGCTGGCAGTGTAGCGCAGCAACTCCGGCTCGCAAGACGCGATCGGCTCAGGGTTTTCGCGCGGGAGCAACGCCCCGGCGCTTCAGCGCCTGTTCACCGGCACCAACGTGTCATTTGCGCGGGCTGTCGGGCGACAACAGGCCCGGCATCTCAGGCGCGCGGTCGAGCGTTCGCGTCAATGGGCGCCGCCGAGGTAGGCGGCACGCACCGCCGGATCGTTCATCAAGGTGTCCGCCGGGCCTTGCGCGGTGATGTGGCCGTTTTCGAGCACATAGCCGACATCGGCCACCTGCAAGGCGGCGGCCGCGAATTGTTCGACCAGCAGCATGGTCACCCCCTCGCCTTTCAGCCGCGCGATGATGCGGAACACTTCCTCGACCAGGATGGGCGCGAGCCCCATCGACGGCTCGTCGAGCAGCACCACCTCGGGGTTCAGCATCATCGCGCGCGCCATCGCGAGCATCTGCTGTTCGCCGCCCGAGAGCGTGCCGGCCAATTGCTGGCGCCGCTCCTTCAAGCGCGGAAACAGATCCATCGCGCGATCGAGATCGCCCGCGACATCGCCGCGCGGACGCCCGCCGGTCAGGCGCGGAAATGCGCCGAGCAACAGGTTGTCGGTGACGGTCATGGTCGCGAACACGCGCCGCCCTTCGGGCGAATGCGCAACGCCCAGGCGCGCGATGCGATGCGAATCGAATCCGTCGATGCGCCGCCCGGCCAGCGTGACCTCGCCTGCGAATGGTTTGAGCATGCCCGAGACCACGCGCATGGTGGTCGTCTTGCCCGCGCCGTTGGAGCCGATGAGCGTGACCACCTTGCCCTTCGGAATGTCGATCGAGATGCCGTGCAGCACCTGAACCTTGCCGTAGCCGGCCGAGAGATTGCGTATGCTCAGCATGGAGTCGTCCTCAAGCCGCCTGGCCGCCCAGATAGGCTTCGATCACCTTCGGATCCGATTGCACCTGCGCCGGCTGCCCTTCGGCGATCTTCTGTCCGAAGTCGAGCACCGAAACCACATCGCAACTGCCCATCACCACATCCATGTGATGCTCGATGAGGATCACCGTGATGCCGTGGTCGCGGATCTTGCGGATGATCTCGATGAGATCCTTGATGTCGGGCGCGGTCAGGCCCGCCGCCGGTTCGTCGAGCAACAACAAGCGCGGATCGAGCGCGAGCGCCCGCGCGATCTCGAGCATGCGCTGGCGGCCATAGGGCAGATTGCGCGCTTCTTCGTTCTCGAGTCCGCCCAGGCCGACGAATTCGAGCAGGCCGCGCGCACGATCGCGCGCCGCGTCTTCTTCGCGCCGCCAGCCCGGCGTATGCACGGCCACATGGAACAGGGTGCTGCGAAACGTGTGGTTGAGGCCGACCAGCACATTCTCGAGCGCGGTCATCTCGCCGAACAATTGCACGTTCTGGAAGGTGCGCGCGACGCCGCTCAAAGCGATCTGCGCCGACGTGCGGCCAACAATGGACTTGCTCTCGAATTCGATGCCGCCCGCGGTCGGCACATAAATACCGGTCAGCACATTCATCATCGTGCTCTTGCCCGAACCGTTCGGGCCGATCAGGCCATGGATGCTGCCGCGGCGCACGCGCAATTCGACATTGTTGAGCGCCTTCAAGCCGCCGAATTGCATGAGCGCACCGCGCACCTCGAGGATGAATTCGCCCGCGCCGGCACGCGCCGACAACACCGCTGCCTGTTCGCCTTTGGCCGCCGCGCTCACGGCCTGCGCACGCCGCCGCAGCCGTTGCGCGACCAGATCGCGCACGAAGCCCACGATGCCGTCCTGCAGGTAATAGACGACGAACAAAATCATCAGCCCGAAGATGGTCAGGCGCCAGTCGGCGATGGTGTCGATGTTGAACGCGAACACCGCAAGACCAACGGTGCCCACGATCGGCACCGCGACCCGCGCGAGGGTGGTCGTCTTGCGCACCAGCGCCACCACGCTGCCCACGATGACGAGCACCGCGAGCGCGGCGGCGGTGTAGCGGAACAAGCCGATGTCATCGAGCAATTGCGGCAGCATCACGACGATGGTCGCGCCCACCAGCGCGCCGCTGCGCGTCTTGCGCCCGCCCATGATGATTGCGAGCAGGAACAAAATGGTTTGCTCGAAGTTGTAGGTGTTGGGCGAAATGTATTGTTCTGAATACGCGTACAAGGCGCCGGCCAGGCCGGCCAGCGCGGCGCTGAACACGAAGGCGTAAACCTTGTAGCGATAGACCGAAACGCCCATGCAATCGGCCGCGACCGGGCTGCCGCGCAAGGCCTCGAACGCGCGCCCGATGTGCGACTTGAGCACCCGGTGCACGACGAGCAAGGTCGCGACCAGCACCGCCGCCACCAGCCAATAGAACTCTGTCTCGTCGAGCGCATGGCCGAACAGCACCGGCTTGTTGAGCTTGATGCCCATCGGCCCTTCGGTGAGGAAGGTCATCTCGTTGATCAGAATCTGGATGATGGTGCCGAAGGCGAGCGTCACCATGGCCAAGTAAGGCCCCGTCACGCGCAAGGCCGGCAAGGCGAGCGCAACCCCGAAGGCGGCCGTCACCACGATGGCCGCCGGCAAGGTGAGCCAGATCGGCGCCGAGAGCTTGAGCACCAGCACGCCCGCGGTATACGCGCCGATGCCGAACAGGCCCGCATGCCCGAGCGAAACCTGGCCCGTATAGCCGACCACCACATCGAGCCCGAACAACAAAATGGCGTAGATGAGGATGGTGCCGACCAGATGGATGTAATAGGTGTTGCCCGACAACAAGGGAAAGGCCGCGAGCGCGACCAGCCCCAGCAACATGGCGACATTCTTGGCGATGGGCATGGGGCTCAGACTTTCTTGATCGCGGTCTTGCCGAACAACCCGGCCGGACGCGTGGCCAGCACCAGCAACAGCAGGACCAGACCCGGCACGTCCTTGTAGCCGGTCGAGATGTAAAAGCCGGTCGTGGTCTCGGCGATGCCGAGGATGATGCCGCCGACGATGATGCCCATGCCGCTCGACAAGCCGCCGATGATCGCAACCGCGAAGGCCTTGAGGCCGAGCACCGCGCCCATGGTGGCGCCGGTGAGCGTGAGCGGCGCGATCAGCACGCCCGCGAACGCCGCCGCGAGCGACGACAGCGCATACGAGAAGGTGATGACCAGCCCGGTGTTGATGCCCATGAGGCTGGCCGCGTCGCGGTCGTTCGACGTGGCGACCACGGCCTTGCCGTAGATCGATTTGCGGTTGAACAACTCGACCGCCGCCATCATCAGCAAGGCGCCAAGGATGACCAGCAATTCCATCGGCAGCACATTGGCGCCGAGCAGTTTGATCGGCGCTTCGGGCAGCGGCGAAGGAAACTTGAGATCATCGCGGCCCCAAAGATTTTCGGCCGTGTTCTTGAAGATGATGCCGAGCGCAATGGTCGACATGATCCAGCCGAATTCCGACTTGATGCGCAACGCCGGACGGATCGCGATCCGTTCGACCAGGCCGCCCTGCATGAAGCCGAACAGGCAGACCACCGGGATCATCAGCCAATAACTGAGCCCGAGATTCACGAGCGACAGACCGACCAGGCCGCCGAGCATCAATGCTTCGCCCTGGCCGAAATTCAAAGTGCCCGAGGTCGCGAAGGTGAGCTGGTAACCGAAAGCGATCACCGCATAGATCATCCCGAGCGAGATGCCGCTGTAGATGAGCTGAAGCAAGATTTCCATGAGACCCCGCAGGAACTGCGCGCCGGCACCGGTATCGAGCGGTGCGCGGGCCGTGCGGCCTGCGCACCTTCATCGTTTGCGGCCAAGCATCGGCCGCGCCGTCACCGCCGGCTTATTTCTTGACGCGCACGCTCGCGCCCTGCGCCTTGTCCTGGTCGTAGGCATAGACGACCCGGCCGCCCTTGACCTCGCCGAACACCGGAATGTTGGCGGTGATCGCATCATGGTCGGTCTTGGAGAACGGTTTGTCGTAGACCGTCACGACGCCGTCGACCTTGGCTTGCAGGTTTTCGAGCGCGGCGCGGATCTTCGGCCCATCGGTCGAATTGGCCTGCTTGATCGCCGCCGCGAGCAGATAGACCGAGTCGTAGCCTTGCGCGGCCGAGACCGGCGAATCGATGCGGTTGTTCTTGGGCTTGAAAGTCGCCAGGTAAGCGTCGATGAAGGCCTTGCGCTTGGGGGTGTTGGGCTCCTGGATGAAGGTCTGCGGCATGCGCGCGCCTTCACCGCCGGGGCCCGCGTTGTCGATGTAATTCGCCATCGACAGCGTCCACGAACCGACCATCGGCACCTTCCAGCCGAGCTTGGTCATGCCGTTGGCAATCTGCGCGAGTTCAGGTCCGATGCCGTAGGTCAGGATCGCCTCGGCACCGGCTTCCTTGGCCTTGAGCAACTGGGCCGTCATGTCGACGTCTTTGATGTTGAACTTTTCGACCGCGACCGGCTTGATGCCCTTGGCGGCGAGCGCCTTCTCAAGGTCTTCGCGGCCGAGCTGGCCGTAGTTGGTCGAGTCGGCCAGGATCGCGACCTTCTTGAAGCCACGCCGGGTGATGGCCTCCTCGACGATCATCGGCGCCTGGATGCTGTCCTTGGCCGAGTTGCGGAACACATAGTTCTCGGGTTGGTCGGCGAATTGCGAGGTAATGACGGTGCCGGTCGCCACATTGTTCATGACCGGAATCTTCGCGTCCTGGTAAAACCGTTGCGAAGCCAGGGCCACGCCGGTGTTGATGTAGCCGACCGTCGCGACGACCTTCTCCTTGTTGATGAGTTCCTGTGCGATCTGCACGCCGCGTTCGTTCTTGGCTTCATCGTCGCGTTCGATCAATTCGATCTGGCGACCGAGCACACCACCCGATTTGTTGATTTCCATGACCGCGAGCCGCACGCCATCGCGCATGCTCACGCCCATCGATGACGACCCGCCGGTGAACGGGCCCGACAAGCCGATTTTGATCGGGTCGGCCGCCTGGGCCGGCAAGGCGAAGAAAAGTACCGGGGAAGAAAGTGCGGCGGCCAATAAGGCCCTGCGTCCAGATCGCATGCGTGTCTCCAAAGGGTGTTGGTGAGGCGATGCTCACGCGCGGAGATCTATGCCTCCTGCTTGGCGCGGCACTGGACTTTAGGACGAAGCCGCAGCCCCCCTTAATTGGGGTTAGCCCGGCGCAGCGGGGGCGGACCGGATGACGCGCTGCGCCAAAAAAGGCGCCGCCGATTACTGGGCGGCCATGCCGTCGTCGGCGGTCATGATCGCGCCGTTCACGAAGTCCGACGCGTCGGATGCGAGCAGCAGCAACAGGCCATCGAGATGCTCGGGCTTGCCGACCCGTTTGCGGGGCAGCATCTGCACCAGGCGCTGGCCGGCCTCGGTGTCCCAATACCCTGCGTTGATCTCGGTTTCGATGTAGCCGGGGCACAGCGCATTCACATTGATGCCGTAACGCCCCCATTCGGCCGCCATGGCGCGGGTCATGTGGACCACCGCCGCCTTGGTCATGCAATACACGCCGATCTGCGGCAGCACGCGCAAGCCGGCGACGCTCGCCACATTGATGATGCGCGCATGCGGCGTATGTCCGGGCGCCTGACCTTTGGCGCGCGCGATCATGCGCCTGCCAATCTCTTGCGCGACGAAGAACGCGCCGCGCGTGTTGGTCGCCATCAATGCATCGTAATCGTCGGGCGTGACGTCTTGCAGCCGGCCCATGCGCGAGATGCCGGAATTGTTGACCAGGATGTCGATCGGGCCGGCCTCGGTCTCGGCATGCGCGACCGCGGCGCGGATCGAATCGATGTCGGTCACGTCGAGCGCGACCACATGGGCCTGGCCGCCTTCCGATTCGATCTCGGCGCGCAACTCCTTGAGCCGGTCGAGGCGGCGCGATGCGATCACGACCTGGGCGCCCGCCTCGGCCAGCACGCGTGCGAACCGCGCACCGAGTCCGCTCGACGCGCCGGTGATGAAGGCCGTCTTGCCTTCGAGTGTGGTATCGATCGCCATACGAAGTCTCCAATGGAACGCCCGCCACAGGCGGGCGCGGGCGATGATCGCATACAATCCCGCGCGCCTTCGTGCACTTGCGGCCCTGGTGTCGGAGTGCGCCATGCGCCGCGATTTCGATTGCGGGCTCTATGCGAGCCCGCCGAGAATCGCGCGCCAACACGCTACGGAGACAGCGCATGAACAATGCCGAACTCATCGCCCTGCAGCAGGAGCTCGTGAAAGAACACGGCCCGCGCGAATCGATGGAATACGACGTGGTCGTCGTGGGCGGCGGCCCGGCCGGCCTCGCCACGGCGATCCGCCTCAAAGAGATCAACGCCGACATCAGCGTCTGCGTGATCGAGAAAGGTTCGGAACTCGGCGCGCACATCCTGTCGGGCGCGGTCATGGACCCGCGCGCGCTCGACGAACTGATCCCCGATTGGAAGGAACGCGGCGCGCCGCTGAACCAGGCGGTGGTCGAAGACCGCTTCTTGTTCCTCAACGAGAACACCAGCCATCATGTGCCGCATTGGATGCTGCCCGGCTGCTTCCAGAACCACGGCAATTACGTCATCAGCCTGGGCAATGTGGTGCGTTGGCTCGGCCAGCAGGCCGAGGCGCTGGGCGTGGAGATCTTCCCCGGCTTCGCCGCGGCCGAAGTGCTGTTCGACGACAAGGGCGCGGTCATGGGCGTTGCCACCGGCAACATGGGCGTGGGCCGCGACGGCGAGCCGACCGCCGACTTCCAGGTCGGCATGGAGTTGCACGCCAAGTACACCGTGTTCGCCGAAGGCGCGCGCGGCCATCTGGGCAAGCAATTGATCGCGCGTTACGGGCTCGACGAAGGGCGCGATCCACAGGTCTACGGCATCGGCATCAAGGAACTCTGGGAGATCGATCCGGCCAAGCACACGCTCGGCCTGGTGGTCCATACCGCCGGCTGGCCGCTCGACCATGACACCTACGGCGGCTCCTTTCTTTACCACCTCGAAAACAACCAGGTCGCGGTCGGTTTCGTGATCGGCCTGGGCTACCGCAATCCCTACCTCTCGCCGTTCGACGAATTCCAGCGCTACAAGACCCATCCGAGCATCCGCGCCTATCTGGAAGGCGGCAAGCGCATCGCTTATGGCGCGCGCGCCCTGACCGCGGGCGGCCTGATGAGCCTGCCCAAATTCGTCTTCCCGGGCGGTGCGCTCGTGGGCTGCGATGCGGGCTTCCTGAACGCGAGCCGCATCAAGGGCAGCCATGCGGCGCTCAAGACCGGCCAACTCGCCGCCAATGCGATCGCCGAGGCCCTGACCGCCGGCCGGGCGCAAGACACGCTCGACGCCTACACCCAGGCGTTCGAGGCCTCGTGGCTGCACGACGAACACAAGAAGGCCAAGAACTTCAAGCAATGGATGAGCAAGGGCCTGTATGCGGGCGCGCTCATGGTCGGCATCGAACAGAAGGTCTTCGTCGATTGGTTCAAGACCGCTCCGCCCTGGACCTTGCATCACCGCCACCGCGACAATGAGACCCTGCTGCCGGCCGCGCAATGCCAGCCGATCGACTATCCGAAGCCCGATGGCAAGCTCAGTTTCGACAAGCTGTCGTCGGTGTTTCTGAGCAGCACCAACCATGTCGAGAACCAGCCCGCGCATCTGACGCTCAAGGATGTGAATGTGCCGGTGACGGTCAACCTCGCGCAATTCGCGGGGCCCGAGCAACGCTATTGCCCGGCCGGCGTCTACGAGTTCGTCAAGAACGCCGACAACACCGACCGCCTGCAGATCAATGCCCAGAATTGCGTGCATTGCAAGACCTGCGACATCAAGGACCCGACCCAGAACATCGTCTGGATCACGCCCGAGGGCGGCGGCGGGCCGAATTACCCCAACATGTAGGGCGCCCACCGCGCGACGCGCGTGCCCGGCCGTCGCGCGTTGCGCTCGCGGCCCATTTCCTATCGCTGCCCGGCGCCAAGCGGCGCACAATGGCAACAGCGTTCCTGTCGGCAAGGTCCACGGTCGACAGGTGGTTGCGGTGCGTCAATCGCTGCGCATGCCGCCTCCCTAGAATCGCGACCGCAGCGATTGCGCGACACCTCATAACGATAACGTGGGCCGAGGAGAAGACGCCGCATGCTGTCCGCCTATATCACCCATACGGATTGCATCAAGCACGAGATGGGCATGCACCACCCCGAATGTCCGGAGCGTATCGGCGCGATCAACGACCATCTGTTGATCAAGGGCCTGCTCGACTACATGCAGCACTTCGACGCGCCGCTGGCGACCGAAGAGCAGATCGAGCGCGCCCATTCGGCGCTGTACGTGAAGGAACTCGCGGCCAAGGTGCCCACCGAAGGCTATGCACAGGTCGATCCCGACACCAGCATGAATCCGCACACCTACCGCGCCGCGCTGCGCTCGGCCGGCGCGGCGGTGCTGGCCACGGATCTGGTGCTGGGCGGAAAGGCCGCCACCGCATTCTGCAATGTGCGCCCGCCCGGACATCACGCCGAGCATGACGCCGCGATGGGGTTCTGTTTCTTCAACAATGTCGCGGTCGGCATGCGCCATGCGCTCGATGTGCATGGTCTGGAACGGGTCGCCCTGATCGATTTCGACGTCCATCATGGCAACGGCAGCGAAGACATCTTTTGCGACGACGACCGGGTGCTCATGTGCTCGATTTTCGAGCAAGGGCTGTATCCGTTCTCGGGCGAGAACCCCAAAGGCCCGAACATGATCAATGTGGGTCTGCCCGCGCGCTGCGGCGGCGACCTGTTCCGCAAGGCGGTCGAGGAGCGCTGGTTGCCCGCGCTCGAATCGTTCCGACCACAGATGCTGTTCATCTCGGCCGGCTTCGATGCCCATCGCGAGGACGACATGGGCAACCTCGGCTTCGTCGAAAACGATTTCGAATGGGTCACCAAGCGTCTGATGGAATTCGCGCAACGCAATTGCCAGGGGCGCGTGGTGTCGTGCCTGGAAGGCGGTTATGTGCTGAGTGCCCTGGCGCGCAGCGTGGCCGCGCATGTAAAAGTCCTGATCGGCGCGGATTGACCCCGCGCCGGTTCCGATCGCTGGTTCCAACCCCGACGGCGGCACAACCGCCCGCACCCCCATGGACAAGCACTATCTGACGCCGCTGTTTGCGCCCAAATCGATCGTCGTGTTCGCCGGCAATCCACAGGCGCCCGAGACGCAGAATGCCTTTGCGCGCACGATCACCGCGATGCTCAAGGAGGACGGTTACGCCGGCACGGTGACCTATCTCGACATCGGGATGAAAGGCACGCTGGCCGACCTCGCCCACGCGCGCGCCGATCTCGCCATCATCGCCTTGCCGCATGATCAGATCGCGTCGGCGCTCGAATTGGCCGGGCGCATCCGCTGCAAGGCCGCGACCATCATTTCAGCCGGGCTCGATGCGAATGCCGCCGCCGAACTGCATGCGATCGCGCGCCATCAAAGCATCCATCTGCTCGGGCCGAACTGCCTGGGCTTCCAGCGACCCGGCATCAAACTCAATGCGAGCGTGGCCGCGCGGCTGACCGCGCCGGGGCCGTTGGCCCTGGTCTCGCAATCGGGCGCGCTCACCGCCTCGATGCTCGATTGGGCCGCGCGCAACGCGGTGGGGTTCTCGACCGTGGTCTCGCTCGGCCGCAATACCAGCGTCGACATTGCCGAGGTGCTCGACTTCCTCGCCGGCGACTCCTACACCCACAGCATCGTGGTTTACCTCGAAGGCATCCAGGATGCGCGCCGCTTCATGAGCGCCTTGCGCGCCGCGGCGATCTCCAAGCCCGTGGTGGTGCTCAAGGCCGGGCGCCAGCCCAGCGGCTCGCTGGCCGCCCTGACCCATTCCGGGGCCATCGTCGGCAGCGACGATGTCTTCGAATCGGCCTTGCGGCGCGCGGGCGCGGTGCGCGTGAATTCCTTCGTGCAGATGTTCTCGGCCGCCAAATGCCTGGCTTCGCGTTACCGGCCGGTTGGCAAGCGTCTGGCGATCGTGACCAACGGCGGCGGCCCCGGCGTGCTGGCCGCCGATTGGGCCAATGTGATCGGCCTGAGCCTTGCGCGGCTGTCGAGCGGCACGATCGACACCCTCAAGCCCAAACTGCCCAGCGAGGCGACGCTGGAAAACCTGATCGACATTTCCGAGGAAGCGACGCCCGAGCATTACGCGACCGCGCTCGAAGCCGCGGCCCATGATCCGAACGTAGACGGGCTGCTCGCGATCTATTCCCCCAAGCTAGACATCCAGCCGTCGGATGTGGCCAATGCGCTAACCAAGATCAATCGCGACCTCGGCAAGCCCTTGCTGACCTGCTGGATGGGCGACCAGAAGGTGGTCGAGGCGCGCGGATTGCTCAACGCCGCGGCGATTCCGACCTTCCGTACGCCCGAGGCCGCGGTCGATGCCTTCGGCAACATCGCCTCGTTCTACCAGAACCAGCAATTGCTGCAGCAGACGCCGCCGCCCTTGTCGCAACTCAAGGACCCGGATCTCGAAAGCGCGCGGCTGCTCATCGAGAGCGTGCTGACCGAACGCCGCAAGGTGCTGACCGAAATGGAATCGAAGGCGCTGCTCTCGGCCTTCCACATCCCGGTCACCAAGACCATCCTCGCGCGCAGCGCGAACGAGGCGATCATGATCGCCAACCAGCTCGGCTATCCGGTCGCGCTCAAGATCGACTCGCCCGACATCGCGCACAAGTCCGACGTCAACGGCGTGGTGTTGAACGTCGCCAGCGGCACCGCGGTGCGCGACGCCTACAACGACATGATCCAGTCGGTACGCCGCTTGCAGCCCAACGCGCGCATCAATGGCGTGACGATCCAGAACATGTCGGGCAAGAAGCGCGGGCGCGAGTTGTATGTGGGCCTGGTGACCGACCAGCCGTTCGGCCCGGTGATCACCTTCGGCGCCGGCGGCACGATGATCGAGCTGATCGCCGACCGCGCGATGGAGTTGCCGCCGCTGAACCAGTTCCTCGCGCATCGGCTCATCGAGCGCGTGCGCGTGGCCGAGACGCTCGGTTCGTGGCGCGGCGCGCCGGCCGTCGACATCCAGGCCATCGAGCACATCCTGCTGCGTGTCTCGGAAATGGTCTGCGAACTGCCGCAACTGCGCGAGATGGACATCAATCCCATCATCGTCGACGAGAACGGCGCGCTCGCGGTCGATGCGCGCATCGTGATCGAACACGCCTCGGCCGGCGCGAACGAGTACGACCATCTGTCGATCCTGCCCTACCCGTCGCATTACGAGCAGGAATGGCCGTTGCGTGGCGGCGGGCATTACGAGATCCGCCCGATCCGCCCCGACGACGCGAACATGCTGCAAACCTTCGTGCGCAGCCTTTCGCCGGAAAGCCGCTATTTCCGCTTCGTCTCGTCGATCAGCGAGTTGCCGGCGCGCATGCTGTCGCGCTATACGCTGATCGATTACGACCGCGAAATGGCGCTGGTGGGCGTGTACCGCGAGCGGGTCGCGGCGGGCGACGGCGAATTCACCGAGACCGAACGCATCATCGGCGTGTCGCGCTACATCACGAATCCCGACAACACGAGTTGCGAGTTCTCGCTGGTGGTCGGCGAAGATTTCAAGGGCCAGGGCATCGGCTCGCGCCTGATGCTGTCGATCATGGATTTCGCGCGCAGCAAGGGCTTGAGCGAGATCGACGGCCTGGTGCTCACCCACAACGACAACATGCTCAAACTCATGAAGAGCCTGGGCTTCGCGATCAAGTCCTACCCCGACGATCCGGACTTCCGGCTCGTCACCAAGACGCTTTGAAGATAGGGCCGCCGGGCGCGCCTCAGCGCGCCTGGGCGCGCAAATGGCGCTCGACCCAATAGGCGCCGATGATGGTTTTGACGTCGGTGATCTCGCCCGCGTCGATCGCCGCGAGCACGGCGTCCAGGGGCATGGTCAGCACATCGAGAAACTCGCCGGCATCGAGTTCGCGCTCGCCCGCGATCAGGCCGCGCGCCAGATAGAGTTCGATGTGCTCGTCCGAATAGCCGATCGCATTGTGGATGCGCCCGAGGAAATGCCATTCGCGCGCGGCAAAGCCGGTCTCTTCACGCAACTCGCGCACCGCACAGGCCTGCGGGTCCTCGTTCGGGTCGATCTTGCCGGCCGGGAATTCGAGCACGGCGCGCCTGAGCGGATAGCGGAATTGGCGTTCGATGACCACGCGGCCATCGTCGAACATCGGCACGATCATGACCGCGCCCGGATGAACGATGTACTCGCGAAACGTGAGGCTCGCATCGGGCAGCGCGACGCGGTCGCGCCGCACCTGCAAGAAGCCGCCCTGATAGACGACCGACGATTCGAGACAGCGCTCTTCGAGTCGGTCGTCCTCGCTCATGGCCTCAGACCGGCGCGTGCAGGCTGACGCGGATCGCGGCCACGCACAGTTGCAGCAGCAGATCCCCGAACAGACCGAACACCACGATGAACGCGCCGTTCAGCGCGAGGAAGGCGCGCGCGTCCTGGGTCGAGACGATCGGGGCCTGATCGGTCGGTTCTTCGAAGTACATGACCTTGACCACGCGCAGGTAATAGAACGCGCCGACCAGGGACAGCATGACCGCGATGATGGCGATCCAGAGATGGCCGGCATCGATGACCGCGCGCAGCACGGCCAATTTGGCGTAGAAGCCCACCGTCGGCGGAATGCCGGCCAGCGAGAACATGAGCAGCAGCATCACGAACGCCATCCAGGGCGAGCGGCGGTTCAGGCCCTTAAGGTCGGAGATCTGGTCGCATTCGAAGCCCGAACGCGCCAGCAGCATGATGATGCCGAAGGTGCCGAGGGTCGTGAACACATAGACCACGACATAGAACATCGAAGCGCTATAGGCGTCGGTCATGCCGTCGGTCTTGCCACCGACCACGCCCGACATGAAGCCGAGCAGCACGAAGCCCATCTGCGCGATGGTCGAATACGCGAGCATGCGTTTGAGATTGGTCTGCGCGATCGCCGTGATGTTGCCGATGATGAGCGAGAGCACGGCCAAGATGCCGAACATCTGCTGCCAGTCGGCCGCCACCGAGGGCACGCCCTGCACCAGCAGGCGGATCGTCATGGCGAACGCGGCAAGTTTGGGCGCACCGGCGATCAACAGCGTGACCGCGGTCGGCGAACCCTCGTACACATCGGGCACCCACATGTGGAACGGCACCGCGCCGACCTTGAAGGCGATGCCGACCACCAGGAACACCACGCCGAAAACGAAGATCTTTTTGCCGTGGGCGCCGGCCGCCGCTTCGCGCGCGATGTCGGCCAGATCGAGGCTGCCGGTGGCGCCGTAGATCATCGACATGCCGTAAAGCAGGAAGCCCGACGCCAGCGCGCCCAGGATGAAATACTTCATCGCGGCCTCGGTCGAGGCCTTTGAATCGCGTTGCAGCGCGACCAGGGCATACAGCGCCAGCGAGAGCAATTCGAGCCCGAGATACAGCACGAGCAGGTTGTTGCCCGAGATCATGATCATCTGGCCCAGCAACGCCAGGAGCGCCAGCACATACAGCTCGCCGCGCATGATCTGGCGATCGCGCGCGTACTGGCGCGAATAGATGAGCGTGAGCGCGACGGCGAGCGCGGCGAAAGCCTTGAGCGCGTAGGACATCGCATCGCCGACATACATGCCGCCGAAGCTGTAGTGGGTCGCCCCGTCGATCAGCAATTGAACGCTGAGCGCGCCCGAGCCGATCACCGCGATCAAGGCCCAGTAGAAGGTCACGTTGCGCTTGGCATCCGAGACGAACAGGTCGGCGATGAGAATCAAGCACGCCGCACCGAGCAAGAACAGCTCGGGATAGGCCGGGACCAGATTCAAGGAGTCGAGAGTCATGACTTATGCGCCCCGGATCAGATTTTTGGCATCGCCACGTGGGCAAGCAGATTCGTTACCGACGCCTGCATCACATCGGTGAAAGGCTTCGGATACAAGCCCATGAAGAGCACCGTGAGGGCCAGCAAGGCGAGCATCGTGAATTCGCGCGCGTTGATGTCGGTGAGTTCGCGCACATGGTCGTTGGCGATGTCGCCGAACATCACGCGCTTGTACATCCACAACGAATAGGCGGCGCCCAGGATCAGCGTCGTGGCGGCCAGCATGCCGATCCAGAAGTTGAACTGGACGGCGCCCAGGATGACCATGAACTCGCCGACGAAGCCCGAAGTGGCCGGCAGGCCCGAGTTCGCCATCGCGAACAGCATGAACAGCGCGGCGAACTTGGGCATGGTGTTGACCACACCGCCGTAATCGGCGATCTGGCGCGAATGCATGCGGTCGTAGAGCACGCCGATGCAAGCGAACATCGCGCCGGACACGAAACCGTGCGAGATCATTTGCACGATCGCGCCTTCGACGGCGAGCGGATTGAACATGAAAAAGCCCAAGGTCACGAAGCCCATGTGGGCGATCGAGCTGTAGGCCACGAGTTTCTTCATGTCTTTCTGGACCAGCGCGACCAGGCCGATGTAGACCACCGCGATCAGCGACAGCGTGATCATGAAGTTCGCGAGGTAATGCGAGGCATCGGGCACGATGGGCAGCGACAGCCGCAGGAAACCGTAGGCGCCAAGCTTGAGCATGATCGCCGCCAGCACGATCGAGCCGCCGGTCGGCGCTTCGACGTGGGCGTCGGGCAGCCAGGTGTGCACCGGCCACATCGGCACCTTGACCGCGAACGCGAACAAGAAGGCGAAGAAGATCAGGATCTGCGCATCGAGCGGGATCGGCAGCTTGTGCCAATCGAGGATCTCGAAGCTGCCCGACTTGTTGTAGAGGTAGAGGATGGCGACCAGCGTCAACAACGAGCCGAGCAAGGTGTACAAGAAGAACTTGAACGCCGCATAGACGCGGTTCGGTCCGCCCCAGACGCCGATGATGATGTACATCGGAATCAGCGTCGCTTCGAAGAACACATAGAACAGCACGCCATCGAGCGCGCAGAACACGCCGATCATGAGACCCGAGAGGATCAGGAAGGCGGCCATGTATTGCGCGACGCGGTCCTGGATCACTTCCCAGCCGGCGATCACGACAATGACGGTGATGAAGGCGGTGAGGATCACGAACCAGATCGAAATCCCGTCGATGCCCAGGTGGTAGTTGATCTTGAAGGTGGCGATCCAAGGCGCGTTCTCGACCGCCTGCATGGTCGCGAGGTCGGGCACGAAATTGATCAGCAAAGCGAGGCTGATCAGGAAGCCCGCGATCGCCCCCACCAGCGACAGACCGCGCACCACTCCGGCATGACGGTCCTCACCCAGGGCGAGAATGAGAAAGCCGAAGACGATCGGAACCCAGATCGCAAGGCTCAACAACGGAATCGACGACTGCATGGAGTATCCCTGCCCGCTTGTTTATTTGTTCAGGAACAGGAAGAACGTCAGCAAGCCGAGCATGCCGACGATCATCGCGAACGCGTAGTGGTAGATGTAGCCCGACTGGAAGTAACGGATCACCGAGGCGAACCAGCCCACCACCCGCGCACTGCCGTTGACGATCAGGCCATCGATCACCTTGACGTCACCGCCCTGCCATAGTCCTTTGCCGATCGCGCGCGCACCACCCGCGAAGACCACTTCGTTGATCTTGTCGAGGTAGTACTTGTTGTCGAGCAGCGTGTAGATCGCATCGAAGCGCTGGCGGAACCACGCCGGCACCTTGGGGTTGATCAGATAGCAATACCAGGCCGCCGCGACGCCCGCCAACGCGAGCGCGAACGGCAGGCTCAGAAAGCCGTGCAAGGCCATGGCGAGCGGGCCGTGCTCGACATGCGCGCGCACGAACTCCGAGATCGCCGGATGCTTGAGCGCATCGACGAAGATCACATTCTTGAAGAATTCGCCTTCGAGCATCGGGCTCAGCGTGAAATAGCCGATCAGCGCCGACGGAATCGCGAGCAGCACCAACGGCACCCAGACCACCGCGGGCGATTCATGCGGTTCGCCGCCATGCGCGCCGTGGCCGTGGTCGTCATGGCCATGGTCATCGTGCTTGACATGGCGGAAGCGCTCTTCGCCATGGAAGACCAGGAAGTACATGCGGAACGAATAGAAGGCGGTGACGAACACGCCGGCGACCACCGCGAATTGCGCGAAGCGCGCGCCGGGGATGGTCGATTCGAGCACCGCACCGATGATCGAATCCTTGGAATAGAAGCCCGAGAAGAACGGCGTGCCGATCAGCGCGAGTGAACCGATCAAGGACGTGATCCAGGTGATCTTCATGTACTTCCACAGGCCGCCCATGTTGCGGATGTCCTGGTCATGGTGCATGCCCATGATGACCGAGCCCGCGCCCAGGAACAGCAGCGCCTTGAAGAAGGCGTGCGTCATGAGGTGGAAGATCGCGGCCGAATAGGCCGAGGCGCCGAGCGCGACCGTCATGTAGCCGAGCTGCGAAAGCGTCGAATACGCGACCACGCGCTTGATGTCGTTCTGGATGATGCCCAGGAAGCCCATGAACAGCGCGGTGATCGCGCCGATGGTCATCACGAAAGTCAGCGCCTGGGTCGACAGCTCGAACAAGGGCGACATGCGCGCCACCATGAAGATGCCGGCGGTCACCATGGTCGCGGCGTGGATCAGGGCCGAGATCGGGGTCGGGCCTTCCATCGAATCGGGCAGCCAGACATGCAAGGGGAATTGCGCCGACTTGCCCATCGCGCCGATGAACAAGCAGATGCAGGCGACGGTGATGACGCGCCAGCCGACGTCGGGCAGGAAATCGACATACGTGTCGGCCAGACCGGGCGCGGCCTGGAACACTTCGGTGTAATTCATCGAACCGAAGTACGCGAGCACCAGACCGATGCCGAGGATGAAGCCGAAATCGCCGACCCGGTTGACCAGGAAGGCCTTGAGGTTCGCGTAGATCGCGGTCGGCTTCTTGAACCAGAAACCGATCAGCAGGTACGACACCAGGCCCACCGCTTCCCAGCCGAAGAACAACTGCAGGAAGTTGTTGCTCATGACCAGCATGAGCATCGAGAACGTGAACAGCGAGATGTAGCTGAAGAAGCGCTGATAGCCGGGATCGTCGGCCATGTAGCCGATGGTGTAGATGTGGACCATCAAGGACACGAAGGTCACGACCAGCATCATCGTCGCGGTCAGCGAATCGATCATGAAGCCGACTTCAAGCTTGAGTTTGCCGATCTGGGCCCAGGTGTAGATCGTGTCGTTGAACAAGGCCTGGCCTTCGGGCTGGGCCAGCACCAGGCTGAACACATAGCACGAGCCCAGGAAGGCGACGCCCACGCCGAGGATGGTCGCCCAATGGGCGCCGGCGCGACCGACCTGCTTGCCGGCGAGACCCGCGATCATCGAGCCGACGAGCGGCGCGAGCGCGATCAGGAGGAGTACCGATTTCAGAGCCATGGTCGTTCGTCCCTCATCCCTTGAGCTGGTCGAGGTCTTCGACATTGATGGTATGCAGATTGCGGAACAGCACGACAAGGATCGCCAAGCCGATCGCCGATTCGGCCGCCGCCACGGTCAGGATGAAGAACACGAACACCTGCCCCGCCAGATCCCCGCGGAAATGCGAGAAGGCGACGAAGTTCATATTGACCGCCAACAGCATCAGCTCGATCGCCATCAGCAAAATGATGACGTTCTTGCGATTCAGGAAGATGCCCACGACGCTGATCGCAAACAGAATCGCGCCGAGCACCAAGAAGTGCCAAAGTTGTAGCACGTTGCCCACTCCCTGAAACTCCGATACGCCGGAGCTTCGTTCTCGTTGTTCGTCAGGACGCTTCGCGTCCGTCTTCCTTGCCCACCGCCTGCATTTTCACCAGACGCACCCGATCCTCGCGCCGCACCGCAATCTGGCTCGGCACGCTCTGGCGCTTGGAATCCTTGCGCCGGCGCAGCGTCAATGCGATCGCCGCGATGATCGCCACCAGCAAGATGACCGCCGCGATTTCGAACGGATAGACGTATTCGGTGTAGACCAGCTTGCCCAGCTCGCGGGTGTTGCTCGATCCGGCGGCGAGCGCCGGAATGTCGACCGGCTCGATGCGCTTGAAGGCGTTGATGATGACGAAGGCCATTTCAAGGATCACCACCACGCCGACCAGCAGCGCAACCGGCAGGCTTTGCTTGAACCCGGCGCGCAAGGCGTCGATGTTGATGTCGAGCATCATCACCACGAACAGGAACAACACCATCACCGCGCCCACATACACGAGCACCAGCGTGATCGCGAGGAACTCGGCCTGCAGCAGCATCCACAAGCCCGATGCGGTACAGAACGACAGCACCAGGAACATCGCTGCGTGCACCGGATTGCGCGTGGTGATCACCCGGACCGCGGCGATGACGAGCACCACCGCGAAGAGGATGAACATCCAGTATTTGAAGTCGAAGGGCATGAGATTCGTCTCGTGAAGCGTTGCGCCGTCTAGCGATAACGCGCGTCTTTGGCGCGCGCGGCGGCGATGTTCTTTTCGTACCGGTCCCCGACCGCGAGCAGCATCTCTTTGGTGAAGTACAAATCGCCGCGCTTTTCACCGTGGTATTCGAAGATGTCGGTTTCCACGATGGAATCGACCGGGCAGCTTTCTTCGCAAAAGCCGCAGAAGATGCATTTGGTCAGATCGATGTCGTAGCGCTTGGTACGGCGGGTGCCGTCGGCGCGCTGCTCGGACTCGATCGAGATCGCCATCGCGGGGCAGACCGCTTCGCACAATTTGCAGGCGATGCAGCGCTCTTCACCGTTTTCATAACGGCGTTGCGCATGCAGCCCGCGAAAACGCGGCGAGAGCGGCGTCTTCTCTTCCGGGAATTGCACCGTGATCTTGCGCGCGAACATATAGCGCCCGGTCAGCGCCATGCCCTTGAGCAATTCCTTGAGCATCAGGCTGCCGAAGAAGTCCTTGATCGCTTCCATCATTCAATCCTTGCAATAGCTCCGGGCGCGTCAGTGCTTGAAGATGTTGTACGGCGTCTGCATCCAAGCCGCGACGACCACCAGCCAGACCAGCGTGAGCGGAATGAAGATCTTCCAGCCCAGACGCATGATCTGGTCATAGCGGTAGCGCGGGAAAGACGCGCGGAACCAGATGAACAACGAGACCACGAAGAAAGTCTTGGCAATCAGCCAGAACCAGCCCGACAACGAAACGATCCATCCCGGCAAATGCAGGCCGAACAGCGCTTCGGGCGAGATCGGTGCCGACCAGCCGCCCAGGAACATGACCGAGGCCATCGCCGACAGCAGGATCATGTTGGCGTACTCGGCCAGGAAGAACAGCGCGAAGGCCATGCCCGAGTACTCGATCATGTGGCCCGCGACGATTTCCGATTCACCTTCGACCACATCGAACGGGTGGCGGTTGGTTTCGGCCACGCAGGCGATGATGTAGATGATGAACAAGGGGAACAACGGGATGAAATTCCAGGACAGGAAATTCAAGCCCATGTTCGCGCCCATGCCGCGCAATTGCTGCTCGACGATGCCCGTCATGTTGAGCGTGCCCGAAACCAGCAGCACCGCCACCAGCACGAAGCCGACGGCGAGTTCATACGAGACCATCTGTGCCGAGGCGCGCATCGCGCCGAGGAAGGCGTACTTCGAGTTCGAGGCCCAGCCGGCGATGATCACGCCGTAGACGCCGAGCGAAGTGATCGCCATCACGTACAGCAGCCCGGCATTGACATCGGCCAGCACGATGCCCGGACCAAAAGGCATCACCGCCCAGGCGGCCAGCGCCGGCATCATGACCAGCATCGGCGCCAGCATGTACAAGGGCTTGTCGACCTGGGTCGGCGTGATGATTTCCTTGAGCATCAGCTTGAGCGCATCGGCGATCGGTTGCAGCAGGCCGAGCGGCCCGACCCGGTTGGGACCGAGGCGCACATGCATCCAGCCGATCATCTTGCGTTCCCAGAGCGTGAGATAGGCCACGCACAGGATCACCGGCAAGGTGATGCACACGATGAAGAACAAGGTCTTGGCGAACAGCCAGACATAGGGCCAACTCGCCCCGAACCAATCAAGACCGTAAGCGTCGATCGCCGACATCACGCACGCTCCAAAGTGACTTCACCGAACATCGCGCCGAGCGTGGCCGTGGCCGGGTGCCCCGCCGCCACGCGCACGGTGTTGGCGGGCAGACGGGCATCGGCCGCCGCGACCAGCACCGCGGACGCCGTGCCTTGCTTGACGCGCACCGATTCGCCGGCGCGCAGACCCAGCCGTTCGAGCACGCTCGGATGCGCGATCGCTTGAGGCGTGCGGCCATCAGCCGTGGCCTGCAACGACGGCGAACGGCGCACCAGCGCGTCGGCCGAATAGATGGGCACCGGCGCGATGCGTTCGAGCACCAGGCCCGCCGCCGCTTGCGCGGGCGTGACCGGCACATCGACACGGTTGGTCAGGCGCGACGGCACCGACGCGGCATCGAGCGCTTCGGCACGGACCTGATCGATCGATTCGTATTCGAAGCCCGCGACGCCGAGCAGATTGCCGAGCACGCGCAACACCTTCCAGCCCGGACGCGCTTCGCCGCGCGGCTTGACCACCGCCGAGAAGCTTTGCACCCGGCCTTCGGCACTGATGAACGTGCCCGGGGTTTCGGTGAACGGTGCGATCGGCAGCACCACCTTGGCGTAATCGAGTGCCGTGGTCTGGAAGGCCGAGAACGCGACCACGAACTCGGCTTGATCCATCGCCGCGCGCGCGGCGGCGGCGTTATGGCAATCGAGTTCCGGCTCGGCGTTGAACAGCACGTAAGCCTTCTTGGGGATGGTGATCATGCGCGCGGCGTTTTCGCCGCTGCGCGCGATCGCGCCGGCCAGATACGCGCCGACGGTGTTGGCGGCTTCGGTCAGCACGCCGAACACCGCGCCCGTTTGTTCCGCGATCCATTGCGCGCTCGCGGCGATGCGTGCGGCTTGCGGATGCGCGACCGCGGCATTGCCGAGGAAGACCGCCTTGCGTTCGCCACTGAGCAGCGAGGCGGCGATGGCCTTGGCGGCGTCACCGGCTTGCACGTCTTCGAGGCCCGCGGGCACCGCAACGCCCTTGGCGGCGGCGATCGCGACCACGATCTGGGCGAAGCCGTCGCGGCGCGCGTCGAGTTCGAATTCGGACATGCGCAAACGGCTGTCGATGTTCTCGACGCCGAAGCCGCGCATGAGTTTTTGCAGCAGATGAAGTTCTTCGTAGGTCGAATGCGGCGTGGCCAGCGCACCGATCGCGCCCGCGCCTTCGGCATTCTTGATCGCATTGAGGCCGGCGGCCGCGAATTCGAGCGCGGTCTGCCAATCGGTGGCGACCAGCTTGCCGTCCGTGCGGATCATCGGCTGCAACAGACGTTCGTCGGAATTCAGCGCTTCGTAGCTGAAACGGTCCTTGTCGGACAGCCAGCATTCGTTGATCGCTTCGTTTTCGAGCGGCACCACGCGCAGCACTTGGTCGCGCTTGACCTGGGCGATCAGGTTCGCGCCGAGGCCGTCGTGCGGCGACACCGTGCGGCGGCGCGCGAGTTCCCAGGTGCGGGCGCTGTAGCGGAACGGCTTGCTCGTCAGCGCGCCCACCGGGCACAGATCGATCATGTTGCCCGAGACTTCGGAATCGACCGTGCGGCCGACGAAACTCTGGATCTCGGAATGCTCGCCACGGTTGGCCATGCCCAGTTCCATCACCCCGGCGACTTCCTGGCCGAAGCGCACGCAACGCGTGCAATGGATGCAACGGGTCATCTCTTCCATCGAGATGAGCGGGCCGACGTTCTTGTGGAAGACGACGCGCTTTTCTTCGTTGTAGACCGAGGCCGAACCACCGTAGCCGACCGCCAAATCCTGCAGCTGGCATTCGCCACCCTGATCGCAGATCGGGCAATCGAGCGGATGGTTGATGAGCAGGAATTCCATGACCGACTTCTGCGCGGCCACGGCCTTCTCGCTCTTGGTGCGCACGATCATGCCGGGCGTGACCGGCGTCGCGCAGGCCGGCAAAGGCTTGGGCGCCTTTTCGACCTCGACCAGACACATGCGGCAATTGGCCGCGATCGAGAGCTTCTTGTGATAGCAGAAGTGCGGAATGAAGACGCCCGCCTTGCTGGCGGCCTCCATGACCATCGCACCGGGCGTCACTTCAACCTTGCGCCCGTCGATCTCGACTTCGACCATCTGGCCAACGACTGCACTCATCTACCAGCCCTTGTCGTTTCCTGTTTGCCGCAATGCGGCCGTTCGTGCTTCGTCTCGCAACGTCGGTTCAGACGTATTGCGGGACGAGACACGTCTTGTGCTCGATGTGATACGCGAACTCGTCGCGGTAATGCTTGAGGAAGCCGCGCACCGGCATCGCCGCCGCATCGCCCAACGCGCAGATCGTGCGGCCCATGATATTGCCGGCCACGCGATCGAGCTGGTCGAGGTCTTCCTGGCGGCCTTGCCCGTGCTCGATCCGATGCACCATGCGATACAGCCAGCCCGTGCCTTCACGGCAAGGCGTGCACTGCCCGCAGCTTTCCTCGAAATAAAAATACGACAGACGCTCGAGCGATTTCACCGCGCAACGCGTTTCGTCCATCACGATCACCGCGCCCGAACCGAGCATCGATCCCGCCTTGGCGATCGAGTCGTAGTCCATGGTGCAATCCATGATGATATTGGCCGGGATCACCGGGGCCGACGAACCGCCCGGGATCACCATCTTGAGCTTTTTGCCGCCGCGCATGCCGCCCGCGAGTTCGAGCAGCTTCGAGAACGGCGTGCCCATCGGGATTTCGTAATTGCCCGGGTAGTTCACGTCGCCCGAGATCGAGAAGATTTTGGTGCCGCCGTTGTTGGGCTTGCCGCATTCGAGATAGGCCTGGGCGCCGTTGCGGATGATCCAGGGCACCGCCGCGAAGGTCTCGGTGTTGTTGATCGTGGTCGGCTTGCCGTACAGGCCGAAGCTCGCCGGGAACGGCGGCTTGAAGCGCGGCTGGCCCTTTTTGCCTTCGATCGATTCGAGCAGCGCGGTTTCTTCGCCGCAAATGTAGGCGCCGTAACCGTGATGCGCGTGCAACTGGAAGTTGAAGCCGCTGCCCAGGATGTTGTCGCCCAGCAAACCGGCCTGACGCGCTTCTTCGAGCGCCTCTTCGAAGCGTTTGTAGACCTCGAAGATTTCGCCGTGGATGTAGTTGTAGCCGACCGTCGCACCCATCGCATAGGCCGCGATCGCCATGCCTTCTATGACGATGTGCGGGTTGTAGCGCAGGATGTCGCGGTCTTTGAATGTGCCGGGTTCGCCTTCGTCCGAATTGCAGACCAGATACTTCTGGCCCGGGAATTGGCGCGGCATGAAGCTCCACTTCAAGCCGGTCGGAAAGCCCGCGCCGCCGCGGCCGCGCAGTGCCGACGCTTTGAGGTCAGCGATGACCTGGTCTTGCGTGATCTTTTCGCTCAGGATCTTCTTGAGCGCTTCATAACCGCCGCGCTGGACGTAATCGGCCAGACGCCAATTGTTGCCATCGAGCCCGGCGAGGATCTGCGGGCTGAGGTGACGGCCGTGGAAGCAGGAGGACAATGTCGGTGCGTTCATCGCATCAATCCTTCTTGAGCTCGTCGACCAGCGCGTCGAGCTTGTCGTCCGACATGTAGCTGCACATCCGGTGATTGTTCACGAGGAGCACCGGCGCGTCGCCGCAGGCGCCCATGCATTCACCTTCGATCAGGGTGAAGCGGCCGTCCGCCGTGGTTTCCTTGTACTCGATGCCGAGCTTTTCGCGCAGATGGCGCGCGGCATGCTCGCCACCCGACAATGCGCACGGCAGGTTGGTACAGACCGAGATCTTGTACTTGCCGACCGGCTTGGTGTTGTACATGTTGTAGAACGACGCGACTTCCCAGACCGCGATCGACGGCATTTCGAGCACGGCCGCGACATCGTCGATGACCTCGGGCGCGAGCCAGCCTTTTTCTTCCTGCGCGATGGCCAGCGCGGCCATGACCGCCGACTGCTTCTGGTCGGCCGGGTACTTCGCGACTTCGCGCTCGATCCGACGATAGGACTCGTCGGACAGTACGCGGGTATTGGACGGAACGGCGCTCATGCGGATTTACCTGTCGATGGACCCGAACACGATGTCCTGGGTCCCGATGATGGTGACGGCGTCGGCGATCATGTGGCCGCGCGCCATTTCATCGAGCGCGGCCAGATGCGCGTAATCGGGGGTGCGGATCTTGAGGCGGTACGGCTTGTTCGCGCCGTCGGACACCAGATAGATGCCGAATTCGCCCTTCGGGTGCTCGATCGCCGACCAGGCTTCGCCTTCGGGCACATGCATGCCTTCGGTGAACAGCTTGAAATGGTGGATCAGCTCTTCCATGTTGGACTTCATGTCCACGCGCGAAGGCGGCGCCACCTTGTGGTTGTCGGTCATGACCGGGCCGGGGTTGTTGCGCAGCCATTCGACGCATTGCTTGATGATGCGGTTGGCCTGGCGCATTTCTTCCATGCGCACCAGATAGCGGTCGTAGCTGTCGCCGTTCTTGCCGACCGGGATGTCGAAGTCGAGCAGATCGTAGACTTCGTAAGGCTGGTTCTTGCGCAGATCCCATTCGAAGCCCGACCCGCGCAGCATCGCGCCGGTGAAGCCGAGCTGCAGCGCGCGCTCGGGCGAGACCACGCCGATGCCCACCAGACGTTGCTTCCAGATCCGGTTGTCGGTCAGCAGGGATTCGTATTCGTCGACGTACTTCGGGAACCGGTTGGTGAAGTCCTCGATGAAGTCGAGCAGCGAACCTTCGCGGTTGGCGTTGAGGTCGCGAATCGCCTTCTCGTTGCGCAGCTTCGAAGCCTTGTACTTGGGCATCTCGTCGGGCAGGTCGCGATAGACGCCGCCCGGACGGTAGTAGGCCGCGTGCATGCGCGCGCCCGACACCGCTTCGTACATGTCGAACAGATCTTCGCGCTCGCGGAACGCATACAGGAAGACCGCCATCGCGCCGACGTCGAGACCGTGGCAACCGAGCCAGAGCAGATGGTTGAGCAAGCGCGTGATTTCGTCGTACATCACGCGGATGTACTGCGCGCGCAGCGGCACTTCGATGCCGAGCAGCTTTTCGATCGCCAGCACATAGCCGTGCTCGTTGGCCATCATCGACACATAGTCGAGACGGTCCATGTACGGCACGTTCTGCAGGAAGGTCTTCTGTTCGGCGAGCTTTTCGGTCGCGCGATGCAACAGCCCGATGTGCGGGTCGGCGCGCTGGATGACTTCGCCGTCAAGTTCGAGCACCAGACGCAGCACGCCGTGCGCCGCCGGGTGCTGGGGTCCGAAATTCAGCGTGTAATTCTTGATGTCGGCCATCGTGCTTCCTCAGCGCCCTTGCCCGTAGGCGTCTTCGCGAATGATGCGCGGCGTGTTCTCGCGCGGCTCGATCGTGACCGGTTGGTAGATGACGCGCTTTTGTTCCGGGTCGTAGCGCATCTCGACATAGCCGGACACCGGGAAATCCTTGCGGAACGGGTGTCCGATGAAACCGTAGTCGGTCAGCAGGCGGCGCAGGTCGGCATGGCCTTCGAAGACGATGCCGTAGAGGTCGAAGGCTTCGCGTTCGTACCAGTTGGCCGAGGTCCAGAGTTCGGTCACCGAAGCGACCACCGGGAATTCATCGTCGGGCGCGAACACGCGCACACGCAGGCGCTGGTTCAGCGAGACCGACAACAGATGCGAGACCGCCGCGTAGCGCGGACCTTCCCACGGCTGATCCTTGTAGGCCGAGTAATCCATGCCGCACAAGTCGATCAGTTGCTCGAACTTCAAACCGGGTTCGTCGCGCAACAGACGCATGGCCTCGAAATACCGGTCGGCCGCGACTTCGATGGTGATCTCGCCCAAGGCGTTCTTGATGGAACGCAGACGATCCCCAAGTACAGTCTGGAGCGTGGTCTGCAACTGCTCGAGTCGTGTCATGGTGTGCTTGACCTGGCGTGTTCAGCGATAAGCGGCGCTGGCGATGGTTCTGGTGTTTTCAGCGCGCGATCGTGCAGGTGCGCTTGATCTTGTTCTGCAACTGGATGATCCCGTACAACAGCGCCTCGGCGGTCGGCGGGCAACCGGGCACGTAGATGTCGACCGGCACGATGCGGTCGCAGCCGCGCACGACCGAATAGCTGTAGTGGTAATACCCACCGCCGTTCGCGCACGAGCCCATCGAGATGACCCAGCGCGGGTTGGGCATTTGGTCATAGACCTTGCGCAGCGCGGGCGCCATCTTGTTGCACAGCGTGCCCGCGACGATCATCACGTCGCTTTGGCGCGGGCTCGGACGAAACACCACGCCGAAGCGGTCCATGTCGTAGCGCGCCGCGCCAGCATGCATCATCTCGACCGCGCAGCAAGCCAGACCGAAAGTCACCGGCCACAGCGAGCCGGTACGGGTCCAGTTGATCAGCTTGTCGGCCGTCGTGGTGATGAAACCTTCGTTCAATACGCCTTCGATGCTCATGCTGCCCTCGCGCTTGCGACCCCCGCGGTCGCATCGGCCATGCTTCGATCTAGTTCCTGCTCATTCCCAATCCAGGGCGCCCTTCTTCCATTCGTAGGCGAAGCCCACGACGAGAATGCCCAGGAAAATCATCATCGCCCAGAACCCGAACTGGCCGATGTCGCCAAGCGCGATCGCCCACGGGAACAGAAAGGCGATTTCCAGATCGAACAGGATGAAAAGGATGGCGACGAGGTAGTAGCGCACGTCGAACTTCATGCGCGCGTCTTCGAAGGCCTCGAAGCCGCATTCGT
>JADHEF010000198.1_pt1 | contig 73265 bp, 58 predicted proteins | sample 8952391 | NCBI WGS metagenome assembly JADHEF01 (sample SAMN16124439, study PRJNA663245) | bioreactor sludge metagenome | isolation source: sludge (nitrite) | place: India:Bengaluru | collected 2019-02-28
CAAACACCGCCTGCGCAACGCCATCCGCCGCCTGAACCCCCACATCCCCGAAAGCGCGCAAGACGAAGCTGCACGCATGGTACAAAACCCCAACGTGCCCGGCCTGATTGCGGCCAACCGCGCGATGCACCGCTGGCTGGTAGAAGGGGTGCCGGTGCAATACCAGAAAGACGGCGAAACCCGCGGTGACCGGGTGCGGTTGGTGGACTGGACGGCAGCGGCTGGCAACGACTGGCTGGCGCTCAACCAGTTCAGCCTGCAAGGGCCAAAGCTGACGCGGCGCCCGGATGTCGTGCTGTTTCTCAACGGCTTGCCCGTGGTGGTGCTGGAATTGAAGAACCCCGGCGATGAAAACGCCGACCTCTGGGCGGCCTTCAACCAGTTGCAGGCCTACAAGGAAGACATCCCCGATCTGTTCATCTCCAACGAGTTGCTGGTCATCAGCGACGGCATCGAAGCGCGAGTGGGCTCGCTCACCGCCGACCAGGAGCGCTTCATGGCCTGGCGCACCATCGACGGCGTGGTGGTAGACCCGCTGGGTGGAATGCGCGAACTGGAAACCTTGGTGCACGGCCTGTTCTCGCGCGAGCTGCTGCTCGATTACCTGCGCCACTTCATTCTGTTTGAAGACGACGGCCGTTTGGTCAAGAAGGTGGCGGGCTACCACCAGTTCCACGCGGTGCGTGCGGTGGTGGATAGCGTGCTGGTGGCCTCCAGCGCCGGCGCAGACGCGGCACGGCGCGGCAAGGGCGGCGTGGTGTGGCACACCCAGGGGGCCGGCAAGAGCATCGAAATGACCTGCCTTGCCGCCAAGCTGATGCAGCACCCCCAGATGAGCAACCCGACGCTGGTGGTGGTGACCGACCGCAACGACCTGGACAACCAGCTGTTTGGCGTGTTTGCCGGCGCAGCCGAGTTGCTGCGCGAAACACCGGTGCAAGCCGACACCCGGCCCAAGCTCCGCGAGTTGCTTCGCAACCGACCTTCGGGCGGCATCATCTTCACGACGATCCAGAAGTTCACGCCCGGTGAGGACGAAGACAGCTTCCCCGTGCTCTCTGAGCGTAGCAACATCGTCGTCATTTGCGATGAAGCGCACAGAAGCCAGTATGGCTTCAAGGCCAGCATGCCAAAGCTGCAGTTGGCCATGAAGGATGCGCGCAAGACCTCGGCAGCCAATGAGCCTCTCGCATTGCAGGTGGCCGAACCTCTCGCCGATTACGGTGCGCATGACATGCGCTACGGCTACGCGCAGCATTTGCGCGACGGCCTGCCGAAAGCCACCTTCGTGGCATTTACCGGCACGCCGGTATCGCTAGAGGACCGCGACACCCGTGCGGTCTTCGGCGACTACGTTCACATCTACGACGTGGAGCAGGCCGTCAGGGATGGGGCCACCGTGCCCATCTACTACGAGAGCAGGCTAGCCCGCTTGGAGTTAAAAGAAACCGACGCGCCCCAGCTCGACGAAGAAGTGGACGAACTGACCGAGGACGAGGAAGACGACACCGCCAAGGCCGCTCAATTGCGCCGCTGGGCAGCACTGGAAAAGCTGGTGGGCGCGCCGCCGCGCATACAAAAGGTGGCGGCCGACCTCGTGGACCACTTCGAGAACCGCCTGGCCAGCCTGGACGGCAAGGCCATGGTGGTGGCGATGAGCCGCGAGATCTGCGTTCACCTCTATGACGCGATCGTCGCCCTGCGCCCGAGCTGGCACGACCCGGACCCGGAGAAGGGGGTGGTCAAGATCATCATGACCGGTTCGGCTTCGGACAAAGCCCTGCTCAAGCCCCACATCTACAGCAAGGACACCAAGAAGCGCCTGGAGCGCCGCTATAAAGACCAGGCAGATCCGTTCAAGCTCGTCATCGTGCGCGATATGTGGCTGACGGGCTTCGACGCCCCGTGCATGCACACCATGTATGTGGACAAGCCCATGAAGGGCCACAACCTGATGCAGGCCATCGCCCGCGTGAACCGCGTGTTCAAGGACAAACCGGGCGGTCTGGTGGTGGACTACATCGGCATCGCCAACGAACTGAAAGCTGCGCTGAAGGACTACACCCAGGCCAAAGGCCGAGGCAAACCGACCATCGCGGCCGAAGACGCGCTGGCCGTTCTGCTGGAAAAAATGGACCTGCTGCACGACATGCTGCACGGTCTCGATTACAGCGCGTTCCGCACCCAAGCATGGCAACTGCTGCCCGGAGTTGCCAACCACATCCTGGGCTTGGAAGACGGCAAGAAGCGCTTCGCCGATACAGTGTTGTCTGCGAGCAAGGCATTTGCGCTGTGCTGCACGCTCGACGAAGCGCTGAAGCAACGCGATGAGTTGGCCTTCCTGCAAGCGGTAAAGGCGGCACTCACCAAGTTTGGCAGTTCGGGAAAAAAGCTCAGCGACGAGCAAAAGGAACACGCACTACGCCAGATCATGAGCAAGGCCGTGGTGAGCGCCGAGGTCATCGACATCTTCAAGGCCGCCGGGCTCAATCGCCCGGACATCGGCATTCTCTCGGACGAGTTTCTCGAAGACGTGCGCAATATGAAGGAGCGCAACCTCGCAGTGGAATTGCTGGAGCGTCTGCTGAAAGACGACATCAAGTCGCGTTTCAAGACCAATGTGGTGCAGCAGGCCAAGTTTTCTGAGCTGCTGCAACTGAGCCTGCAACGTTATCGCAATCGCGCCATCGAAACAGCCCAGGTCATCGAGGAACTAATCGAGATGGCCAAGAAATTCCAGGAGGCTGCCGCACGCGGCGAGCGCCTGGGACTGAACGCCGACGAGATGGCGTTTTACGACGCCTTGGCGACAAACGAAGCCGCTGTGCGCGACCTGGGCGACGCAACACTCAAGCAGATTGCGGTGGAACTCACCCAAAAGCTGCGTGCCTCGGTGACCGTAGATTGGTCAGTCCGCGATACCGTGCGTGCACGCTTGCGTGTGATGGTGAAGACGCTGCTCAAACGCTACAAGTACCCGCCGGATAGGCAAGAAGAAGCGACGGAGACGGTGTTGAAGCAGGCGGAGTCGTTGTCGGCGGAGTGGGCAAGTTCGTGAATCGTACCGGTTGGTGTGTTGCGTAGTCGATATCTCAATTGAGAGCAACGAGAGGCCAGGAGTCGCCATCCATGGATCACAACAGTCCATCTCAAGAGATCCCCAACCCACTCGCTACGTATCTGAAAACCGGTCAGAGCGGTCACTGCTTCCGCCGACGCGCAGTAATGACGAACATCGACGATCGATTGGAAATTCTGTGCTGCACAGTCGAGCGATTAGCGCGGTGCTCCAGCGAACAGTCCGCATCCTCACGTCAATATTCGAACGCTCTGCTGTACGAGGATTTTCTGACCGAGGAGCAATGCCTGCAATTCGCCAACGAGCTTTTCAGCGGGCAAGGCCGCCTTGGCAAATGCAAACTCGAAATGCACGGAGTTCCACATTCACAATTGCAACGCGTGTCGACAAACAATGACTACATGTCGAGCGCCGGCCAGGTGGTCGGTGTGAGCTTAGGGGAACGCAACGCCGGCGTACAGATAGCACCGCTGCTCGCCGTAGACCAACCGTATTACCCAGATTTGTATGAGGCCGCACGTGATTGGCTTCCGTTTACGACTTATCACGGCCAAAACGATGGGCGGAACAATCAAATTACGTTCCTGCTGCCCGAGACTCGCGCGTTCATTAAGGGAGCGGCGTTCCACGAACCAGGAAAGTTAACCATCGAGGTTGCCGGCACTGAAGTCAATGCGTTGGATCTTATGGTCAAGGGCGCGTACTGGACGCAAGGCGCAATCTCCCATTTCGAGCAATCGGTGACAGGTTCGAAAGCCATTGCCGCCGTGTCCGAAGATGCAGATCGCCTGGAGTTCCATTTGCTCAGTCGTGCGGGCGAGAGGTTTGACTTCTTTACCGAGGACCGAAACTCGCGACTTCATACGAGCGCGCGAGTGCTGCATGTCTCAGAGAAAACGCTGGAAGCGAGAGTGCGTGCAGCGACTTCCGCTGGTGAGGGACAGAAGATCGAGTTCAAGCCCTTTGTTGAACCCGACTCAAAAATGAAGGGGGGCGGTGGGGAAAGATCAAAGCTGCATGAAGTGATAGTTACCGCCGTCGCGTTTGCGAATGCCGAAGGCGGCGTCATCTACATGGGCGTGGATGATGACTGCCAGATTGTTGGTATCAAAAGCCAGCTTAGCAAATGGGCGGAGGAAAATGTCTGCGACAACGTTATTGATCGCTACCTTGGCGCACTGAGGAACTGTATTAAATCCAACGTGACCGGCGAGTTGGTACTCGACACATCCTACGCGTGGCTCGGCGACGCGTTGATTGCCATGATTCATGTACAGGCTACAAAGAACGTGCCCATTGGCGTTCGTCAGGACAGCTATCTTTATGCACGCGCCGGCGCGAGCAACAGAAAGATACCTCCGGATCAATGCAGACAAGTCTTAGAGAAATTAGATCGCGGTTCTAGTCCGTTTTAATTCTCTTCTTAGACGAACATGACTCATCAATAAGAAGGGCCCCTGGGGAGCCCGTTTCTTCTCAATAAATTGACTACACGTCAATATTCCCCGCCTGCAACGCATTCTTCTCGATGAACTCCCGCCGCGGCTCCACTTCATCGCCCATCAGCGTGGTGAAGATCTGGTCGGCGCCGATCGCGTCTTCGATCTGCACCTTGAGCAGGCGGCGCACCGCCGGGTCCATCGTGGTCTCCCACAACTGCTCGGGGTTCATTTCGCCCAGGCCCTTGTAGCGCTGGGTCGAAACGCCGCGCTGGGCTTCGTTCATGAGCCAGGCCATGGCGGCGCGGAAGTCGGCCACGGCCGCTTCCTTGCGCTTGTCGCCGCTGCCGCGCGCCACGGTGGCGCCTTGGCCGATCAAGCCTTTGAAGGTCTGGGCGGCGTCGTTCAGGGTGGCGTAGTCGGCGCCGCGCACGAAGTCGGCGTCGATGACGCTGACCTTCACATTGCCGTGCACGCGGCGTTCGATGCGGATCTGGTGCTTGTCGGTCTTTTCGTCGTGCTGGGCGTACACATGCACGGTGCCGTTGCCGAGCACCTTGGCGAGCGCGGCCACGCTGCGCTCGGCGCCGGCCGCGTCGTCGAGGTTGAGTTCGACGCCATCGGCAATCGCATGTAGCGCGCGCTCGTCGATGATGCGTGCGAGGCGCTGCACGACGGCGTCGGCCACCAGATGCTTGCGCGCGAGTTCGCCCAGGGTTTCGCCTTCGATGGGCGCGGCGCCCGCGGCGGTGGCGAGCTGCGCTTCATTGAGCGCGAGCTTGAGCATGTGCGCGTTGAACTCGGCGTCGTCCTTCACATAACGCTCGTCCTTGCCATGCTTCACTTTGTAGAGCGGCGGCTGGGCGATGTAGATGTGGCCGCGTTCCACCAATTGCGGCATCTGGCGGTAGAACAGCGTGAGCAGCAGGGTGCGGATGTGCGCGCCGTCCACGTCCGCGTCGGTCATGATGATGATGCGGTGGTAGCGCAGCTTGTCGGGGTTGAAGTCGTCGCTGTTGCCGCCGCTGCCTATGCCGGTGCCCAGCGCCGTGATGAGGGTCGCGATCTGTTCGCTGCTCACCAGTTTGTCGAAGCGCGCGCGCTCCACATTGAGCACCTTGCCGCGCAAGGGCAGCACGGCCTGGAATTTACGGTCGCGGCCTTGCTTGGCCGAGCCGCCTGCGGAATCGCCCTCGACGATGTAGAGCTCGCATTTGGCCGGGTCTTTTTCCTGGCAATCGGCAAGCTTGCCGGGCAGGCCGGCGCCGTCGAGGATGCCTTTGCGGCGGGTCATTTCACGCGCCTTGCGCGCGGCTTCGCGGGCACGCGCGGCTTCGACGATCTTGCCGCAAATGATCTTGGCGTCGTTCGGGCGTTCGAGCAAAAAGTCTTCGAGCGCCTTGGCGACCACTTCTTCCACCGGGCCGCGCACTTCGCTTGAAACCAGTTTGTCTTTGGTCTGGCTGCTGAACTTGGGCTCGGGCACTTTCACCGAGAGCACGCAGGTCAGGCCTTCGCGCATGTCGTCGCCGGTGGTCTCGACCTTGGCCTTCTTGGCCAGCTCGTTTTCTTCGATGTATTTGTTGATGACCCGGGTCATCGCGGCGCGCAAGCCGGTGAGGTGGGTGCCGCCGTCGCGCTGCGGAATGTTGTTGGTGTAGCAAAGCACCTGTTCGTTGTAGCCGTCGTTCCATTGCATGGCCACTTCCACGCCCACATTCAGGCCCACATGGCCGTTGGTGCTGTCGGCTTGCTTGTCGCCGGTGGCGTAGAACACATTCGGGTGCAACACCGATTTGTTCTTGTTGATGTATTCGACAAAGCCTTTCACGCCGCCGGCAAAGGCGAAGTCTTCTTCCTTGCCGCTGCGCTGGTCGACGAGCTTGATGCGCACGCCGTTGTTGAGGAAGGACAGCTCGCGCAGCCGCTTGCTCAAGACTTCGTAATGAAAGTCGATGTTGTCGAAGATTTCATCGTCGGGCAGGAAGTGCACTTCGGTGCCGCGCTTTTCGGTCGCGCCGGTCACCTTCATCGGGCTCACTTCCACATCTTGCTGGGTTTCCAGCAAACGGTCTTGCACGAAGCCGCGCTTGAATTCGAGCGCATGCACCTTGCCGTTTTGCCGCACCACCAGGCGTAACCATTTCGAGAGCGCGTTCACGCACGAAACGCCAACGCCGTGCAGGCCGCCCGAGACCTTGTAGCTGTTCTGGTTGAACTTGCCGCCGGCGTGCAGTTCCGTCAGAGCAATTTCTGCTGCGCTGCGCTTGGGCTCGTGCTTGTCGTCGAACTTGATGCCGGTGGGGATGCCGCGGCCGTTGTCGGTGACGGAGATGGAATTGTCGCTATGGATGGTGACGACGATTTCATCGCAAAAGCCCGCGAGGGCTTCGTCGATCGAGTTGTCGACGACTTCGAACACCAGATGATGCAGGCCGGTGCCATCGGAGGTGTCGCCGATGTACATGCCTGGGCGCTTGCGCACCGCCTCGAGGCCTTCGAGGATCTGGATGCTGCTTGCGCCGTATTCGTTCGCCGGATTGTTTGCTGTGGTCATGCGTGGTTCTCGGGTGCTACGGAGGATTTAAATGCGCATCGGCATCACGACGTACTTGAACGAGGCATCGTCAGGCAAGGTCATGAGGGCCGAGGAATTGCTGTCGCCGAACGAGAGCTGAACCTTCTCGGTCTTGAGGTTGGCGAGCACATCGAGCAGATAGCTGACGTTGAAACCGATCTCGATCGCGTCGGCCGTGTATTCGACTTCAAGTTCTTCTTGCGCGTCTTCCTGGTCGGCGTTGGTCGAGGTGATGCGGATGGTGTTGTCGCTCACCGCCAGACGCACGCCCTTGAATTTGTCGCTGGTCAGAATGGCGACGCGTTGCAAGGAGGCTTGCAGATCGGTGCGCGCAATCGTGAACTGCTTGCTATAGCCGTTCGGAATCACGCGCGTGTAATCGGGGAACTTGCCTTCAACGAGCTTGCTGATGAGTTCGATGTCGCCGAAGGTGAAACGGATCTGGTTTTGCGCGATGTCGATCTGCACCGGGTCGTCGCCGTCGCCGAGCAGGCGCTGCAATTCCAGAATGGTCTTGCGCGGAATGATGACTTCGGTCTTGGGGAAGCTGCCTTCCACATTGAGCGCGCAATACGCGAGCCGGTGCCCGTCGGTGGCCACCGCCACCACCTTGGCGCCATCCACCACCAGCAACAAGCCGTTGAGGTAATAGCGGATGTCTTGCTGGGCCATCGCAAAATGGACCATCGCCAGCAGATGCTTGAGGTCTTTTTGCTCGAGGCTCAGTTGCGCATTCCAAGCCGTGGGCGCCGCCACGGTCGGGAAGTCTTCGGCGGCCAGGGTTTGCAGCTTGAATTTCGACTTCGCCGATTCGACGCTGAGCTTTTTGTCATTGAGCGCGAGCTTGACCGGCGCATCGGGCAGGGCACGCAGGATGTCGAGCAGCTTGCGCGCGCCCACGGTCGTTTGCGCGGCGTCCTTGCCGGCACCGATCGGCGCTTTGGTCGTGATCTGGATCTCGATGTCGGTGGAAACGAAGCTCACATCCGCGCCGTCCTTCTTGACCAGGATGTTCGCAAGGATGGGCAGCGTATGGCGACGTTCGACGATGCCGCTGACGATTTGCAGCGGTCGCAGGAGGGTGTCGCGGTTTGTCTGTACCAGTTGCATAAGTTCCTATCCTTCATTGAGTCTTATTGATAAGCGACCGCACGTTCTGTGGACAACTGACAAAAAGCCTTTCGGCTCAATGATTTGTGCCTTCCGCAAAGTCCGGGACAAGCACTCGGATTGCGTGGGGGCGAATGTGGAGCGATTTGGCCGCGGGCAAGTTTTGCTGGCTTGTCCACAATCGGCGCGGTGGTCGTCCACAGGTTTTTCGGGCGCGTTTTCATGACTTGAGGGTCTGCTCCAGCACATGCAGCGCGTGATTGAGTTCGGTGTCGGTCTGACGGTCGGCGCCGATCTTGCGCACCGCGTGCAGCACGGTGGTGTGATCGCGCCCGCCGAACAACTCGCCGATTTCGGGCAAGGACTTCTGCGTGAGTTCCTTGGCCAGATACATCGCAATCTGGCGCGGTTTGGCGATGTTGATCGGGCGGCGCTTCGAATACATGTCGGCCACCTTGATCTTGTAATAGTCGGCCACGGTCTTCTGGATGTTTTCAACCGTGATCTGGCCGCTGCGCACCGCGAGCAGGTCGCGCAAGGCGTCCTTGGCCACTTCCACCGTGATTTCCTTGCCGTGGAAAGCTGCGTAGGCGAGCACCTTGCGCAACGCGCCTTCCAGCTCGCGCACATTCGAGCGCAGATGCTTGGCAATGAAGAAGGCCACTTCTTCCGACATGGCCGCGCCTTCGAGTTCGGCCTTCTTGATCAGGATGGCGACCCGCATTTCGAGCTCGGGCGGCTCGATGGCGACCGTGAGCCCCGATTCGAAGCGCGATTTGAGGCGATCCTCGATGTCGGCGAGTTCCTTCGGGTAGGTATCGCTGGTGATGATGATCTGCTTCTTGGCCGCGATCAGGGCCTCGAACGCATAGAAGAACTCTTCCTGCGTGCGGGTCTTGTTGGCCAGGAACTGGATATCGTCGATCAGCAGCAGGTCGAGCGAATGGTAATAAGCCTTGAACTCGTCGAAGCTTTTGCGCTGGTAGGCCTTGACCACATCATTGGCGTACTGGTTGGCGTGCACATAGCGCACCCGTGCGGTCGGATGCTCCTTGAGCACCGCATTGCCGATCGCGTGGATCAAATGGGTCTTGCCCAGGCCCGTGCTGCCATACAAGAACAGCGGGTTGTACGAGACTCCAGGGTTTTCGGCGACCTGGTTCGCGGCAGCGCGGGCGAGCTGGTTGGCCTTGCCGGTCACGAAGGTTTCGAAAATGAGCTCCGGGTTCAGGCGCGAGCGCTCATGGGCCGGGCTGGTTTCGTTGTTGGCGCCCAACTGGCGGGTCAGGGCGTCGATGCGCTTGAGTTCGTCGAGTTCGGCCTGGGCCAACGGAATGTCTTCGTCCTGGCCCGCATCGGCGGGGGCGGACGTGTCGAGCACCAGGCTCGCGGCATGGTCGCGGCCGTTCATGCGTTTGGGCTCGGGCTTGGCTTCGCCGGCCGCGATCACGAAATCGATCTGCGCCGGGCCTTCGAGCAATTCGCTGGCGAGCGCCGCCAGCCGGCCACCGAACTGGGTGCGTGTCCAGTCGAGCTTGAACCGGTTCGGGGCAGCAATGGCAATTCGGCGCGCGCCTTCATCGACCGACACCAGCGTCAACGGCTTGATCCAGGTCTTGAATTGTTGCGGCGGGAGTTCGTTCTCCAGCCGCTTGAGGCATTCGTGCCAGAACGTTTGGGTGGTCACCTCTGATGTCCTGCTGATTTAGAGTTTTATTGGTGAACCGCTGTTCACTTCTGCGCCGGGTTGTCGTGATCGGCACATGAAAAATGGCCGAGATCAACACGGTGTGATGACCCGGCCAGAGAACGTCGCATTCTACCTCGGCGGGACCGAGTTATCCACAGGCTGGGCCTGGGGTCTGCCCTTGAACAGGGGAGGGTGTGGCGGCCTAACTCCTTGACTGACTTGAGATTTTTCTGGTCAAATCGCGGGTTCTCGAAAAAGCGGGCCGGATCGGCCCCGAAACCGTCTTTCCGGATCCCGAGGTCAACATGAAACGCACCTACCAACCTTCCGTCGTTCGCCGCAAGCGTACGCATGGCTTCCTCGTGCGCATGCGCACCAAGGGTGGCCGCGCGGTCATCAACGCGCGTCGTGCGCGTGGCCGCAAGCGCCTGGGTCTTTGATCCTTCGCGGGATGACCGGTGCGCGTGCGCGCCGGTCGGCCCGAACTGAGCGCATCGGCCGTGAAACCGGCGGATTCTTCCATTGCGATGCCTCAGCCCGCTAGCGTTCCCGCCGCTTCGCCGCCCGCGAAGCCGCTTTCCCCATCTTCCAAACCGCAAGTCGGCCGTCTGCTGACGGGCGACGATTTCGCGCGCGTGTTGCGTGCGCGGCGTCTGGGCGCGAGCCGCCATTTCGAGGTGTTCGTCGATGCCGGAACGGCGTCTGCGCCGCGCCTGGGCCTGGCGATCAGCAAGCGCACCGCGCCCACCGCGGTCTTGCGCAATCTGGCCAAACGCATCGCCCGTGAAAGCGCCCGTGCGGCGCGGGGTCTGACCCTGGCCGACTACGTGGTGCGCAGCCGCGCCGCGCTCGGGCCCGACTGGAGGCAGGCCAAGCAAAGCAAGACGACCAGTGCCTATAAGCGTGCCTTGCGCCAAGAACTCGACGGTTTGTTCGCTCGCGCCTGCACACAGAAAGAAGGGGAGTGAGCGTGCGCTCTTTGCTGCGATGGCTAGGGTTGGCTGCGCGATGGCCGTTCTTGCGCTTGATCCGCGGCTACCAATTCTTGTTGAGTCCTTGGCTCGGCAACCAGTGCCGGTTCTACCCGACCTGCTCGCATTACGCTTACGAGGCCATCGAGCGCCACGGCGCGTTGGCGGGCACTTACCTCGCTGCGCGCCGTATCGGCCGTTGCCACCCGTGGTGCGAAGGCGGGCTCGATCCGGTGCCCGAACAAGCGCCGCGTTTGTTCGGCCGCTGGTTCAGCCAGCCGGCCGGGGCGGATTCGGGCCGGGAACCGAAAGGGCCGCCACCGACTCCACCCACCGCCTCGGACACTTAACCCGCTGCCAGTAGAATGCCGAGCCTTCACTCAACGGACCATCGGTTCAGCACCGATCCCGACCAACCCACGATCGAGTCCGCATGGATACCCGCCGCACCATACTTTGGATCATCTTTTCGATTTCGCTGATCCTGCTCTGGGATGCCTGGCTGAAGCACACCGGCAAGCCGCCCATGTTCTTCGGCGGCCCGACCGCGACCCAGACCACGCCGGCCGCCGGTACGCCGGCCGCACCCGCTGCGCCCAATGATGTGCCGGCGCCGACCGGCGCCCAACCCGCCGCAGTTCCGGGCGGCCCGGCCGCGGTGCCCGCCGCGGCGGCCGCGCCGACCGGCCAGCGCATCAAGATCCAGACCGATCTGGTCGCCGCCGAGATCGACACCGTCGGCGCCGAGTTGTCGTATGTCGAACTGCTCAAGCATCGCGACCAGGCCGACAAGACGCGCAACATGGTGCTGCTCGAGAACAAGCCGGGCGAGCGGATCTACCTGGCGCAGACCGGCCTGATCGGCGGCGAATTCCCGAACCACAAGACGCTGTTCACCCGGGTGCCGGGGCCGGATGCGTTCGAGCCGGGCAAGGACACGCTCGAAGTCGCGCTCGAAGCCGATAACGGCGGCGTGAAACTGCGCAAGACCTATGTGTTCAAGCGCGACAGTTATTTGATCGAAGTGCGCCAGCAGGTGACCAACACCGGCGCCGCGCCGGTCACGCCCGAGTTGTACAACCAGATCCTGCGCGATGGCGGCGCGCCGGCCGGCGAAGCGCGCTTCATGGTGACCTTCACCGGCCCGGCCTTTTATTCGGAGGCGACCAAGTACCGCAAGGTCTCGTTCTCCGACATCGAAAAGAGCAAGGCCGAGTTCCCCAAGACGGCGGGTGATGGCTGGGTCGCGATGATCCAGCATTACTTCGTGACCGCCTGGGTGCCCAAGTCGGGCGAGCGCACGAACTATGCGCGCAAGGTCGGCGAAAACCTGTACGCGGTGGGTGCGATCGAATCGCTGGGCGCATTGGCGCCGGCGGCGACCACCACGACGACCAGCAAGTTGTATGTGGGCCCGCAAGACCAGAAGGTGCTCGAAGCCATCGCGCCGGGGCTCGATCTGGTCGTCGATTACGGCTGGCTGACCATGATCGCCAAGCCCTTGTTCTGGCTGCTGCAGCTGTTCCATTCCTGGACCGGCAACTGGGGCTGGGCCATCATCTTGCTGACCATCGCGGTCAAGGGCGCCTTCTATCCGTTGTCGGCCACCAGCTACCGTTCGATGGCCAAGATGCGCGCCGTGGCGCCGCGCCTGAAGAAGATCCAGGAACAGCACAAGGATGACCGCCAGAAGATGAACATGGCGCTCATGGAGCTGTACAAGACCGAGAAGATCAATCCGCTCGGCGGCTGCCTGCCCATCCTCGTGCAGATGCCGGTTTTCATCGCGCTGTACTGGACGCTGCTGGCCGCGGTCGAGATGCGCGGCGCGCCTTGGATCTTCTGGATCCACGACCTGACCGCGATGGACCCGTTCTTCATCCTGCCGGCCTTGATGATCGCGACCATGTGGGTGCAGTTCAAACTCAACCCGACGCCGCCCGATCCGATCCAGGCCAAGGTCTTCGCGTTCATGCCCTTCATCTTCGGCGGCATGATGGCCTTCTTCCCGGCCGGTCTGGTGCTGTACTGGGTGGTCAATAACCTGTTGTCGATCGCGCAGCAATGGCAGATCACGCGCACCATCGAAGGCAAGCCGGTATTCGGGCGCGCCAAGAAGGCCTGATCCGCCGAACTTCCGAGGCCATGGCCGCGCCTTGCGCGGCCGGTGCGCCGCAGAGCCAAAGCGCCGCTTCGTGCGGCGCTTTGTTTTTGACGCGTTCGCTCTCGCTACAATCCGTCAGCCCATGCTCGATCAGGACCCCATCATCGCGATCGCCACCGCGCCCGGCCGCGGCGGCATCGGCGTGGTCCGCGTCTCGGGCGGCGTCGGTGTCGGGGCCGATCTCGACTGGTTGATCGCCGCCGTTCTCGGGCGCGCGCTCGCGCCGCGCGAGGCGACTTACGCCGCGTTCCTGGCGGCCGACGGCGGCGAACTCGATCGCGGCATCGCAATCCGGTTTCCGGCGCCGCATTCCTATACCGGCGAAACCGTGCTCGAATTGCAAGGACACGGCGGCCCGGTGGTGCTGCAAATGCTGGTCGAGCGTTGCCTGGCCGTCGCGCAAGCGAGCGCCGGACGGCTCCCCGGCTTGCGGTTGCGCCTGGCCGAACCCGGCGAATTCACGCGCCGCGCCTATCTGAACGACAAACTCGATCTGGCCCAGGCCGAAGCGGTGGCCGATCTCATCGACGCGCAGACCGTGGCGGCGGCGCGTTCGGCGGCGGCTTCCTTGCGCGGCGCGTTCTCCGATCGCATCCACGCCCTGGTCGAGCAATTGATCGCCTTGCGCATGCTGGTCGAGGCGACACTCGATTTTCCCGAAGAGGAAATCGATTTCCTGCAACAAGCCGATGCGTTGCCCAAGCTCGCCGCGATCGAGGCCAGCCTCGCGGCGGTGTTGGAGACCGCGCGCCACGGCGCTTTGCTGCGCGACGGCCTGAAGGTCGTGCTGGCCGGCGTGCCCAATGCCGGCAAGTCGAGCCTGCTCAATGCACTGGCCGGCGAGGAAGTCGCGATCGTGACGCCGATCCCGGGCACGACCCGCGACAAGGTTGCGCAAAGCATCAGCCTCGACGGCATACCTCTGGTGATCATCGATACCGCGGGCTTGCGTGAGACCGACGACACCGTCGAAAGCCTGGGCATCGCACGGACCTGGCGCGAGGTCGAACAAGCCGATGTGATCGTGCACCTGCATGACCTCGCGCATCCCGACCCCGATGGCGACGCGCGCATCGCGCGGCAGATCGCCGAACGCGCGCCGCGGGTTCCGGTGCTCGCGGTCTTCAACAAACTCGACGCGCTGGCCGAGGGCGCGCGCGTGGCGGCGCGGGCGCGAGGCGCGCCCGACGCGATCTGGCTATCGGCCAAGACCCATGAAGGCTTGTCTGCGTTGCGCGCGTGTTTGCGCGCGGTCGCCGGGGTGGAGGCCCATCACGAATCGGTCTTCATCGCGCGAGAACGGCATCTGCATGCCTTGCGCGGCGCGCGCGCGCATCTTGATGCCGCGCGCGCCCAGGCGCTGGCCGGCGCCACGCGCGCCGGCGTGCTCAGCGATGCGCATCTTGATCTGTTCGCCGAGGAGTTGCGATTGGCGCAAGAACAATTGGCGAGCATCACCGGCGAGTTCACCGCCGACGATCTGCTCGGCGAGATCTTTGCGCGGTTCTGCATCGGGAAGTGAGCGCCCTCAGCCATTCGCCGCCATGCGTCTGGTCTGCATCCGGAACAGCGTGCTGATGGCGAGCGCGCGTTCGCGATCGCCGGGCCGCAATTCGATGGGGGTGTCGGGCCGCAATTCGCCGGGCGTGCGCACTTCGAGGTAGCAGCCGCAATAGCCGGATTGCACCATGAGCTTGGGCGCTTGGGCGAAGCCCATCACGGCCGCGAACTTGAAGCACGGGATGCGCGGGCTGGTCACCACGAGTTCGACCATGCCGATGCGCAGCACATCGCCGACATACATCTCTTGCTCGGTCAGTCCGGCGAGCGTCAGGTTCTCGCCCATCGAACCCCAGGGCAGATCGGGCAGGTCCGCGTAAGGCAGCACCCCGTCGCCACGCGCGCGGCCGTCGGGGCGCAAGCTTTGCCGGCGCACCGTGTTCCAGAACGCGTAATGCTCGCTCGGGTAGGCGTAGAGGGCCTTGGCGAGTCCGCCGTGCACGCTTTGATCGACTTGATCGTCGCCGACCAGGCCGAGCGCCGTGGCCTGCGCGGCGGGCACCGCGCGCTTGACGATGCCGGACATGACGACGCGTTCGCCGGCCGGCAAAGGCGCGGCCGCGCCGAGATTGACCGAAACCAGATGAAGGGCGCGCGGCATGGCGGTTCAAGACGCGTCGTCGAAGCCGATCGCGGGGGCGATCAGGCGCATGCGCACCACGACTTCCTCGCCTTCCTGGGCGATGGTCAGCGAACCGCCGCGGCGCGGCAGCAAGGATTTGACCAACCCCAGGCCGTTGGTCGAACGCGCCAGGGTCGCGAAACTGAAACCGGCCGGCAGTTGGCCTTGATTGGCGATCACGAGTTCGGCGCCGTCGTCGCCGCAACTCAGCGCGGCGCGCGCTTCGGTGCCCGAGGCGCGGTACTTGATGGCGTTGGCCGCGAGTTCGGTCACCACCAGGGCGACCGGGACCGCCTCTTGTTCGGGCAGCCGCATGCGGGTGAGCGCATTGCCCGAGAACGAGACCGGCAGTTTGCTGTCGAGCAGCGAGGCCGCGTTGCCGAGCACATTGTTGAGCATGTCGGCGAGCGGAATCGCGTCGCGGGCGCGCATTTGCAGTCCGTGCACCTGGGCGATGGCCTGGATCTGACCGACCACTTCGGTCAGCAGGCCCGCGAGCTGCGGGCGCACGCGCGCGGTTTGTTGGAGCAAGCCGGCCACGCCTTGCAGATTGTTCTTGATGCGGTGATGCACTTCGCGCACGAGCTTGTCGCGCTGCTCGGTCAATTCGTTCAGGCGCTCGGCCGCGGATTGCCGTTCTTCGGTCACGTCATCGACGATGCCGAAGGTCAGGGTGCGGCCGTCGTCGACCCGGGTCGGGTAGATGCGCAGATGGGCGATGCGCTCGCCCTTGACCGGATGCAGGATGCGGAAGTCCGCTTCGCCATAGCCGTCTTCGTCGGCTTGGGCGCGCATCGCGGCCAGCGGCGCCTGATCGTCGGGGTGCACATAGCGCCAGACGCTGTCGACATCCTGCGCGAGTTCGGCCGGGTCGCCGCCGTAGACATCCTGGTATTGGCGCGCGTTGAAGTACAGCACCTGGCGCGCGATCGGATCGGCGAAATAGATGAAGCTGTCGATGTGGTCGGCGAACAAGCGAAAGCGCTGTTCCGATTCGCGCCAGGCATGCTCGGCCGCGCGGCGTTCGGTGAGATCGACATACGACACCACGCAAGCCGCATGACCGGCCGCGGCCGGCTGTTGCACGCCCTGGACCAGCAAGGTGGTGTCGGCGCCGTCCGGCCGCGGCCGGCTGTTGCACGCCCTGGACCAGCAAGGTGGTGTCGGCGCCGTCGCGCCGGCGATGCGCGATCTCGGCTTCGAACGACAGCCCGGTATCGATCGCGGCCGCGATTTGGACCCGCAGGTGTTCGGCATCGGCCGGGTCGGCCACCAGGGTGTGCGGCGCGCGTCCGGTCAGTTCGGCGGCCTGGTAGCCGAGCATGCGTTCGAGTGCCGGATTGACGCGCACGATGCCCGCGGTCGAGACCAGCGCGATGCCGGCCGGCGCATGGTCGAACATCGCGCGGACCAGTTTCTCGGAACGTTCGAGCGCGTCGGCGTGGCGCAACTCGGTGGTCACGTCGACCACATGCGAGATCGCGCCGATGATCGTGCCTTGCGCGTCGCGCACCGCGCTGCGATGCACGCGCACATCGGGCGTCTTGGGGCCCGGCCAGCGATAGGTCAGGATGTGTTCGGGCGCGGTCCCGGTGCGGAAAATGTCGGCACAGGCGCGCTCGACCGAGCTGCCGATGTGCTCACCCATCAGTTCGCGCGGCGTATGGCCGATCGCTTCCTGCGCGGTGATGCCGGTGAGTTCGACGGCCGCGGCGTTCCACAGCCAATACCGTTGGTGGCGGTCGAGGGCCACGATGGCCATCGGCGCGCTTTCCAAAGACGCGCGCAGGACTTGCCAGGCATCGTTGTTCATGAGGCGATCCGGTGTTCGAAAGCTTGGGGATTGACGACCGCGGCGTGGTCGCCGCGCGAATAGGCATCGAGGTCGGCGAAGGCGCGACCGAAGTACAGCTCGTAGCTCGATTGCTCGACATAGCCAAGATGCGGCGTGCACAAGGTGTTTTCGAGCCGCAGCAAGGGGTGGCCTTGCAGGATCGGTTCCGACTCGAAGACATCGAGCGCGGCGAAGCCCGGCCGGCCCTGGTTCAGGGCGCGCACCAGCGCGTCCGCCGATTCGAACAATTCGGCACGGCTGGTGTTCACGATCAGGGCGGAGGGTTTCATGCGCGCGAGGTCTTCGAAGCGCACGATACCGCGGGTCTGGTCGTTTAGGCGCAGATGCAGGCTCAGCACATCGCTGTGTTCGAACAGTGCGGCGCGCGAAGCGGCGAGTTCGAAGCCATCGCGCGCGGCGGCGCTTTGCGAGGCATCGCGGCCCCAGACCAGCACCCGCATGCCGAAAGCGCGGCCATACCCCGCGACCAGCCGCCCGACCTTGCCATAGCCCCAGATGCCGAGCGTGCTGCCTTTGAGCACGCGGCCCAGGCCGTGGTTGGGCGGCATGTTGGCGCCCTTGAGTCCCGATTGCTGCCATGCGCCATGAATCAGTCGCATCGCGTATTGCGGCACGCGCCGTTGCGCGGCGAGCACCAGTGCCCAGGTGAGTTCGGCCGGCGCGGTCGGGTCGCCCCGGCCTTCGAGCACCGCGATGCCGCGCTCGGTACAGGCGGCGAGGTCGAGATGGGGTGCGCATGGCCGGCCCTCGGCATCGCGGCCGAGGCGGCCGGTCTGGGCGATGACCTGAAGCTGAGGCAATTTGTCGAGTAATGGGCGCGTGATCTGGCTGCGTTCGCGGATCAGCACCAGGGCGTCGGCATCGCGCAGGCGCACCGCCAACTGGCCCACGCCCTTGACCGTGTTCGTAAAGATTTTGACTTCATGGCCCGAAAGCGCGGCGAAACATGCCAAATGCCTCACGGAATCTTGGTAATCATCAAGGATTGCGATGCGCATGGGGTCAGTCTGGCGCTTGAATGATGCTAGAGTGTCGGCCTTTTCCGGGACGGGCCGGTGAACGGCAATCGGAGTCGCTCGGCCTTGGGGTGGTTCATTTCTCAGGCTGGTCGCTCAGGCCGCAGATCGCGGCGGTTCGCGTCATCGTCTCGGATGGTAGCAGCCCATAGTCCGGAGCCGTCGATCCCGAGTGCGTTCCGCGACGCGACCAGAAGTCGCCCGAGCGCGCTGCATGGACCGTCGGTGTCCCTTTGGACGAGACTCCGACGGCGGATTCGCCACGGAGAACTCGATGAACCATCCCTACATCGGCAGCGTAGATCAACTCGCCGTCCCTTCCTACGTCAAGAACCAGAAGCTCATCGCCTGGGTGCGCGAGATCGTCGCGCTGACCAAGCCTGACGCGGTCTATTGGGCCGACGGCTCGCAAGAAGAGTACGACCGCTTGTGCGGCGACATGGTCAAGGCCGGCACGCTCAAGAAGCTCAACTCCGCCAAGCGCAAGAACAGCTATCTCGCGCTGTCCGACCCGAGCGATGTGGCGCGCGTCGAAGATCGCACCTTCATCTGCGCCGAAAAGAAGGAAGACGCCGGCCCGACCAACAACTGGGTCGCCCCGGCCGAAATGCGCACCACGCTCAAGGGCCTGTTCGACGGCTGCATGCGCGGTCGCACGCTGTATGTGATCCCGTTCTCGATGGGCCCGCTCGGCTCGCACATCGCCCATATCGGCGTCGAGTTGTCTGACAGCCCGTATGTGGTCGCCAACATGCGCATCATGACGCGCATGGGCCGCGCCGTGTACGACGTGCTCGGCGAAGACGGCCATTTCGTGCCCTGCGTGCATACCGTGGGCAAGCCGCTCGCCGAAGGCGAGCAGGATGTCGCCTGGCCTTGCAACGCCACCAAGTACATCGTGCATTTCCCCGAAACGCGCGAAATCTGGTCCTTCGGTTCGGGCTACGGCGGCAATGCGCTGCTGGGCAAGAAATGCTTCGCGCTGCGCATCGCCTCGAACATGGGCCGCCAGGATGTGCTCGACGGCGGCATCGGCTGGCTCGCCGAACACATGCTGATCCTCGGCGTGACCTCGCCCGAGGGCAAGACTTATCACGTGGCCGCGGCGTTCCCGTCGGCCTGCGGCAAGACCAATTTCGCGATGCTGATTCCGCCCAAGGGTTTCGACGGGTGGAAGATCACGACCATCGGCGACGACATCGCCTGGATCAAGCCGCATAGCGACGGCCGTCTGTACGCGATCAATCCGGAAGCGGGCTTCTTCGGCGTGGCGCCGGGCACCAGCGCCAAGACCAACCCGAACTGCCTCGCGACCCTCAACGAAAACGTCATCTTCACCAATGTCGCCCTGACCGACGACGGCGACGTCTGGTGGGAAGGCCTGGGCGAAGCGCCCGCGCACCTCATCGACTGGCAAGGCAAGGACTGGACGCCCGAAGACGGCAAGGCCGGTCGCAAGGCCGCGCATCCGAATTCGCGCTTCACCGTGGCTGCCGCGCAATGCCCGTCGATCGATCCGCAATGGAACGATCCTGAGGGCGTCGCGATCGATGCCTTCATCTTCGGCGGCCGCCGTTCGACCACCGTGCCGCTCGTGACCGAAGCGCGCTCCTGGGAAGAAGGCGTCTACATGGCGGCGACCATGGGCTCGGAGACCACCGCCGCCGCCGCCGGTGCGCAAGGCGTGGTGCGTCGCGACCCGTTCGCGATGCTGCCGTTCTGCGGCTACCACATGGGCGATTACTTCGCGCATTGGCTCGACCTCGGCCATCGGATGCAAGCCTCGGGCGCCAAGCTGCCCGGCATCTTCTGCGTGAACTGGTTCCGCACCGATGAAAACGGCAAGTTCGTCTGGCCGGGCTTCGGCGACAACATGCGCGCGCTGCAATGGATGCTCGCGCGCATCGAAGGCAAGGCCGGCGGCACCGAACATGTGTTCGGCACCACGCCGCGCTATGAAGACATGAACTGGACCGGGCTCGATTTCTCGCGCGAACAATTCGAGCGCGTGGCGAGCATCGACAAGGCGGCCTGGGAGCAGGAGTTCAAGCTCCACGCCGAGTTGTTCCAGAAGCTGGCCGACAAACTGCCGCCGCGTCTGGCTGGCATCAAGGCCGACCTCGAAAAGCGCCTGGCGGCCTGATCGCCGGGTTTGCGCCGGCCCCAACACACGGGGGCGATGCCGATCGATCGGCATCGCCCCCGTGTGTTTTTTGGCGCGGCGATTGGGCGTCGTGTCAGACGCGTTGCGCCATCGCGGGCACCGGGTTGGTCAGCACCGGCGGTTCTTCCTTGGGCAGGTCGCGGCGCACCGCCGGATTGGCGCGCGCCGGCACGCCTTCGCCGATCGGCCGCACATCGCCGCCGAGTTCGCCACCGTCATCGACGACCAGACGACCGTAGCGGATCGTGCCGGTGACGCGGCCGGCCGATTTGACCACCAGCCGGGTGCTCGCATTGATGGTGCCGTTGAAGGTGCCTTCGATCTCGGCGATCTCGATCTCGGCATCGCCGTCGAGGGTGCCGCTGGCTGAAATGCGCAGGGTGCGGGCCTTGATCGTGGCTTTCACATGGCCTTCGATGATCAGGGTGTCGCATTGCTCGATCTCGGCGCCATTGAGCCGGATCTTGGGGCCGACGATGAGCTGGCTCGGGCTGGCTTCCCCGCTGGCCGGCGCCGGCATCGCGGCCGGCGTGCCGGCCAGCGCGGGCGTGGCGGTGGCGGTCGGGGCGGCATTGGCTGCGGCGCCGGCCGCGCCGGCGTTGGAAGCGGCGCTGGCCGGAGCGGGGGCGGCCATGCCGGCCGGGCGGGCACCGGGGTTGGGGGTCGGGGGTTGGCCGTCGCGAGGATTCTGGAACCAGGGCTTGGTGCTCAATCGCTTCTCCTGATGCTTGAGGGTGAGTCGGATGCGGGCGGCGCGTCGGCCGGAGTGGACGCACGCAAGCGCGCCTGTCCGTAGCGCAGCATCCGTGCCATGGGGTGTCGCGGTCTAAAACGCCAGTGCTTTCAAGGACTTGGGCTGGCCTGCGAGCGAGCGCTTGCGCCAACAGGCGTCGGGCACCGGAGACGCGCGCAAGTCCGTTCGGCCTAAGTACTTGATTCGACGGCGCTGTGCCGGTCGGGCATCGACGACTGCGCTGTGCGTCGCGCGCTGCGGGTTTTTCCGGAAGCGATTCCGCGTAAACGAGAGTGGACGCGCCGCGGGGCGCGCCGCCAGACTTGCTGCGAGCGCGAGAAATCAGCCGGACCCAGACAAAACATCGCGCCGCAATAGGAGACAACGACGATGCGCGCGGCATTGCCGCAGGAGCGCGCCTGATGGCGACCCTGCACTACATCACCCAGGTGAATTTCGATTTCGGCGCCGCCAAGACCTTGAGCGCCGAATGCGAACGGCTCGGCATCCGCCGTCCTTTGATCGTCAGCGACCGCGGTGTGGTCGCGGCCGGCATCGTCGCCCATGTGCTCGAATCTCTGCGCGGCGTGGTCCATGCCTTGTACGACGGCACGCCTTCGAATCCCACCGAGGCCGCGGTCGAAGAGGCGGTGACGGTCTATCGCGCGCATGAGGCCGACGGGCTGATCGCGATCGGCGGCGGTTCGTCGATCGATCTGGCCAAGGGTGTTGCCATCCTCGCCAACCATGCGGGCAATCTCGCCGCCTACGCGACCATCCTGGGCGGCAGCGCCAAGATCAGTGCCCAGACCGCACCGGTGATCGCGGTGCCGACCACGGCCGGCACCGGCAGCGAAGTGGCGCGCGGCGCCATCATCATCCTCAAGGACGGCCGCAAGCTCGGCTTCCATTCCTGGCATCTGGTGCCCAAGGTCGCGGTCTGCGATCCCGAACTCACTTTCGGCCTGCCGCCCTGGCTCACCGCCGCGACCGGCATGGACGCGATGGCGCATTGCATCGAGACTTTCCTGGGGTTGGCCCAGAACCCGCCCGCCGATGCCATCGCCTTCGACGGCCTCAAGCGCGCGGCGCGCCATATCGAACGGGCCACGCTCGATGGTCGCGACCGCGAAGCGCGCTGGAACATGATGAGCGCGTCGATGGAGGGCGCGATGGCGTTCCAGAAAGGGCTGGGCGCGGTGCATTCCTTGTCCCACGCGCTGGGCGGACTGAAGCTCGGCGCCAGCCAGCAGGGGCCGCATCACGGCACGCTCAACGCGGTGCTCCTGCCCGAGGTCGTGAAGTTCAATGAAGCCGCGGTGCCCGAGAAGGTGCGTGCGGTCGCCGAGGTGTTCGGCGCGCGCGATGGCGACGGGTTGGCGAGCGCGATCCGCGCGCTCAACGCGAGTTTGTCGTTACCGACCGGGCTGGGCGCGATGGGCGTGGGCTTTGCGCATTTCGATGGCGTGATCGAGAACGCGCTCAAAGACCATTGCCATGCGACCAATCCGCGCGTGGCGAGCGCCGACGACTACCGCCGCATTCTCGGCGCATCGATGTAGGAACCCGCCACGATGACCGCTTCCGACATCATTCTCGAAACCCGCGGCCTGACCAAGGAGTTCCGCGGCTTTGTCGCCGTCAAGGATGTGGACCTGCGCGTCACGCGCGGGCATATCCACGCCCTGATCGGCCCCAACGGCGCCGGCAAGACCACTTGCTTCAATCTGCTGACGAAGTTCCTCACGCCGACCCACGGCAACATCGTCTTCAACGGCTCCGACATCACGCGCGAGGCGCCGGCCCAGATCGCGCGCCGCGGGGTGATCCGTTCGTTTCAGATTTCGGCGGTGTTCCCGCATCTGAGCGTGCTCGAAAACGTGCGCATCGGCCTGCAGCGCAAAACCGGCTGGTCGTTCCAGTTCTGGCGCGGCGAGGCGCGGCTGGCGTCTTTGAACGCGCGTGCGCTCGAATTGCTCGAAGCCGTCGATCTGGGCGGCTTCGCGCAATCGGTGGCGGCCGAATTGCCCTACGGCCGCAAGCGCGCGCTCGAAATCGCGACCACGCTCGCCATGGAACCCGAGCTCATGCTGCTCGACGAGCCGACCCAGGGCATGGGCCATGAAGACGTGGCGCGCGTGACGGCGCTCATCAAGAAGGTGAGCGCGGGGCGGACCATCCTCATGGTCGAACACAACATGAGCGTGATTGCGCAGATCGCGGACCGGATCACGGTGCTCGCGCGCGGCGCGGTGCTGGCCGAAGGCGCGTATGCCGAAGTCTCGAAGAACCCGGCGGTGCTCGAAGCCTACATGGGGACGAGCGAAGTGGAACTCGAAGGAGCGCACGCATGACGGGGGACTTCCGATGAGCGCGGTCATTGAAGCCGGAACCGCTACGCCAACGGCGGGCGGCGCGACGCCCGCGCTCGAGATCCGCGGCCTGCATGCCTGGTATGGCGAAAGCCACATCCTGCATGGCGTCGATTTGACGGTGCAGCCGGGCGAGGTGGTGACCTTGCTCGGACGCAATGGCGCCGGGCGCACGACGACCATGCGCGCGGTCATGGGCCTGACCGGCGCGCGCCAAGGCTCGATCAAGATCAACGGCAGCGAGACCATCGAACGCGCGACCCATCGCATCGCGCAATTGGGCGTGGGCTATTGCCCCGAAGAACGCGGCATCTTCGCCTCGCTTTCGGCCGAGGAGAATCTGTTGCTGCCGCCCAGGGTGGGCAAGGCCGGCGGCATGAGCATCGAGGAAATCTACGCGATGTTCCCGAACCTGAAGGAGCGCGCGAAGAGCCAGGGCACGCGGCTGTCGGGCGGCGAACAACAGATGCTCGCGGTCGCGCGCATTTTGCGCACCGGCGCGCGCCTGCTGCTGCTCGATGAGATTTCCGAAGGCTTGGCGCCGGTCATCGTGCAAGCGCTCGCGCGCATGATCACCGCGCTCAAGGCCCGCGGCTACACCATCGTGATGGTGGAACAGAACTTCCGTTTCGCGGCGCCGCTGGCCGATCGGTTCTACGTGATGGAGCACGGGGAGATCGTCGAGCAGTTCTCGGCGGCCGAACTCGACAGCCGGCGTGAACGCTTGAATGAATTGCTGGGCGTATGACGGCGCGCCCGAGAAGCAGGATCAGGCCGACCACGACAACATTTCAACGAGGAGACACCGCATGAAACTCAAGGCAATGACGTTGGCAATCACCGTCGGATTCGGCATCGCCGGGACGGCACATGCGCAGAAGATTTCGGGCGATGTGGTGAAGATCGGTTTCATCACCGACATGTCGAGCCTGTACGCCGACATCGACGGCGCGGGCGGGGTCGAAGCGATCAAGATGGCGATCGCCGACATGAAGGGCATGGTCGCGGGCAAGAAGATCGAGTTCGTCTTCGCCGACCACCAGAACAAGGCCGACATCGCGTCGAGCAAGGCGCGCGAATGGTTCGACACCCAGGGTGTCGACATCCTCGTGGGCGGCACCAACTCGGGCACCTCGCTCGCGATGGCCAAGGTAGCCGCCGAGAAGAAGAAGCCCTTCATCGCGATCGGCGCCGCGAGCGCGCGCCTGACCAATGAAGATTGCACGCCTTACACCGTCCATTACGCCTATGACACCGTGGCGCTGGCCAACGGCACCGGCAATGCGGTCGTGAAGGCGGGCGGCAAGAGCTGGTACTTCCTGCAGGCCGATTACGCGTTCGGCGCTTCGCTGCAGGCCGATACCGCGGCGGTGGTGCAAAAGGCCGGCGGCACGGTGGTGGGCACCGTCAAGCACCCGCTCAATGCGAGCGATTTCTCGTCTTTCCTGTTGCAAGCCCAGGCCAGCAAGGCGCAGATCCTGGGCTTGGCGAACGCGGGCGGCGACACGATCAACGCGATCAAGGCCGCGAACGAGTTCGGCGTGACCAAGACGATGAAGCTCGCCGGCCTGCTCATGTTCATCAACGATGTGCACGCGCTGGGTCTGCAAACCACCCAAGGCATGTATCTGACCGACGGCTGGTACTGGAATCAGAGCCCCGAAGCGCGCGCTTGGTCGCGGCGTTATTTCGAGAAGATGAAGCGCATGCCCTCGATGCTGCAAGCGGCCGATTACTCGGCGGTCACGCATTACCTGCACGCGGTCGAGGCGATCAAGACCGACGACGCCGATGCGGTGGTCAAGCAGATGAAGGCGACCAAGGTCAACGACTTCTACGCCAAGAACGGCGTGATCGGACCCGATGGCCGGCATCGCTACGACATGTATCTGATGCAGGTGAAGGCGCCCAAGGATTCGAAGGAGCCCTGGGACTATTACAACGTCGCGCAGCGGATTCCCGGCGACGAGGCCTATACCAAGCTGGCCGACAGCAAGTGCCCGCTGGTCAAGAAATGATCGTCGGCTGAATGCGGCGGGTGGTGGCCGCGGCCGCCGCCCGTCGTTCGAGTGTCTCCCCTCCGGTTCGCGTTCTCATGACAGAACTTTTTGGTGTCCCGTTGCAGGCCTTGGTCGGCCAGTTGTTGCTGGGGCTGGTGAACGGATCGTTCTACGCGATGCTGTCGCTCGGCCTGGCCGTGATCTTCGGCATGCTCAATGTCATCAATTTCGCCCATGGCGCCTTCTACATGATGGGTGCGCTGCTGGCGTGGATGGGACTCAGTTATTTCGAGCTCAATTACTGGGCGATGCTGATCTTGGCGCCGCTCGTGGTGGGCGTGTTCGGCATGGTGATCGAGCGCGCCTTGCTGCGCTGGATCTACAAGCTCGACCATTTGTATGGCCTGTTGCTCACGCTCGGGCTGACCCTCTTGATCGAGGGCGTGTTCCGGTCGATCTACGGCGCGTCCGGCCAACCGTATCCGGTGCCCGAAGCGCTGGGCGGCGTGACCGATCTGGGTTTCATGATCATGCCGATCTACCGCGGCTGGGTCGTGGTGGCATCGCTCGCGGTCTGTTTCGCGACCTGGTTCATGATCGAGCGCACGCGCTTGGGCGCGTATTTGCGCGCCGGCACCGAGAATCCGCGCCTGGTCCAGGCCTTCGGGATCAACGTGCCTTTGCTCGTGACCCTGACCTATGGTTTCGGGGTCGCACTCGCGGCCTTCGCGGGCGTCCTGGCGGCGCCGGTGCTGCAGGTCTCGCCGCTCATGGGCAGCAATCTGATCATCGTCGTGTTCGCGGTGGTCGTCATCGGCGGCATGGGCTCGATCATGGGCTCGATCGTGACCGGCCTGGGGCTGGGCGTGGTCGAAGGTTTCACCAAGGTGTTCTATCCGGAAGCCTCGAGCACCGTGGTGTTCGTGATCATGGCGATCGTGTTGTTGTTGCGGCCCGCAGGCCTGTTCGGTAGGGAGAAATGAGCGCGATGAAACGCAACTCCTCGCAACTGGGGTACTTGGCGCTGTTCGCGCTATTGCTCGCGCTGCCCGTGCTCGGCGCCTATCCGGTGTTCGTGATGAAGGTGCTGTGCTTCGCCTTGTTCGCCTGCGCCTTCAATCTGTTGATCGGCTTCACCGGGCTGTTGTCGTTCGGGCATGCGGCCTTTTTCGGCGGCGCGGCCTATGCGGCCGGCCATGCGCTCAAAGTCTGGGGGCTGCCGACGCCGGTCGCCCTCGGGTTCGCCATGCTGGTCGGTGGCGGTATCGGGCTGGTGTTCGGCTGGCTCGCGATCAAGCGCAGCGGGATCTATTTCTCGATGATCACGCTCGCACTCGCGCAAATGCTGTACTTCTATTTTTTGCAGGCGCCGTTCACCGGTGGGGAGGACGGTCTGCAATCGGTGCCGCGCGGGAGTTTCTTCGGCTTGCCGCTCGATGACGATCTGCATCTGTATTACGTGGTGGTCGGCATCTTCGCCGCCGCGTTCTGGCTCATCCATCGCATCGTCCATTCGCCGTTCGGCCAAGTGCTCAAGGCGATCCGCGAAAACGAACCGCGCGCGATCTCGCTCGGCTACGACGTGCATCGCTACAAGCTCCTGGCTTTCGTGCTGTCGGCGGCCCTGGCCGGGCTGGCCGGTGCGCTCAAGACCAACATTCTCGGCTTTGCGACCCTGACCGACGCGATCTGGACCACCTCGGGCGCGGTCATCCTCATGACCTTGGTCGGCGGCATGGGCACCATGGTCGGGCCCATCGTCGGTGCGGTGGTCGTGATCGCGCTCGAGAACAAGGTCGGCGATGTGGGGATGTGGCTGGCCCGCGTGACGGGCGTCGAGTGGTTCAATTCACTGGGCGAGGCGGTGACGATCGTGACCGGGCTCATCTTCGTGCTGTGCGTCTTGTTGTTCCGGCGCGGGGTGGTGGGCGAGGTCGATGCCTTGTTCAAATACCTGCGCCGTCCCGTTACCAAGCCGGTAAGTATGAAAAGTAATTGATACGTCCGTGTCTATGCGGGGTGGGGCTAGAATGGCCGCCTTTGCATGCGCGGAGCGGTCGTGGTTGAACTTGCATTTCTGAGCGGTGGCACGGTCGATGGCTCCTGGCCCTTGGCCATCCTGCTCGGCGCGGCGTTTCTGGCGGGTTTCATCGATTCGATCGTCGGCGGCGGCGGACTGATCCAAATCCCGGTCTTGTTCAGCTTGTTTCCTGGAGTGGCGCCGGCGCTGTTGCTTGGCACGAACAAGGTCGCAAGCGTGTTCGGGACTTCGGCAGCGGCGATCCAATATGTGCGGCGGGTCGAGGTGGCGTGGAACACGGTGCTACCGGCGACGGCCGCCGCCCTGGTGTTCGCCTTCCTCGGGGCCTGGACCGTGACCCAGATCCCGCCCGATTTTCTGCGCAATGCGCTGCCGTTCATTCTGGCCGCCGTCGCGCTCTATACCTTCAAGAAGAAAGACTTCGGCAGCCGGCATGCGCCGCGCCATGAAGGGCGGGGCGAGCGTGTGCGAGGCGCGGCGGTAGGCGGGGCGATCGGCTTCTACGACGGATTCTTCGGTCCGGGCACGGGCAGCTTCCTGATCTTCGTCTTCGTGCGCTTTTTCGGTTTCGATTTCGTACGCGCCTCGGCGGCGGCCAAGGTGGTGAATGTGGCTTGCAATCTCGCGGCCATCGCGTGGTTCGCAAGCGCCGGGCAGGTGGCGTTTGGTGTGGCGCTGTTGATGGCGGTCTTCAATGTGAGCGGCGCGCTGGTGGGTAGCCGACTTGCGATGGCGCGCGGTACCGGCTTCGTGCGACACCTGTTCCTGATCGTGGTCGTGTCCTTGATTGTGAAGACCGGCTACGATGCCTTCATTCATTGAAATGGTGGGTGCACGGTGGATGAAGGACGGGTGTTCGGTCGGACCAGCCTGGGGGCGCAAGAGATACTTCGCAAGTCGGGACGCCTGACGCAGACCGAGCGCCTGGTGCTGATCGTTCTGGGGGATCAGGTCCGTTTCGAGGCCTTGCATGCCAAGTTGTCGTCCTTGTCGGTCGATCGTATCGAGAGCGCGCTGCTGCGGCTGGTGGAACTGCATCTGGCCTACGAGGAATTTCTTGCGCCCTCGGAACCGGTAGGCGCATTGACGCTGCCGCCTGGGGCGGTGCGCGACTTTCTTGAGCAGAAGGAAAGCGATCCCGTGACCGTGATGGCGGATAGCGGGCAACTCGATGGCGGCGCCCGGGCGCGCGCGCTTGAGGTCGAGGTGGGCAAGGTGCTCGGTTCTTCCGGCACCGATGCCGGGCGTGTGGCCGTTCCGTTGGGCAAGCTGTTTCCTCAACATCCGGCAGTGCCGGGCGCCACTGGTTCGATGGGGCGGGCGGAGCGCCGGCTGGAGACGCCAGACACCCAGGCCCGGTTGGGCGCGCTGGAGGAGTCCTTGAACGCGGCGCGGGTACCGAGCATGCAGGTTCCATCGCGGGGGAGAACATTGGTCGAGGACCCCGACGTGGACGATGATGACGAGCCGCTGGTGATTGAGACCGCGAAGAATTCTTCGGCAGGCGGCGTGATGATGCTGATCGGCGGTTTGGCGGCGGCGCTGGTAGTGGCGGCCATCCTGCTTTATGCGTGGCGATAGCCACCGGGCCCGCGGCCTGTTCCACGTGAAACAAAAAGGGCCGCGATGCGGCCCTTTTTGTTGTCGCGCGGCAGGCGCCTCAGCTCTTGTTCTTGAGCGGGCAGGTGTTCAGGCCGAGCAGGGTATAGGCCGGACAGAAGCCGACGAGTGCGGTCAACAAGGGCACCACGCCGATATAGCCCCAGACGCCGATGACATGGGTCGCGGCCAGCGCGATCAGCGCGATGCCGACGACGGCGCGGAGAATTCGATCAATACCACCAACATTTGCCTTCATGACAACCTCCGAGTGAAATCCAGCCGGGATTGTCCGTAGCGTATCGGCCAGCGTCTGTTACCGCCAATACGGACTTAGGCAGGGTCGGGCCGTGTTCATCCAGGGGGCTGGGCCCCCGACTCACATTCCGCGCTCGGCGATTTCGCGCAGGCGGGCCGCGTCGAGAATCTCGATTTTTTCCCGGCTCAAAGTGACGACGCCGCGATCCTCGAATCGGCCGAGCAACCGCGTCACCATCTCGCGGATGGTGCCCAGTTCGTCGGCCAATTGCTGGTGGGTCACATGCAAAAGACGGCCGCGGCCGAGGAGGGCATTGGCGAGCCGTTGATCGAGGCGTTGGAAAGCCACCGCTTCGACGAGCACCATGAGTTCGTGAAGGCGGGCTGAGAACTGCCCGAAGACGAATTTCCGGAATGGTTCGAACTGCGTGAATTCATCGAACAAAGGCGGGGAAAGCATCACCATCGAAATCTGGGTTTCGGCGACGCCGCGTGCGGTGAATTCGGTGCCGGACAGAATGCAGCCCATCGAGAGCAAACAGATCTCACCCGGCTCGATCCGATACAAGGGCAGTTCGCGGCCGGCGTTCTTGCCTTCGGACGCGGGCGCTTGTTTCGATACCCGGATGCGGCCGGCCAGAATCAGGGGAAAGCCGGTGCAAGGCGCATGCTCATCAAACAGCACCGTGCCCGCGGGGACCAGGGTGGGGCTGGTGGATTCCGCAAACGTGGCGAAGCGCGTGGTCGGGATTTCAGCAAAGACTGGATAAAGCGCGAGCAACTCTTCTTGTTTCACGTGAAACAACCTCCTGTGCGGGGCTCAAACCTACCACAAAGCCCTAGCAAGTCCGCTGCCATGATTCGAACCGCAACCCTATAATCCGCCGCTTCGACAAGGCAAACCCAGATGCAGTTTCCACGTTCCTTCGATGTCATCGTCATCGGCGGTGGCCATGCAGGCGCCGAGGCCGCGCTTGCGGCGGCGCGCATGGGCCGCGACACGCTACTGCTGACCCACAGCATCGAAACCCTGGGCCAGATGTCCTGCAATCCGTCTATCGGCGGTATCGGCAAAGGGCACCTGGTCAAGGAAGTCGACGCCTTGGGCGGTGCCATGGCGGCCGTCACCGACGAAGCCGGCATCCAGTTCCGCATCCTCAATGGCAGCAAAGGGCCCGCGGTCAGGGCGACGCGAGCCCAGGCCGACCGGGTCCGGTACCGCCGCGCCATGCGTCGCCGGCTAGAGAATCAGCCGCAGCTCTGGCTGTTCCAGGGCGCGGTGGACGATCTACGCGTGGCGTCGGGGCCGCAAGGCGACCGGGTGGTCGGCGCGGTGACGCAATTGGGCGTCGAGTTCCGCACCCGGGCGGTGGTCTTGACCACCGGCACCTTCCTCAACGGGCTCATCCATGTCGGTCTCGAACACCATGTGGGTGGCCGTGCCGGCGATCCGGCGGCGATCTCCCTGGCGCAGCGCCTCAAAGAACTCGGCCTGCCGCAAGGGCGCCTGAAGACCGGAACGCCGCCGCGTCTCGATGGCCGGACCATCGACTTCTCGGTCATGGAAGAGCAACCCGGTGATCTCGACCCGGTGCCGGTCTTCAGTTTTCTGGGTTCGGCCGACCAGCACCCCGCGCAATTGCCGTGCTGGATCACGCACACCAACGCGCAGACCCACGCCATCATCCGTGGTGGGCTCGATCGCAGTCCGATGTATACCGGCGTCATCGAAGGCGTCGGGCCGCGGTATTGCCCGAGCATCGAAGACAAGATCCATCGCTTCGCCGACAAAGACAGCCACCAGATATTTCTGGAGCCGGAAGGGCTGGAGACCCACGAGTTCTATCCGAACGGGATCAGCACCTCCTTGCCCTTCGATGTTCAACTCGACCTCGTGCATTCGATCCGCGGGCTGGAGCATGCGCATTTGCTGCGGCCCGGCTATGCGATCGAGTACGACTATTACGATCCGCGCGGGCTCAAGAGTTCGCTCGAAAGCAAACACATCGCCGGGCTGTTCTTCGCCGGCCAGATCAACGGCACCACCGGCTATGAAGAGGCGGCGGCGCAAGGATTGCTGGCCGGCGCCAATGCGGCCTTGTTTGCCCGCGACGAGGCGGCCTGGACCCCGGCCCGCCACCAGGCGTATTTGGGCGTGCTGGTCGACGATCTGATCACCCGTGGCGTGACCGAGCCTTACCGCATGTTCACCTCGCGCGCCGAATACCGGTTGAGCTTGCGTGAAGACAATGCCGATTTGCGCCTGACCGAAGCGGGCCGCGCGATCGGCCTGGTCGACGACCATCGCTGGACCGCTTTTGAACACAAGCGCGAAGCCTGCGCGCGCGAGATCGAGCGCTTGCGCTCGACCTGGGTGAATCCGAAGACCGTCGCGGCCGAATGCGCGCACACGATCCTCGGGCAGGCGCTCGAAAAGGAATATCGGCTCGCCGATCTGCTCAAACGGCCGAATGTCGGTTATGCGGCCTTGATGGGCTTCGAACAGGCGCGCGCCGGCGCGCCGGCCTTTGCGCCCGGCATGGCCGCGGCCGACCCGGCTGCCGCCGACAGCGAGCAGGCGCGGCAGTGTCGCGAACAGGTCGAGATCGCGATCAAATACGCGGGCTACATCGATCGGCAATCGGAAGAGGTGGCGCGGCTGTCCAACCAGGCCGAACAGCGCATTCCCGCCGACCTCGATTACGCCCAGGTCCGCGGGCTGTCGATCGAGATCCGCCAGCGCCTGACACAGCACAAGCCCGAGACCATCGGTCAGGCCGCACGCATTTCAGGCGTGACCCCGGCGGCCTTGTCGATGCTGCTCGTGCACCTGAAAAAAGCCGGACGACGCCAAGGCCGCGCGGCCGCGTGACATCGGCGCGCCGCGGCACCCGCGCGCATTCACATGATGATTCATGAATAAGAACGTTCTGACGCCAGATCCAGCGGAGTTCGCGGAAAAGCTGGCCGTGGCTTCCGCCCAGCTCGGGCTGACCCTCGATGCGCGGCAACAGCACGCCTTGCTCGACTACCTCGGTCTGTTGCGCAAATGGAATGCCGCCTACAACCTGACCGCCGTGCGCGATCCGCGCGAGCAATTGGTGCTGCATCTGTTCGACTGCCTGGCCCTCTTGCCGGCGCTCGCGCCGCGTCTGGCTCCCGGGGCGGTGGTCGTGGATGTCGGATCGGGGGGCGGCTTGCCCGGCGTGGTCATCGCGATCGCGCATCCCGAGGTGCAAGTGCACACCGTCGATGCGGTCGGCAAGAAGGCGGCTTTCGTCACCCAAGTGCGGGCGGGTCTGGGGCTGAGCAATCTGCACCCGCACCACGCGCGTGTCGAAGGCTTGCTCCCGGGGCGCGATTTGCCGCCGGCCGATGTCATCGTTTCGCGCGCCTTCGCGTCGCTGGCCGATTTCGTCTCGCTGACGGCGCATCTGCGCGCCCCCGGCGCACAGTGGTTCGCGATGAAAGGCGTGATGCCCGACGACGAATTGCAGGCGCTGCCCGCCGGGGTCCGGGTCGAACGAGCGCTCGCGTTGCGGGTGCCGGAGCTCGAAGCGCAACGGCATCTGCTCGTGCTGAGCGCGGCGCCTTGAGCGCCTGGTCGGCGCCGCGCATGCGACACTAGCGCCCACGCATTTTCCGGAGGCTGACATGCTGGGCGTCACCGATTACGGCGCATTCGTTGCCGCCGTCCTGATCTTTCTGATGATTCCGGGGCCGGGCACCTTCTGCTTGCTCACTTCAACCGCCAAAGGCGGATTTCGCGCGGGTGCGGCGGCGACCCTCGGACTGGTGGTCGGCGACCAGGTCCTCATGTGGCTCGCCGCGCTCGGCGTCGCGGCCATCCTGCAGGCCCAGCCGGTCTTGTTCAAAGGGCTGCAATACCTGGGCGGCGCCTATCTGGCGTGGATCGGCCTGAAACTGTTGTTCCGCAAAGACGGCGAGGCCAGCCCGATCAACATCCGGCCGCATCATTACGCGCGCCAGGGCTTCCTCATCACCTTGATGAACCCGAAGGCGATCGTGTTCTACATGGCCTTCTTTCCATTGTTCATCGACCCGGCGGCGCATCGCGGCCTGCTGACTTTCGCTGTGATGGCGGCGACGATCGCCGGGATCTCGCTGATCTATTGCCTGAGCTTGTGCGCCTTCGCCGGCGCGGTCGCGCAGAAGGTGCGCGCGAACCGGCGTCTGGCCATGGCGCTCGAACGCCTGGCCGGTGTGGTGTTGATCGGTTTCGGGATCAAGCTCGGCGTCCAGTGAACGCCTGAATGGCGCCGGCGGCGCAACGCCGGTCCGGTCGGCGCCACGCGGCAATGCGCCGCGCTTGCGCTGCCTACATGGCGCGCCGGCACGGCGCGGGTAAACTCCGCGCTTCTTTCGCGCGAACGCTATGGCCAAGACCTTCTGCATTGCCAATCAAAAAGGTGGCGTCGGCAAGACGACCACCGCGGTCAACCTTGCCGCCGGACTGGTCGCGAACGCGCAGCGCGTGCTGCTGGTCGACCTCGATCCGCAAGGCAATGCGACCATGGGTTCGGGCATCGACAAGTCGCGGCTCGACGCGAGCGTCTATCAAGTGCTGATCGGCACCGCCGAAATCGCGGCCGCGAAATGCAAATCGGAAAGCGGCGGCTATGACGTGCTGCCGGCCAATCGCGATCTGGCCGGCGCGGAAGTGGAACTGGTCGATTTCGAAGACCGCGAACAGCGTCTGAAGAACGCGCTCGCGCCGCATCAGAACGCCTACGATTTCATCCTGATCGATTGTCCGCCGTCGTTGTCGATGTTGACCCTCAACGGGCTGTGCGCGGCCGACGGCGTGATCGTGCCCATGCAATGCGAGTATTTCGCGCTCGAGGGCTTGAGCGATCTGGTCAACACGATCAAGCAGGTGCATCGCAATCTCAATCCGGAGCTCAAGCTCATCGGCTTGCTGCGCGTGATGTTCGACCCGCGCATGACGCTGCAACAGAACGTCAGCGATCAACTCATGCAGCATTTCGGCGAGAAGGTGTTCAACACCATCATCCCGCGCAATGTGCGGCTGGCCGAGGCGCCTTCGTATGGCATGCCCGGTGTCGCCTTCGATCGCAGTTCGCGCGGCGCGCAGGCTTACATCGCGTTCGGCGCCGAGATGGTCGAACGCATCGGCGCGATGTAACACCCGATGCGGCGATGTCACGACCGCCGCGCGGCGGCTGCGGTCGCCACGCCGTATCCTGCGCTCTTCCTGCGAGCGAGGATTGCGCCATGACCACCGTATTGACGCTGCCGGGCTGGATGGGCTCGGGTCCCGAGCATTGGCAATCGCGCTGGGAACGCGAGCGCGCTTGCCTGCGCATCGAGCAGGCCGATTGGGACCGGCCGGTGCGCGCGGACTGGGTCCAGACCCTGGACCGTCGGTTGCAGACTTGTACCGGCGACGTGGTGCTGGTCGCGCATAGCCTGGGCTGTGCCTTGGCCGCGCATTGGTTCGATTCGGTCGCCGAACAGCCGCACCGCCATGCCGCGATACGCGGCGCCTTGTTGGTGGCGCCGCCCGACGTCGAGCGCGCGAGCGCGCCCGAGGCGATCCGCAATTTCGCGCCGGTGCCCGAGCGCGCTTTGCCGGTACCCGCGATCGTGGTCGCCTCGACCAGCGATCCGTATTGCGGTTTCATGCGTTCCGGCCTCATGGCGACGCGCTGGGGCGCCGAGTTCGTCAACATCGGCAATGCCGGTCATATCAACGCCGAATCGGGACTGGGCGCTTGGGAGGCGGGCTGGGCGCTCCTGGCGCGCTGGCTGTAGGATGCGCCCTTTGATCGCGCCGCCAGCGGTGGATGGCGCAACGCCTTCGAGGCCCGCCCAGGGCGGTGCGGATTCGGCGGTATTGATGAATATTCATTGATCGCGCAGGCGCGCAGCGCTTTTCAAGATAAATCGATCGACGCATGGCAACAAAGAAACTCAAGGGCTTGGGGCGCGGCCTCGAAGCGCTGCTCGGGCCGAAGGACGATGCGGCGGCGGGCGAGGGCAAGGCGGCGGCCGAAACGCCGAGCCAACTCGCCCTGGCGCAATTGCAGCCCGGCAAATACCAGCCGCGCACGCGCATGGACGAAGGCGCGTTGGCCGAACTCGCCGAGAGCATCAAGGCGCAGGGCTTGATGCAGCCGATTCTGGTGCGTCAGGTCGCGCCCTCGAAATACGAGATCATCGCCGGCGAGCGCCGGTTCCGCGCCGCGCGCATGGCGGGGCTGGAATCGGTGCCGGTGCTGGTCAAGGATGTGCCCGACGAAGCTGCCGCCGCAATGGCGCTGATCGAGAACATCCAGCGCGAAGATCTGAATCCGCTCGAAGAAGCGCAAGGTGTCGATCGGCTGATTCGCGAATTCGGGCTCACCCATGAGCAGGCCGCGCAGGCGATCGGCCGCAGCCGTTCCGCGACTTCGAATTTGCTGCGCTTGTTGAACCTGGCCAAGCCGGTGCAAGACATGCTGTTGGCCGGCGATCTCGAAATGGGGCATGCGCGCGCTCTGCTCGCGGTCGATGGCGCGACCCAGATCCAGCTCGCCCATCAGGTGGTCGGCAAGCAATTGTCGGTGCGCGATGCGGAGCGGCTGGTGTCCAAGGTCGCCGCCGAGTTCGCGCTCAAGCCCTCGACCGCAACCAAATCGGGCAAGTCGCGCGATGTCGAGCGCCTCGAAGAAGAATTGTCCGACCTGCTTGCGACCCGGGTCAGCGTCAAGGCCAATGCCAAAGGCAAGGGCCAGGTCGTCATCGATTTCGCGAGCTACGACCAGCTCGACGGCGTGATCGCGAAGCTGCGCGGCGAGCAATGACGCGCCGGGCGCCGGATCACTCGGCGTCCAGCTCCTGTACCTTGACCGCCGCGCCGGGGTCGCCATTGCGCGCGGCCTGGGCGTACCAATAGCGCGCCAGCCGCCGATCCTGCGGCACCCCCAGCCCTTGTTCGCACAGGCTCGCATACAAGTATTGCGCGCCGACATCGCCGCCGTTGGCGGCCTGCAGGTAATAGCGCGCCGCCATGGTGTAATCGCGCTCGACGCCGCGCCCGAGGAAATAGGCGGTGGCGGCGGGCGTGGCCGCATCGATCTGGCCAGCATCGGCGGCGCGTCGGTACCAAGTGGCCGATGCCGCGAGATCCTTCGGGGCGAGTTCCCCGGCTTCGTAGACTTCGCCCAGCGCATACATCGCCGAACCCAGCCCTTGGTCGGCCGCCTGCTGCAACAAGGCCAGCGCGCGCGCCGGATCGGGATGGGCGATTTCCCCTCGCACATGCAGGACCGCCAGATTGAATTGCGCCAGACGATTGCCGGCGCGCGCCAGCGCCTCGAATCGGGCTGCCGCGGCTGCGATCGCGCCGGCGCGGTACTCGGCATAGGCCGGCGCGATCTGTTCGGCTTCGAGGGCGTCGCGCGCCGCGGGCCCGGCGGACTGGGCCGGGGCCGGCAACGGGCCTGCCCATAGCAGGGCCGCACCGATGCCGGCGGCCAAAGCGAGGCGATAATTGCGCACCATGATCTCCCTTGAAGACGTTCGTCGCGCCCGGGCCGCATTGCGCGGCCAGATCGTCGACACACCTTGCCTGCATTCACGCACCTTGTCAGCCATCGCCGGCTGCGAGGTGTTCCTGAAGTTCGAGAATCTCCAGTTCACCGCGGCCTTCAAGGAGCGCGGCGCTTTCATCAAGCTCAGCGCGTTGAGCGCGGCCGAACGCGCGCGCGGCGTGATCGCCGCATCCGCGGGCAACCATGCGCAGGGCGTGGCCTATCACGCGCAGCGCCTGGGCATCCCCGCCACGATCGTGATGCCGGTGCACGCGCCGACGGTCAAGATCGAGCGCACGCGCGATTTCGGCGCCGAGGTGATTCTCGAAGGCCAGAATTTCGATGAAGCCAAGGCCGGCGCCTATCGCATCGCGGCCGAGCGCGGGCTGGTGTTCGTGCACGCCTATGACGACGCCGATGTGATCGCCGGGCAGGGCACGATCGCGCTGGAGATGCTCGACGCCCGGCCCGACCTCGACACCTTGATCGTGCCGATCGGCGGCGGCGGCCTGATCGGCGGGATCGCGCTGGCGGCCAAGTCGCTGCGGCCCGAGGTGCGCGTCGTCGGTGTCCAGACCGAACGCTTTCCGTCGATGTATGCGGCGATCCATGAGCGGCAGGCCGAATACGGCAGCAGCACCATCGCCGACGGCATCGCCGTGAAATCGCCGGGGCGCCTGACCGAAGCGCTGGTGCGCGCGCACGTCGACGACATCGTGCTGGTCGATGAAGGCGATCTCGAGCAAGCCATCGTGCTCTTGCTCGAAATCGAAAAGACCGTGGTCGAAGGCGCGGGCGCGGCCGGGCTGGCGGCTTTGCTCAAGCATCGCGCGCAATTCGCGGGCCGCCGGGTCGGGCTGGTCTTGTGCGGCGGCAACATCGATCCGCTGGTTCTGGCCGAGATCATCGAGCGCGGCATGGCGCGCTCGGGCCGGCTGGCGCGCATCGCGGTCGCGGTGCGCGATGCGCCGGGCGGTTTGGCCGCGGTCGCCACCCGGCTCGCGGCGCTCGGCGCGAACATCGACGAAATCCATCATCAGCGCACATTCTCGGCGCTGCCGGTGCAATCGGTCGAAGTGGAGTTCGTCGTGCGCACGCGCAGTTCGGAGCATGTGCGCGAAGTGGTCGCGAGCCTGACCGCCGATGGATTTCCGGCACGCCAGGCCTAGCACATCCAGGTTTCTGTCGCGTCGCATCAGCGTCGATTCGCGCCGGGTGCGTGTGTCCGGACACACGGGCGCCGTGGGCCGGGGCAAAATCTTCGTCTTCGGGTTTGACGCTGATCCGGTCAAACCCTTACAATCGACAAGTTTCGCAATACACCGTACGTTGCGCCGCGGCATCGATCGTTCCGGATCGGGGTTTGGGCAGCGAGCCGGGGCAAGCCGATCAGTCGAGCGCCAAAGCGCTTGTCTGTGAAGCGCGAGCAGGAGTGGGGAGTGCCTTTCAGGATCGTTTGGTGGCAGGCGGCCGCGACATTGCTTGTGGCTGCGCTCGCCGGGGCGATCGGTGGCATGGCTGCGGCCGTGTCGGCAGCTTTGGGCGGTTTGAGCTGCACCCTTCCGAATGCTTTTTTTGCCTTGCGCCTCGCGCTGGCGGCGACGCGGCCTGGCGGTGCGACACCCGTTTCTTTTTTCACGGGTGAGCTCGTCAAGGTTGCTTCCACCGTGCTGCTGTTATTCGGATCGGCTTGGTTGTACCGCGAGCTGTCCTGGCTGGCATTTTTGGTCGGGGCGATCGTGGCACTTAAAAGTTACTTTGTGGTTTTGCTCATCAGGAAGTAATCGCACGACATGGCTGCCGAAAACGCCCCCAACGCGTCCGAGTACATCGTTCACCACTTGACGCATCTGTCGACGCATAAGCAAGGCTTCATCGTCGATATGTCCGTGGTGAATCTCGACACCCTGTTTTGGTCGATCACCATGGGTCTTATCACCCTGCTGATCCTCTACAAGGCGGCGCGTCGCGCCACCGCGGGCGTGCCGAGCCGTTTCCAGGCCTTCATCGAAATGATGGTCGAGATGGTCGAGGAGCAATCCAAGTCCATCGTCCATGGCGATCGCAGCTTCATCGCGCCGCTGGCATTGACCGTGTTCGTCTGGGTCGTGCTGATGAATTCGCTCGACTTCCTGCCGGTGGATCTGCCGAGCAAGTTGTTCGCGCTGGTCGGCCTCGATCATTACATTCACAACCATCGCATCGTCCCGACCGCCGACCTCAACGGCACGCTCGGCATGTCTTTCGGCGTGCTGCTGCTGATGCTGTACTACGGCATCAAGATCAAGGGCGGCGGCGGCTTCGTGCACGAGTTGTTCACCGCCCCGTTCGGTAACAAGCTCATCCTCTACCCGTTCAATTTCCTGCTGAACCTGATCGAATACGCGGCCAAGAGCATTTCGCTCGGCATGCGGTTGTTCGGCAACATGTACGCGGGCGAACTGATCTTCATGCTGATCGCGCTGATGGGCGCCACCAGCATCCCCGCGCTGTGGGGGCTGCATTTCCTGGCTGGCCTTGCGTGGGCGATCTTCCACATCCTGATCGTCATCCTCCAGGGATTCATCTTCATGATGCTGACCCTCGTGTACATCGGTCAGGCTCACGAAGGCCATTGATCATTCGGTTCTGATTATTCGGTTCTTTTAGTTTCGCAATCTTCAATCTCGTGCTTTTCAACAAGGAGTCATCATGACGAACGTTGCTCTCGTTGCCCTCGCTTGCGGTCTGATCATCGGTCTGGGCGCCATCGGTGCCTGTATCGGTATCGGCCTGATGGGCGGCAAGTACATCGAAGCTGCTGCGCGCCAGCCTGAGCTGATGAACACGCTGCAGACCAAGATGTTCCTGCTCGCGGGCCTGATCGACGCGGCGTTCCTGATCGGTGTCGGTATCGCGATGATGTTCGCGTTCGCCAACCCGTTCGCCGGCTAAGCATCGGAGATCGTTCGTGTAGCGGTGCGGCGGGAACGTCGCACTTGCTCATGGGTTTGGTCCGCGGGGGCTGCGCCGTCGATGCGACGACAGCAGTTCCCGACATGCCGCGAGGAATACCGTGAATCTCAATTCCACCTTCGTTATCCAGCTCTGCGTCTTCTTCGCCCTGGCGCTCTTCACCATGAAGTTCGTCTGGCCGCCGTTGATCAAGGCCCTGGATGAGCGTCGCGCCAAGATCGCCGACGGCCTCGCCGCCGCCGACAAGGGCAATCAAAGCCTGAAAGACGCCGAAGCCAAGATCGCCAAGCTCGAAGCCGACGCGCGTGCCCGCGCCGCCGACATCGTGGCGCAAACCGAAAAGCGCGCCCAAGCGCTGATCGAAGAAGCCAAGGCGCAAGCCAAGGCCGAGGGCGAACGTCTGTTCGCCGCGGCGAAGGCCGAAATCGATCAGGAAGCGCAACGCGTCAAGACGCAGTTGCGTGACCAAGTGGCCGCGCTGGCCGTCGCAGGTGCCGAGCAGATCCTCAAGAAAGAGGTCAATGCCCAGGCCCACGGCGACCTGCTCGCGCAGCTCAAGGCGCAGTTGTGATCGCCCGTCGTCGCCAGGAGATCGATCATGGCTGAACTTTCGACCGTCGCCCGTCCGTACGCAGAAGCGCTGTTCCAGGTCGCCAGTCTTGGCGAACTCGCGCGCTGGAGCGATGCCGTGACGGAGCTCGGCGTGTTGGGCGGCAACGAGCAAGTGCGCGCGGCGATCGCCGACCCCAAGCTCACCGATGACCAGATCTATGGTCTGGTCACCGGCGTGCTCAAGTCGCAATTGCCCGCCGAAGGTCAGAACTTCGTGCGCACCTTGATCGAGAACGGCCGTCTGGCGCTGCTGCCGGAGATCGCGCGTCAGTTCCACGAACTCAAGAACGCGCATGACGGTGTGGCCGACGCCGACATCGTGAGCGCCTTCCCGATGCCCGACGCCCAGGTCGCCGAATTGATCGGCGCGCTGGAAAAGAAATTCGGCATCAAGCTGCGCGCCAAGGTCGCCGTCGACAGCTCGTTGATCGGTGGCGTGCGCGTCACGGTCGGCGACGAAGTCCTCGACAGCACGGTCCGCACGCGGCTCGAACAGATGCGCGTCGCATTGACGGCTTAAGACCGACAGCGCCAACGACGCCCCAGGGATACAAATACGGAGAGTCAAATGCAACTCAATCCTTCCGAAATCAGCGAACTGATCAAGAGCCGCATCCAGGCGCTTGGCGTGTCCGCCGAGATCCGCAATCAGGGCACCGTGGTCTCCGTGACCGACGGCATTTGCCGCGTGCACGGTCTGTCGGACGTCATGCAAGGCGAAATGCTCGAGTTCCCGGGCAACACCTTCGGCCTCGCGCTCAACCTCGAGCGTGACTCGGTCGGCGCGGTGGTCCTCGGTGAATACGAACACATCAAGGAAGGCGACACGGTCAAGACCACCGGTCGCATTCTCGAAGTGCCGATCGGCCCGGAACTGCTCGGCCGTGTCGTGAACTCGCTCGGTCAGCCGATCGACGGCAAGGGCCCGATCAACGCCAAGCTCACCGACGTGATCGAAAAGGTCGCGCCGGGCGTCATCGCGCGTAAGTCGGTCGACCAGCCGGTGCAAACGGGCTTGAAGGCCATCGACTCGATGGTGCCGATCGGCCGCGGCCAGCGCGAACTGATCATCGGCGACCGCCAGACCGGCAAGACCGCGGTGGCGATCGACACGATCATCAACCAAAAGGGCAAGGGCATCTTCTGCGTCTACGTCGCGATCGGCCAAAAGGCCTCGACCGTGGCGAACGTGGTGCGCAAGCTCGAAGAAACCGGCGCGCTCGAATACACGATCGTCGTGGCGGCGACCGCTTCGGAATCGGCCGCGATGCAATACATCGCCGCCTACTCGGGCTGCACGATGGGCGAATACTTCCGCGACCGCGGCCAAGACGCCCTGATCATTTATGACGATTTGACCAAGCAAGCCTGGGCCTATCGTCAGGTCTCGCTACTGCTGCGCCGTCCGCCGGGCCGTGAAGCCTACCCGGGCGACGTGTTCTATCTGCACAGCCGCCTGCTCGAACGCGCCGCGCGTGTGAACGCCGAATACGTCGAGAAGTTCACCAACGGCGAAGTCAAGGGCAAGACCGGTTCGCTGACCGCGCTGCCGATCATCGAAACCCAGGCCGGCGACGTGTCCGCCTTCGTTCCGACGAACGTCATCTCGATCACCGACGGCCAGATCTTCCTGGAAACCGACTTGTTCAACGCCGGCATCCGTCCCGCCATCAACGCGGGTATCTCGGTGTCGCGCGTCGGCGGTGCGGCCCAGACCAAGATCATGAAGCGCAAGGACACCGGCGCTGGCGTGCGTCTGGCCCTCGCGCAGTACCGCGAACTCGCGGCCTTCGCGCAATTCGCGTCCGACCTCGACGACGCGACCCGCAAGCAGCTCGAGCGCGGCCGTCTGGTCACCGAACTGATGAAGCAGCCGCAATACCAGCCGCTGCCGGTCTGGGAACAGGCGCTGACGCTGTTCGCGGTCAACAACGGCTACTTCGACGACATCGACGTCAAGAAGGGTCTGGACGCTGAAAAGGCGCTGCGCGAATTCGTGCGCGCCAAGTACGCCGCCCTCGTGACCAAGATGGAAGAGACCAACAATCTCGACGCCGACGCCGAGAAGGCGCTGCACGACGCGGTCAAGGACTTCAAGAAGACCGGAGCGTACTGACGGCGCACTGCGCGGCGCCGCTGCAGACCTCTGCGCGGCGCCATCGCTGACTTCGTCGAGGAAACCGAGCTATGGCAGGTTCAAAAGAGATCCGCAACAAGATCAAGAGCGTGCAAAACACGCGCAAGATCACCAAGGCGATGGAGATGGTCGCCGCGTCCAAGATGCGCAAGGCGCAGGAACGCATGCGCCATGCGCGTCCCTATTCGGACAAGGTGCGCAACATCGCTGCGCACATGAGCGAAGCCAATCCCGAGTATCGCCACCCCTTCCTGGTCAAGCGCGACGAGGTCAAGGCGGCCGGCGTGATCCTCGTGACGACCGACAAGGGTCTGTGCGGCGGCTTGAACACCAACGTCCTGCGCGTGACGCTCGCCAAGCTGCGCGAGCTCGAAGGCCAGGGTGCCAAGGTGCAGGTCACCGCGATCGGCAACAAGGGTCTGGGTTTCGCCAGCCGCATGGGCATGAACGTGGTCGCGCATGTCACCCAGCTCGGTGATACGCCGCATCTGGAAAAGCTGATCGGCCCGGTCAAGGTCCAGCTCGACGCCTACGAAAAAGGCGAGATCGACGCGGTCTACCTGTGCTTCACCAAGTTCATCAACACGATGAAGCAGGAGCCGATCGTGGTCCAGTTGCTGCCGCTGACCGGCGAGCACATGGAACGCACGGCCGCCGAGAAGGCCGCCTACGGCTGGGATTACATCTACGAGCCCGACGCCAAGGCCGTGGTCGACGAGCTGCTGGTGCGCTATGTCGAAGCACTGGTCTATCAGGCGGTGGCGGAGAACATGGCGTCCGAGCAATCGGCGCGCATGGTGGCGATGAAGGCCGCGTCCGACAACGCGAAGAACGTGATCAACGAACTGCAGCTCACCTACAACAAGGCGCGGCAGGCGGCGATCACCAAGGAATTGTCGGAAATCGTCGGCGGCGCCGCTGCCATCAGCTGATCAGAATTGACTGAGTTTAGGAAGAAAGGGAAAGACGATGAGTGCTGTGAACGCTGAAGGCAAGATCGTCCAGTGCATCGGCGCTGTGGTCGACATTCAGTTTCCGCGCGAAGCGATGCCGGCTGTGTACGAAGCGCTGACGCTCGCGGATACGACTTCCAAGTTCGCGGAAGCGGGGCTGACATTCGAAGTGCAGCAACAGCTCGGTGACGGCGTGGTGCGCACCATTGCGCTGGGTTCGTCCGACGGTCTGCGCCGCGGCATGTCGGTCAAGGGCACCGGCAAGCCGATCTCGGTGCCGGTCGGTACGGCCACCCTGGGCCGCATCATGGACGTGCTCGGTCGCCCGATCGACGACGCGGGCCCGATCGCCACGGAAGAACGTCGCGCGATCCACCAACCTGCGCCGAAGTTCGACGAACTGTCGCCGTCGGTTGAACTGCTGCCCACCGGCATCAAGGTCATCGACTTGATCTGCCCGTTCGCCAAGGGCGGCAAGATCGGCCTGTTCGGCGGCGCCGGCGTCGGCAAGACCGTGAACATGATGGAACTCATCAACAACATCGCGAAGTCGTACGGCGGCTACTCGGTGTTTGCTGGCGTGGGCGAGCGTACCCGTGAGGGCAACGACTTCTACCACGAAATGGACGAGTCCAAGGTTCTCGACAAGGTCGCCATGGTGTTCGGTCAGATGAACGAACCCCCGGGCAACCGTCTGCGCGTCGCGCTGACTGGCCTGACCATGGCCGAGCGCTTCCGCGACGAAGGCCGCGACATCCTGCTGTTCATCGACAACATCTACCGTTACACCCTGGCCGGCACCGAAGTGTCCGCGCTGCTGGGCCGTATGCCGTCCGCGGTGGGCTACCAGCCGACGCTGGCCGAAGAAATGGGCCGTCTGCAAGAGCGCATCACCTCGACCAAGACCGGCTCGATCACCTCGATCCAGGCCGTCTACGTTCCGGCGGATGACTTGACCGACCCGTCGCCCGCGACCACCTTCGGTCACTTGGACGCCACCGTCGTGTTGTCGCGCGACATCGCCGCGCTCGGTATCTACCCGGCCGTCGACCCGCTCGACTCGACCTCGCGCCAGCTCGACCCGCACGTCATCGGCGAAGAGCACTACACCATCACCCGCCGCGTGCAGGCCACCCTGCAACGCTACAAGGAATTGCGCGACATCATCGCGATTCTGGGCATGGACGAACTCTCGCCCGAAGACAAACAGGCCGTGGCGCGTGCGCGTAAGATCCAGCGCTTCCTGTCGCAGCCGTTCAACGTGGCGGAAGTGTTCACGGGTTCGCCCGGCAAGATCGTTCCGCTCAAGGACACGATCCGCGGCTTCAAGATGATCGTCGACGGCGAATGCGACCACCTGCCCGAGCAGGCGTTCTACATGGTCGGTGCGATCGAAGAAGCCTTCGAAAAGGCCAAGACGCTCAACTGAGCGTCGCACTGAAAGAAGGGATCGACCATGTCCACGATCCATGTCGACGTCGTTTCGGCCGAGGAGTCGATCTTCTCGGGCGAAGCGAAGTTCGTCGCGCTGCCTGGCGAAGCCGGCGAGCTCGGGATCCTGCCCAAGCACACGCCGCTCATCACGCGCATCCGTCCGGGCGCCGTGCGCATCGAGCGTGCCGATAACGGCGAAGAAGAATTCGTCTTCGTCGCCGGCGGCATCCTCGAAGTGCAGCCCAATGTCGTGACCGTGCTGGCCGACACCGCCATCCGCGGCCATGACCTCGACGAGGCCAAGGCCAACGAAGCCAAGCGTCTGGCCGAGGAAGCGCTGTCGAACAAGGAAGCCCAGATCGACTACGCCAAGGCGCAAGCCGAACTGGCGACCGCGATCGCGCAACTGGCCGCCATCCAGCGGCTGCGTCGCAAAGGCTGAGACTCGCGCGGTCTCGTGTTGCAAAAGAAGGCGGTCTGCGGACCGCCTTTTTTATTGGGCCGGACGCGGTACGTGGCACACTCGTCGAGCCGCGCGCGAAAACAGCAAGAGCACAAACCAGCGCGCATCACGAGGAGACACGCGATGCGACCAGCCGCTCATTCCACCGCCTCAGCCCGCCTGTCCATGGTGGCGGCTCGTTCGCGCAGGCCGGGCGGCCGTGCCTCGGGCTTGGTTGGGCTGGCCTCGATCGTGGTGCTGGCCGCGTGCGCCACGCGCGAAGCGCCGGCACCCAGTCCGGCGCCGACCACGCCAGGCCGCACGACCCCGGCCCGGCCCGCACCGCCCCCGGCCACCCCGGCACCGCCCGCCACGGCCGCGCCCTCCAAAGCGCGCACGGTGGACGAATACAAGCGCGAAGTCGCCTTGCGGATTCAACAGCTCAGCGCGGCCTGGGTCCACGACGAACGTCCGCAAGCCTTGTTGCGCGCCGTGATCGTCGCGCGCGTCAAGGTCGATGCGGCGGGCATGCCGCAAGTCGAAATCTTGCGTTCGCCCGACGCGGCGCTGACCCCGCGCGTTCTGCAAAGCGTGCGCGCGGCGGCGCCTTTTCCTCAGCCGCCGCGCGCCCTCGTGGCTCAATTGGCGAACGGCTATACGGAGTCCTGGCTGTTCAATGACGACGGCCGCTTCCAGATCCGTACCGTTGCGCGACCACAAATGAACGAGTGACGGTGTCGGCGATAATGCGCGGCCTGTTTCGAGACTGGACCCGAATTGAACGACACCTTCCTGCGCGCCCTGCTGCGCCAGCCGACCGATTACACCCCGTTGTGGCTCATGCGCCAGGCGGGCCGCTATCTGCCCGAATACAACGCGACCCGTAAGCGCGCGGGGTCGTTTCTGGGCCTGGCCAAGAATCCGGCCTATGCCTGCGAAGTCACGATGCAGCCGCTCGACCGGTATCGCCTGGACGCGGCCATCCTGTTTTCCGACATCCTGACCGTGCCCGATGCGATGGGCCTGGGCCTGTATTTCGCCGAAGGCGAAGGGCCGAAGTTCGAACGTCCGGTGCGCGACGAGACCGCGGTGGCCGCCTTGCGCGCGCCCGACCTCGACGACCTGCGCTATGTCTTCGACGCGGTGCGCGAGATCCGCACCGCACTGGCCGCGCGCGGCGATGCCGCGGTGCCCTTGATCGGCTTTTCGGGCAGCCCGTTCACCCTGGCTTGTTACATGGTCGAAGGCGGCGGGTCGGACGATTTCCGGCGCATCAAGACCATGCTGTATGGCCGGCCCGATCTGTTGCATCGCATCCTCGAAGTGAACGCCGAAGCGGTGACGACCTACCTCAACGCCCAGATCGACGCTGGCGCGCAGGCGGTCATGGTGTTCGACACCTGGGGTGGGGCCTTGGCCGACGGCGCTTACCATGCCTTCTCTCTGGCCTATATGCGCCGCGTGGTCGAAGGCCTCAAGCGCACCGGCGCCGATGGCGCGCCGGTACCGGCCATCGTCTTCACCAAGGGTGGCGGACTGTGGCTCGAACAGATCGCCGACATCGGCTGTGATGCGATCGGGCTCGATTGGTCGGTGAACCTCGGTGCGGCGCGTGCGCGCGTCGGCGCGCGCTGCGCGCTGCAAGGCAACCTCGACCCGAGCGTGTTGTTCGCGCCCGAGGCGCAGATCCGCCGCGAGGTCAGCCGGGTGCTCGACAGCTTCGGCGTCCATGGCGCCGGCAGTGGCCATGTGTTCAACCTCGGCCATGGCATCTCGCAGTTCACACCGCCCGAGGCGGTCGAGATCCTGGTCGACCAAGTGCACACTCACTCGCGCGGCCTGCATGCCGGTCAGTAAGTAGGTGCTGGCCTTGTGCAATGCACTTCCTGCGAAGTCGACAAATCCCTCGCCTGGGGTGGGGCCGACTTGACTTATGCACAAAAGCCGATCTACGAAAGCGGTCGTGCGCGCGCCTCCTGCGCGTATCGAGGGCCCGATTTAAGTGATTGATTTGTCAAGCGTTTTTATTGCCGCAAATTTGGGCTAGGGAAGCAAGGCATTGATTTGACGGGGTTTTGCGTGGATAGGCCTGTAGGTGTCCACAAAGTTATCCACATTTCTTGTGGATACCGAAATTGCCCTTGAATTTCATCGACTTGCGCCTTGTTTTTCGGCCCTTGCGAGAAGTCCGCCACTGCCCAAATGACCTCTGCGCCCAAGATCGCGCGCGTCGCCGTCGCCGTTCCGGGCGCCGACCCCTTCGACTATCTGCTCGGTACCGAGGCAGCCGGGCGCGCGGATCTGAACGGGCGGCGCGTGCTGGTGCCCTGGGGGCGCAAACAGGCGGTCGGCATCGTGGTCGGCCTGGCCGACGGTTCCGACCAGGCGCCCGAAAAGCTGCGTCCCATGCTCGCGGTGCTGGACGATCTCCCGCCCGAGTCCCCGGCCTGGCTCGCGTTCGCGGCGTTCGCGGCGCGCTATTACCAGCGCGGCCTGGGCGAAACCATGTTGCAGGCCATGCCCGATCCTTTGCGTTCGGCCGATCGCTACCGCCGGCAAGAAGGTGGGGGTTGGCGCGCGCCGGCCATCACCAAGGCGCTCAAGCGGCTGGGCCGCGCCGCGCCGCCGGCGCCCGCAGTCGCGGGCGCCACGCCATCGCTGAATGCGGCCCAGCAAGCCGCAGTCGAGGCGGTGGCCGAGGCGCGCGGCGCTGGCGGCAAGCCGATCCTGTTGCACGGGGTCACGGGCAGCGGCAAGACCGAGGTCTATCTGCATGCCGCGGAGCAAACACTCGCTGCCGGCCAACAGGCCTTGATCCTGGTGCCGGAAATCAACCTGACCCCGCAGTTGTATGCGCGGTTCGCGGCGCGTTTCCATGGGCGTCGGGTCTACGCCTTGCACAGCGGCCTTGCCGAAGGCGAGCGTACCGAGGCATGGATCGCGAGCGCGCTCGGCGCGGCGGACATCATTCTCGGGACCCGGCTCGCGGTCTTCGCGCCGTTGCCGCGCCTGGGCCTCATCGTGGTCGACGAAGAACACGACCCGTCCTATAAGCAACAAGAAGGCTTGCGCTACTCGGCGCGCGATCTCGCGGTCTGGCGCGCGCATCAACTCCAACTGCCCATCGTGCTCGGTTCGGCCACGCCCGCGCTCGAAACCTGGTGGAACGCGCAACAAGGCCGTTATCGATACATCGCCTTGCCCGAACGCGCGCGCGCGGGCGCCGTCTTGCCCGCGATCACGCTGATCGACACCGCGCAAGACCGGGCCCAGGAGGGCCTGACCGGCGCGGTGCGCCAAGCGTTGGCCGACACCCATGCCCGCGGCGAGCAAAGCCTGGTGTTCATGAACCGGCGCGGCTATGCGCCGGTACTGGCGTGCGCGGCCTGCGGCTGGGTCGCGGGCTGCAAACGCTGTACCGCCCATGCGGTGTTCCACAAGGCCGATGGCCGCATGCATTGCCATCATTGCGGTTGGGAGGCGCGCGTGCCGGCGGCTTGTCCGACCTGCGGCAACCTGGACCTGGCGCCGCTCGGCCGCGGCACCCAGCGCATCGAAGAAGGCCTCGCCGCCGCCTTGCCCACGGCGCGCATCGCACGCATCGATGCCGACAGCACCCGCCGCAAAGGCAGCGCCGGCCGTCTGTTCGAGCAGGTGCATCGCGGTGAAGTCGATGTACTGGTCGGCACCCAGATGGTGGCCAAAGGCCATGATTTCGAACGTGTGAGCTTGGTGGTCGTGCTGGGCGCCGACGCCGCATTGTTCAGCGCGGACTTTCGCGCCCCCGAGCGGATGTTCCAGCAACTCATGCAAGTGGCGGGGCGCGCGGGCCGGGCGGCCACGCCGGGCCGGGTCTTGATTCAGACCCGCTATCCGACCCACCCCTTGTTCGCCGCGCTGGTCGCGCATGACTACGCGCATTACGCCGGCCAACTACTCGACGAACGGCGCGACGCCGGACTGCCGCCGTTCACGCATCAAGCGATCCTGCGCGCCGAGGCCAAGCAGCTCGACGCCGCGCTGGCCTTCTTGCAGGATGCGCGCGCCCTGGTCGCCGACCGCGCCGTGCGCGCTTATGACCCGGTGCCGATGACCCTCACCCGTCTGGCCGACATCGAGCGCGCCCAATTGCTGGTCGAATCCGCGTCGCGCGCCGCCTTGCAAAGCTTCCTGCCGCAATGGACGGCGGCGCTTGCGGTGCGCGGGGCGGTGCGCGCGCGCGGTGTGCGCTGGCATGTCGAAGTCGATCCGCTCGACATTTGACGCATGGTTGGCGCCGTCTTCGCGGCCGGTGAAAACCCCGCGCTGTCCATGGGGCGCCGTCATGCCGTCCTGATAGACTCGCGGCCCCGCATCGGTCGCGCGCGCCAAGGCCGCGGCCGTCGATCGGAAGCGGCGCTCGACGCTTGCGGCACGGCCTCCGCGCCCGTTGCTTGACCCTATGCGATGAACTTCCCTCTCAATCCGGCCCAACGTGAAGCGGTCGTCACGATCGATCAGCCTTGTCTCGTGCTCGCGGGCGCGGGCTCGGGCAAGACGCGCGTCATCACCGCCAAGATCGCGCACCTGATTGCGAACGGCTACGAGGCCAAGCAGATCGCGGCGTTGACCTTCACCAACAAGGCCGCGCAAGAAATGAAGGAACGCGCCGACGGCTTGCTCAAGGAGCGCGGTCTGTCGGCGCGCGGGCTGGTCGTCAGCACCTTCCATTCGCTCGGTGTGCGCTTGTTGCGCGCCGAGGCCCAGCATCTGGGTTTGAAGCCCGCGTTCTCGATCCTCGATGCGAGCGATGCCTACGCGATCGTGCAAGAGCAGTTGCAGACCACCGACAAGAAATACATCTGGGCGGTGGCGAACCGGATCTCGTTGTGGAAGAACGCGCTGGTCGCGCCCGACGATGCGGTGCGCACGGCGGCCAACGAAGACGAAACCATCGCCGCGCGCGTCTATCGCAATTACGACGCCACGCTGCGCGCCTACCAGGCGGTGGACTTCGACGATCTGATCCGCCTGCCGGTTGAGTTGTTTCGCCAGCAGCATGAGCGGCTGATCCATTGGCAAGGCCGGCTGCGTTATCTGCTGGTCGACGAATACCAGGACACCAACGCCTGCCAATACGCGCTGATGAAATTGATCGCCGGGCGCGACGGCAGCCCGGGCGCGTTCACCGCGGTGGGCGACGACGACCAGAGCATCTACGCCTGGCGCGGCGCGACCGTCGAGAACATCGCCCAGCTCGAAACCGATTGGCCCGGCCTCAAGGTCGTCAAGCTCGAACAGAACTACCGCTCGAGCCAGCGGATCTTGTCGGCCGCGAATGCCTTGATTGCGCACAACCCCAAGCTGTACGAAAAAAAGCTCTGGTCCGACCACGGCATGGGCGATGCGATCCGCGCCACGCCTTATGAGCACGACGAAGACGAAGCGCGCAATGTCGTCACGCGCATCATCGGGCTCAAATTCGAAAAGCGCGCCGAGTTCCGCGATTTCGCCATCCTGTACCGCAGCAATCATCAGGCGCGCATCTTCGAGCAGTTCCTGCGCAACGAAAAAATTCCGTATGTGATGTCGGGCGGACAAAGCTTTTTCGAGCGCGCCGAGATCAAGGATGTGATCGCCTATCTGCGCCTCATCGCCAACGGCGACGACGACCCGGCCTTCATCCGCGCGATCACCACGCCCAAGCGCGGCATCGGCACCACCACGCTCGAACAACTCGGCACGTATGCGGGCACGCGCGAAGTGTCCTTGTTCGAAGCGGCCTATCTGCCCGGCGCGCATGACAAGCTCGGCCGCAAGCTCGACGACATCCGCGCCTTCGGCGATTTCATCAATCGCCTGACCTACCGCGCCGAGCGCGAGACCGGCGATGAAGCGGTGGGCGCGCTGATGGACGAGCTGTTGCGCGCGATCGGCTACGAAGCGCATTTGTACGACCAGCACGACGAGCGCGCGGCCCAGCAGAAATGGCAGAACGTGCTCGATTTCGTGCAATGGCTGCGCCAGCGCGCGGCGGCCGATGAATTCCAGAAGCCGCGCACGCTGATCGAGGTCGCGCAGACCGTGGCCATCATGTCGATGATCGACAAGAACGACGCCGATCTCGACGCGGTGCGGCTGTCGACCTTGCATGCGGCCAAGGGGCTCGAATTTCCGCATGTGTTTCTGGTCGGTGTCGAAGAAGGGCTGCTGCCGCACACGCGTGCCGACGAGGACGAAGGCGCGGCGCGCATCGAGGAAGAACGGCGCTTGATGTACGTGGGCATCACGCGCGCACAGCGCTCTTTGCATGTGAGCTGGTGCAAGAAGCGCAAGCGCGGCCGCGGCAAGGCCGCCGAGAGCGTGGTCTGCGAGCCATCGCGTTTCGTCGCCGAGATGGGACTCGACGCCGCGCATCAACAAGTGAGCGCCGCCGAAAAGCGCGATCCACGCGCGATGTTTGCGGATTTGAAGGCGATGCTGGGGCGTTAGGCCGGTGTTGCGCCGCAAGGCGCGCGATCTTCATGCGGTCCGGCCGGTGAAAAATTCCCAAGACGGTCGGGCGGGTGGAAATTTCCCCAAGGCTGTCAGGCCGGCGCAAGCTTGGGCAGGCGCAATCTCCTTTTGCGGCCATCCGCGCGCAACCTTCCCAGGGACCGAGATGCTCACCGCCCTCATCACCGACATCCATGCCAATCGCGAGGCCTTCGAGTCTTGTCTCGCGCACGCGGATCGGCATGGCGCGCAGCGCTATCTGTTCCTCGGCGATTTCGTCGGCTACGGTGCCGATCCGGGTTGGGTGGTGGACAAGGTCATGCAACTGGTGGCCCGAGGCCAGGCGATCGCCTTGCTTGGCAACCATGATTCGGCGGCCGCGGTGGCGCCGCGCGACCGGCTCAATGCCGATGCGCGCCAGGTCATCGACTGGACGCGCGGACATCTGCACCCGGCGCAACTGGAATTCCTCGCCAAGCTGCCGCTCAAGCATGAAGACGGCCCTTGCCTGTACGTGCATGCGAATGCTTACGCGCCGGCCGATTTCGAGTACATCACCGGCGCCTTCGAAGCCGGGCGCAGCATGCGTTCGACACGCGCGCGCATCACCTTTTGCGGTCATGTGCACGAGCCCATGCTCTACCACATGGGCGTCAATCAGCGCACCGAGGAATTCCTGCCGGTGCCGGGCAGTCCGATCCCATTGTCGGCCTCGCGGCGCTGGCTGGCCTTGCCCGGTTCGTGCGGCCAGCCGCGCGACGGCAATCCGGCCTCGTGCTATGCGAGCTTCGACGAGATCACCAACATGCTGACCTTCTGGCGCGTGCCTTACGACCATCAGGAAGCGGCGCGCAAGGTGCGCGAAGCCGGATTGCCGCAACGGCTCGCGACACGGCTGGAAGGCGGCATATAGACTGCGCGCATGAGTGCACAACGGCTGGCGCCCGGCGCCGAGATCGACGGATACGTCCTTGAAGCGCATCTGCACCGAGGCGGCATGGCCGCGTTGTGGCGGGTGCGGCACGCGGCGCTGTCGGGCCCGGCGATCATGAAGATCCCGATGCTCTCCGATCCGAACGATCCGACCGCGATCGTGAGTTTCGAAGTCGAGCAGATGATCATGCCGCTGTTGACCGGCACCCATGTGCCGCGCTTTTACGGCAGCGGCGGTTTCGAGACCGTGCCCTATCTCGTCATGGAGGAATTGCCCGGCCATTCGCTGCGCAAGCGCTTCGAGGACGCGCCGCTGCCGCCCGACGAAGTCGCGACCATCGGCCACAAGGTCGCGACCGCGCTGCATGCCTTGCACAAGCAGCATGTGATCCATCACGACATCAAGCCCAGCAATGTCATGTTCCGCGAACGCCCCGACGGCAGCCAGGGCGAGGCGGTGCTCATCGATTTCGGCCTCGCGCGGCACGACCATCTGCCCGATCTGCTGGCCGAGGAATTCCGTCTGCCCATGGGCACCGGCCCTTATATCTCGCCCGAGCAGGTCATGCGGGTGCGCAACGATCCGCGCAGCGATTTGTTCGCGCTCGGCGTCTTGCTCTATCACCTGGCCACCGGGCAGCGGCCGTTCGGATTTCCGACCACGGTGCGCGGACTCAAGCGGCGCCTGGTCGATGTGCCGACGCCGCCGCGTGTGCACAACCCCGCGGTGCCGCCGTGGTTGCAAGAAGTCATCTTGCATTGCCTCGAAGTCGATCCCGACCAACGCTACGGCTCGGCGGCGCAGGTCGCTTTCGATCTCGCGCATACCGATCAGGTCGCCCTGACCGGACGCGCCGAGCGGCTGGCCGAAGACACGACTGGCGCGCGCTTCAAACGCTGGTTCAAATCGATCGGCGTCGAGCAGGCCGCGCGCAGCGTGTCGCGCACGCTGGAAAGCGCGCCCATCATCATGGCCGCGGTCGATCTGTCGCAGGAATGGGAGGCGCTCGCGGCGGCCTTGCGCACCGCGGTGCGCCGCGTGTTGCAGACCGAGCCGAGCGCGCGCTTGGCCTGTGTATCGGTTTTGCGTACGAACCGCATCGGGATGGATGTGACCATCGATGACCAGGGCCGCAACCTGCATGTGACGCGGCTGGTCGAACTCAAGCATTGGGCGCGCGCGCTCGAACTGCCACCCGAGCGCGTCACCTTCCATGTGCTCGAAGCCCCCGATCCGGCCAACGCGATCATCGATTACGCCGCGACCAACCGCGTCGATCACATCGTGATCGGTTCGCGCGGCAATTCCACCTTGCGGCGCTATCTGGGCAGCGTGTCGGCCAAAGTCGTCGCACAGGCCGAATGCACGGTCACGGTCGTCAAGGCCCAACGCGACGAGCCTCCGCACAAACCCTGAAGCTGCTGCGGCGCACAGCAAGAAGTTTCGGCTTGTAAGCCGCGCGTCAGCCAGCGCGCCCAGTGTCCGAGCACAGCGCAACACCAGAAGCGGGCCGTGTGCTTTGCATGCGCGTCAGCCAGCGCGCCACCTTGTTCGCTAATTCCTGATTGGAGGAGACATGTCCAGCACCCCACTGCGGGCCGGCGCGGGAGACCCGCCGCCCATGACCCGGGAGGAACGCAAAGTCATCTTCGCGTCCTCGCTCGGTACCGTGTTCGAGTGGTACGACTTCTATTTGTACGGCTCGCTCGCGGCCATCATCTCGAAGCAGTTCTTCTCGGGCGTGAATGAAACCGCGGCCTTCATCTTCGCGCTGATGGCGTTCGCGGCGGGCTTCGCGGTGCGTCCGTTCGGCGCCATCGTGTTCGGCCGCCTGGGCGATCTGGTCGGTCGCAAATACACCTTCCTGGTCACGATCCTGATCATGGGCTTGTCGACCTTCATCGTCGGCGTGCTGCCCAGCTACGCGAGCATCGGCATCGCCGCGCCGGTGATCCTGATCGGCTTGCGGCTGTTGCAAGGCCTCGCGCTCGGCGGCGAGTACGGCGGCGCGGCGACCTATGTGGCCGAGCATGCGCCGCATGGCAAGCGCGGTGCCTATACGGCCTGGATTCAAACCACCGCCACGATGGGCCTGTTCCTGTCGCTGCTGGTCATCCTGGGCGTGCGCACCTCGATGGGCGAGGCCGCGTTCGCCGATTGGGGCTGGCGTATTCCGTTCCTGGTGTCGATCTTCCTGCTCGGCATTTCAGTCTGGATCCGGCTGTCGATGAACGAATCGCCGGCCTTCAAGAAGATGAAGGAGGAGGGCAAGACCTCGAAGGCGCCGATCACCGAATCTTTCGGCCAATGGCGCAACCTCAAGATCGTGATCCTGGCGCTGCTCGGTCTGACCGCCGGTCAGGCCGTGGTCTGGTACACGGGGCAGTTCTACGCGCTGTTCTTCCTGACCCAGACGCTCAAGGTCGATGGGGCCACCGCCAACATCCTGATCGCGGTGTCCTTGCTGATCGGCACGCCGTTCTTCATCGTGTTCGGCTCCTTGTCCGACAAGATCGGCCGCAAGCCCATCATCATGGCCGGTTGCCTGATCGCTGCGCTGACCTATTTCCCGATCTTCAAGCAGCTCACCCATTACGCGAACCCGGCGCTCGAATCCGCACAGGTCAAATCGCCGATCACGGTGGTGGCCAACCCGGGCGAATGCTCGTTCCAGTTCAACCCGGTGGGCACCACGAAGTTCACGTCCTCGTGCGACATCGCCAAGAGTTTCCTGGCCAAGGCCGGCATCAACTACGCCAACGAGGCCGCCCCGGCGGGCACGATCACCCAGGTCAAGATCGGCGACAAGGTCGTGGCTTCTTACGACGGCAAGGCCGCCGACGCGAAGGATCAAGCCAAGCGCTTCAGCAGCGAAATGGAAGAGTCGGTCTACAAGACCGCCGGCTATCCGAAGAAGGCCGACGACGCGCAGATCAACAAACCGATGGTGGTGGTGCTGCTGGTCATCCTGGTGCTCTACGTGACCATGGTCTACGGCCCGATCGCGGCGATGCTGGTCGAGTTGTTCCCGACCCGCATTCGCTATACCTCGATGTCTTTGCCCTATCACATCGGCAACGGCTGGTTCGGCGGTTTCCTGCCGACCACCGCCTTCGCGATGGTCGCAGCCACGGGCGACATCTATTACGGCCTCTGGTACCCGATCGTCATCGCCGCGATGACCTTCGTGATCGGCATGCTGTTCGTGCGCGAGACCAAGGACGTGGACATCCACAGCGATAGCCTCGCCAAGATCTGAGTCCGCGTTCCACTGCCGTTGCATCAAACGGGAGGCTTTCGGGCCTCCCGTTTTCTTTTGATGGCGCCCACCGGTCTCGGTGTGGGCGGGCATTGAAGTCCCAAACGCCCGCGACCCTGTTATCGTGCGCGCCTGCCATCCGCTGGCGGGCGGCTATCGCCATCAGATCGGATCCGGCGGCCGGGCCGTGCGCACGGCGCATCGACCCTCGGCGCGAATTAAGCGGTTGCTGAGTGCCCGTAGCGGATTTGCACCGGCTTTTCTGTGGATTGCTGCGCATTTGCGAGAATTCGCGGTGATGGCGCGTGGTTTTGTTGATTACGCTCCCAGGCGACTCATCGCGCCAGGCTTAATCTCCTCCTCACAAACTGCGTTCGGAGAACGTAATGCAGACCCAACTGGTGCAGTGGACCGACGATTTCAGCGTCGGCATCCCCGAAATCGACGATCAGCATCGTGGCCTGATCGCGCTGGTCAACCGTGTCTATTCGGCGGTCATCAACAAGGCCAGCTCGAGCGAGGTCGAGGAAATCGTGCATGCGTTGGAGCATTACACGCTTCAACATTTCGCCGATGAAGAACGCTACATGATCCATGCGCGCTACCCGAAGTTCGGGGTGCACAAGGCCGTGCACGACCAGTTCGTCGAACGCGTCGCCGCGGAGAAGGACCGCCTCAAGGCCGGGTTCCCGCTCGATATCGACATCGTCCATTTTTTGCGCGATTGGCTCATCAACCACATCCTGCGCATGGACAAGGAGTTCGGCATCTACGAACAAGGTTTGCATGCCGAACTCAAGCAACAGCGCGCCGGGTTCTTCAGCCGGCTGTTCGGCAACGAAGGTGAACCGAGCACGCAAAGCCGGCGCGGCCTGGGGGGCTGGGTCAAGTCCTTGTTCTCGCGCGCACCCGAACCCGATGAAGCCGAGTTGGTGGCAGCCAGCACCATTGCACCGATCACCACGCTGCCGGCCGAGACCTCCTCCCAAGATCTGAATTTCCAGGGCGCGATCGAAGTCCACATGCGCTGGAAGGCCCGGTTCAAGGCCATCGTCGATGGCAGCAGCGACGAGAAGATCGAAGCCGACGTGATCCGGGCCGACGACCGGTGCGCGCTCGGGCTCTGGCTGTATGGCGAAGGCAAGCGCAAGTACGACATGCGTTCGGAATATCTCGACGTGCTCATGTGGCATGCCGAGTTCCATCGCCAGGCGGCCGGCATTCTTGAAACCGTCCAGGCCGGCGAACGTGACCGCGCCATGGCCGATCTGGAGCGCGGCGCCTACATGCTGGCGGCCATCAAGCTGCGTGGCTGTCTGGCACGCCTGTTCGTCGCCACCAGCAATACCTGAAGGCGCGGCGGCGCGTTGCGCGTCGCCGGCCTCCGCACCACGGGCACGCCGCTCAGGCCGCGTGCAAATCCACCACCGTCGCCTTGGGCGTGCCGCCGGCGCGAAACGCCGCCAGGTGATCGGCTTCCTTGGCCTTGGCCGCGGCCAGATGGCGCGCCTTCACATGGCCATAACCGCGGATCTCTTCGGGGATCGAAGCCAGCGCCACGGCGGCATCGAGGTTCTTCTCGGTGAGCACGCCCAGCACCTCCTCGATCAACGCGAAGTAATCCGCGATCAACCGGCGTTCCTGGCGCCGCTCGGCCTGGTAGCCGAACGGGTCGAAGGCGCTGCCGCGCAGGAATTTGAGTTTGGCCAGCACCCGGAAGGCTTGCATGGTCCAGGGTCCGAAACTGCGCTTGACGAGTTCGCCGCGCGCGTTGCGCTTGGAAAACGCCGGCGGGGCCATATGGAAGACGAGTTTGTAATCGCCTTCGAACAGCGTGTCGATCTTGGCCTGGAAGGCAGGATCGGCGAATAGGCGCGCCACCTCGTACTCGTCCTTGTAGGCCATCAGCTTGAACAGGTATTTCGCCACGGCGGTCGCAAGCCGTTTGCTGCCGCCGAGCCTGGCGCCTTCGGCATTGCGCACCTTGGCGACGAAATCGGCATAGCGCTGCGCATAGGCCGGGTTCTGGTAGGCACTCAAGGCCTCGACACGGCGCGCGATGAGTTCGTCGAGGGTCGTCGGGCGCTTGAGTTCAACCACCTTCACCGTCGCGGGCGGCGCGACCAACGCCTGCACCTTGGCCGGATCATGCGCGGCGCGCCGGCCCCATTCGAAGGCGAGTTGGTTGCGATCGACGCTCGCGCCATTGAGTTCGATCGCGCGCAGCAACGAGGCGCGTTGCAGTGGAATCCAGCCGCGCTGCCAGGCCCAGCCGAGCAGGAAAGGATTGGCGTAGATCGCATCGCCGAGCAAGGCCACCGCGTGGCGCTGCGCGTCGATGTAATCGGCGCCCGAGCGTTCGCCCGCGGGGGCACCGAGCGCATCGTCGATCTGCCGTTCGCAGGCATCGAGCGGGAATTGCCAATTCGGGTTGCGCAGGAAATCGGCGGTCGGCGATTGGGTCGAGGCGATCACCGCCCGCGTATGGCCGGCGCGCATCTTCGATAAGGCTTCGGTGCTCGCCGTCACCAGCGCATCGCCGCCGATCACGAGCGCGGCTTCGCCCATCGCGACGCGCGTCGCATGCAAGGTCTGGCCGGCATCGGCGATCTGCACATGGCTCATGACCGCGCCGCCTTTTTGCGCGAGGCCGGCCATGTCGAGCACCGTGGTCGCCTTGCCTTCGAGGTGGGCGGCCATGCCGAGCAATTGCCCGATGGTGACCACGCCGGTGCCGCCGACGCCGGTGATGAGGATGCGATACGCGGGCGTCGCATCGGGCAGCGCGGGTTCGGGAATGGGGTCGAGCGCGGGCGTGGCCGCGGCGCCGGACTGGGCCAGGCCTTTGCCTTTGCGCAACTGGCCGCCTTCGACCGTCACGAAGCTCGGGCAGAAGCCGTTGAGACAGGAATAGTCCTTGTTGCACGAGGACTGGTTGATCTGGCGTTTGCGGCCAAATTCGGTCTCAAGCGGCTCGACCGACAAGCACGAGGACTGCACCGAGCAATCGCCGCAGCCTTCGCAGACCGCTTCGTTGATGACCGCGCGCCGTGCCGGGTCGGGATAACCGGGCTGGCCGCCGACGATCTTCTTGCGCCGGCGCCGTTTCTCGCTCGCGCAGGTCTGGTCGTAGAGCAGCACCGTGCAGCCCGGGGTGTTGCGCAACAGGCGTTGAACGAGGTCGAGTTCGCTGCGATGGAAGACCGGCACGCCGCCGTCTTCGAGGCCGCATTCGGCGCCGGGCAGGCGCGCGCCGTCGCCTTCATAGGCTTCATGGCGCGTGGCGATCGCGCCGCTGCGCGAGACGCCGTATTTCTCGATTTCATCGGTCACGATCACGAGCCGGCGCACGCCTTCGGCCGCCATCTGGCGCGCGATCATCGGCACCGACAAATGCCCATCGACCGGCTGGCCGCCGGTCATCGCAACCGCGTCGTTGTAAAGAATCTTGTAGGTGATGTTGACGCCAGCCGCGATCGAGGCGCGCACCGCGAGATAGCCGCTATGAAAATACGTGCCGTCGCCGAGGTTGGCGAACACATGCGGCTCGTCGGTGAACGGCGCCTGGCCGATCCAGGGCACGCCTTCGCCGCCCATCTGGGTGAAGGTTTCGGCATGGCGCTCGGGCATCCAGACCGCCATGTAATGGCAGCCGATGCCGGCCAGCGCGCGCGAGCCTTCGGGCACATGGGTGCTGGTGTTGTGCGGGCAGCCCGAGCAGAACATCGGTTTGCGCTCGGCCGGCGCGCGGTGGTCTTTGAGCGCGCGCTCCTTGGCCTCGATGATGGCCAGGCGCGCGTTGATGCGCGCGCGCACCTCGGCCGGCAGCTCGAAGCGTTCGAGGCGGGTCGCGATCGCCTTGGCGATCAGCGCGGGCGAGAGTTCGTAATGCGCGGGCAAGAGCCACGCGCCTTGGGGCAGCGCCCATTCGCCGCCTTCTTTTTCGTCGAACTTGCCGTAGACGCGCGGGCGCACGTCCTCGCGCCAGTTGTACAGCTCTTCCTTGAGCGCGTATTCGAGGATCTGGCGCTTTTCTTCGACCACCAGGATCTCTTCGAGCCCGGTCGCGAAATCGCGCGTGATCGTCGCTTCGAGCGGCCAGACCACATTGACCTTGTGCAGCCGGATGCCGATCTGGCGGCAGGTGTCGTCGTCGAGCCCGAGGTCGGCCAGCGCCTGGCGCGTATCGAGGTAAGCCTTGCCCGAACTCATGATGCCGAAGCGCGCGTTCGGGCTGTCGATCACGTTGTAATTGAGCTTGTTCGCGCGCACATAGGCGAGCATCGCGTAGAACTTGTAATCGAGCAGGCGCGCTTCCTGCGCGAGCGGGGTGTCGGGCCAGCGGATGTTCAGGCCGTCGGCCGGCATCGTGAAATCGGTCGGCAGCACGATCTGCACCCGGTCCGGATCGATGATCACCGACGACGACGACTCGACCACATCGGTCACCGTCTTCATGCTGACCCACAAGCCCGAATAACGGCTCATGGCCCAGCCGTGCAGGCCGAGGTCGAGGTATTCCTGGACCGTGCTCGGAAAGAACACCGGAATGCCGGCGGCCTTGAACACATGATCGGACTGGTGCGGCAGGGTCGAGCTCTTGGCGCTATGGTCGTCGCCGGCCATCACGAGCACGCCGCCATGGCGGCTGGTGCCGGCCGCGTTCGCATGCTTGAACACATCGCCGCAACGATCGACGCCCGGGCCTTTGCCGTACCACATCGCAAATACGCCGTCGTATTTCTTCTGCGCGCTCATCGCCACTTGCTGGGTGCCCCAGCACGAAGTCGCGGCCAGGTCTTCATTCACGCCGGGCGTGAACACCACATGGTGTTGCTTGAGGTATTTCTGCGCCTTCCAACAGGCCTGGTCGACGCCGCCCAGCGGCGAGCCGCGATAGCCGGTGATGAAACCCGCGGTGTTCAGGCCCGCGGCCAGGTCGCGCACGCGCTGGAGCATGGGCAGACGCACCAGCGCCTGGGTGCCGCTCATATAGGCGCGGCCGCGTTCAAGGGCGTATTTGTCGTCGAGCGAAATCGACGCGAAGGCGTGTTGCAACTCGGCGAGTTGTGCCTCGGTGAGCGGAGCGTTCATGCGCTTTCTCCGGACGGGGCGCGGGCGGGGTGGGCCGCGATGGTCAAGGTCGGCCGCAGCGCTTGTGGCGTGCGGTGTTAAGCAGACGCTTAAAACTAACAAAGGCCGTGCGCCAAATCAATCCGCACTGCAACCTAGAACAGGGGAAAATGGCGTGCGATGGCGTCGGATGGAGCGCCAGACCGTGACGAAACTCCCATCTTCGACTCAGGGATTTCCCGAATCCACCTAACCTTGCCGCAGAACAAAAAGTCCTTTGCCTTCAACGCATAACGTCGCCGTCCGGCGAGTGGCATTTCGTGGTCAAAGCGGTGAGCGATCCAGCAGTCCCCCAACAAAAATCCAGGCATTCCGGCGTTTCCAAGACGTTTCGGCGCAGCTCGGCATGGTCCGTGGCCATGTGGCTGGGGATGGCGGTCGCGCTCGCCCTCCTGGGCTATGCGATCTGGCAAGGGCGCGAACGGGCGATCGACGAAGCGCAGGACAAAGCCTCGAATCTGGCCGACGTGGTCGAAGCCCGTTGGGACGCGACCGTGCGCCGGCTCGAAGCCGGTTTGCGCCAGATCGTGAGTCGCATGCCGGTCGAAGCGATGACGGCCGCCGCCGCGCCGCATTACCGCAGCGAAATGACCGAGTCTTTGCGTTTGCTGGCAGATCGCTTTCCGGAAATCAGTGGCTACAGCATCTACGATGCGAGCGGGCACTTGCTTTACTCGTCACGCGGCGAGGATCCCCTGCCTTCGGTCGGGGCCCGCGCTGAATTCTTCGATGCCAGCCGAGGGCCGAGTTCGGCCATCACCTATTCGGAAGTGACCAGCGGCGGCAGCGGCGGTGAAGGCGTGGTGTTGGCCGCCTTGCGCATTTACGGTCCGGCCGGAGAGTTGTTGGGCGTGGCCGTGGCGCCCATCGAATTGGCGCAATTCCGGCGCTTGTTCGAATCGCTCGATCTGGGCAGCCAGAGTCTGGTCGCGGTCCGACGTGTCGATGACAGCCGTCTGGTCGTGCGCCATCCGGCGTCGCCGCAAGAGGTGAACCGGCCGGCGCGTTCGCCGGTGATCGATCGGGTGCAACGCGGCGAGCCCAAAGGCGTGGTGCGCCAGGCGTCGCCGGTGGGCGCGGTGGTCGGCAGTTACGCGTTTCGGGTGATCGAGGCGGCGCCCTTCTATGTGGTGGTCGGGGTGGCCGACGACGATGCGCTCGCGCAATGGCGCAAGCACAGCATGCTCACCGTCGCCCTGGCGGTTTGCGCGACCGTCCTGTTGGCGATCGCGCGCCTGATGCTCGCCAACAAGGAGCGCGAACGTCAACGGGCCGAAAGCGAACGCGACCGGATCGACCGCCGCCAGCGCGCCGTGTTCGCGCGGGCACGGGTGGCCATGCTGCTCATCGACCCGGCGACCGGATCGATCGTCGATGCCAACGCCGCGGCTTGCGCCTTCTATGGTTATGAAGCGCGGCGCCTGCGGCGCATGCGCTTGCAAGACATCGACGAAGCGCCGCCCGAACAGATCCGCCACGATCTCGCCCTGGCCGCGACCAATCAGCGCAGCCATGAACAGTTCCGCCACCGGCTGGCCGATGGCGAAGTGCGCGATGTCGAAGTGCATCTGGGGGCGATGACCTGGGGCGGGCGGCCTTTGCTGTACGCCTTCGTCCATGATGTGACCGAGCGCCAGCGCTTGCAGCGCGCCTTGATCGAGCGCGAATCCGAGCAGCGCGCCATGCTCGACAGTCATGTGATCGGCATCTGCAAGGTCCGCAACCGCGTGATCGAATGGGCCAACCCGGCGTGTGAACACATGCTGGGTTACGGGCCGGGCGAACTCAAAGGCGCGCCCACGCGTTTGCTGTATCCGAGCGAGACCGCGCACCGCGGCCTTGCAATCGGCCAACACCCAGTTGGCCGAACGGGCGGAAGAGATCGCCGATCTGTACAACGGCGCCCCTTGCGGCTACCACTCGCTCGATCCGCAAGGCGTGTTCATCTCGATGAACGAGACCGCGCTGCGGCTGCTCGGCTATGCGCGCGACGAGATCGTGGGCAAGAAGCGCCTGCTCGATCTGGTCGCGCCGAACGACACCGCGCGGGTGCGTGTGGCCTACGAGCATTTCGAGCGCACCGGGCATCTGCGCGACATCGAATACGAATTCATGCGGCGCGACGGCAGCGTGTTGCCGGTGATGCTCAACGCGATGGCGGTCTATGACGAAGGCGGCCGCCTGCTGCATTCGCGCGCGACCTGGTTCGACAACACCGAGCGCAAGCGCGCGAGCGACACCCTGCGCACCACGCTGCGCCGGTTCTACACCATCCTGGCCGCGCTGCCCGACGGCATCCTGGTGGTTTCGGACACCGGGCGCGTCGAGTTCGCGAATCAATCGTATTGCCGCCTGTTTGGCATCGACGGCCCTGCCGATTCGTTGTCCGACATGCCGCTCGACGAGTTGATCCGCGTGACCGCGCCGCGCTATGCGAACCGCGAGGCGGCGCTGCGCCGGATCGACAACATCATCGGGCGCGACGAGCGGGTCAGTGGCGAGGAGGTCGTGCTGAAAGACGGCCGCATCCTCGAACGCGCCTATCTGGGCATCGATGTCGCGGGGCGCCGGTTCGGCCGCCTCTGGCATCACCGCGACATCACCGAACTCAAACATGCGGCGCGCCGCCTCGCCGACCTCAATACCGAGCTTTCGCATCGCGCCGACGAAGCCGAATCGGCCAACCAGGCCAAGAGCACCTTCCTGGCCAACATGAGCCACGAAATCCGCACGCCGATGAACGCCATCATCGGGCTCACGCATCTGTTGCGCGGCGGCGATTGCACGCCCGACCAGGCCGACAAGCTCACCCGCATCGCGGGCGCGGCCGACCATCTGTTGTCGGTCATCAACGATGTGCTCGATCTGTCCAAGATCGAGGCCCAGAAGATCGTGCTCGACGAAATCGATTTCGCGGTGTCCGAAGTCGTCGAGCGCGTGCGTTCGCTGGTCGCGACCGATGTCCATGCCAAGGGCCTGCGCTGCGAACTCGACATCGACACTTTGCCGCCCCGGCTGCGCGGCGACCCGACGCGGCTCGGGCAGATGCTGCTCAATTACGTGAACAACGCGGTCAAATTCTCGGCGCACGGCATCATCACCTTGCGCGCGCGCGTCCTCGAAGAAGATGACAAGAGCCTGTTGATCCGCTGGGAGGTCCAGGACGAAGGCATCGGTGTCGAGCCCGACAAACTGCGCCGTCTGTTCACCGCCTTCGAACAAGCCGATAGCTCCACCACCCGCCGTTACGGCGGCACCGGCCTAGGCCTCGCGATCAATCGCAAGCTCGCCCAGATGATGGGCGGCGATGTCGGCGTCAACAGCACGGTCGGCGAAGGCAGCACCTTCTGGGTCACGACCCGTCTCGGCCGTTGCGCCGGCGCGCTGCCGGCGCCGGGGCTGGCTCCGATCGCGCTCGAAGACGCGCAGGCGCCGCGCGACGCGGTCAGCGCGGCCGCGCTGTTGCAGCGCGACTTCGCCCAGGCGCGCGTGCTGCTCGCCGAAGACAATCCGGTCAACCAGGTGGTCGCGCTCGAACTGCTGCGCGGCGTGGGGCTGGTGCCCGATCTGGCCGAGAACGGTGCACGCGCGGTCGACCTCGCGGCCAAGAACGATTACGACGTGATCCTGATGGACATGCAGATGCCCGAGATGGACGGTCTGGATGCCACCCGCGCGATCCGCGCCAGCGCCCATGGCGCCGATGTGCCGATCCTCGCGATGACCGCCAATGTCTTCGGCGAGGACCGCAAGCGCTGCCTCGACGCCGGCATGAACGATCACATCGCCAAGCCGGTCAATCCGGAAACCTTGTTCGCGGTGCTCGCGCGCTGGTTGCGCCAGAGCCGGCGCGTCCATGCGCGCCGCGTCGGCGAACCGGCGCCGGCCGAAACCGTGCCCGATGTGCGCGCGGTGCGCCAAAGCGCCGGGGCCGCGCTCGATGCCGACGCCGCGTTGCGCAACATCGGCGGCAATGTCGCCTTGTACCTGCGTTTGCTGCGCAAATATGTCGAGGTGCATGCCAACGACGCCACCGCGATCCACGCTTTGCTGGTGGCGCAAGACTTCGAATCGGCGCAACGGCGCGCGCATTCGCTCAAGGGCTCGTCGGGCGCGATCGGCGCGATCCATGTCCAGGCGACCGCGGCGCGCCTCGAAGCCGCGCTGCGCCACCATGCGGCGCAAGCGGAACTCGAACCCATCGTCGATGAACTCGGGATCGATCTGGCCGAAGTCGTGGCGGCCGCGCAGCGCCTGCCGGCCTATGTCGGCAGCGTCTGAAGCCGGCCGCGCGGCTCAGTTCGAGCGCGCGAGCATGGTGTCCACGCCGCGCAGGAACTCGTTGATCGTGACCGGCTTGGTCCAGTAATCGTCGAAGCCCTCGCCACGCGCCCGCGCGATGTCGTTGGGCAGCACATTGGCCGACAGCACCACGCAATGATGCGGCTTGTGGCCGCGCGCGCGCAGTTGTTCCAGCACTTCGCTGCCCGACATGTCGGGCAGGTTCATGTCCACCAGCAGCAACTCGGGCGTGGTGTCTTGCAGCATGCGCAGGCCGGTCGCGCCATCGGGCGCATGCAGATAGCGCACGCCGGGCCGATAGGTCAGGTACTCCTGCACCACCATCGCATTGAGCGGGTTGTCTTCGATGTACATCACGGTGCCGTGGACGTCGCCGCGTTCGCTCACGGTCTGCACCGCCGGAAGCGGCGTCGCGGTGCGCGGGCCTTCGGCACTCGGCAATTCGACCCGGAATTCGGTGCCGACGCCCGCGGTGGATTCGACCGAGATCGTGCCGCCCATCTGTTCGACCAGCCCTTTGGCGATGACGAGTCCGATGCCGGTGCCCTGGGCATCCGACGTTTCGCGACCGAGCCGATTGAAGGGCTGAAACAGATGCTCGAGCTGGACCGGCGTCATGCCCAGGCCGGTATCGCGCACACTCAGGCCCACGAAGCCGGGGCGCGGATCGAACGCGCCGATCGCCACCGTGCCGCCATAGCGGTTGTACTTGATCGCGTTCGACAACAGATTGGTGAGCACCTGGCGCATGCGCAGCGAATCGACGCGCGCGCAATTGGGCCGGCCGATGCGCTTGACCAGCGAAACCTCGACGCCCGACTCGGCCGCCGATTGCGCGAGCAGCGAAATCACCTCGGTCGATGCTTCGTCGAGATCGACATTCTCGATGTTGAGCGTGAGCGAGCCGCTTTCGATGCGCGACAGATCGAGCAGATCGTTGATGAGCGCGAGCAGATGCCAGCCCGCGTCCTCGATGCGTTGCAGACGCGCCCGCTGCTCGGGCAGCAAAGGCTTGCGCTCGTCGCTCGCGAGCAATTGCGCGAACCCCAGGATGCCGTTGAGGGGTGTGCGCAATTCATGGCTCATGCGCGACAGGAATTCCGACTTCGCGCGGCTGGCGCGCTCGGCTGCTTCTTTGGCGCGCAAGGCTTCTTCGGTCAGGCGTTCCTCGGTGATGTCCCAATTCACGCCGATGAGCTTGAGCGGCTGCCCGGCTTCGTCGAATTGCACCATGCCGCGCGCGGCCAGCCAGCGCAGCGAACCGTCGGGCCAATGGATGCGGAACTCGGTCTGGTAGGGCTCGCGGCGCCGGATCGCCCGGGTCTTGGCCGCCGTGAGCAAGGGTCGGTCCTCTTCGAACAAGGCGGTGTTCCAGATCGTCTGCGGATTGGCGCCCAGTTGCTCGGTCACCCCGAACAAGGTGTACATCTGCGGGCTCCAGACCGAACTGCCGACGCGCACATCGTGTTCCCAGATCCCGATGCCGGCCGCGGTGGTGGCCAATTGCAGGCGGTCCATCGCTTCGGTCACGGCCTTCTCGGCCACGCGCCGGTCGGTCACATCCCAGTTCACGCCGACGACCCGGATCGGATGCCCGTCGTCGCCGCGATAGATGGTCCCGCGCGCCAGCAGATGGCGCACCTGCCCGTCTGGGCGAATGATGCGGAACGCCGATTCGTAAGGCGTGCCGTCGCGCGCCGATCGCAGCATGTCGTCCAGCGCGTCATCGGCATCGCGCGGATGCACGAGGGCATACCAAGCCTCGATCGACGTGTTCTGCCAGCTGTCGCCCACGCCATAGATGCGGCGCAGTTCCTCGTCCCAGACCTGCTGGTTGGTCAGCAGATCCCAGTCCCAGATGCCCAAATGCGCGGCGGCGGTCGCCAGACGCAGGCGGTCGGCCAGGCGGGCCAGTTCGAGTTTGGCCGATGCGCCTTCGGTCACATCGACGATCACGCCGAGCACGCCGGTCGGCTTGCCGTTCGCGTCGCGCTGGGCCACGCGCCGCGACAGCACATGCCGCACTTCGCCGCCGCGGTCGCCCACCACGACCCGGCATTCGACGCTGACCGGTTCGGTCACTTGCAGCGCGCGCTCATGTGCGGCCACGATCGCGGCCCGGTCGTCGGGATGGACGAGATTGCGCACCGCGTCGAGGTCGGTCGGCAGCTCGGTATGGCCGGCCGCGTCGATCAAGGTGTTGGCATGATCGTTCCACTCGAACTGGCCGGTCGCGAGGTCATGGCGCCAGAGCGCCACGCCAGCCAGCCCGAGCGCCAGCGAGAGTTGCTCGGCCGTGGCATGGCGGCCGGTTGCGGCGATCGGGCCGAAGTCGAGCCAGACCACCCGCGCGCCATGGGCGTCGGCGGGCATCACCTCGGCGCGGACATGCCAGCGTTCGAAATCGAATTGGACGGTTGCCGTCTCGGCGCATTGCGTGGCGAGGGCCGACGCGAAACGCGCGCAGGCCTGCGCGTCGCCGAGCAAATTGCGGGCGCTGGGATTGAGTTCAGCCTGGCCTGGTCCGTCGGGCGGAAGTACTGCCGCCGGATAAGGCGCACGCCAGACCGCAACCGGGTGTTCCGTCGGCATCGTTATTCATCCACCTGCATAAGGCATCGGCGGAACTTTACTCCGAAAGGAAGGCGCGAAGATGGCATGCGCGCGTGCCGGTTGTGGGGTTTCGCGCAGCGCGGCGGCGAGTGGGTGCGCACTGTTTTGCCGTCGCCAGGACTCAATCCGCGCCGCCCAACGGGCCATAACGCGCCGCGGCGCGGGCCAGCTCGGCGGCCACCGCGCGCCGCAAGCTCGCCGGCGCCAGCACTTCGACCGCGCTGCCATGGCGCAAGACATCCATCATGAGTTCGCGTTGATCGCTGTAGGGCAGTTCGAGCAGGTAATGGCCCGTAGCGTCGAAGCCGCTGCGCTGATCGGGATGCCATTGCTCGGCCGCGACCCAGCGTGCGCGCTCGGGCGCAAAACGCAGCTTGGCCCATTGCACCTGGGCGCCCGAGAAAATGCCGTAGCCACGCGCGAAATGCGCCTTGAGTTCGCCGGCGCCGACCTGGCGCGCGCGTTCGGGCACGGCGTGGGCCGATACGATCGCGTCGAGCGCGAACGAACGCAGCGCCTGGCGCCAATGGCACCAGGCATCGAGATACCAGGCATCGCGATACAGCACCAATTGTTGAGGCGAGACCGTGCGCTCGGTCGATTCGTCGCGTTCGCGGTTGTAATGGCGCAGATGCAGCCGATGACGCTCCAGCAAGGCCGCCGCGACCACCTCGAAATGCCGGGCCGGCGCCGGCCGCTTGGCGGCATGGGCGAGCTTGAAGCGGCGCTCCACATCCTCGGGCGCATGGCCGGCCGCGCCCAGGATCGCGCGCAGCCGCGCGCGCAAGGGCGCGACCTGGGCATCGAGCAAGCCCGGCTGAAGATCGGCCAGCAGATGCTGCATCATCAGCAAGGCCTGCGCTTCGGCGGCGTTGAACCATAGGCCCGGCAAGGCGTAGCGCGGCCCGGCTTGCGGCTTGCCGAACCGGTAGCCGCGCGCGTCGCGGTCCCATTCGATCGGCGCGTTCAGACGTTCGCGCAAATATTCCAGATCGCGCTTGAAAGTCGCGGGCGAAACGCCGAGTTCGGCAAGCAGCGTCGAGCGCGCGACCACGCCGTGCTCATGCAGCAGTTGGTCGATGCGATAAAAACGTTCGGTGCGGTCCATGGCGCGGCTCGGTGCGGGGCCGCCATGATGCAAGGACGGCGGCCGCCAAGGCAACCGCCGTCCGGACCGTCCGGCGCGCTATTTGGCGCGTACCACTTCGATCGCGGTCACGGTCAACACGCCGCCGGGTTCTTCGGCATGGAAGAGGACTTGGTCGTCCTTCTTGAGGCCGTTGAGCAAGGCCGGCTTGGCAGCTTTGAACACCATGGTCATGGGCGCCATGTCGATGTTGGCGATGTGCTCGTGCTTGATCGTGAGGGTGCCGGCCTTGGCATCGACGCTGCGCACGATACCCTTGGTCATCACGGTGGCGGCCGGCGCGGTCTGGGCCGGGGCGGCCTGCTGGCCATGGTCATGCTGCGCGGGCGCCGCGGCACTGAAGGCGCCAAGCGCCAGGGCGAGCAGGCTGGCGGCGAGGCCGGCCGGTTGCATGCGACGCGACGCCAGCGTGATGTCGGAATGGAACTTCATCGGGTTGCTCCTTCGGTGGGGGTGGAAAAAGTGGAAACAGCGCTGTTGGCGCGCCGTCCGCGCATCAGGCGGTAGGCGGCCGGCACCACGAACAAGGACAACAAAGGCGCGGTGACCATGCCGCCCAGCATCGGCGCGGCGATGCGGCTCATGATTTCCGAACCGGTGCCGCTGCCCCAGACGATGGGCATCAGGCCGGCGAGGATCACCGCGACCGTCATCGCCTTGGGCCGCACGCGCAACACGGCGCCTTCGCGGATCGCGTCGTCGAGCACCTCGGGGCGTGCGACATCGGCGCCGCGTGCCGCGTGCTCGGCGAGCGCATGCTTCAGATAGATGAGCATCACCACGCCGAATTCGGCCGCGACGCCCGCAAGCGCGATGAAGCCGACGCCGGTCGCGATCGACAGGTGGTAGCCAAGCAGGTAAAGGAACCAGACCCCGCCGGTCAGCGCGAACGGCAAGGTCGCCATGATGAGCAGCGCTTCGTCGAAGCGTTTGAAGGTCAGGTAAAGCAGCACGAAGATGATCAGCAAGGTCGCGGGGACCACCACCTTGAGCCGCGCATTGGCGCGCTCGAAATATTCGAACTGGCCCGAGTACGCGACGCTGATGCCGGGTTCGAGCTGCACTTGTTCGAGCACCGCGCGTTGCAGGTCGTGCGCGACCGAGGCCAGATCGCGTCCGCGCACATCGACATAGACCCAGCTCGACAAACGCGCGTTCTCGCTTTTGAGCATCGGCGGCCCATCGACGAGCGCGAGCGCGGCCACGGTGCCGAGCGTGATCTGCTGGCCCATGGGCGTGACGATGGGCAGGGCGCGCAAACGCTCGGGCGTGTCGCGCAATTCACGCGCATAGCGCAGATTGATCGGATAGCGCGCGAGACCTTCGACGGTCTCGCCGATGTTCTCGCCGCCGACCGCGCCCGCGATCACCGATTGCACCTCGGCGATGTTCAGGCCGTAGCGCGCGGCGGCCGCGCGATCGATCTGCACATCGAGATAGCGCCCGCCGGTCAGTCGCTCGGCCAGGGCCGAACTCACGCCCGGCACGGTCTTGGCCATGCGCTCGATCTCGCCCGCGATGCGGTCGATCGCGGTGAGGTCGGTGCCTGCGACCTTGACCCCGATCGGGCTCTTGATGCCGGTGGCGAGCATGTCGATGCGGTTGCGGATCGGCGGAATCCAGAGGTTGGCCAGGCCCGGCACCTTGACCGCGGCGTCGAGTGCTTCGACCAATTTTTCGGGCGTCATGCCGGGCCGCCATTGCTCGCGCGGCTTGAGCTGGATCGTGGTCTCGAACATTTCGAGCGGCGCCGGATCGGTCGCGGTCTCGGCGCGGCCCGCTTTGCCGAATACGCGTGCCACCTCGGGCACGGTGCGGATCATGCGGTTGGTCTGTTGCAGCAACTCGGCCGCCTTGGCCGCCGACAAGCCCGGCAGCGCCGACGGCATGTACAGCAGATCGCCTTCGTCGAGCGGCGGCAGGAATTCGCCGCCGAGGCGGCTCGCGGGCCACCAGGCGCTGGCGAACACGAGCGCGGCCACCACGAGCGTGGTCCGCGGCCGGCGCAGCACCGCGTCGAGCGCGGGCCGGTAAGCGCGGATCAGCACCCGGCTGATCGGGTTCTTGTTTTCATCGGGGATGCGCCCGCGTATCCATGCGCCCATGAGCACCGGAATCAGCGTGACCGCAAGCCCGGCGGCCGCGGCCATCGCATAAGTCTTGGTGTAGGCGAGCGGCCCGAACAAGCGGCCTTCCTGGGCTTCGAGGGTGAACACCGGCACGAAGGACAAGGTGATGATGAGCAGGCTGAAGAACAGCGCCGGCCCGACCTCGACCGCGGCCTCGGTCATGAGTTGCCAATGCGCCTCACCTTCGAGCTTCGCGCCCGGATGTGCGTGCTGCCACGCTTCGAGCTTCTTGTGCGCGTTCTCGATCATCACGACCGCCGCATCGACCATCGCACCGATCGCGATCGCGATGCCGCCCAAGGACATGAGGTTGGCGTTGATGCCCTGGCGCTGCATGACGATGAACGCGATCAGCACGCCGATCGGCAAGGAAATGATCGCGACCAGCGACGAGCGCAAATGCCACAGGAAGACCGCGCAGACCAACGCGACCACGATGAATTCCTCGATCAGTTTGTGGCTCAGGTTTTCGATCGCGCGTTCGATCAGGCCGCTGCGGTCGTAGGTCGGCACGATCTCGACGCCTGCGGGCAGACTTTTTTGCAGCTCGGCGAGCTTGGCCTTGACCGCCTGGATCGTCTGTTGCGCGTTCTTGCCCGAGCGCAACAACACCACGCCGCCCGCGACTTCGCCTTCGCCATTGAGTTCGGCGATGCCGCGTCGCATTTCGGGGCCGATCTGCACCGTCGCCACATCGCCCACGCGTACCGGCACACCGGCGCGCGTGACGATGGGCACCGCGCGGAAATCATCGAGGCTTTTGAGGTAGCCGCTCGCGCGCACCATCACCTCGGCTTCGCCGAGTTCGAGCAGCGAACCGCCGGTCTCCTGATTGGCCGCCTGCAAGGCCGCGCGCACCTGATCGTGCGTCACGCCGTAGGCCGCAAGCTTCACCGGATCGAGCACCACCTGGTATTGCTTGACCATGCCGCCGATCGACGCGACCTCGGCGACATCGGGCAGGCTTTTCAGCTCGAAGCGCAAGAACCAATCCTGCAACGCGCGCAATTGCGCGAGGTCGTGGCCGCCGCTGCGATCGACGAGCGCGTATTGGTAGATCCATCCCACGCCGGTCGCATCGGGGCCGAGCGCGGTCTTGGCCGCGGCCGGCAGCCGGCCTTGCACCTGATTCAAGTATTCGAGCACCCGCGAGCGCGCCCAATACAGATCGGTGCCGTCTTCGAACAGCACATAGACGAAGGAATCGCCGAAGAAGGAAAAGCCGCGCACCGTCTTTGCACCGGGCACCGAGAGCATGGTGGTCGCGAGTGGATACGTGACCTGGTTCTCGACGATCTGCGGCGCCTGGCCGGGGTAGCTCGTGCGGATGATGACTTGCACATCCGACAGATCGGGCAAGGCGTCGATCGGCGTATGCCGGACCGACCAGATGCCCCAGACCGTCGCGGCCACGGTCAGCATCAGCACAAGAAAGCGGTTGGCGACCGACCAGCGGATCAGGCGCGCGATCATGGCTGGCCTCCGGTCTGCATCGCAGGCTTGGCCGCGCCCGCGGCCGGGTGGGCGCCAGGGTCATGGGACGAAGGCGCTGGCCCGGCGGGCGCGATGCTGTCGAGCGTGAAGCCGTCATCGTCCTGATGAAAGCGGAACACGATGCGGTCGCCGGGTTTGAGCTTGGCGCCTTGCGCCTGCGCCGCACCGGGCTTGAAGCCCATGGTCATCGCCCCCCACTTGAGCGCGGGAATGGGCGCGTGTTCGAGCATCCATTCCTCGCCCGACAGATCGACGACCTTGCCGATGCCTTCATAGACCGGTGCGCTCGGCGCGTCTTGCGTTTGCGCCGCCGCGATGAGGCCGGTGACGCTGGCTTCGGAATCGATGAGGAACTGGCCCGAGGCGACCACGCGCTGGCCGCCGCTCAAGCCGGTGCGCACGACCGTCATGCCATCGACCTCGGCGCCGAGTTCGACCGC
>JADHEF010000199.1_pt1 | contig 73178 bp, 66 predicted proteins | sample 8952391 | NCBI WGS metagenome assembly JADHEF01 (sample SAMN16124439, study PRJNA663245) | bioreactor sludge metagenome | isolation source: sludge (nitrite) | place: India:Bengaluru | collected 2019-02-28
AAGGAGCGAGCGCAGCTCGCGATGCGCCGCGCGGGCGGCGCTCGATCTCACAGGCTCTGAAGATGCAGCGGCTACCCTTGCCAGGAACCATAGAATCTCCCACAGTGACCGCATGGGCTGCAAAGCAGCCCCGAGGGCCCTCAGGCCTTGATAAATGCCTGATGCATCTCGGCCAGCGTGGCGAAGTGGAAAGCCGGTGCTTCGGCCATCAACTCCTCCCGGCTACCAAACCCATAGCCCACCGCCACGGCCTGCAAGCCATTGCTGCGCGCGCCGATCAGGTCATGCTTGCGGTCACCGATCATCAGCGTCTGCGCCGGGTCCAGCCCTTCTTCGTCCAGCAAATGGCGAATCAGCTCAACCTTGTTGGTGCGCGTGCCGTCCAGTTCGCTGCCGTAGATCACCTTGAAGTGGTGGTCGAAGGCGAAGTGCCGAGCAATTTCGCGGGCAAATTCCCACGGTTTAGAGGTGGCGATATACAGCGTGCGGCCCTGGCTGTTCAGGGCTTGGAGCAGCTCCGGCACGCCGGCGAACACCTGGTTTTCGTACAGCCCGGTCACGCGGAAGCGCTCGCGGTAGAAGTTCACCGCCTCCCACGCCTTGGCTTCGTCGAAACCATAGAACTGCATGAACGCCTGCAACAAAGGGGGGCCGATGAAGTGCTCGAGGCGGGCCAGGTCTGGCTCATCGATGCCCAGCTTTGCCAAGGCATACTGGATAGAGCGGGTGATGCCCAGGCGTGGGTCGGTCAGGGTGCCGTCGAGGTCGAACAGGATGTTTTGCTGGTGCATGTACAAGGTTCCACGCGAATGCGCTCATTCAGGTTGATCGAAGCCTTCGGCCAGGTGCTGGTCCTTGAGCTTCACATAGTTGCTGGCGCTGTAGGCGAAAAACGCCCGCTCCTGGTCATTGAGCAGCCGCGCCTGTTTCACCGGGCTGCCCATGTACAGGTAGCCGCTGATCAGGCGTTTGCCTGGCGGCACCAGGCTGCCGGCGCCAATGATCACTTCATCCTCCACGATCGCACCGTCCATGACCGTGCTGCCCATGCCGACCAGAATGCGGTTACCCAACGTGCAGCCATGCAGCATCACCTTGTGACCGATGGTCACTTCGTCGCCGATGATCAGCGCGAAGCCGTCCGGGTTGAACGGGCCGGCGTGGGTGATATGCAGCACGCTGCCGTCCTGCACGCTGGTGCGCGCACCAATCCGGATGCGGTGCATGTCGCCGCGCACCACGGTCAGTGGCCAGACCGAGCTGTCTTCGCCGATTTCAACGTCGCCCAGCACCACCGCCGAACGGTCGACGAATGCCCTGGGCCCCACTTTCGGAGTGTGTTGCTGGAAGCTGCGAATGGCCATGATAGCGTCTCTCATCTGTGTCGATAGGCAGGCTGCCTGCTGCGGTCGGCGTCGATTGTAATTAAGATGGGGCAGTGTTTCTTCTGCCAAGGTATCCGAACCGTGAGTGCGAACAACCCGCTTCTGCAGTCCTACGATCTGCCGCCCTTCTCGCAAATCCGTGCCGAACACGTGTTGCCGGCGATCGAAGCGATCCTGGCCGACAACCGTAAAGCCATTGCCGAGATCCTCGAAAAGCAGGGCAGCAACCCTACCTGGGCCGGCCTGGTGCTGGCCATGGACGAACTGAACGACCGCCTGGGTGCGGCCTGGAGCCCGGTCAGCCACCTCAACGCGGTGTGCAACAGCGCTGAATTGCGCGAGGCTTACGAGTCGTGCCTGCCAGCGCTTAGCGCCTACTCTACCGAACTGGGCCAGAACCGTGCGTTGTTCGAAGCCTACCAGGCGCTGATCAGCGGCCCGGAGGCCGCCGGTCTCGATGTGGCGCAAAAAACCATACTCGAACATGCCCTGCGTGACTTCCGTCTGTCGGGTATCGACCTGCCAGCGGACAAGCAGCAGCGCTATGCCGATGTGCAAAGCAAGCTCAGTGAGCTGGGCAGCCGCTTCTCCAACCAGCTGCTGGACGCCACCCAGGCCTGGACCAAGCATGTGACCGACGAGGCCGCACTGGCTGGCCTGACCGATTCGGCCAAGGCGCAAATGGCCGCTGCAGCGCAGGCAAAGGGCCTCGACGGCTGGCTGATCACCCTGGAATTCCCCAGCTACTACGCCGTGATGACCTACGCCAGCGACCGCGCCCTGCGCGAAGAGGTCTACGCGGCCTACTGCACCCGCGCTTCGGACCAGGGCCCGAACGCTGGCCAGCACGACAACGGGCCGGTGATGGAGCAAATCCTCGACCTGCGTCAGGAACTGGCCGAGCTGCTGGGCTACAAGAACTACGCCGAGCTGAGCCTGGCGACCAAGATGGCCGAGTCCAGCGACCAGGTACTGAGCTTCCTGCGCGACCTGGCTCAACGCTCCAAGCCGTTCGCCGCCCAGGACCTGCAGCAGCTCAAGGCCTATGCCGCCGAGCAAGGCTGCCCAGAGCTGGCCAGTTGGGACGCCGGGTACTATGGCGAGAAGCTGCGCGAACAGCGCTACAGCGTGTCGCAGGAGGCCCTGCGCGCCTACTTCCCGATCGACAAGGTACTTAGCGGCCTGTTCAGCATCGTGCAGCGCCTGTATGGCATCGAAATCGCCGAGTTGAAGGGCTTCGACAGCTGGCACCCGGATGTCCGCCTGTTCGAAATCAAGGAAAATGGCCAGCATGTCGGGCGCTTCTTCTTCGACCTGTATGCCCGCGCCAACAAGCGCGGGGGTGCCTGGATGGACGGCGCCCGTGACCGGCGCCGCACCGCCAGCGGCCAGTTGCAAAGCCCGGTGGCCAACCTGGTGTGCAACTTCACCCCGGCTGCGCCTGGCAAGCCGGCGCTGCTGACACATGATGAGGTCACCACGCTGTTCCACGAATTTGGCCACGGCCTGCACCACATGCTGACGCGCATCGAGCATGCCGGGGTTTCCGGCATCAATGGCGTGGCCTGGGATGCTGTCGAGCTGCCTAGCCAGTTCATGGAAAACTGGTGCTGGGAGCCGGAAGGCCTGGCGCTGATCTCGGGGCATTATGAAACCGGTGCGGCCCTGCCACAGGACCTGCTGGACAAGATGCTGGCGGCGAAGAACTTCCAGTCGGGCATGATGATGGTGCGCCAACTGGAGTTCTCGCTGTTCGACTTCGAACTGCATGCCAGCCATGGTGACGGGCGTAGCGTGCTGCAGGTGCTCGAAGGCGTACGCGATGAAGTCTCGGTCATGCGCCCGCCGGCGTACAACCGTTTCCCCAACAGCTTTGCGCACATCTTTGCCGGCGGTTACGCAGCGGGTTACTACAGCTACAAGTGGGCTGAAGTGCTGTCGGCCGACGCTTTCTCGCGCTTCGAGGAAGAAGGCGTGCTGAATGCCGAAACCGGCCGAGCCTTCCGCGAAGCGATCCTGGCGCGTGGCGGCTCGCGCGAGCCCATGGAACTGTTCGTCGACTTCCGTGGCCGTGAGCCTTCCATTGATGCATTGCTGCGCCACAGTGGCTTGGCCGAGGCCGCTGCGGCATGAGTGAGGTAGCCGTGAACAAGACCAAGAAGCGCTTTATTGCCGGGGCTGTATGCCCGGCATGCAGCCAGCCCGACAAACTGATGATGTGGAGCGAAGACGACGTACCGCACCGTGAGTGCGTGGCCTGCGGCTTTACCGATACGCTCAACGAACAGGGCTTGTCGGTACCCAAGGAGCTGGGGACACGGGTCAACCACCTCGAACCGAAACCCCCTGCGGCCAAGGTACAGACGGTGCAGTTCTTCCCTAATCCGAAGTTGAAGAAACCCGCAGAGTAAGGGTACAGGGCGTTACATAGAGCTTCTGCGGCGTAACAGGGGGCTGGCTACAGTGTCGGCCCCTGACTTGCCCCTGAGGTGCTTCGTGAACCACGGCCTTGCTCGAATTGCCCATGGCTTGCTCGACTACCCGTCGCTACGGCCCGAGCAGCTCCAACCCGCCTTCTTGTTCATTCGCGACGCCAATGTCGCGGCGCTCGAACAGATCATCGAACACAGCGGCCCGGCGCCAGGTTGGGATAGCTTGGTGCTGGCAGTCGAGCAGCTTGACCAGCGGCTGGAAGACCTGCTGCACATGCTCGTGCCGTTGGTGTACGAAAGCCAGGCATGGGCTGTGGAGGTCGATGCTTGTAATCAGTTGCTGCTCGACTGGGCGCGATACAAGCACGAGCACTCAAGGTTGTATGAAGCCTACCAGCGCCTCGATCCCGCGCAGCTGGATGACGAGCGCCAGGCTGTGCTCAAACTGATCCTCAGGGCGTTCCGCCACGCCGGCCATGGTTTGGGCGCTGGCGCGCGCAAGCAACTGCACACCACCGAGCAGGCGATCGTCGGGCTTGAGCAGCAATTCATGAGTAACCTGATCCAGGCACGTGAGGCCTGGACTTGCCTGGTGCCGCACGAGGCGCGCCTGGCCGGCCTGCCAGGCGTTGAGCGTGATCGGCTGGCAGTCAAGGCTGCGGCGCAGGGCCAGGCGGGTTGGCTGCTCGACCTTGACGAGCGCACGGTGCAAGTGGTCCTTGAGTGGGCCGACGCGCGTGATTTGCGTAAAGAGGTTTATCAGGCCTCACGGCAGCTGGCTTGCGACCTGGGTGGCAACTACGCCATGGACAATGGCCCGGTGCTGCAGGCGCTGTTGCGGCTGCGTCATGAGCGCGCGCGGCTGTTGGGCCTGGCCAACGCGGCGCAGTTGAGCCTTGAAGCCAAGGACTCGCGTGACACCTCGCAGGTCGAGGCCTTCATCAACGCCTTGATCCAGCAGAACAGCGCGCGCCTGCAGGAGGAGCTGAAGGCGATGCAGGTGCTGGGTAGCGAATTGGGTATCGAGGCGCTTGCCCCGTGGGACGTGGCATACCTTGGCCGAAAGCTGCGGCTGCAAGGCAACGAGGCGATCGATGCCAGCCTGCGCGAGCGTTTCCCCCTGGGCAGCGTCCTGCAGGGGCTGTGGCAACTGCATGAACAGGTGCTTGGCGTGCGTATCGTGGCGTGCGATGTGGCAGGTTGGCACCCCGATGTGCAGGTACTGGAGGTAATGGACGGGCATGCCCGCCTGGGGCATATCTACCTGGATGCCTACCAACGCCCAGGCAAGCTGCCCTGGCCGTACAGTTATCCCATGCGCCAGCGCCATGTGGAGGCCGACGGTGTGGTGACGTTGCCGGCCGTTCTGCTTTCCTGCTGTTTCGAGCTGCAGCCTGGGCAAGTCACGCCCAACTTGGACCACGCAGACCTTTGCAAGCTGTTCCACGAGGCGGGCCATGCCCTGCATCAGTTGCTGGTCACCAACCAGCACCGGCGCCTCAATCGCACCGCCACTTCCGCGCTGGGCGCCGATGCCTGCGAATTCGTCGGCACCTTGCTCGAACAGTGGTGCTGGTCTGCCCCGGCCCTGTTGGCGTTGCCGCAGCCGGAAACGGGTGCGCCGCCAGTGTCATTGCCCCAGATGCAGCAGTGGCTCGCTGGCAAGCGTCGTTTCCAGGCGGTGGCGGAAGCCGAGCAACTGCGGCTGTGCTGGTTCGATCTCGTCGCGCATTGCGACGATCGCGCCCGCCACGACCTTCGGCAACTGGCGATTGCCGCAACCCAGCAGGTCGGCTTGCCGCAAGCCTTCGCCCAGGACAGGTTTGCCGAAGGGTTCGATTACATGGTCACGGGTTATGAAGCGGGTTATTACTGCTACAAGTGGGCGCAGGTCCATGCCATTGACGCGTTCAGCGCATTCGAGGCGGCCGACGCCGATCATCGGGCGCTGGGCCGCCGCCTGCGCGACGAAATCCTGGCCAAGGGCGGAATGCGCCGGATGACGGCGTCGTTCAACGCATTCGCCGGCAGGCCCATGTCGCTGGAGCCGTATGCAAGGCGCCACTTGTCTCCCTGACAACAAGGGTGAAGGCGCTGCTGGTAATATACTGTATGCATAACCAGTTAGGGGCTAACAGCATGGATTCTGTTCGCGGTCGTGGTACCCGCCATAACCCACACAATCGTTTTGCACCACGCCAGTCGGTGCTCGAAGACGATGGCTGGTATCAGGAGGTGCCCGTTACCCAAGGCACCGAGGTCAGGGCTGAAACCGCGAAGACCATCATCGCGCGCAATACTTCCCCTGACCTGCCCTTCGACCGCTCGATCAACCCCTACCGCGGTTGCGAGCATGGCTGTATCTACTGCTATGCCCGCCCGTCCCATGCCTACTGGGATCTGTCCCCAGGCCTGGACTTCGAAACCAAGCTGATCGCCAAGACCAACGCCGCCGAGGTACTGGTGCAGCAGTTGAGCAAACCTGGGTATAAGTGTGCACCGATCAACCTGGGCTCCAACACTGACCCGTACCAGCCCATCGAGCGCGAGCAACTGCTGACTCGGCGCCTGCTTGAGGTACTGCTGCGTTTTCGCCACCCGGTGACCATCGTCACCAAAGGGGCCCTGGTGCTGCGCGACCTCGACCTGCTCGCCGACATGGCCCGCCAGCGCCTGGTGCGGGTGATGATCAGCCTGACTACGCTGGACGATGACCTCAAGCGGGTGCTCGAGCCCCGGGCGGCAGCACCAGGGGCGAGGTTGCGGGCCATTCGTGTGCTGCGCGAAGCAGGCGTGCCGGTGGGCGTGTTGTGCTCGCCGATGATACCGATGATCAACGACAGCGAACTGGAGCGCCTGTTGGAAGCGGCCAAGGCGGCCGGGGCGCAGAGCGCGGCGTACATGCTGCTGCGCCTGCCGCTGGAGGTGGCGCCGCTGTTCGAGCAGTGGTTGCACGACCATTACCCACAGCGCGCTGCGCATGTGCTGAGCCTGATCCGCCAGAGCCGCGATGGCGAGCTGTACGACAGCCGCTTTGGCACACGCATGCGGGGTGAGGGGGTATTTGCCGAGTTGCTGGCGCAGCGTTTCGCCAAGGCGATGAAGCGCCTGGCGTTCGAAGGGCGCGAGTCGCAGGTGCTGGATTGCTCGGCCTTTTGCCCGCCGGGCGAGCAGATGGCACTGTTCTGATAGCCAGGGTAAACACGCCCTACAGAAAGCCTCACTAATGGCAGCCAATAATTACGCTAATACATATTGGCAGTTGATGTTTTTTTGCTATTATTCAGATCCCGCCTTTTATATCTGGAACGCCCGTTCTAGAGCCCTCGAATTAAGTTTCAGTTAAGTTTTCCCGGTTAGCGTAGGCAACCAATCCACACCGACTGTGATCTATGGGCTGTGCGTGTCATCTAAAACCCTGCATAGCCAGAATCTTTAACCGGTAAAATGGATTTACCTACACACCGTCAAGAGGATGAATCATGCCCGTCAAGGACCCATCCAAGGTCGTACCGCAGGTCCCCGCTGAAAGCGCCGATGCTGCCCTGAAGCACATCGTCGACGGTTTCCTGCGCTTTCACCATGACGTCTTCCCTGAACAGCAAGAGCTGTTCAAGAAGCTCGCCACTGCGCAAACACCGCGCGCCATGTTCATTACCTGCGCCGACTCGCGCATCGTGCCCGAACTGATCACGCAAAGTTCGCCAGGCGACCTGTTCGTGACCCGAAACGTAGGTAACGTAGTACCGCCTTATGGCCAGATGAACGGTGGCGTTTCCAGTGCTATCGAGTACGCGGTGATGGCACTTAAAGTGCACCACATCATCATCTGCGGCCACTCCGATTGTGGCGCGATGCGTGCGGTACTCAACCCGCAATCGCTGACCAAGATGCCAACCGTTGGCGCCTGGCTGCGCCACGCCGAAGTGGCCCGCACCGTGGTCGAGAACAACTGCTCGTGCGGCAGCGAACATGAAAGCATGCAAGTGCTGACCAAAGAGAACGTCATCGCCCAGCTGCACCACTTGCGCACCCACCCTTCGGTGGCTTCGGGGCTTGCAGCGGGTCAGCTGTACATCCATGGCTGGATCTACGACATCGAGACCAGCAGGATCGAAGCCTACGACGCTGCCAGCGACAGCTTCATGCCCCTGGCCGCAGGCCAACCGGTGCCATGCGCCACTCCGAGAGGCCGCTACTAAGCGACCCGTCCGCCGTTAGAACCTTGATAGCCGGCTGCACCCTGTAGGGGTGTGGCGCGGCCTTCGGCTGCCCTGAATACCCTGACTGCCCTGCCGGCGAGCCCGCTGGCGGCCCGCGCCTGCGCGCTTGTCGGGGACCCAACGTGCCCATGGCCAGGGGAATGGCCGTGTGACTAATGAAAGGAGAAACATGGTGAACATTACACAGCTGAAAGCGGCCCTGCCGCGTGAGTTGCTGGCTTCGGTGGTGGTCTTTCTGGTGGCCCTGCCCTTGTGCATGGGCATTGCCATCGCCTCGGGGATGCCGCCGGCCAAGGGCCTGATTACCGGCATTATCGGCGGGGTCGTGGTCGGCTTCCTGGCCGGTTCGCCGTTGCAAGTCAGTGGTCCGGCGGCGGGCCTTGCGGTGCTGGTCTTCGAGTTGGTACGCCAGCACGGCATGGCCATGCTCGGGCCGATCCTGCTATTGGCCGGTTTGCTGCAATTGCTGGCCGGGCGCCTGCGCCTGGGCTGCTGGTTCCGCGTCACCGCGCCGGCGGTGGTCTACGGCATGCTGGCAGGCATTGGTGTGTTGATCGTGCTGTCGCAGGTGCATGTGATGTTCGACACCGCACCGCAGCCATCGGGTATGCAGAACCTTGTGCAATTCCCGGCGACCCTCGCTGCGGCCATGCCCCACGAAAGCGCCGGCGCTGGCTGGATAGCCGGTGCGCTGGGCCTGGGCACCATCGCCATCATGTGGGGCTGGGAACGTTTGCGGCCGCAGCGCCTGCGCTTTGTGCCAGGCGCCCTGCTGGGTGTGGCGAGCATGACCATCATCAGCATGTGGTTGGCCTTGCCCGTGAACCGCGTGGAAGTACCGGCTGACTTGTCCGAAGCCATCGACTGGCTCCGCCCCGGTGACTTGATGCAACTGGCCGACCCTGCCCTGCTCGTCGCCGCCTTTGCCCTGGCATTCATTGCCAGTGCCGAAACCTTGCTGTCAGCGGCTGCGGTCGACCGCATGCACAGTGGCCAGCGTTCGGACTTCGACCGTGAGCTGTCCGCACAGGGCATTGGCAACATGCTCTGCGGGGTGCTGGGTGCACTGCCGATGACCGGGGTGATCGTACGTAGCTCGGCCAACGTGCAGGCAGGTGCGCAAACACGCGCTTCGGCCATTTTCCATGGCTTGTGGCTGCTGGCTTTCGTGGTGGCGTTGAGCAGTGTGCTGCAGCAGATACCGGTAGCCAGCCTGGCAGGTGTGCTGGTGTTCACGGGGATCAAGCTGGTCGACTTCAAGGCGTTCCGTGGGTTGGGCCGTTATGGCCGCATGCCGATGTTCACCTATGCGGCGACGGCGCTGGCGATCATCTTTACCGACCTGCTGACCGGCGTGTTGCTCGGCTTTGCCCTGACCTTGCTGAAGCTGGCATTCAGGGCGGCACGGTTGAAGATCAACCTGGTCGATCTGGCAAAGCCTGGGCACATGGAATTGCGGCTCAGTGGCGCCGCGACCTTCCTCAAGGTACCGGCATTGACCCAGGTGCTCGATGGCGTGCCGGCGGGCACCACGTTGCATGTGCCACTGGGTAACCTGAGCTATATCGACCACTCGTGCCTTGAATTGCTGGAGGACTGGGGGCGCAGCAATGCTGCCAATGGCTCGCGGTTGCTGATCGAACAGCGGCGGTTGAAGCGGCGAATCGAGGGGCGGTTACGGACTACGGCGGGTGTGGGGGCCTGAGGTAGAAGTTCTGTAGTGCTTGAACTGGCCTTTTCGCGGGTGAACCCGCGAAGAGGCCGGCACAGGAGTATCAGGTCGGCTGGCCCAGCTCGACACCCAGCTGACGCGACAGGCATGGCCAGCGCTTCCACGCCTCACCGGTTGCCGGGCTAGTCAGTGTCTCGCGGTAGGCTTCCACCGACTCAGCCGCAAAGCTTGCGTCATTGAGCATCTCATCCACCGAGTGGTGCACCACTTCATCCAGCTGGTTGGCGAATTCTTCGCCGATCAACTGGTGGGCAATCAGGTTGGCGACGGTGGTGTCGACCGGGATCAGCGGCTGCTGGAAGTGACGGATGTACAAGTCATTCACCTCCTCCACCAGGCGGTGCGCCAGGTACGCCTCATCTAGCAGGCAGTCCAGCCCCACATGCCCGTTCATGACCTCGGGTGGTTGCAGGAAGTAAGCCTCGGCAATTTTCAATACAGGCTTGATCTGCGACTCGATGCCGGCCTCAAAGGCGACTTCATGGGCCGCCTCCAGCAGTTCCGGAACCTGTTCGATGTAGGCGCTGACGAAGCGCGCCAAAGTACCCTGTGCGTCCTGCTCAGGCAGTTGGATCGAGGGGTGCAGGTGGGGCAGTTGCAGCTCGAGACGCTGTTTCAATTGGCCAGTCTGGCCTTCATGTTGATGGGCTTGGCTTACCTGCTCGCGTACAGCAGCGATGTTCATGACAACTCCAGGGACATTACGTTTCAAACGGAAGACACTAAATTAGCTCGGTATACGGCATACCTAAGACGAATTTGTTATAGATGAGTTCAACTTCTGCGTTACCTGGAATATAGCATGGCCACTATTTGGCCATACCTCCTCAAGCCTGCGGTTTTCAGGGGATATAGCTGTTTCGTGAAGTTCATTTCATTGCCTTCGTTGCGCGGCATTGGTCGCTGTCTATACTCCCGGTGAACGTGATTCGTTGATGAGGCCCGACTGCTTTTAGCAGGGGCTCGGTCGTTGAAGCCAGGCAGTCTTGACCGCCGTTCCCTCTTGCCGCAGGCCACGCCTCCGGGAAAACAAGAACGAGAAGGGGAACCCGCAATGATGCGACATCCACCTGTCTGGATGGGCCTGCTGTTGTGGTCGGTTCTGGGTCAGGCCAACGCTGCCTGGACCGTGAACATGCACCCGGGGGCGACGGAAGTCTCCAACGCCGTCTTCGATCTGCACATGACCATCTTCTGGATCTGCGTGGTCATCGGCATCGTGGTGTTCGGCGCGATGTTCTGGTCCATGGTCATCCACCGCCGCTCCACCGGCCAGCAGGCCGCGCATTTCCACGAGCATACCTGGGTGGAAATCCTCTGGACCGTGGTCCCGTTCCTGATCCTTGTGGCCATGGCCATACCGGCCACCAAGACCCTGATCGACATCTATGACGCCAGCGAGTCGGATATCGACATCCAGGTCACCGGCTACCAGTGGAAGTGGCATTACAAGTACCTGGGCCAGGACGTGGAGTTCTTCAGCAACCTGGCCACCCCCGCCGAGCAGATTCACAACCAGGCGCCCAAAGACGAGCACTACCTGCTGGAAGTCGACCAACCGCTGGTGTTGCCGGTGGGTGCCAAGGTGCGCTTCCTGGTGACGGCGGCCGATGTAATTCACTCATGGTGGGTGCCCGCCTTCGCGGTCAAGCGCGACGCCATTCCCGGCTTCGTCAACGAAGCCTGGACGCGCATCGAGAAGCCAGGCATCTACCGCGGCCAGTGTACCGAGTTGTGCGGCAAGGACCACGGTTTCATGCCCGTGGTCGTCGAGGTCAAGTCCCAGGCCGACTACGACACCTGGCTTGGCGAGCGCAAGGCAGAGGCGGCCAAGCTCAAGGAGCTGACCAGCAAGGAATGGACCCTGGACGAGCTGGTGGCGCGCGGCGACAAGGTCTACCACACCACCTGCGTGGCCTGTCACCAGGCCGAAGGCCAGGGCCTGCCACCGATGTTCCCGGCGCTGAAAGGCTCGAAGATCGCTACCGGGCCGAAGGAAGGTCACTTGAGCATCGTTTTCCACGGCAAACCCGGTACCGCCATGGCCGCCTTCGGCAAGCAACTGTCGGAGGTCGATATCGCTGCCGTGGTGACCTACGAACGCAACGCCTGGGGCAACAACAAGGGCGACATGGTCACGCCGAAGGACGTGCTGGCGCTGAAGCAGGCAGAAGCCAAGTGAACCGGGTTACTCGCGGCAATCAGTGGATTGCAGGAGACAGGACATGAGTGCAGTGATCGACGACCACGCCCACGGCCATGACCATGCGCACGGCCCGGCCAAGGGCCTGATGCGCTGGGTGCTGACCACCAACCACAAGGATATCGGCACCCTGTACCTGTGGTTCGCCTTCCTCATGTTCCTGTTGGGTGGCTCGTTCGCCATGGTGATCCGCGCCGAGCTGTTCCAGCCGGGGCTGCAGATCGTAGAACCGGCGTTTTTCAACCAGATGACCACCATGCACGGGCTGATCATGGTCTTCGGCGCCGTAATGCCGGCCTTCGTCGGCTTGGCCAACTGGATGATCCCGCTGATGATCGGCGCGCCGGACATGGCCCTGCCGCGCATGAACAACTTCAGCTTCTGGTTGTTGCCGGCGGCATTCCTGCTGCTGGTTTCAACCTTGTTCAGCCCCGGTGGCGGGCCGAATTTCGGCTGGACCTTCTACGCCCCGCTGTCGACGACCTATGCCCCGGCCAGCGTCACCTTCTTCATCTTCGCCATCCACCTGATGGGTGTCAGCTCGATCATGGGGGCGATCAACGTGATCGCGACCATCCTGAACCTGCGTGCCCCCGGCATGACCTTGATGAAAATGCCACTGTTCGTCTGGACCTGGTTGATCACTGCGTTCCTGCTGATTGCAGTGATGCCGGTGCTGGCAGGGGTGGTGACCATGATGTTGATGGACATCCACTTCGGCACCAGTTTCTTCAGTGCGGCTGGCGGTGGTGACCCGGTGCTGTTCCAGCATGTGTTCTGGTTCTTCGGCCACCCCGAGGTGTACATCATGATCCTGCCCGCCTTTGGCGCGGTCAGCTCGATCATCCCGGCATTCTCGCGCAAGCCCCTGTTTGGCTACACCTCGATGGTGTACGCCACCGGGGCCATCGCCTTCCTGTCGTTCATCGTGTGGGCGCACCACATGTTCGTGGTCGGTATTCCGGTGGTCGGCGAGCTGTTCTTCATGTACGCCACCATGCTGATTGCGGTGCCCACCGGCGTGAAAGTGTTCAACTGGGTCAGCACCATGTGGGAAGGCTCGTTGACCTTCGAAACCCCGATGCTGTTCGCCATCGCCTTCGTCATCCTGTTTACCATCGGCGGCTTCAGTGGGCTGATGCTGGCGATTGCACCGGCCGACTTCCAGTACCACGACACCTACTTCGTGGTGGCGCACTTCCACTATGTGCTGGTGCCGGGGGCGATCTTTGGCATCTTCGCCTCGGCCTACTACTGGCTGCCGAAGTGGACCGGCCACATGTATGACGAAACCCTCGGCAGGCTGCATTTCTGGCTGTCGTTCATCGGCATGAACCTGGCCTTCTTCCCCATGCATTTCGTGGGGCTGGCCGGTATGCCGCGGCGCATACCCGACTACAACCTGCAGTTCGCCGATTTCAACATGGTGTCTTCGATCGGCGCTTTCATGTTCGGTGCCACGCAGGTCTTCTTCCTGTTCATCGTCATCAAGTGCATCCGTGGCGGCACCCCTGCGCCGGCCAAACCCTGGGACGGCGCCGAAGGCCTGGAGTGGTCCATCCCCTCGCCTGCGCCCTACCACACCTTCCAGACACCGCCGGAAGTGAAGTAGGAGCGCCGCCATGACAGGCCTTTCGCTGAAGCGCCTGGTAACGCGCCTGCTGATGCTGACGGTGGTGATGTTCGCCTTCGGCTTTGCCCTGGTGCCGATCTACGACGTGATGTGCAAGGCCTTCGGCATCAATGGGAAGACCGGCGGGCAGTACGAGGGCAGCCAGGTCAGTGACCCCTCGCGGTCGGTGCGGGTGCAGTTCATGTCGACCAACGCCAGCGACATGGTCTGGGACTTCTACTCCAGCGCCGATCAGCTGGAGGTCCACCCCGGTGCGGTCAACCAGATGATCTTCATTGCCCATAACCCGACCGACCGGCCGATGAGTGCCCAGGCGATACCCAGCATCACCCCCGCCGAAGCCGCGGCGTACTTCCACAAGACCGAGTGCTTCTGCTTTACGCAGCAGGTGCTGCAACCCGGCCAACGCATCGAAATGCCGGTGCGCTTCATCGTCGACCGCGACCTGCCGGCCAGCGTGAAGCACCTGACGCTGGCCTACACCTTGTTCGACATCACCGCTCGCCACCCGCCGGTCGCTCAAGTTGCGGCCCAGGCCGTCCAGGGCGCCCGTTAAGGGAAGGAGAACAGCAATGGCAAGTCATGAGCATTACTATGTTCCGGCGCAGAGCAAGTGGCCGATCATCGCTACCCTCGGCATGTTCATCAGCGTGTTCGGCCTGGGTACCTGGTTCAACGACATGAAGGCCGGGCACCCGGAGTCGCACGGGCCGTTGATTTTCTTCGTGGGTGCTCTGTTTCTGGCCTACATGTTGTTCGGCTGGTTCGGGGCGGTGGTCAAGGAAAGCCGTGCAGGGCTCTACAGCGCGCAGCTGGACCGCTCTTTCCGCTGGGGCATGAGCTGGTTCATCTTCTCGGAAGTGATGTTTTTCCTGGCCTTCTTCGGCGCGCTGTTCTACGTGCGCGTGCTGGCGGGGCCGTGGCTGGGTGGCGAAGGGGCCAAGGGTGTTGCCCATATGCTCTGGCCCGGCTTCGAGTTCACCTGGCCGCTGTTGCACACGCCGGATCCGAAGCTGTTCCCGCCGCCCAAGGAAGTGATCGACCCGTGGCACCTGCCGCTGATCAATACCCTGTTGCTGGTCAGCTCCAGCGTGACCATCACCCTGGCCCACCATGCGTTGCGCCGCGACCACCGCGGGGCGCTGAAAGGCTGGATGGCGCTGACCATCGTGTTGGGCATCAGCTTCATCGCGCTGCAGGCCTTCGAGTACCACGAGGCCTATACCAAGCTGGGGCTGACGCTGGGCTCGGGCATCTATGGCGCTACGTTCTTCATGCTCACGGGTTTCCACGGCGCGCACGTGACCTTGGGCACGATCATCCTCATTGTGATGTTCGTGCGTATTCTGCGTGGCCACTTCAACCCGCAGAAACACTTCGGCTTCGAAGCGGCCAGCTGGTACTGGCACTTCGTGGATGTGGTGTGGGTGGGGCTTTTCATCTTTGTGTATGTGCTGTGACTAGCGAACCCTGTGGGAGCGGGCGCGCCCGCGAATGCGCCGGTGCATTCAACATCGCATTCGCGGGCATGCCCGCTCCCACAGGGCGAGGTGAAAACGTCAGAAAGGGGCGTGAGATACGAGCTGACCACTGATGAAGCCCCAGGCGACCAGCCCTATGGTCAGCGCCGCCAGGGTCACCCGCACCGTCAGCGCTTTCAGCAGGCGGGTCGAGTTTTCATCATCTTTGACCAGAAACACCAGGCCACTGAACAGACTGGCGATCGTGGCCAACAGCATCAGGACAATCGCGGCCTTGAGCATGGCGCTACTCCCGGGGGGGGCGGTGATGTGGATAAGTATAGCGAGGCGCCCGTGAGGCCGTTTCGCCCAGGTTGGGTACCCACCTTGGTGGTACTTGCACTGCTACCGGGGCTGATCGCGCTTGGCTGCTGGCAACTCGGCCGGGCCGAGGAAAAGCGCGCATTGCTGGCCAGCTACGCCGAGCGACGTATCGAAGCGCCGCTGGCGACCAGCCAGTTGAATGGCAACGAAGACAACGCCATGCGCCGCGTGCACCTGTACGGCCGCTTCGACGCCGAGCACAGCGTGCTGCTGGACAACCGCATGCGCGACGGTCAGGCCGGTGTCGAATTGCTGCAACCCTTCCACGACCAGGCCAGCGGCCTGTGGCTGCTGGTCAATCGCGGCTGGCTTCCCTGGCCGGACCGCCGCGTACCGGTGCACTTCGATACCCCCGCCCAGGCCTTGGCCCTCGACGCCTCGGTGTATGTGGTACCCGGCAACACGTTCCAGCTGCACCCGGACCCAGTCGGCGGCCAGTGGCCGCACCTGTTGACCGCCATCGACGCGGCACAACTGTGGGCGCAGCTCGGGCGTGAGGGGTTCGCCCACGAACTGCGCCTGGAACCTGGCCCGGCAAGCTACCGCCTGGGCTGGCCCATCGTGGCCATGGGGCCGGAAAAACACATGGGTTACGCCGTGCAGTGGTTTGCCCTGGCGATCGCCCTGGTGCTGCTCTACCTCTATTTCGGCTGGCGCCAAAACAAGGAGAAAAGCCATGGCCACCGCCACTCCACTGGACGTGCCTGAACGTAGCAAACCCAAAGCCCGCGGGCGTTTGCAGCTGTTGCTGATTCTTCTGGTGGTGCTGGGCCCGATGGTCCTGGCCACCAGCATGTACAAACTCAACTTCTGGGTACCGGAGGGCCGCAGTTACCACGGCGCCATGATCGGCAACGGTGAGAGCCGTGCCGACCTGGGTGTGGCCGGCGAGGACGGGCGCTGGCAGTTGCTGGTCAGCGCGCCGCAGGCCTGTGCCGAGGAATGCCAGCGGCTGGTGTACCTGGCCCGGCAGATCCAGGTCGGCCTGGGCCGTGATGCCAGCCGGGCCAGCCATGCGCTGGCCGCCGCCCAGCCGCTGAGCGCCGACTACCAGGCCCTGCTCGGGCGCGAATACCCGCAATTGCAACGCTACCCGCTGGATGCGCCGCGCTACCTCAAGCAGGTCGGCGAGGTTGCCCCGCAGCTGTGGATCGTCGATCCGCACGGCAACCTGGTGCTGCGCTACGGCGCCAAGGTCAACGGCAAGCATGTGCTGGATGACCTGCGCCATCTGCTCAAGCTGTCCAATATCGGCTAGGAGCTTGCCATGGCCAGACCCGGATTCCGCCTTGCTGTGTGCGCCACCCTGCTGGCACTGCTGGTCGTCCTGCTCGGTGCCTATACCCGCCTGACCCACGCCGGCCTCGGTTGCCCCGACTGGCCCGGTTGCTACGGTTTCATCAGCGTACCCAAAAGCGAAGCGCAGCTGGCCCATGCCGAACTGCACTTTCCCGAACACCCGGTAGAGGCGGCCAAGGGTTGGGCCGAAATGGTTCATCGTTACTTCGCGGGCAGCCTTGCAGTGGTCATCGCCTTGCTCGCCTTGCAGGCAGTGCGCCGGCACCACAGCGACGGGCAACCCTATCGCCTGCCTGTGCTGTTGCTGGGTGTGGTGCTGGCCCAGGCGGCGTTCGGCATGTGGACGGTCACCCTGAAGCTTTGGCCGCAGGTCGTCACGGCCCACTTGCTGGGCGGCTTTACCACGTTGAGCCTGCTGTTCCTGTTAACCCTGCGGCTTTCGCGGGCCTTTGCGCCGTTGCCCAAATTGCCGCTCAGCCTGCGGCGGGTCGCTGCGCTGGCCTTGCTGGTGGTGATCGGGCAGATCGCCCTGGGTGGCTGGGTCAGTGCCAACTACGCAGCGGTTGCCTGCATCGACCTGCCCACCTGCCATGGTCAGTGGTGGCCGGCGGCGGACTTCAGCAATGGTTTCCACCTGACCCAGCACGTTGGCCCCAACTACCTGGGGGGGCAGCTGGACAGTGATGCGCGTACGGCCATCCATGTCAGCCACCGGCTGGGCGCGCTGGTGGTCACCTGCGTGCTGCTGATGCTCAGCTGGAAACTGCAGCGCTGTGGCCTTGGCGGCCTGGCGCGCCTGGTGTTGCTGGCGCTGGCCGTGCAGGTGGGCCTGGGCATCAGCAATGTGCTGCTGCACCTGCCGCTGGCCATAGCGGTTGCGCACAACGCCGGTGGGGCTTTGCTGTTGCTGTGCATGGTGCTGGTGAACTACCGCATTCGGGTGGTCGACAAGGTACGCGTGGGTGTCGGCCAAGGCTGGCGCTTGCGGCCAGTGACCGGCGTTGGCATTTCCCATCACATGAGGAACGAGTCGTGGCGACGCTTCTGAGCACCCGACGGGCCAGTTGGCGCGATTACCTGGAGTTGACCAAGCCCAAGGTGGTCGTGCTGATGTTGATCACCTCGTTGGCGGGCATGTTCCTTGCCACCCGTGCGGGGGTGGGCTGGAGTGTGTTGGTGTTCGGCAACCTGGGTATCGGCCTGTGCGCGGGTGGCGCGGCAGTGGTCAACCATGTGGTCGACCGGCGCATCGATGCGCTGATGGCGCGTACCCGCAAGCGGCCGCTGGCCCAAGGCCGTGTCGAGCCCTTGCCGGCGTTGCTGTTTGCCCTGGCGCTGGCGCTGCTGGGCATGGCCCTGTTGCTGATTTTCACCAATGCCCTCACTGCCTGGCTGACCCTGGCCTCGCTGCTTGGCTATGCGGTGCTCTACACCGGTTTTCTAAAGCGTGCCACGCCGCAGAATATCGTGATTGGCGGCCTGGCCGGCGCTGCCCCACCCCTTCTGGGCTGGGTCGCGGTCAGCGGCCAGGTCAGTGCCGAGCCGTTGCTGCTGGTGCTGATCATCTTCGCCTGGACCCCACCACACTTCTGGGCCCTGGCCATCCACCGCAGGGAGGAATACGCCAAGGCCGACATTCCGATGCTGCCGGTGACCCACGGTGAGCGCTACACCAAGCTGCACATCCTGCTGTACACCCTGATATTGCTGGCGGTGAGCCTGTTGCCCTATGCCATCCACATGAGCGGCCCGCTGTACCTGGCCTGTGCCCTGGCCCTGGGCCTGCGCTTCCTGCGATGGGCCTGGGTGTTGTACCGTGGCAGCCGGCCGCACGCAGCGATCGGCACCTTCAAGTACTCTATCGTGTACCTGTTCGCGCTGTTCATCGCGTTGCTTCTCGACCACTACCTGTTGCTGAACCTATGACCCGAACCCAGAAAACCGTCTTTGTCCTCGTTGCCCTGGTCGCGCTGATCATGGGCCTTACCGTCAACAAAGTGCTCAAGGGTCGCGACCAGCCAAACCCTGCCGAGCTGATCGATGCCGGTATCATCCTGTTGCCGCAAAGCCGCGCCGTGGCAGATGTAACCATGACCAACCAGGATGGCCAGCCGGTGCAGCTGGATGAACTCAAAGGCAAGTGGTCGCTGCTGTTCTTTGGCTACACCTACTGCCCGGACATCTGCCCGACCACCCTGGCCCAATTGCGCCAGGTGAAGAGCGAGCTGCCCAAGGATGCTGTCGACCGGTTGCAGGTGGTGTTGGTGAGCGTCGACCCGAACCGCGACACGCCGAACCAGCTGAAGCAGTACCTGGCTTATTTCGACAAGGACTTCATTGGGGTGGCGGGGTCGATCGAAGATACCCAGAAGCTGGCCAATGCCCTGAGCATTCCATTCATTCCGGCAGATACCAGCAAGCCGGGCTACACCGTGGACCACAGCGGCAACCTGGCGGTGGTCGGGCCGGACGGGCGTCAGCGTGGGTTCATTCGCGCGCCGTTCAACAACCAGAAGCTGGTGGCGCAGTTGCCTGGGTTGGTCAAACGGGATTGATGGGGTATTGAAAGCTTCGCGGGCACGCCCGCTCCCACAGGGATATCACAAGGCCTGAGGCTAGCGATGTCCCTGTGGGAGCGGGCATGCCCGCGAAGAAGCCAGCGCGATTGCGAGGCTTAAAACGCCGGAACCACAGCGCCTTTGTACTTCTCGGTAATGAACTGCTTCACCTCAGGCGAGTGCAGCGCCGTTGCCAGCTTTTTCATCGCGTCCGAGTCCTTGTTGTCCGGGCGGGCAACCAGGATGTTCACGTAGGGCGAATCGCTGCCTTCGATGGCCAGGGCATCTTTCTCGGGGTTCAGCTTGGCTTCCAGCGCGTAGTTGGTGTTGATCAGGGCCGCGTCTACCTGGGTCAGCACGCGCGGGATGGTGGCGGCTTCCAGTTCACGGAACTTGATGTTCTTCGGGTTCTCGGCCACGTCCTTCACAGTCGACAGGATGTTCTTGTTGTCCTTGAGCTTGATCACGCCGGCCTTGTCCAGCAGCAACAGGGCGCGGCCGCCGTTGGTGGCATCATTCGGGATGACCACGGTAGCCCCGGAAGGCAGTTCGTCCAGTTTCTTGATCTTGGTCGAGTACACGCCCAGTGGCTCGATGTGCACGCCTACCACGCTTACCAGGTCGGTGCCCTTGGCCTTGTTGAATTCATCCAGGTACGGCTGGTGCTGGAAGAAGTTGGCGTCCAGGCGCTTTTCCGCCACCTGCACGTTCGGCTGAATGTAGTCGGTGAACTCCTTGACCTTCAGTTCCACGCCCTCTTTGGCCAGCGCCGGTTTGACGAAGTTGAGGATTTCGGCGTGTGGCACCGGGGTAGCGGCGACGGTCAGGGTTTCGGCAGCATTGGCCGAGAAGGCCGCGACAGCGGCGACAACAGCAAGCAGCTTCTTCATTGATCACTCCTTGTGAGGGCCGCGACGGCCCCCGAACGGGTCGGCCAGGCCGACCCCATTGGGGTTACTTACGGGAAAAATGTACGACCAGTTTGTCGCCCACGCTTTGCAGCACTTGCACCAATACCAGCAGCAGCACCACGGTGACCACCATCACGTCGGTCTGGAAACGCTGGTAACCGAAGCGGATCGCCAGGTCGCCGAGGCCACCGGCACCGACTACACCGGCCATGGCGGTGTACGAAACCAGGGTGATGGCGGTGACGGTGATGGCCGCGAAGATACCCGGACGGGCCTCAGGCAGCAGCGCGCTGGTGATGATCTGGCGGGTGGTGGCGCCCATCGACTGGGTCGCCTCGATGATGCCGCGGTCCACTTCCCGCAGGGCAGTTTCCACCAGCCGTGCGAAGAACGGCGTAGCACCCACCACCAACGGCGGAATGGCGCCGGCGACACCCAGCGAGGTGCCGGTGATCAGCACCGTGATCGGGATCATCACGATCAGCAGGATGATGAACGGCAGCGAGCGCAGAATGTTCACCACCAGCGACAGCAGCGCATACACGCCCTTCTGTTCGAACATCTGCTTCGGGCCGCAGAGGAACAGCAGCACGCCCAAGGGCAAGCCGAGCAGCACGGTGAAGAACAGCGAGCCGAACAGCATGATCATGGTATCGACGGTGGCCAGCCAGATTTCGGCCCAGTCGACGTTGGCAAAGAAATTCAGGGCGTCCATCAACGCAGTACCTCCATATGTACGTCAGCTGCCTTGAAATGGGCGAACGCCGCTTCCATGTCACCGCCGATCAGGGCGAGGGTGAGCTGGCCATAGGGGATATCCTTGATGCGGTCGATACGCCCCGCAAGGATGCTGTAGTCCACACCGGTTTCACGGGCCACGATGCCCAGCAGCGGTGCGTAGGTGGCATCGCCCTGGAAGGTCAGGCGCACGATGCGGCCCGGGACGTGGGCGAAATCGTCGCGTTGCTCGCCTTCGTCGACCTGCTCGTCTTCCTGGACGAAGCGCTTGGTGGTGGCGTGCTGCGGGTGCAGGAATACCTCGGCCACCGAGCCCTGCTCGACGATCTGCCCTGCATCCATCACCGCCACGCGGTCGCAGACCCGGCGGATCACGTCCATTTCGTGGGTGATCAGCACGATGGTCAGCTTCAGCTCACGGTTGATTTCGGCGAGCAATTGCAGGACCGAAGCCGTGGTTTGCGGGTCGAGGGCGCTGGTGGCCTCGTCGCACAGCAGGATCTTGGGGTTGGTAGACAGGGCGCGGGCGATACCGACGCGCTGCTTCTGGCCACCCGACAACTGCGCCGGGTACTTTTTGGCGTGGTCCGAGAGCCCGACGCGGGCCAGCAGTTCGGTGACGCGCTTGTCGATTTCGCTGCGCGACAGCTCGCCGGCCAGGGTCAGTGGCAGTGCCACGTTGTCGGCGACGGTTTTGGAAGCCAGCAGGTTGAAGTGCTGGAAAATCATCCCGACCTGCTGGCGGAAGCCGCGCAGCTGGCTGGCGTTGAACGCGGTAACGTCTTCGCCATCGACGATGATCTTGCCGCCGGAAGGCTCTTCAAGGCGGTTGATCAAACGCAGCATGGTGCTCTTGCCGGCGCCGGAGTGGCCGATAAGGCCGAACACCTGGCCATCTTCGATGGTCAGGCTGGTCGGATTCAATGCGGGGATTTCCCTACCGGCAACGCGGTAGGTCTTGTGTACCTGTTGGAACTCGATCACGTAGCGAACCTTGTGGGGCGCATGGAATTTGGGTCAGCGGTTAGCTGGGGTGGCGCATTTTAGCCTTTTCCCCTGGCTGTTCTTAGCATTTATTTCGTCAGGCACCAATCCTTCGGGTATATGGCGACAATCGGTAAACCTGATTGAACGCTCGCCGCTCCCCTCCAGTCACTACCAGAACAAGCCCGAACGGGCATGCCTGAAGACTGACGAGGAGAGCCGACCCATGCCCAGCAAGAAAACGGACGCGCCCAAGCACAGTGAGGCCGCCGGCACCCAGACCCCCGACCGGGCCAACACCAATGCCAAGCTGCAGAGCCTGGAGCCGTTCCGTAGCGATGCTACCGGCCAGGCGTTGCGCACCAACCAAGGGGTGAAGATCGCCGATAACCAGAACAGCCTGAAGGCGGGTGCGCGCGGGCCTTCGCTGCTTGAAGACTTCATCATGCGCGAGAAGATCACCCATTTCGACCATGAGCGTATCCCGGAGCGTATCGTGCACGCCCGCGGTACCGGGGCGCACGGGTATTTTCAGAGCTATGGCTGCCATGCCGAACTGACCAAGGCGGGTTTCCTGCAAGACCCGGAAAAGATCACCCCGGTGTTCGTGCGCTTTTCCACTGTACAGGGGCCACGCGGCTCGGGTGACACGGTGCGTGATGTGCGCGGCTTTGCCGTGAAGTTCTACACCGATGAAGGCAATTTCGACCTGGTTGGCAACAACATGCCGGTTTTCTTCATCCAGGACGCGATCAAGTTCCCGGATTTCGTGCATGCCGTGAAGCCTGAGCCGCACAACGAAATGCCGACCGGTGGCTCGGCCCATGACACGTTCTGGGATTTCGTTTCGCTGGTGCCCGAATCGGCGCACATGGTGATCTGGGCGATGTCCGACCGCGCCATTCCCCGTAGCCTGCGCATGATGGAAGGCTTTGGTGTACACACCTTCCGCCTGATCAACGCCGAAGGCGTGGCCAGCTTCGTCAAGTTCCACTGGAAGCCGCGCCAGGGCGTGCATTCGGTGCTGTGGGACGAAGCGCAGAAACTGGCCGGCAAAGACACCGACTACCACCGCCGCGACCTGTGGGAAGCCATCGAGACCGGTGACTACCCAGAGTGGGAATTGGGCGTGCAGATCGTGCCCGAGGCAGACGAGCACAAGTTCGACTTCGACCTGCTCGACCCTACCAAGCTCATCCCTGAAGAGTTGGTGCCCGTGACGCTGCTGGGCAAGATGGTGCTCAACCGCAACCCGGACAACTTCTTCGCCGAAACCGAGCAGGTGGCGTTCTGCCCGGGGCATATCGTGCCCGGTATCGACTTCACCAACGATCCGCTGCTGCAGGGCCGGCTGTTCTCGTACACCGATACGCAGATCAGCCGCCTGGGTGGGCCGAATTTCCATGAAATCCCGATCAACCGGCCGATGGCGCCCAATCACAGTGGCCAGCGCGATGCCATGCACCGCATGACCATCGACAAGGGCCGTGCTTCGTATGAGCCCAACTCCATCGATGGCGGCTGGCCGAAGGAAACCCCACCTGCTGCGCAGGATGGCGGCTTCGAGAGCTACCAGGAGCGCATCGATGCGCACAAGATCCGCCAGCGCAGCGATTCGTTTGGCGACCACTTCTCCCAGGCGCGGCTGTTCTTCCAGAGCATGAGCCCTACCGAGCAACAGCACATCATCAAGGCCTACAGCTTCGAGCTGGGCAAGGTGGAGCGTGAAAGCATTCGCCAGCGGGAAGTGAATGAAATTCTTGCCAATATCGACCTGAAACTGGCGGCGGCTGTCGCGGCTAATCTGGGGCTGCCCGCACCCAAGCAGGGTACGGTCCAGGTGAAAGGCGGCAAGCTGGCGCAGTCCAAGGCGTTGAGCCAAATGAACCACCCTGGTTCGGTAGGCATCAAAGGCCGCAAGATTGCAGTTCTGGTGGCCGACGGCGTGGACGCGGCCAGTGTCGACAAACTGGTGAAAGCGCTGGAGGCCCACAGTGCACGGCCCATGCTGCTGGGGCCGACGTCGGCGCCGGTGAAGGCGGCCGACGGCAAACAGCTACCGGTGGATGCCTCGATGGAAGGAATGCCGTCGGTCATGTTCGACGGGGTTGTGGTACCGGCGGGCAAGGCCTCAACCGATGCGCTGGCGGCCAGCGGCCTGGCCAAGCACTTCCTGCTGGAAGGCTATAAGCACCTCAAGGCGATGGTGCTGACCAAAGACCTGGTCAGCGGCCTGGGGCTCAAGGAGGACAAGGGCCTGCTGGTGGGGGATGACCAGAAAGTGATGGATGCCTTCGTCAAGGCGGTAGAGGGGCATCGGGTTTGGGAGCGGGAGGCTGCTGCTGAGGCTGTGCCGGCCTGATACCAGCCCATTAAGTAATTTGGGGCCGCTTTGCGGCCCTTCGCGGGCACGCCCGCTCCCACACGTTTGGCGCTGAACTCAAGAAATGCGCGATCCCCTGTGGGAGCGGGCGTGCCCGCGAAGGGCTGCAAAGCAGCCCCAGCACCCCAGCGTTTTCAGCGCTGATGCGGCACCAGAACCACCTGCGCCGGCAGCGAGCGCTGAATTTCATGCTTCTGCTTCAGCTCAAACCCGCTGTCGATCTTGCGCACGCGCTTCTCCAGCAAGGTTTTCAGCCAGGGCGCGTCATGGGTGCGCGGCACCTGGAACACCACTTCACAGTCATAGCTCACCACGTCTGCCGCAATGTCATCCAGTTGGCGGCGCATGGCGCGGCTGTCGGTGGTTTTCAGGGCCACCACGGTGCTGGGTGCGGTCGGGTCGATGATCAGCGCCTTGGGCTTGGCCTCGGCGGCCTTCAGCGCCGCTTCGGCTTTGGCCAGCTCGGCCTTGCGCGCCTGGCTCACGGCGTCGCCCCCGGTTACCGCAGGGGCTTGCGGCATCAGCGCCCGGGCACGGGCCAAGGCCGTTGCGGCGGCATTCACGTCACCTTTTTGCAGCACGATCTGGCTACGCTGCAGGTAGGCTTCGGCCAGTTGGCGCTGGTATTGCTCCAGGCGTGCGTCGTCGGGCGCCTGGGCCTGCAGGGCAGCCAGTTGGTCTTCGGCGGTGGCCAGCTCGTTGCTGGCGATGTTTTGTTGCAACTGCTGCCAGGCATCGGCTTGGGCAGGTGCGGTGGCCTGTTCCACCGGCGCACTGGAACAGGCAGCCAGGAACAGGGAAAACGCGGCAACAAGCAGATAACGGGAGGCGAACGGCTTCATTCCTGCGATTCTCTATTTGCGCAAAAAGCGAGCAAGTCTACACCCAGGTGCGCACGCTCGAAAACAGGTCTTACAGACCCTTTACCCGGGAAAAGGTTGCAAGGCGTGCCTGAGCACGCCTTGTAATCAGCGCTTTGGCAGGGCCAGGCTCAGCAAGAATAGCACCGCTGCACAGACCACGATCGACGGCCCGGCGGGGGTGTCCTTGAACCAGGACATGGCCAGGCCACCGCAGACCGCGGTGATGCCCAGCAGGCTGGCACCCAGCGCCATCTGCTCGGGCGAGCGGGCGTGGCGCTGCGCCGCAGCAGCGGGGATGATCAACAGCGAGGTGATCAGCAGCACGCCGACGATCTTCATGGCCACGGCGATCACCACCGCAATCAGCAGCATCAGCGCCAGGCGCAGGCCGGCTACGGGGAGGCCTTCGACCATGGCCAGTTCCTCATGCACGGTAACCGCCAAGAGCGGCCGCCAGAGCACGCCCAGCAACAGCAGCACCAGCGCACTGCCGCCGAGGATCCAGGCCAGGTCGGTAGTGCTGATGGCCAGCAGGTCGCCGAACAGGTAGGCCATCAGGTCGATACGCACATCGTGCATGAAGCTGAGCACCACCAGGCCCAGTGACAAGGTGCTGGGGGCGAGGATGCCCAGCAGGGTGTCGGAGGCCAGCGGCTGGCGTTGCTGCAAGGTCACCAGCAGCACCGCCAGCAACAGGCAGCCAACGGTGACGGCCAGGGCCGGGCTTACATCCAGGGCGAAACCCATGGCCACGCCCAGCAATGCGGCATGGGACAGGGTGTCGCCGAAATACGCCATGCGCCGCCATACCACGAAAGAGCCGAGCGGGCCCGCGACAACGGCCAGGGACAGGCCTGCAAGCAAGGCGTAAAGAAGAAAATCAGCCATGCTTGCAGTGCTCTCCGTGAACGTGGGGGCCGGGGGCGACCACCGAGCCATGCAGGTCGTGGCTGTGGTCGTGATGGTGATGATAAACAGCCAGGCTAGGTGCGTTCTGCCCGAACAGTTCGACAAAGGCTGGGTCGTTGCTGACCTGTTCCGGGTGACCCGAGCAGCAGACATGGCGGTTCAGGCACACCACCTGATCGGTGGCGCTCATGACCAGGTGCAGGTCGTGCGACACCATCAACACGCCGCAACCATGGCGGTCGCGCAGCCGGGTGATGAGGTTGTACAGCTCGGTCTGGCCGACCACATCCACCCCTTGCACCGGCTCGTCGAGTACCAGCAACTGCGGCGCACGCAACAAGGCACGCGCCAGCAGGACACGCTGCATCTCGCCACCGGAGATGGTCTGGATCGGGCTGTCGATAACCTGTTCGGCGCCCACTTCCTGCAGGGCCGATACGGCTGCTGCCCGGTCTACCCCCGGCACCAGGCGCAGGAAACGCAGCACGGAAAGCGGCAGGGTGGCATCGACCTGGATTTTTTGCGGCATGTAGCCGATACGCAGCCTGGGCTTGCGCCATACCGTGCCGCGGTGCGGCTTGAGCAGCCCGAGCACGGCGCGCACCAAGGTGGTCTTGCCCGCGCCATTGGGGCCTATCAGGGTGACGATCTGGCGCGGCGCCACCGACAGGTCGATGCTGTCGAGCACCGCCTCGCCGCCATAGCTGACGCCCACCTGTTCCAGGCGGATCAGGGCATCGCTCATGCCGCGCTCCGGCAATTACCGCACAGGCCGACCACTTCCACGGTTTGGGTCTCGACCGTGAAGCCCACGCCCTTGGCGCTGTCGATGATGGCCTCGCTGATGCTGTGTTGCTCCAGCTCGATGGCGACGTGGCATGCACGGCAGATCAGGAACTGGCCCTGGTGCACGTGCTCGGGGTGGCTGCAGCCGATGAACGCGTTGAGCGAGGCAATGCGGTGCACCAGGCCGTTTTCCAGCAGGAAGTCCAGTGCGCGGTACACCGTGGGCGGTGCAGCGCGGCGGCCGTCCTGCTCGCTGAGCACGGCAAGGATATCGTAGGCACCCAGCGGCTTGTGGCTTTGCCATACCAGCTCCAGCACCCGGCGGCGCAGCGCGGTCAGGCGCAGGCCCTGGCGGGTGCACAAGGCATCAGCTTCAGCCAGTGCGCTATGCACGCAATGGGAGTGATCATGGGGACGGTTGGCCAGCGGCGTGAAGGACATGGGCAGCGACGATTCTGTATGGAGACGTTATTATGTTACCCGTTTCTCACGACTCGAGTATTCACCGTGTCCCGATTTCTAGTCCTTTTTGTCGCATTCATCGCCTGTTCGGCCCAGGCCGATGTCCGTGTGCTGACCAGCATCAAGCCGCTGCAGCAGATTGCCGCTGCCGTGCAGGAGGGTGTTGGCAGCCCTGAGGTATTGCTGCCGCCAGGTGCTTCGCCGCACCACTATGCCCTGCGCCCATCCGACGTACGGCGGGTGGGCGATGCCGACCTGCTGTACTGGATCGGCCCGGACATGGAGAGCTTCCTGCCACGCGTATTGGGCAGTCGCAGCAAGGCAACCGTGGCCGTGCAGTCGCTGCCAGGCATGAAGCTGCGCCACTTTGGCGAAGACAGCCATTCCCATGAGGAAGCGGACCACGATGAGCATGACCATGACCACCGCCCAGGTAGCCTGGATGCGCACCTGTGGCTATCGTCGGTCAACGCGCGGGTAATCGCGGGGAAAATGGCTGCGGACCTGGCCCAGGCCGATCCCGCCAACGCGGCGCGCTACCAGCACAACCTGAAGGTCTTTTCAGACCGTATGGATGCGCTGGATGAGCGAATCAAAGCGCGGGTGGCGGGTATCGCTGGCAAGCCGTACTTCGTGTTCCACGAGGCGTTCGACTACTTCGAGGCGGAATATGGCCTGAAGCACACTGGCGTGTTCAGCGTGGCGTCCGAGGTGCAGCCGGGGGCTCAGCATGTGGCCGCCATGCGCAAGCGCCTGCAGGAAGTGGGCAAGACCTGCGTGTTCAGCGAGCCGCCACTGCGCCCGCGCCTGGCCGAGACCCTGACTGCTGGGCTGCCGGTGCGTCTGGCCGAGCTGGATGCACTGGGTGGTACTGACCCTGTGGATGGCAAGGGCTATGAGCGCTTGCTGGAGAAGCTGGGTGCCGACTTGGCTGGGTGCCTGGAGCAGTTGTAAGCCTGTTCCGGCCTCTTCGCGGGCACGCCCGCTCCCACAGGTGCCCGCGAAGAGGCTGAAAAGGGCTAGAGGGCAAATGGCAGGTGCAAAGCCACCTGCTGGCGCTGTGCCAAACGCACTTCGAACTCGCTCGGGTCATGGATCATCACATCCATCCCGGCAAACGATTCTGCCGCAATCAGCCGCGACAGCCAGAAGCGCACGCAGCCTACCCGCAACATCTCAGGCCACCGCTCGGCCTCGGCAGCGGTGAACGGCCGCAGTGCGGCATAGGCCGCCAGCAGCGCCTGGGCACGCGGCATGTCGATTGCGCCCTGCTCATCCAGGCACCAATCGTTCACGGTGATGGCGATGTCATACAGCATCGGCCCGGAGCAGGCGTTGTAGAAGTCGATCACGCCAGTCAGGTGGGTGCCTTCGAACATCACGTTGTCGCGGAACAGGTCGGCATGCAGGTTGGCCCGCGGCAGCGCCAGGATCTGCGCCTTGTGCGCGTTGATTTCGTTCAGGGCCGGTTGCAGCAGCGCGGCTTGCTCGGCAGTCAGGCGTGGCAGCAGCTCGGCGCCTGAAGCCAGCATCCAGTCCAGGCCACGGTCGGTGCGGCGCTCGATGATGCGGCCGCGGGTGGCCAGGTGTATATGCGCCAGCAGCTCACCCACCTGGGCGCAGTGCTGCGCGTTGGGCGCCTTGATGTGCTTGCCTGACAGCCTTGGCTGCAGCAGCGCCGGCTTGCCGCACAGCTCGCGCAGGCCGTTGCCGTCGCGGTCACGAACGGCATAGGGCACCGGCATGTCGGCTGCGTGCAGGGTGTCGAGCAGCTCGATGAAGAACGGCATGTCCTCGCTGGGCCCGCGTTCGATCAACGTCAGCACGAACTCCCCCTGTTCGAGGCTGACGAAGAAATTGCTGTTCTCGGTGCCGGCGGCTATGCCCTGGAAGTCGAGCAGGCGGCCCAGCGCGTACGGTGCCAGAAAGGTTTCCAGCTCAGGCCGGGTCACGGGGGTGAAGACTGACATGATGAAAAATTGCCCATACGGGCACTTCCGCCGGGAAGTGCCGGGTTGATGTGAACGGTGCGCGTCAGATTACCACTCGAAGATCTTCCAGGACGGAATCAGCATGTCCGGCTGGTCGGATCGAATGAAGTTGGCATCGGTGCCATCGGCGCGTACCAGGAAATAAGGCTTGCCGTTTTTCGGTGTGATCTTGATCGCATACAGGAAGCCGTTCTGACGGTATTCCTGGATGGTCTTGTCGCCTTCCGTGCGAATGGTCACCTCGGGATCGGCCGAGGGGGCGTCTTCCGCCGCCAGGGTGACGACCGGCGTGGTTGCCAACAGGCCGAGCAGTAACAGGCGATTGAGTGTACGCATGATAACCTAGTCCCTTTGTCGTCAATGATTCTGGCTATTCTAGCGCCGGACCCGTCGAAAAGGTTGATTCTGCTCATGAGCCAAGCGCCCCTCGTCCTGGTGGACGGTTCCTCCTACCTGTACCGCGCCTTTCACGCGCTGCCGCCGCTGACCACGTCCAAGGGCATGCCGACCGGTGCGGTGAAGGGTGTGCTGAACATGCTCAAGAGCCTGCGCAAGCAATACCCCGACAGCCTCTTTGCCGTGGTGTTCGACGCCAAGGGTGGCACGTTCCGTGACGCCATGTTCGCCGAATACAAGGCCAACCGGCCGAGCATGCCCGACGACCTGCGGGTGCAGATCGAGCCGCTGCACGCCAGCGTCAAGGCCCTTGGCTACCCGCTGCTGTGCGTGGAAGGGGTCGAGGCCGACGACGTGATCGGCACCCTGGCGCGCAGCAGCGCCGCCTTGGGCCGCCCGGTCATCATTTCGACCGGTGACAAGGACATGGCGCAGCTGGTGGATGGCCACATTACCTTGGTCAACACCATGACCGGTAGCGTGCTGGACGTGGCGGGCGTGCATGAGAAGTTTGGCGTCGGCCCGGAGCACATCATCGACTTCCTGGCCCTGATGGGCGACAAGGTCGACAACATCCCCGGTGTGCCCGGTGTGGGCGAGAAAACCGCCGTGGGCCTGTTGACCGGTATTGGTGGCGGCCTCAGCGACCTGTACGCCAACCTCGACAAGGTGCCGGCACTGGCCATTCGCGGTGCCAAGACCCTGCCGGCCAAGCTGGAAGAGCACCGCGACGCGGCGTTCCTGTCGTATGAGCTGGCTACCATCAAGGTCGACGTGCCGCTGGACGTCGAGGTCGAGGCGCTGGTATGCGGCGAGCCTGACCGCGATGCGCTGCTGGCGCTGTACACCGAGATGGAGTTCAAGAGCTGGGTTGCCGACGTGCAGCGGGAGGCTGCCAGGGTGGGTGATGACGTTGCGCCGGTCGCGGAGCCGGTGGCCAAGGTCGAGCCGAAGTACGAAACCATCCTCGACCAAACACGCTTCGAGGCCTGGCTGGAGAAGCTGCGCCAGGCGCCGCTGTTCGCGTTCGACACCGAAACCACCGGCCTGGACGCCCAGAAGGCCCAATTGGTCGGCCTGTCGTTCGCGGTGGCGCCCCATGAAGCGGCCTACGTTCCGCTGGCCCACGACTACGAGGGCGCGCCGGCCCAGCTGGACCGCGACGCCGTGCTGCTGGCCTTGAAGCCCCTGCTGGAAGACCCGACCAAGGCCAAGGTCGGGCAGAATGCCAAATACGATATCAACATCCTCGCCAACGGTTCGCCCGCCATCGCCATGCGCGGTGTTGCCTATGACACCATGCTCGAGTCCTACGTGCTGAACTCCACGGCCACCCGGCATGACATGGACAGCCTGGCGCAAAAGTACCTCGACCACACTACCATCGCCTTCGAGGACATCGCCGGCAAGGGCGCCAAGCAGCTTACGTTCAACCAGATCGACCTGGACAAGGCGGGCCCCTACGCTGCCGAAGACGCTGACATCACCCTGCGCCTGCACCATGCGTTGCAGGCCCGCCTGGCCCAGACCCCAAGCCTGCAGCCGGTGCTGATGGACATCGAGATGCCGCTGGTGCCGGTACTGGCCAAGATCGAACGCCAGGGCGCACTGGTCGATGCAGCCCTGCTGCACGTCCAGAGCGGTGAGCTGGGTGAGAAAATGGCCGAGCTGGAACGGCGCGCCTACGAGCTGGCGGGCGAGGAGTTCAACCTGGGCTCGCCCAAGCAACTGGGGGCGATCCTGTACGACAAGCTGGGCATGCCGGTGCTGAGCAAGACCGCCAAAGGCCAGCCGTCTACCGCCGAAGCGGTGCTCGACGAGCTGGCGGAGCTGGGTTACCCACTGCCTGAAGTACTGATGCAGTACCGCAGCCTGAGCAAGCTCAAGAGCACTTACACCGACAAGCTGCCGGGGCAGATCAACCCGCGTACCGGGCGTATTCACACCTCTTACCAGCAAGCGGTGGCGGCGACTGGCCGGCTGTCGTCCAGCGACCCGAACCTGCAGAACATCCCGATCCGTACCGCCGAGGGCCGCCGAATCCGCCAGGCGTTCATCGCCAGCCCAGGCTACAAGCTGCTGGCGGCGGACTATTCGCAGATCGAGTTGCGCATCATGGCCCACCTGGCCAAGGACGAAGGCTTGCTGCACGCCTTCCGCAATGACCTGGACGTGCACCGTGCCACGGCGGCGGAGGTCTTTGGTGTAGCCCTGGAAAACGTCACCGTCGATCAGCGTCGCAAAGCCAAGGCCATCAACTTCGGCCTGATCTACGGCATGAGCGCATTTGGTCTGGCCAAGCAGATCGGCGTCGACCGCAAGCAGTCGCAGGACTATATCGACCGCTACTTCGCCCGCTACCCCGGGGTGCTGGCCTACATGGAGCGCACCCGTACCCAGGCTGCCGAGCAAGGTTTCGTCGAAACCCTGTTTGGCCGCCGCCTCTACCTGCCAGACATCAACGCCAAGAACCCGGCCCTGCGCAAAGGGGCAGAGCGTACCGCCATCAATGCGCCCATGCAGGGTACCGCCGCCGACATCATCAAGCGCGCCATGGTCAACGTGGATAACTGGCTGAGCGAGAGCGGCCTGGACGCGCGGGTGATCCTGCAGGTTCACGACGAACTGGTGCTTGAGGTGCGCGAGGACCTGGTTGAACAGGTCAAAGATGAAATTCGCCAGCACATGAGCAAGGCGGCGCAGCTGGATGTGCCGCTGCTGGTAGAAGCAGGAATTGGTGCGAACTGGGACGAAGCTCACTGATTGAGCCGGAAAAGCTGTGTAGGATCTGCGACGTGGTGACGCGGATCCTGGCAGCGCTGGCGCGCGCGGGGCTGGGCTTTCATGAAACTATCGCAAATAGTTTTCAGGGCTTCGGAACTAAACCAGTGAAGCGGAACTCAGAGTAACTGAATGGCTGGTGAAGCCTTTCGATGCTCCTATGTTGTGTTAAGTGTTGGCAGATATCTGGACCCCGCCCTAGCGGTCCGGACTTGGACCCCGAACTTCCCCCTCCCCATACGAAGTCCGGGGTTTTTTTTGCCCGCAATTTGGCCTGAACCTGGGCGAAGCCCAGGCCATGCTCCGCGCTGCAGGCCTCAGGCCACTGGCTTGTCTTCCAGCTCCATCCAGCCCGCCAGCACCCGATAGGCCTCTTCCACGCCCAGGCGCTTGGGCGCCGAGAACAGCTGGATGGTGACACCGTCGCCCCAGCCCTTGCGAATTTCCGATTGCACCTTCAACAAGGTGTTCTTGCCCGCGCCGTGGGTCAGCTTGTCGGCCTTGGTCAGCAGGATGTGCATCGGCATGCCGCTGGCCTTGGCCCAGTCGAGCATCATCTTGTCGAAATCGGTCATGGGGTGGCGCACGTCCATCATCAGGATGATGCCGCGCAGGCACTCACGGCTGCCCAGATAAGCTTCCAGGTGCTTCTGCCAGTGCTGCTTGAGCGGAATCGGCACCTTGGCATAACCGTAACCTGGCAGGTCGACCAAACGCCGTTCATCGTCCAGACTGAAGAAATTCAACAGCTGGGTGCGCCCGGGGGTTTTCGAGGTGCGCGCCAGGCTGGCGTGAGTCAGGGTGTTGAGGGCGCTGGATTTGCCGGCGTTGGAACGGCCCGCAAAGGCCACCTCGTAGCCCTGATCGTCCGGGCATTGTTCGACCTTGGCTGCGCTGAGGGCGAATTTGGCTTTCTGGCAGAGGCCGAGGATGGGGTTCTTGACTTGCATGGGATATCCGATGTGGGTGTTGCCAAAGCCTAGGCCGGCAAGCGGTGTCGTTTCCGTTTGGCTGACAGAAGTATATAATGCCCCAGTTTTTGTGTGCCCATTCTCCCAGCGAAGGGGAACGGGCATGGGGTGCCGAACTATAGCTTGCGCATCAGAACGCAGCGCGTCCCCCAACCCTGTCAGGTCGTTTCGCCTGGCGAAATGGCTGCTAGCTGTCGGTATGTTCCTGCCGTATTTCAGCGCACAGGCTACACAGGATGCCGAGGTGTTGTACAACCGCACGTGTGCGGCTTGCCACACCGGGCAATTGCCCCAGGCACCCAGGCAGGGTGACCGGGCAGCCTGGGAGCCAAGGCTGGCGCAAGGTATGGATGTACTCGTCCGGCATGTGACCCAGGGTTTCAAGGCTATGCCGCCGCGTGGATTGTGCATGGACTGCAGTGCCGAGGACTACCGTTTGGTCATCCTTTGGATGAGTGGCAGTCCCGATACATAACATTTCACCCTTAGCCGTGTTGGATTAGCTGATGAACAAACTAGTCGTGAGTCTGCTGTTGACCCTGGGTGTCGCAGGTGCGGCCACTGCTGCGCAACCTATCAAAGGCGATGCCGCTGCCGGCCAGGCCAAGACGGCCGTCTGTGGCGCCTGCCACAACCCCGACGGCAACAGCCTGGCACCCAACTTCCCGAAACTGGCTGGCCAGGGCCAGCGCTACCTGGAAAAACAACTGCACGACATCAAGTCGGGCAAACGTACCGTGCTGGAAATGACCGGCATGCTGGCTGCTTTCAATGACCAGGACCTGGCCGATATCGCCGCCTACTTCGCCAGCCAGAAAGGCAGCGTGGGGGCTGCCGACCCCAAACTGGTCGAGCGCGGTCGCGCGCTGTTCAATGGCGGCGACCTGGAAAAAGGCATGCCCGCCTGCACCGGCTGCCACTCGCCCAATGGCGCGGGTATCGCCCTGGCCGGTTTCCCGCACTTGAGTGGGCAGCATGCCCAGTATGTGACCAAGCAGTTGACCGACTTCCGTGAAGGCAACCGCACCAACGACGGCGATGCCATGACCATGCGCACCATTGCCGGCAAGCTGAGCAACCACGATATCGAGGCATTGGCCAGCTATATCCAGGGCCTGCACTGACTGGCGGCGCGGTCCTGCAGGTGCTGCACATGCCTTCAGGGGCCTGGCATTAACTTTCAGTTAATGTTGCAGGCCAATGATGAAAGGGTGGCTGGGCTACCCTTTTTTCAGTGCGTAGCCGGTACACTACAGAACTCAAGCCCTTCCCGGCCTGTCTCAAGGCAGGTCGCGTAGTGGCGACCCATGATTGCTCAGGAGTAAAGCATGCGTAAACTGATTCTCAGCGCTGCGCTGGTCGCCGCCAGCGCATTCGGTATGACAGCGGTGCAGGCCGCAGAGCCTGCCACTGCCGGCAAGGAATATATCGAGCTGAGCAACCCTGTTCCGGTTTCCGTGCCTGGCAAGATCGAAGTGGTTGAGCTGTTCTGGTACGGCTGCCCTCACTGCTACCATTTCGAGCCGACGCTCAACCCTTGGGTCGAAAAACTGCCCAAGGATGTCAACTTCAAGCGCGTACCGGCCATGTTCGGTGGCCCATGGGATGCCCACGGCCAGATGTTCCTGACCCTCGAAGCCATGGGCGTTGAGCAGAAGGTGCACGCGGCGGTGTTCGATGCTATCCAGAACCAGCGCAAGCGCCTGACTGACCCGCAAGAAATGGCCGACTTCCTCGCCACACAGGGCGTGGACAAGGACAAGTTCCTCGCCACCTTCAACTCGTTTGCCATCAAGGGCCAGATCAACCAGGCCAAGGAACTGGCTAAGAAGTACGAAATCACTGGCGTACCGAGCATGGTCGTCGACGGCAAGTACCGCTTCGACCTGGGTACCGCAGGTGGGCCCGAAGGCGTGCTGAATGTCGCCGACCAACTGATCGCCAAGGAGCGCGCCGCTAAGTAAGCGGCGTATCCCATGCCCCGCTTCAGAGCTACGCGTGGCATTGGCCTGCACCAGCCGCAGGTCAACGAGCATCACCTGCAGGCACCCGGCCTGCCGGACGATGGTCGCCTGCGGCTGCTCAGCTTCAACATTCAGGTCGGCATCAGCACCGAGCGTTATCGGCATTACCTGACCCGTAGCTGGCAGCACCTGCTGCCGCATAACGGGCGCGCCGGCAACTTGCAGAAGATCGGCAAGCTGTTGAGCGACTTCGACCTGGTGGCCCTGCAGGAGGCCGATGGTGGCAGCCTGCGTTCCGGGTTCGTGAACCAGGTCGAGCATCTGGCGCAGCTGGGTGCCTTCCCCTACTGGTACCAACAGCTCAACCGCAACCTTGGGCGTTTTGCCCAGCACAGCAACGGCGTGCTCAGCCGCCTGAAGCCGCAATTGCTCGAAGACCACCCGTTGCCGGGCCCCGCCGGTCGCGGGGCAATCCTGGTGCGGTTCGGTGAAGGCGAGGATGCGCTGATCGTGGTGATGATGCACCTGGCCCTCGGCGCCAAGACCCGCGCCCTGCAATTGGGCTATATCCGCGAGCTGATTGGCGGCTACCGCCACCAGGTGCTGATGGGCGACATGAACACCCACGCCACCGACCTGCTCGAGCACTCACCCCTGCGTGACCTTGGCCTGGTGGCCCCGCAGGTCGAAGCTACCTTCCCCAGTTGGCGACCCCAGCGGTGCCTGGACCACATTCTGCTCAGTTCCAGCCTTACACTGGAGCGTGTCGAGGTGTTGGCCCAGCCTATTTCCGACCACCTTCCGGTGGCGGTAGAGATCCGATTGCCTGATGCATTGACTGTGGATACGCTGCCGGCCTTGAGCTGAATCAGCCAAGGCGTCGCACGCCCTCAAGTGTTGGGCGTGCGCGCCGACAGCGTGTAATCAGACAGCCCCAGATGTATCACCCGTCGCGGATCCAGGCATGACCGAAGAAGCCGAGCGCTGGAAAGAAAAATACCTCAAAGCCATCGAGCAGCAAGAAAAGCTCGAACGTCGTTGGGACGCCCGTCTCGACTTGCTGCGCCGTGGCCTGGTGCGCAGTACCCTGGCTGCCGAAGGCAGTGACAAGGTGGTCGACGCGTGCATGAAAGAGATGCGCGAGGTCATTCGCAGCGACAACATGGATGCTGGCCTTGCCGGGCTGATTCCGCGCCTGGAGAAGGCGGTGCTGGATTCGGAGCAGCGCCGCGAAAACCGCATGAACCAGGTTGGCGATGCCCTGGCTGCACTGGTGGGCCAATTACAGAACCTGCCGCTGCCTGGTGATATTGCCCGGCCGCTGAAAAAGCTGGCGAAGAAGCTCGATGGGGGCGTTACCCAGTCACGCGACCTGCCGCCATTGCTGGGTGAGCTGAGCGGTTTGCAGGGGCGTGCGCTGGCCGCCTTGGGCAAGCCGGGTGAAGAAACCCGCCCCGGTTTTCTGCAGCGGTTGTTCGGCAGCCGCGATGACGATGCCCAAGCGGAGCCGGCGCTTGTGCCCGAAGCGGTGCCGGGTGCCCAGGCTCCACCGCACGCAGCGCCACCCAGACCCGACGCCGACCCGAATGTTGATATCGATGCGTTGCAACCGTTGCCAGCACCTGCTGCACCGGCGGCCGAGTTGCCCGCAGCGCCCGAGCCAGCGCCAGAAGCAGCTGGCCCCGCGCTGATCGATGCGGCCGAAATACCCGCATCGCCAGTGCCGCAGCCAGATGAAGCGCCTGCTGCCGAACACGTGGTCAGCCAGCTGCTGCCGGAGCCTGCACCGCTAGCGGAAATGGAACCAATGTTCGGCGAAGACGGCCCTTATGCCCTCCCCGACGCGGTGGAGCCGCCGTACAGTCAGGTCGCTGCACACATCGAGCAAACCTTGCTCGGCCTGCTCGACGACCTCAGCCTGCCCGAGCGGCACAAGGCCCAGGCACTGGAGATGCGTGCGCGGGTGGCCCGCGGCCTGAACTGGTATGAGCTGATCCCGGTACTGGATGACCTTGCAGTGCTGATGCTGGCGATCACCGACAGTGGCCAGCATGAATTTGAAACCTACTTGCAGCAGCTCAACGAGCGCCTGGAGGGGTTCCAGAGCCATCTGCATGAAGCCAGCGCCGGCCATGCCGACAACAGCAGTGCCGCCCGCGCGCTGGACACCCAGTTGCGCGAGCACGTAGACGGGTTGCAGAGCAGCGTGCAAGGTGCCGCCGATGTCGACAGCCTCAAGCACATCCTGGAGAACCGCCTGGAAGGCTTGTTGGTGACCATGGACGAGCACAAGCACGAGCGTGATCGCCGCGAGCAGGAACTGGCCAACCGCCTGCAGGGGTTGTCGGAGCGTGTGGCAAGCATGGAGCACGAGGCACTCGGTTACCGCGAACATCTGGAAGAGCAGCGGCAAAAGGCCCTGCTCGACCCGCTCACCGGTCTGCCCAACCGGGCGGCCTGGAGCGAGCGGGTGGAACGGGAAATGCTCGAATGGCAGGCCCAGGGCGGCCATCTGGCCATGGCGATCCTCGACCTTGACCATTTCAAGCGCATCAATGACAGCTATGGGCACCTGGCCGGGGACAAAGTGCTGAAGATCGTTGCCGGCCAGTTGCGCAAGTGCTTGCGCGGCCGTGACTTCATAGCCCGGTTCGGTGGCGAAGAGTTTGTCCTGTTGCTGCCGCAGACGGCCCCGCCGGCGGCTGCGCAAGCCGCTGAACTGCTGCGGGCGACCATCGAGGCCTGCCCGTTCCACTTCAAGGGTGAACGGGTGGTGATCACCACCTCCATCGGGTTGGCGGCGTTCCGCGCTGGCGAGCGCGCAGACCAGGTGCTCAAGCGCGCCGACACCGCGTTGTACCGGGCCAAGGAACTCGGGCGTAATCGCGTGGAACAAAACTGATGGGCAGCCACTGACTCGCGGCAAACATTGCTGCTGGCGAGCACGTTATACTGTAGCGCTCTTACGCCGAGGCCTCCGACGTGCTTTCCACGCTGAAAAAAACCCTGATCACCTTTCTGCTGTTCACCGTCGCCGGTTGCTCCACGGGCCTGCGCATCGACCGCAGCCACCCTTCGGCGAACCAGGACAACCGTATCCAGTTCGTTGTTTTGCATTACACCAATGCCTCGCTGGAACGCTCGCTGGCATTGCTCACCCACGGTGAGGTCAGTAGCCATTACCTGATTGGTGATGGCCCGGCGACGGTGTACCAGTTGGTGGACGAGAGCCGTCGCGCCTGGCATGCCGGTGACAGCCAGTGGCAGGGGCGCACATGGCTGAATTCGTCGTCCATCGGCATCGAAATCGTCAACCCAGGCTTTGCCGACACACCCAACGGGCGGGTCTGGTACCCCTATAGCGAGGCGCAGATCCAGGCGCTGATCGCGTTGCTCAAGGACATCGTCAAACGTAACAATATCGAGCCCCGGCATATCATTGGCCACAGCGATATCGCCCCATTGCGCAAGCTTGACCCGGGCCCTTTGTTCCCGTGGAAACGCCTGGCCGATGCTGGGTTGGGGGTCTGGCCAGATGCCAACGCCGTGGCGCAGCAACAAGCGTACTTCAACGTCAACCCGCCCAGCGTTGGCTGGTATCAGCAGGAGCTGGCGCGGTTTGGTTATCAGATCGAGCAAACAGGCGTGCTCGATGTAGCCACCCGGCATGTCATCGCTGCCTTCCAGATGCGCTTCCGCCCGCAACGTTTCGACGGCATGCCGGATGCGCAGACGGCGGCCATGCTGCAGGTGCTCAACCGGACCCGTTGACTGTCACCAGGCCGCGCGCGGTGACAGGGGCGTTGCCCGTGCTGGCCGGGGCCTGGCATGGGCAAGCGAAGCGCTAAACGGCGCAGGTGATTACTGATTCAGTTGCTATACCTTAGTTATCAACTGGATGCCGTCCATGTCGTCTGCCATTGGCTTGCTGCGTCAAATTTTCTACCGTCCCTGGATGCTCGCCACGCTGGCAGCACTGGCCAGCGCCGCCCTGTTGCTTTCTGCCAGCGTCGGCATCGCCCTGCAGCAGCTGAAACAGAGCGAAACCGAGCAGATGAACGCCCAGGGCGAGCGTTTTCTCGAGCGCCTGGAGCAGGTATTCGGCCAGCTGCGCGAGGGTGTCGACCAGTTGCAGGCACAGCCGCTGCGTGGATGCAGCCCGGCCATGTTGGCGGCCTTGCAGCAGGTGGGCTTGAGTTCGCGCTTCATTTACGAAGCGGCCTACGTGGACGGCAATGTCGCCTGTTCAAACCGGGGTAACGAGCGCGCGTTCGTGCCCTTGCGGCCGCCGGACATCAAGGGGCCGGTCTACAGCTACTGGCTCAACACCACCACCGAGCCGAACGAGAACCTCGCCGCGCTGATGCTCGGCCGGGGCAGGTTCCTGGTCTCGACCTCACGTGGGCACCTGACCGATGTGGTCGACCTGCCACCGGGTGGCAGCCTGGTGGTAGTACTCGACAACGGTGCCCGCGCCATTCCGGTCCTGGGCCCGCCACCGGTATGGCCGCCGCCCTCGGCCTGGTCGCATAGCCACAAGTCGCTGCTCGAACTCAGTGACCGCCTGATCTACCGCATGCCAACCAAGTCGCCTGACTACCAATTGGTGCTGATCGCGCCGCGTGTCAGCTTGCCCCTGCGCATGAACGGCATGCTCTGGCTGTTGTTCCCGGGTAGCGTATTGGCCGCCTGCTTCATCGGCTGGCTGGTGTTGCAGCTGATCTTGCAGCGGCGCTCGATGAGCTCAGAGCTGCAGGGTGCACTGCGCCGTGGCGAGCTGCAGGTGCTCTACCAACCGATCATCGAGCTTGGCAGCCGGCGTTGTGTGGGCGCCGAGGCCCTGGTGCGCTGGCGCCGCCCGGACGGTACCTTGACCAGCCCCGACCTGTTCATACCGCTGGCGGAAGACACCGGGCAGATCCGCCAGATCACGGACTTCGTGCTGCAACGTGTGCTTGAACAACTTGGGCCGTTGCTGCGTTCGCACCCCAACCTTTATATCTCGATCAACCTGGCGGCTTGCGATGTGATGGAGCCGCGCATCGGCCGAGTATCGGCGCGCCTGCTGGCGTTGCACCGGGTGGCGCCCAGCCAGATTGCCTTCGAGGTGACCGAGCGGGGTTTGATCGACGTGGTAGTGGCCCGCGAAAATCTGCAGGCACTGCGCGCCGCAGGGCATCAGGTGCTGATCGACGATTTTGGTACTGGCTATTGCAGCCTGGCTTACCTGCAGACGTTGCCGGTGGACTGCCTGAAGATCGACAAGGCGTTCATAGACGCTCTTGGCCATGATGCCGCCAGCAGTGGCGTTGCCCCACACATCATTCGCATGGCCCACGACCTCCACCTGCGGGTGATTGCCGAAGGTATCGAGAGTGAGGACCAAGCGGCGCTGTTGAGCGGTGAAGGGGTCAACTACGGCCAGGGCTGGCTATTTGCCCGGCCGTTGACGGCCAGGCAGTTTGCCCAGATGGTCACACGCGGGCATCTGCCGCGACGACCCGCGTAGGGTGTAGGCGTGCGTCAGACTGGCAATGCCATATAGAACTGCGTGCCCTGCCCCGGCCGCGAAAACACGCCCATGCGCCCGCCATGCAGTTGCACGATCTCCTTGCACAGCGCCAGGCCCAGCCCCGCCCCACCTTTTTTGCGGCCAACCTGCACGAAGGGCTCGAAAATGCGCCCTTGCTGGCCGTAGGCGATGCCTTCGCCGTTATCCTCGACACTGATGATCACCCGCTCCGCATGGCGGCGGGCGTGCAAGCGGATGCGCCCGCCCTTGGGGGTATGGCGGATGGCGTTGTGCAGCAGGTTGTCCAGCACCCGATCAAGTTGCGCGGGGTCGGCTTGGATGCGCGGCAGTGGCTGCTCCAGGTCGCTGACCAACTCGATCTGCTTGTGCGCAGCCTGGTCGGCAACCCGCAGTTGTGCCCGCTCCACCAGCTCGTCGATGGCACAGGGAGCCAGCTCCAGTTTCTGTAGCCCGCTTTGATAGCGCGAGAAGTTGAGCAGGTCGTTGATCAGTTGGGTAAGGCGCTGCATTTCTTCGCCGATGGTTTCCAGCAAGTCATTCTCCCGCGCTTCTGGCGGGAACTTGACGCGCTCGCGCAACAGGCCGAAGGCCATGTGCATGCCGGTAACGGGCGTACGCAACTCATGGGAGGCGCGCAGCACGAATTCACTGCGCACACGCTCGAAGGCGCGCTGCTCGGTTACGTCGTGCAGCACCATCACTGCGCCAAGAATCGGCCCCTGTGGGTGGCTGACCGGGGTCAGGCTGTAGGTAAGCAGGCGCGATTCTTCATCCACCTCCATGTTCAGGTCGTCTGGTGGCCGGTCCAGGCTGCCGCCCCGCAGCACTTGGCGCAGCTGCTGTTCCAGCTCTGGCCGTTGCAACGCTTCGGCAAGGCTGCTGCCTACCCGGCTGTCATTCCAGCCCAGCTGGCGCTGGGCTACCGGGTTGAGGTGTTCCAGCCGGCCCTGGCGGTCGATGATCAACAGGCCATCGTCGATGCTGTCCAGCACCGCCTGCAAGCGTTGCTGGCCGGCCAGCAGCTCGTCGACGTTGGTGGCCTGGTGCTTGCGCAAGGCATCGGCCATCAAGCCGAAGCGGCGGGTGAGCTGGTTGAGTTCGGCCGCCTGGGTGACTGGCAGGGTGACATCGAAATTGCCCTTGCCCAACTGGTCGGCGGCCGTGGCCAGCGCCTCGATCGGCTGGCCGAAGCGCCGCGCGATGTTGTGCGCACTGATAAAGCCGAGTACCAGCACCACCAGGCCCATCAAGCCCAGCACACCGCTGACCAGCAAGGCGCGGTCACGGCTGCGCTCCTCGCTGCGGGTAATCAGGTCCAGGGCCTGCCTGTGGGAGTCGATCAGGTCGGTGCGGACCTGATTGAATGCAGCGCCCAGCGGCTGGTCCACACCCATGCTGCGGGCAGGGGCCGGGCTGTCGCGGTAAGCCTGGAGGAAGGCTTGATAGTTGCTGTTGGCTTTGCTGAAACCGGTGCGCTCGCCGCCTTGCTCCAGCCCCTTGGCCAGAAGGGACTGGAAGTTGTCCTGCAGCGATCGCAGGTTTTCCGGGGCGGTGTCGTCATCCAGAATCAGGTTCAACTGCTCGCCAACGTTCTGCCGCAGCTTGAGCCCCACCTCCAAGGAGTGGGTGGTGTCGCGCACCAGTTGCTGTTGCATCGTGGCCATCTGCAGAACACTGACCAGGCCCAGCAGCAGACCGAGCAGCGCCACGGTGACCAGTGCCGAGATACTGAGGAAAAGCCGCGTGCGCAGCTTCATGGGTGGCCATTTCATAAGTTGTATTGCTTGCGTTTGCGGTACAGGGTGGAGGCGTCGATGCCCAAGGTCTTCGCGGCCTGGTCCAGGGTGTCGCTGGCGGCCAGTACGGCACCGATGTGCGCACGCTCCAACTCGTCGAGGCTAAGCGCGGCGCCAACGCGTGGGGCGTTGCCAGCCGGCTGCTCACCCATGCCCAGGTGGCTGATTTCTACCCGCTCTTGCGGGCATATGATGCTGGCTCTTTCCAATACGTTGCGCAATTCGCGAATGTTGCCGGGCCAGCGGTAGTTGAGCAGCGCCGCGCGGGCTTCTTCACTGAAGCCGCGTGCTGGCCGGGAATACTCCTTGACGAAACGGGCGAGGAAGCGGTCGGCGAGGGTCAGAATGTCCTCGCTGCGCTCGCGCAGGGGCGGTAGGTGCAGGGTGATGACGTTCAGGCGGTAGAGCAGGTCTTCGCGGAAGCGGCTTTCGCGCACCATCTCTTCAAGGTTGAGGTTGGTGGCAGCCAGGATGCGCACGTCCGCCCGGCGGGTAACCGGGTCACCCACGCGCTCGTATTCCTTGTCCTGAATGAAGCGCAGCAGCTTGGGCTGCAAGGTCAGTGGGAAGTCGCCGATCTCGTCGAGGAACAGCGTGCCGCCGTCAGCCTGGCTCACCCGCCCAAGCGTGCTTTCACTGGCGCCGGTGAAGGCGCCGCGGGTATGGCCGAACAGCTCGCTCTCCATCAGCTCCGCATTCAGCGACGGGCAGTTGATGGTCACACAGGCTTTGCGTGCACGCTTGCTCCAGCCATGAATGGCGCGGGCCAGCTCGCCTTTACCGGTGCCGGACTCGCCGAGGATGAGGATGTTGGCGTCAGTGGTCGCGACCTGGCGGGCGGTTTCCAGCACGGCCATCATCGCCGGGCTGTGTGAGTCGAGGCCGTCCTTGGGTTTGCGTACTTCACCTTCCAGCGCTTCGAGGCGGGCCGAGAGTTGCCGCACTTCCAGTTGCTTGGCGGTGGCCAGGCGCAGTTGGTCTGGGCTGCAGGGCTTGACGAGATAGTCGGCGGCACCCGCCTGGATGGCGTCCACTGCCGTGTCGATTGCCGAGTGCGCGGTAACGATCACCACGCGCATCCAGGGCGCCTGAATGCGCATCTGCGCCAGTACATCAAGTCCGTTGTCCTCACCCAGGCGCAAATCCAGGAAGCACAGGTCGAACACCTGGCGCTGCAACAGGCTCTCTGCCTGGGCGGCGCTATTGGCGGTGGCCACGCTGTAGCCCTCGTCCTCCAGGCAATAGCGGAAAGTGCGCAGGATCGCGGACTCGTCATCCACCAGCAGAATGCGGCCTTGGTTGTCCTGGGCTGATTCCATTTCCTGCGCTCCTTAAGGGTAGATCTTTATTTAGTGTGGGAAAAATCGGGCAAGTTGCATGGTCAATTCTGAAGGATTCTGTCCTTTGCATGCTAGCCAATGGCTAAACGACGCCTTCAGGCCCCATTTCCCGGTGCTTTGCTTAGAGGCATAGGGTGGCACATTGGTTGCGATGATTTTCAGCTTTTGCCTACAAAAGGAGGTAACGCCATGACCTTTGCCCTACGCAGCGCTGTGTTAGCAGCCGCTTTGCTTCCCGTGTTCACCCCCGCTCTCGCGGACCCCGTGCATGACGCCCGGCTTGAAGGGGCGCTGCAAACGGCGTTGTCGCTAAACCGCATGCTCAACCCGTTCCGTATCAAAGTCGAGGTAGACGGCAAACAGGCGCGGCTTTCCGGCGAGGTAGAAAACGAGGTGGAGCGCCGGTTGGCCGAAGACGTGGCCTTGGCTACCCGAGGTGTCGAGCAGGTCGATAACCAACTGCAGGTCAACGCTGAACTGGTCGAGCGCCCGCTCGAGCTGCGGGCCTATGCCCAGCGCCTGGAGGACGCCACCCTGGCAGCGGTGATCCGTGCGCGGTTGCTGTGGAGCCGTACCACCGAGAAGGCTGCAATCGAAGTGCAAAGCAGCGAGGGCGTGGTGACCTTGCGGGGTAAAGTCGACAGCGCCGAGGCCAAGGAGCTGGCGGGCGTGGTGGCGCGCACAACCGATGGCGTGCACATGGTGAACAATCTTGTCAGCCTCGACAGCGCTGCCATGGCCAAAGCGCGGGAAACCCCTGTGGGGACACCAAGCGGCCCGCAGCCAAGCGACCCCTGGATCATCGACAAGATCCAGAGTAGCTACCGCTACAGCCGCAACCTTGATGGGCTGAACCTCAAAGTGGCCAGTGAAGAGGGCATGGTGCGGTTGTCCGGCGAGGTGGTCAGTGCGGAGCAAAAAACCATTGCCGTGGAAATGGCCCGGCAGATCATTGGCGTGCGGGGGGTGGATGCCGATCTGCTGAAGGTCGCGACCAAGGTCGAAGGCTGATCGTGCAATTCGCACGACCCCAGCATGGCCATCGTGCAGGATACGTCCTGATACCCCTGTGGCCAAATTGTTAAGTTATTGTTTTTAAAGGGTTTTTATTTATTTATGAGGCTGGCATGCAGGCTGCAATTACCTGTTCAGGTTTGAACAAAAATTACAGCAGGAGGAGCCGGCATGAATCGCCAGTCCGTCAACCACTCGCAAGTCGCCACTCTGTCACTGCGCCACCTGGTGTCGGTAGGGATCGCACTGGTTTTGACCTTGGCTGCCGGCCTCTTCTACTACAGCTGGCAAACAGCGCGTCTGGCCGACCAGGTGGCTGCACAGACAGCTCTGCTGAGCCAGATCCAGTCGACCCGGGCCAACAGTTTCGTCAAGGCGGCGGACCCGTTGCCCTCCCAGGGCAAGGCGGCGTCGCCGGCCACTCTGGAACACGTCGTGCCTCAAGACCGCTGGGTGTTCTAAGGCGGACCGTTTGAAGTTTTGAAAAAGAAAGGAGAAACACCATGCTGAGCTGGGCTATCACTTTCCTCATCATCGCCATTGTCGCTGCCGTTCTGGGCTTCGGTGGTATCGCCGGCGCTGCCACAGGTATTGCGAAGATCCTGTTCATTGTCTTCCTGGTCCTGTTTGTAGCCTCCTTCTTCTTTGGACGCGGTCGAGGTTGACAATGAGCAGGAAGCTACACACTGCCCTGGCTGCTGCCCTGCTGATGGGTAGCAGTGCAGCGGCACTGGCTGCCAATGATGGCCAGGTCCGTGCCAACCAGCTGCTGGGTTCGGACCCGGAATACCGGGAAACCTGGCAGGACACGATCAAAGGCGAGGAGCGCCTGCCCGATTGGGTGGTCAACCTCACTGGCAGCTCGGAGCAGCAAATGTCTGCTGTTACGGAAGATGGCGACAAGTACTTGGTCGGCCCCCTGTGCGAGGCCCAGGACAAGTGCACCTACAAGCGCCTGATCGTTGCGTTCAGCTGGGACAAGGATGATGCCTACGGCATGCTCGTGGAGGTGCCTGAAGGCTTGCCCAAGGACAAGTCGCCAACCCGGCATGCGCAGTACCGCTGGCTGGGCAAGCCGGATGACGGCATGAAGACGATGTTGCAGGAGCAGCTCAAGCGTGACCCGAATTGGTACTGAGCCGTGGTTGCCAGTGCCGGTGAGTGGTCACCCACTGACACGAAATAGAAGCTGAACCTTTGTAGCGTTCAGCCTTCTATGATGCGCCGCCCCGAGGAGGGGTTGCACATGACCAAGGGGCCGGGCTGTTCTGGTTGAGACATGATCGGAGTGGCCTAGGGGTACAGGGAGTGCCTCCAGCGTTGGGCCGGGTCAGGAACGGCGGAATCGGAAGCTTCAGGTCGGCGGTATCGCTGGGATACCCAAGCCGACCTGACTTCCGAGGAGCCACGTAGGAAATGCCTCTTTCCTTGCGCGTGTTCTTCCCCGAGACACATTTTGTCTCGACCGTACATCAAATTTTTTCCCTCCGTATCGACTCCCTCACCTGTGGCATTTCGGCCATTCGGATTGTCGAACGCGTCATATTTGTCACTTCTTTTTAGAGTGCCAGATCCGCCTGAATATGGCTGTCTCGTCTTGTTCGGGATCCCGAACGTTATAAATCAACGACTTACAAACCTACCTCGTCGGTCGAAAACGGTATGCATAACCTGCATGGGGTATGCGCTTCAGGCATTAGATTTCCCCCCCTGCCATCGCAATAGTTGCCGCCTTTTTCGCTGGCCAGGGCGCCCTGTCGCTCGCCTGCGGTGTCCTTACATAACGTCGCCGGACGGAAACCGTTATTGCGTGTGACTTGGCCAAGGGCTCTGTCACGCCTGTTTCCACCCGGTGTCATGACCACTAGAACAAAGGGTAAAGACATGAAGAAGGCAAAACTGAGCCTCGCCTGGCAGATCGTCATCGGTCTGGTGCTGGGTGTTGCAATCGGCGCGCTGCTGAACCACTTCAGTGCAGAAAAGGCCTGGTGGATCAGTAACGTCCTCCAGCCCGCCGGTGACATCTTCATTCGCCTGATCAAGATGATCGTCGTCCCGATCGTGATTTCGTCGCTGATCGTGGGTATCGCCGGGGTTGGCGATGCGAAGAAACTGGGCAGCATTGGCCTGAAGACCATCATCTACTTCGAGGTGGTGACCACGATCGCCATCGTCGTCGGCCTGGTGCTGGCAAACCTGTTCCACCCCGGTGCCGGTATCGACATGAGCACGCTGGGTACCGTGGATATTTCCAAGTATCAGGCGACCGCGGCCGAAGTGCAGCATGAGCACGCCTTCATCGAGACCCTGCTCAACCTGATCCCGTCGAACATCTTCGCAGCGCTGATGCGTGGCGAAATGCTGCCGATCATCTTCTTCTCGGTCATGTTCGGGCTGGGGCTGTCGAGCCTGCAGGCAGAGCTGCGTGACCCGCTGGTACGTACCTTCCAGGCCGTATCGGAAACCATGTTCAAGGTCACCCACATGATCATGAACTACGCGCCGATCGGTGTGTTCGCCCTGATCGCCGTGACTGTCGCCAACTTCGGCTTCAGCTCGCTGCTGCCGCTGGCCAAGCTGGTGCTGCTGGTGTACTTCGCCATTGCCTTCTTCGCCTTCATGGTACTGGGCCTGGTGGCTCGCCTGTTTGGCTTCTCGGTGATCAAGATCATGCGCATCATGAAAGATGAGCTGATCCTGGCCTACTCCACTTCCAGTTCGGAAACCGTGCTGCCACGGGTGATCGAGAAAATGGAGAAGTACGGTGCACCAAAGTCGATCTGCTCGTTCGTGGTACCGACCGGCTACTCCTTCAACCTCGATGGTTCGACCCTGTACCAGAGCATTGCGGCGATCTTCATTGCCCAGCTGTACGGTATCGACCTGTCGTGGAGCCAGCAGCTGCTGCTGGTGCTGACCCTGATGGTCACGTCCAAAGGTATTGCTGGTGTGCCAGGCGTTTCGTTCGTGGTACTGCTGGCCACCCTCGGCAGCGTGGGCATTCCGCTGGAAGGCCTGGCCTTCATCGCCGGCGTCGACCGCATCATGGACATGGCCCGCACCGCGCTGAACGTGATCGGCAACGCCCTGGCGGCATTGGTCATCTCGCGTTGGGAAGGCATGTACGATGCGGCCAAGGGCGAGCAGTACTACGCCTCGCTCATGGCTGACAAACAGCAAACTGCGGTGGTTGGCGAAGCGGCCAAGCGCTGAGTTCATACCCCGCTGTACAAAAAGCCCCGACCCGTCGGGGCTTTTTGTTGTCTGTGATGTTGCGCGGCCGCGGTCTGCAGCCTTGCGCCCCGATACGCTATCATTCGGGCACTTTTCTGGGGGAACACACGGATGCTCAATGGCCTTTGGCTCGGCTTTTTCCTGGTGGCGGCAGTGTCCGCCCTGGCCCAATGGCTGATAGGCGGCAACGCGGGCATTTTTGCGGCCATGGTCGAGAGCATCTTTGCCATGGCCAAGCTCTCGGTCGAGGTGATGGTGCTGCTGTTTGGCACTCTGACCCTGTGGCTGGGCTTTCTCAAAATTGCCGAAAAGGCCGGCATCGTCGAATGGCTGGCCAAGGTACTGGGCCCGTTGTTTGCGCGCTTGATGCCGGAAGTACCACCCGGCCACCCGGCACTGGGCCTGATCACCATGAACTTCGCGGCCAACGGCCTGGGGCTGGACAACGCCGCCACACCGATTGGCCTCAGAGCCATGCGCGCGTTGCAGGAGCTGAACCCCAGCAGCACCACGGCGAGCAACGCGCAGATCCTGTTCCTGGTGCTCAACGCCTCTTCGTTGACCCTGCTGCCTGTGACCATCTTCATGTACCGCGCCCAGCAAGGCGCGCCCGACCCGACCATGGTGTTCCTGCCGATCCTACTGGCCACCAGTGTCTCGACCCTGGTCGGGCTGTTGTCGGTGGCCGTCATGCAACGCCTGCGTTTGTGGGACCCGGTCGTACTTGCCTACTTCATCCCCGGTGCGCTGCTGCTGGGTGGCTTCATGGCCTTCCTGGGCACATTGTCGGCAGCGGCACTGGCCAGCTTGTCGTCGATCCTGGGTAACTTGACGCTGTTTGGCGTGATCCTGCTGTTCGTGGTGATCGGTGCGTTGCGGCAGGTGAAGGTATATGAAGCCTTTGTCGAGGGCGCCAAAGAGGGCTTTGACGTCGCCAAGAACCTGCTGCCCTACCTGGTGGCCATGCTGGTGGCTGTGGGCGTGCTGAGAGCCTCGGGCGCGCTGGAATTGGCGTTGGACGGTATTCGCCATGCGGTCAACTGGCTGGGCCTGGACACGCGCTTCGTCGAAGGCCTGCCGACAGCGTTGGTCAAGCCGTTCTCCGGGAGCGCGGCGCGGGCAATGCTGATCGAGACCATGCAGAGCCAAGGGGTGGACAGCTTCCCTGCCCTGGTGGCGGCAACCATCCAGGGCAGTACCGAGACGACTTTCTATGTGCTGGCGGTGTATTTCGGCGCGGTGGGCATCCAGCGTGTGCGGCATGCGGTGGGGTGTGCGCTGCTGGCCGAGTTCTCTGGTGTAGTGGCAGCCATCTGCGTGTGTTACTGGTTCTTTGCCTGAACGATCTGCAGGCCTGCACCGCATCAACGGGTAAACACTAGCGGGTTGTGCTGCTGCCTGCCTGGGCAATCGCCCACTCGACCACCTGCCCGGTGAGTAGATCGCACGCTTGGCCAAACCCGGCCACTACCCCGGCTACTTGCTTGTCTGCCAGCGGCTGGCGGACCTCGAAGCGCTTGCTGGCGAGGATACGCTGAGTGCGGCCTTGCACCAGCCGTGCGTCATAGCGGATCACCACCTCCACGGTGCCGTCCGCGCGGTATTCGCTCTGGAACGCCTGCAACTCGCCAGCCAGCTCGTAGTCAGCCTGCAAATTGCTGTCGTCGGCGCTCAGGCGCTGCACCTGCCCGTCGCGCTGGAAGCCGTCGAGCAGCCGGTTGCGCAGCAGCATCGGGGCCGGATCGCTCCAGCGCGCGCCCTTGTAGCTGCTGACCACATTGCCCTGCGGGATGACCGCAATCCGTGGGCCGGCCAATACCTCGCTGGCCAGCGGTTTGTTCAGGCGCAATGACCAGTCCAGCGGCGGCGCGCTGCGGCTGACCTGGTTGACGGGCAAGCGATACAGGTCCACAGGCTCGCTCGTGGGCAGGATCGAGCAGGCGCTGGCCAGCCCAATCGTGACCGCCAAAGCCACTAAGCGCAGCGACGATTTCATGGCTGGAACTCCTTGTTGTTGTCGCGGCCGAGCAGGTAGCCGCTGGGGTCTGCTTCCAGTTGCCGGGAAATGCTTTTGAGTGCGTTGAGGGTTTCGCGCAGTTCGCGGATGGCCGGGGTCAGCTGGTTCAGGCCCTGGGCGCCGTCGCCGATGGCTTCGCTGTTGTCCTTCAGCAGGCTGTTGATGGTGGCAGTGCTCTGCGCCAACGACTGCATGGCTTGCTCGGCGCTGCCGATGGCCTGCTTGCCCTCGGTGCCCAGCAAGCCATTGGCATTGCGCATCAGCACCTGGGTTTCGGCCAGGGTCGCGCTGGCCTGCTTGCCTACCTGGACCAGTTGCTCGATAGCCTGGCTGATGCTGCCATGCTCCCCGGCGAAGGCGCCGGTGGTCTTGTCGAGGTTGGCCAAGGTATTGCTGAGGTGGTCGATGTTGCCCTCGGAGAACATCTGGTTGGCGTTGTGCAGCAGCAAGTTGATGTTGGTCACCAGGTCGCTGCTGTCATTGAGCAGGCGCGAGATGGGCGATGGCGAGGCGATGATCACCGGCAGCTTGCCGTCTTTGCCTTTCAGCTCGGGGCTCTGTGGGGTACCGCCGCTGAGCTGGATGAACGAGTTGCCGGTCACCCCGGCCAGGGTCAGCTTGGCCTGGGTGTCTTCTTTGACTGGGGTATCGCCGCTAAGGCGCACCCGTGCCAATACCCGACGCGGGTCTTTAGGGTCCAGGCGCAGGGTGGAAACGTCACCCACCTTGATCCCGTTGTACTGCACCGGGCTGCCACGAGACAGGCCGGAAACTGCCTCGTTGAACACGACTTCGTAGTCCTTGAACGCATCGTCGACGCTGGACTTGGTCAGCCACAGGCCGAACAGCATGGCACCGGCTACCACCAGGACGGTGACCAGGCCGATAAGAACGTGATGGGCTCGGGTTTCCATTGCTCAGCGCTCCTGGCCAGTGCGGGTGGCGGCCTGTTCGGCTGCGCGCCCGCGTGGGCCGTGAAAGTATTCTTGGACCCAGGCGTCGTTGGTCTGTTCGACCTCGGCCAATGGGCCGGCCACCAGGACCTTTTTCTGCGACAGCACGGCGATGCGGTCGGTGATGGTGTACAGGGTGTCGAGGTCGTGGGTGATCAGGAACACCGACAGGCCGAGCGCATCGCGCAGGGTGAGGATCAACTGGTCGAAGGCCGCAGCGCCGATCGGGTCCAGGCCTGCGGTCGGCTCGTCGAGGAACAGTATGTCCGGGTCCAGGGCCAGGGCCCGGGCCAGCGCTGCGCGCTTGATCATGCCCCCCGACAGAGAAGCAGGGTACTTGTCGGCCGCCGAGATCGGCAGCCCGGCCAATGCCAGCTTTACCCCGGCCAGGTGCTCGGCATCGGCGCGGGATAATCCGGCATGCTCGATCAGTGGCAGGGCAACGTTCTCGGTCACTGTCAGGGAAGAGAACAGCGCGCCCTTCTGGAACAGTACGCCAAAACGCCGTTCGACCAATGAGCGCTGCGTTTCGCGCAGGCCGGCCAGGTCCTGGCCGAACACCTTGATCTGCCCTTCGTTGGGGCGGCGCAGGCCGATGATACTGCGCAGCAGCACGGACTTGCCGCTACCAGACCCGCCCACCACGGCAAGGATCTCGCCGCGGTACAGGTCCAGGTCGAGGTTTTCATGCACCACTTGCCGGCCAAAGCGGTTACAGATGCCGCGGGCTTCGATCACGCTCTCACGTCGGTTCACCAGCCCATCTCCATGAAGAACAGCGCGGCCACCGCGTCGAGCACGATAACCACGAAGATCGACTGCACCACGGCCGAAGTCGTGTGTGCACCGACCGACTCGGCGCTGCCGCTGACCTTGAAGCCTTCCAGGCAGCCAATGGCGGCAATCAGAAAGGCAAAGAACGGCGCCTTGGCCAGGCCGACCAGAAAGTGCTGCACGCCAATATCGCTTTGCAGCAATGACAGGAACATGGCCGGCGAAATGCCCAGCGACAGGGCGCACACCACGGCCCCGCCGACGATGCCGCAAAGCATGGCGACGAACGTGAGCAGCGGCAGGGTAATCAGCAGGGCCAGCACCCGGGGTACCACCAGCAGTTCCATTGGGTTGAGGCCCAGGGTGCGGATCGCGTCTATTTCCTCATTGGCTTTCATCGAGCCGATCTGCGCGGTAAATGCGCTGGCGGTGCGGCCGGCCATGAGGATGGCGGTGAGCAACACGGCGAACTCGCGCAGGAACGAGAACGCCACCAGGTCGACGGTGAACACCGTTGCGCCGAAGTCGGCCAGCACCGTGGCGCCAAGGAAGGCCACCACGGCACCCACCAGAAAGGTCAGCAAGGCCACGATTGGCGCGGCATCCAGCCCTGTCTGTTCGATGTGGGCGACGACCGGGGTGATGCGCCAGCGGTGTGGCTGTAGGGCACGGCGTAGCAGCGTTTCGAGGATGACGCCGATGAAGCCGAGCAGTTGCATGCTGTCTTGCCACAGGGTGCCGACGGCGCAGCCTATACGCTCCAGCAGCAACAGCAGCACGTTGCGCTCGGGCTTCTTGACCGGGATGCAGTAGTCCTGGACCGATTGGTAGACATTCTTCAGCAGCGCCCGGCTGGCTTCCGGCAGGTCGTGGGTGCAGCGCGACAGGCGCTCGGTGCCGAGCAGTTCGGCCAGCAGCGACGCACCGGCCGTGTCCAGGCGCCCCAGCTGGCTGAGGTCGGCGACGGTGTCGGGGGTGTATTGCGCACGCAGCCGCTCGCTGTCGCGTTTCAGGCTGGCGTAGTGCGCCAAGGTCCAGTCACCGGCAATGCGCAGGCAGGCCGGTTGCCGGCTGGTATCCAGAGTGAGGCTGGGGGTGGTCATAGGCTCCATGCAACTGACTCGGCGCTAAGGCTCAGGGGCTGATCATAGCGCAGCAGGCCGGGGCTGTTTGGTGATTATGTGCTGTGTACCAGCAGGTATTGATTACCCGGCTGGCACATCGTCGACCACCTTGAAGCGCAGTACGCCAATCACTTGGCCATCCTCGGTCAGAACCCGCACCTGCCACCTGCCCGCCGGGTTGGGTGGGAAGTTCTGCTTGTGCGTCCAGGCCCGGTAGCCTTCCTTGCGCCCACCGTGGATGTCGAGGGCAATGCGGTCCACCTCCTGGCCGTCCTTCTGCCACACGTGGTAGATCCGCTCATTCAGGCCGCGTGGTGCGTTGATGGCGGTATAGGCGTACAAGCCGCTGCTGCGAATGCTGCTGGCGGCAATTTCGTGCAGCGACTCGCCTGGCTGGCGGTTCAGCACTTCGGTGCTCACCGCCACCTCGGTCATCCACAGGGTTGCCGGCGGTACCCAGGAGCGCAACAACCAGCCGCCAGCACCCACCGACAGCGTGACCAGCAACAAGGCCACAGCCCGGCGCCAGTTGTTGATCGGAAAACTGCTGGCCAAGCTGGGAAACGACAGCGCCATGGCGATGATCAGCGCCAGCTTGAAGCTTTGCGCGGTGGTCAGGTGGACGATGATCGGCAGCGCCGTGAGCAACGCAGCGAACAGGGTGAGGGTATGCAGCGCCAGGAACAGCCAGCGCCGCGGAGCGAGCCATTTGTAGTACAGCGGGTCGATGATCGACACCAGGCCGGCAGCGCCGAGCAGGCCGGTGAACACCAACTGGCCGCTGTTCCAGGTCGTGGTGATGAAGAAGAAGGGCAAAACGAAGAACAGTGTTTCCTGGTGGATCATCTGCGTGGCGTAGCGCAGCAGTGGCTGCGGGATTTCGCGGTTGAACGTGCGCGCGAACAGGCCGGTGAGTGTGTTTTCCAGCATCAGCCACACCCAGCTCACCAGCATCAGCACGGCAACCCAACTGGCCAGGCCGGCCTGGCGGTCGACCAGGATGAAGCTGCCGATGCCGGAAAGAAAACCCCCAAGCGCGATGATGCCGGGATAGCGTTTGAGCAGTTCGATGATGCGCTGGACGATGCGGGGGATCTGAGGCATTGGCTCTACAACAGGAGAGAGTTGGGTGGCTGTGCCGGCCGCTTCGCGGGTAAACCCGCTCCCACTGGATCACCACAGCTTCTGCAACAGTGGGGTCCCTGTAGGAGCGGGTTTACCCGCGAAGAGGCCAGTACTGGCAAAAGAATACCGCTGATTCACCGCCGGCGTGTAGCACCGCTCGGCCGCTGTGGGCCATGCCGCCGCCAGCGCAACAGCCCCGCGGCCACGATCAGCCCTACCAACAGGGCACCCAGCCCATAGAATTCGTCATAACCGAGCAGCGGCTTTTCAATGCGTACGTAGCCGTCTTCCCTGAGCAATTCCCGCATCGCCTGGTTGGCTTGCTCCAGGGTGACCTGGCGCAGTTTGCGCACCGGGTTGGTGAAGCGGCCGTCGGTGTAGTCGTTCAGCGCCCCCCAGTAGTAGTCGGCCAACGCACTGTTGCCTTGGGTGCTCCAGCTTTCCTTGGCGACGCTGGCATCCTTGATGCGGGCGAACGTATCCGGGTCCAGCCCTTCTTTGCGCAGGTGCTTGAACAACCGCTGCATGACCGCTACGGCCTTGTCGATGTCATCGCGCTCCAGGTCGGCATTGACGCTGAGCAGGCCGGTGTCACCGAAGCTTTCGCGCTGCACCGAGGGCCCATAGGACAAGCCATTGCGCAGGCGCAGCTGGTCGTAGATGGCCCAGTCCAGGTAGCGTGCCAGCAGGTCGAGGGTGGCCTGGTGGTCGTTGTCCAGTACCGGCTCGATGAAAAGCCAGTGCAGTTTCACGCTGTCACCGAGCCAGCCACGGGTCAGATCGCGACGCTGCTCGGCTTGCTGGGTGATGCTATCCAGGTTGCGGCGCTCTTCTGGCTCGGTGGCCGGCAGCTCGCCAAACGAGCGTTCCAGATAGGCTGGCAACAGGCGGTCCAGGCCACCGACCATGATCAGGGTCATGTTGTTGGCGGCGTACCAGCGGTCGCGCAGGGCCTGGACCTGTTCCAGGGTCATGTCGTCGACGTTGGAGCGCTCTGGGCACTTCAGGCCCAGCTCGGTGGCCAGTTGGTCGCTGGCGGGGTGACCGATGTCCTGGCGGTCGAGCCAGCGCTGCAGGTGGCCGTAGTGGCCGCCATCCTCGCGTTCGATGATGCGTTTGGCGGTGGCCAGGGCCTTGGCATCGATGTGGGTATCGCGGATGACCGCCAGCAACAGGTCGAGTACCTTGCGCTGGTTGCGCGCCGGTGCTTCGATGACGAAAGTGGTATCGGCACTGCTGGTAAAGGCGTTCCATTCCCCGCCCAGCGCCTGCAGGCGCTCTTCCAGGCCGCCTTCGCCGGTTTCATCGATGCCGCTGAACAGCAGGTGCTCAAGCAGGTGCGGCAGCTCTTTCTGCTCGCAATCGAAATCATCCAGCCCAACCCCGACCACCAGGCGTATCGCCACATGGTCACGCTCGTAGCCATTTTTCAGAATCACCTGCAGGCCGTTGGGCAACAGGTAGCCTTCCACCCGCGACCGGTCGAGGGCGAAAGTGGGCAGGCTGCAGATCAGGATGCAAACGAACATCAGGCAACGCATGGGCGAGCTAGGGTCCTCAGCTAGGCAGAATCATGGCTGGCTTCGTCTGGCACACTGTCGAGCATCAACCCGCCGGTGTCCGAGCCGCCCAGTACCACATAGGCACTGCTACAGAACAAAGAGTTCAAACGCTTCATGTCGGCGATCAGCTCCAAGTGTAGCGAACTGGTCTCGAGGCTTTGCATGACTTTGCGCTGCAGGCGGCTGACGTGGGCGTGGGCCAGGCGCCGCTCCTGGGCCCGGAACCGGCGTTTTTCACGCAGCAGCAAGCGGGCGCTTTCCGGGTCGGCGCTGAGGAACACCGACAAGCCCAGGCGCAGGTTGGCCAGCAATTGTTCCTGCAGGCCGGTCAGCTCTTCGAGGCCGACCTGGGAAAACTCACGGCGCTGGCTGGTCTTCTGCTGCTGGACCTTGCGCAGCATGCGTTCGATGAGGTCGCAGGCCAGCTTGAGGTTGATAGCCACTTCGATGATTTCCGCCCAGCGACGGTTGTCTTGCTCGCTGAGGTCCTCGCGTGTCATCTGCGCCAGGTACAGCTTGATCGCGCTGTACAGGGCGTCGGCATCTTCGCCCAGGGCGCGTACCTGCTGGGGCAGCGCCGTCTGGGTGCCCCGCAGGGCCCCCAGCATGGCTTCGAGCAGGCTGTCGACGATGTCGCCCAGGCGCAGGGTTTCCCGCGCGGCATTGGCCAGGGCCAGGCTGGGGGTCTCCAGTGCGGACGCGTCGAGGTGGCGCGCACGGATCTGGCCGTTGCTGTGTTCCCGCTCGGGCAGCAGCACATTGCACAACCGACCCATGGGGTTGACCGTGGGTAGCATCAGCAAGCAACGGGAGGTGTTGTAGAGCAGGTGGAAGCCGATGACCAGCTCTTGCGGGCTGAAGCTCAGCGAGTCCATCCAGCCTACCAGCGGGTGCAGTACGGGAATGATCAACACCAGGCCGATCAGCTTGTACAGCAGGCTGCCCAAGGCCACCCGGCGGCCGGCGGCGTTCTGCATGCTGGTGCTGATGAACGCCAGCAGGCCACTGCCGATGTTGGCGCCGACTACCAGGCCAATGGCCACCGGCAGGCTGATGACCTCGGCACCGGCCAGGGTCGCCGTGAGGAGAACGGCCGCCAAGCTGGAATAAGAGACCATGGCGAACGTCGCCCCGACCAGGGCATCGAGCATGATGTCGCCCGTCAGCGAGGCGAACAGTACCTTCACGCCCTGGGCATGGGTGATGGGCGCGGCGGCCTGTACGATCAGCTCCAGCGCCAGGATGATCAGGCCCAGCCCGATACCCACCCTGCCCAATTGGCCAGCCCGCGTCTGTTTGCGCGAAAGGAAGAAGATGACGCCGAGGAAGATCAACAGCGGCGACAGCCAGGATAGGTCGAACGTGAGTACCCGGGCCATCAGCGCAGTGCCGACATCGGCGCCGAGCATGATTGCCAAGGCGGGGGTCATGGCCATCAGGCCCTGGCCGACGAACGAGGTGACCAGCATGGCCGTGGCGTTGCTGCTTTGCACCATGGCAGTGACCAGAATGCCGGCAATGAATGCCAGCGGGCGCTTGTTCATGTTCTGGCCAATGATGCGCCGCAGATTCGAGCCGAATACCCGAAGGATGCCGGTGCGCACGATATGGGTGCCCCAGACCAGTAGCGTTACGGCCGAGAGCAGGTTGAGCAGGGTCAGCATGGCGAAGGCCCCCTGAAGCACAGGCCCATGGGGCCAAGGGAAGAAACGTGAGCGTTCGAATAGGTTTTCATTGCTCACTCAAAGCTTTAGCTGTTTTGCGCAGTGCTTGCCAGCTTCGCACGGTAGTCATCAATTTGAAACATACCGTGAATGAATCATTGCCGGTCTTGCAGGCGCAACGTAGCAGCCATTCAAAAATGAAAAAGGGGCCCCGTAGGGCCCCCGCTGTCCTGCACGTTCCGCTCTTACTGACCCGGAATGTCCTTGCGCAGTTTCACTGGGTCATGCTCTTTGCCGTCCTTGCGGGCCAGGGCAGTGCGCATGCGAATGTTGATGGCCTCTACCGCCAGCGAGAAGGCCATGGCGAAGTAGACGTAGCCTTTGGGCACGTGCACGTCGAACGCTTCGGCGATCAGTACGGTACCGACCACGATCAGGAACGACAGTGCGAGCATCTTCAGCGATGGGTGCTTGTCGATGAAGTTGCTGATGGCGCCGGCGCACAGCATCATCACCAGTACGGCCACGACGATGGCAGCGATCATCACTGGCACGTGGGACACCATGCCTACTGCGGTAATCACCGAGTCCAGCGAGAACACGATGTCGATGATGGCAATCTGAATGATGGTGTAGAAGAACTTGCCACCTGCGCCTTTGGGCGCTTCATCGTTTTCGTCCTCACCTTCCAGGCCGTGGTAGATCTCTTGGGAGCTTTTCCACAGCAGGAACAGGCCGCCGAAGAACAGGATCAGGTCACGCCCGGAGATGCCCTGGCCGAGCACCACGAACAGGTCGGCGGTAAGGCGCATGACCCAGGTGATCGACAACAGCAGCATGATGCGGGTGACCATGGCCAGGGCCAGGCCGAAGATCCGGGTGCGCGGCTGCATGTGCTTGGGCATGCGGCTGACCAGGATCGAGATCATGATGATGTTGTCGATCCCGAGGACGATCTCAAGCGCGGTGAGGGTAAAAAAGGCAACCCAGATTTCCGGGCTGGTCAGCCATTCCATGTTGTTTCCTTCGAGCGGTAAAGGCGACGCGCCCTGCAGGGCGCGTCGCGGTGGGGTAATACGCGTTTATTAAAGACTACTGAACAGCGGGAAAATGCCCATCAGCAGCGCGGCGAACATTATGCACAGGCACACCAGCACTGCCCACTTGAGCGTGAAGCGCTGGTGATCGCCAAACTCGATACCGGCCAGGGCTACCAGCAGGTAGGTCGAGGGCACCAGTGGGCTGAGCAGGTGTACCGGCTGGCCGACGATCGATGCGCGGGCCATTTCAACCGGGCTGATGCCGTAGTGGCTGGCGGCCTCGGCCAACACTGGCAAAACCCCGTAGTAGAACGCGTCGTTGGACATGAAGAAGGTGAACGGCATGCTCACGATTGCGGTGATCACTGCCATGTAGGGGCCCATCGCTTCAGGGATGACTGCCAGCAGGCTCTTGGACATGGCATCGACCATGCCGGTGCCCGACAGAATGCCCGTGAAGATGCCCGCGGCGAAGATCAACCCGGTGACTGCCAGCACGCTGCCGGCATGGGCGGCGATGCGGTCTTTCTGCTGTTGCAGGCAGGGGTAGTTGACGATCATGGCAATGCTGAAGGCGATCATGAACAGCACCGGCAGCGGCAGGATACCGGCGATCAGCGCGACCATCAGGGCGGCAGTCAGCGCGCCATTGAAGTACAGCAGCTTGGGGCGGCGGGCCTCAGGGAATTGCGAAACGGTGATATCGCTATGGTCGGTGTCATCGGTTGGCAGGTGCAGTTCACCCAGGCGGGCACGCTCACGCTTGCCGTACAGGTAGGCAATGGCCAGGATGGCCAGTACGCCGAACAACATGGCCGGGATCATCGGCACGAAAATGTCCGACGGGTCCACGTGCAGGGCGCTGGCGGCACGTGCGGTCGGGCCGCCCCAAGGGGTCATGTTCATCACGCCGCCGGCCAGAATGGTCAGGCCGGCCATGATTCGCGGGCTCATCCCCAGGCGGCTGTACATCGGCAGCATGGCGGCGCAGCAAATCATGTAAGTGGTGGCGCCATCACCGTCGAGCGAAACCACCAGGGCCAGTACGGCGGTACCCACCGAGACTTTCAGCGGGTCGCCCTTGACCAGCTTGAGGATCTTGCGCACGGCCGGGTCGAACAGGCCGGAGTCGATCATCAGGGCGAAATACAGGATTGCGAACATCAGCATCACGCCGGTAGGCGCGAGCTTGCTGATGCCCTCGAGCATCATCGGGCCGATCTTGGCGGAAAAACCGCCGAACACGGCGAACAGGATCGGTACCAGGATCAGCGCGATCAAGGCCGACAGGCGCTTGGTCATGATCAGGTACATGAAGGTGATGACCATGGCAAAGCCGAGGAAGGTCAGCATGGCAATACTCCAGGCGTGGCGCTACGAAAGGAACGTCGATTCGGGCGGGTCAGCGCGTTTGGCGCTGCACGGGGAGCATGCGGAGGGGGATTGCGCGAAGGCGGGCACAGGAATACATCAGGATCACCATTGTTGTTGTTGATTGGGCCGGGCGCGGTTGTTACCGGGCGCCCTGGCTGACCGGTCTTGTGCCGGTGGTGGCGCTATCCTATGAGCACAAGCTTTCAGCCAGCTTTCGCTGAAGCAAAGGCGACGAGAGGTAGATGATGCAGCATGTGACCGAGGGTGGCTGCCATTGCGGCGCGTTGCGGTATCGGCTGGCGGGTGACCTGACGGACATCGCCCACTGCCACTGCACAATCTGTCGGCGGGTAAGTGGTGGGCTGGTCGTGACCTGGCTGACCCTACCCCGCTCGGATTTCCATTGGTTAACGGGTAAGCCGAACTGCTACGTGGCCCCGCCCAGTTGCAGCCGTTACTTTTGTGGGCGGTGTGGGGCCCATGTGGCGCTGGTGACCACGCACAGTCCCGAGACCATCGATGTGACCGTGGCCACCCTCGACCACCCGGAGGGCGTGCGCGCCAACCGCCATATCTGGGTAGGCAGCCGGTTGCCTTGGCTGCACCTTGATGAGGATTTGCCGGAGGAGCACGGGGAACGCCTTTAAGATGCTGTGCTCGTGCTGCGGGCCCTGCCGCTGGCAAGCCAACTCCACTAGGTGTAAGCCGGCTCGCCGCGGATAGGCGCCGTTACAACTGCAGGCCACCTGCAGCCTTGTGCAGTGCCCGCAAATGCTCGCCTATCTGCTTCACATTGGCCTCTACCGCAGAAATTTCCCTGGCCCGCGAGGGGGCCAGCAGCGCCCTTACCTCCTTGTCCAGGTTGGTACTCAGGCGCAGCAACCTGGCCTGCCGTTCCTTGCTCTCCCGCTCCAGGTGTTCGCGTTCTTCGGGCTGCGGCAGTCCATAGCCTTTGCTGTCGAGCAATTCTGCCGGGCGGCTGAGGAAGCCGCTGTTGGCAAGCATTTGCTTGAGGGTGGCATCGGCCTTGTTGACGCTGCCATCTTTCAACGCTGCGGCATTCAGGTAGCGCTGCTTGACCTCGTCCTGGGCCAGCAACAGTTGCCGGCGCAGGCTGGCCTGCTCCAGTAGCAGCAGCGCAGCGCTGGTGCGCAGGTCGGCCTGGGCGAACCAGGGGCGACGTTGCTCGGCGCTCAAGGCCAGCCAGTCTTCTACCAGTTGCTGCTGGATCGGCAATTGCTTGCGCAGCACCTCGAACATGGCCTGGTACCGCTCGCGGTAGGAGTCGAAGCGGTAGCCCAGGCGCAGCGCCTCGCGGGGGTTGTCGAGCACGCTCGTGTCGGCCAGCCCCCTGCCCTTGAGCACGGCCAGCAAACCGTTGGGCATGATGCTGTCCAGGTCATTCAATTGCGGGTTGGCGGTGCCGCTGCGCAGCAACTTCAATGACTCTACGGCACAGTTGTTGGACAGGAACCAGTAGTTGCCGTCGTAGCTCCAGTGCATTTCGGCAGCCTGGCGCACCAGGTTTTCAATCTCTTCGCGGTTCAGCTTCAAGGGCACCGAGGCCAGGCTGCGCAGCTCTGTCTTGGTGTATTCGTCGATGACCTGGCCCAGCGGCAGCACGAACAGGCGCGATGGATAGACGCCGACCAGGCCGTCCCAGCTCGATAGCTGCACATCGTTGACGAACGCGCGGTATGACAGCACCAGGCTCTGGTCCAGGTCGAGGCGGCAGTCTGGCCCGCGGGGGCGGCCGGGTCTGCAGATGACCAGGCGCAGCATGCTGTGGCCCCAGCGGCTGACCAGGTTCTGGTTGGCTTCGGCCAGCAGGTAGTCCACTTCATAAACCCGTTCGGGGTCGATTTCGCCCAGTGGCTGGCGGGCGAAGTCGCTACCGGCATTGATGAATGGCAAGCCCCTGGCGCAAGTGTTCTGTGGCGGTGCCCAGCCGAAATGCTCATGCAGGTACTGGTTGAGCGCCGGGCGGCGACAACCGTAGCTCGGGTCCAGGAGGAAGTACTCCATGTTCACCGCGAGGTATTCCTTGGGGCTGCTGAGTTCATAGCTGTCGGGGCTGCGCACGAACTGGCCGTTGTGCTGCTCACGCTCACCCCGGCGGCCCACGTATTGCGGCCAGCCGGCCAGGTCAAGCAGGCGTGGGTCATCGCTCAGGGTGAAGCGGCGCTCAGCCTGGCCGCGGCATTCCTCAGGCAGGCCGATTTTGCCCACGGTGCCCTGTTGGCGTTTACAGCGGGCAATCAGCGATCTTTCACGGCTGGGCCATAGGCGCGCACGGTCGTAGATGTGGCTGAGTTCGTGCAGGACAGTGGCCAGTAGCTCTTGTCGCACGGTGCCATGAGGGCGGTTGGTGCGCTCAATGGCGGCACTGCCATCGGTGAGCCCGGGCAGCAGGCGACGGTTGAGCTGAAGCGTGGACACCAGTGTGGCCTGCCCATAGGCGTCGGCTGGCATGTTGTCGCTCCAGCTCACCTGCACGCGGCGGTCGAGTTGCTGCTTGAAGCGCGGGGGCAGCTTGGCCATGGCCTCGTCAAGCAGGGCCTGGCTGGCTTGAGTCTGCTGTGGGTCGAGGCCGGACGACTGCAGCTCGAGCTGCAGGCCGGCCAGGGCGGGCGTGCCGAGCAGCGTCAGGGCGCAGCCGAGCAGCCAGGCACGCACGGGCTTCACAGTGCGAGGATGGCTTCGGCCAATACCTGGTCGCTGGCGCCGCGTGCTTCCGGAACGCGCTCGCGCAGGGTGGTGAGGGCAGCTTCGAGCTGCGCGCCACGGATGTCCCCGTTGCTGGCCACGAAGCTGGCAGCGTCGTCGTGGGCTTCGCGTACCACTTTCGAGTCGCGGATCGAAGTGGTGGTGTCCGAGGTGAAGTCGATCGAGCGGCCAAAGGCACGCACGATGATGTTGCTGGTGGCCACCAGGGTCTGTGCCTGGGCCAGGTCAGCCAGCAGCAACATGCCGAGGGTAGCGGCAATCAGCGGTTTACGCATGGAGCATCTCCGAAAAATTACAGGGAGTCAGATGTAGTCATTGGACGAGAATTGCTTGCGCCAGTTCCAGATCGCCAACGCCCTGCCGTGCGCAATTATGGCGTAATGATTCCAGGGCAGCTTCCAGCCGAGCACCGCGGATCTGGCCATGGGTGGCGACGAATACCGCGGCATCGTCACGGGCCTCACGCACCAATTTGCGATCAAAGGGTGCAGTGGTGACCTGGCTGGTGGCGTAGGCTGAGATCACCAGGCCTTGGGTAGTGGTGTCCATGGCATGGGCGCTGGCCATGCCGGCAAGGGAAAACAGCAGCGGCAACAGATAACGCATGGGCTCTACGACAACTGGAAGTAAGGGTGGCGAGGGCTGGCCTGGCTGTACGGGGCACCCGGCACAGCCTGGGCGCTTGCCGGCGCTTAGATTGCCAGAATGGCCTGGGCCAGTTCGGCGTCGCTGGCCTGCAGGCTTGGCATTTGTGCGCGGATGTGCCGGAACGCGCTTTCCAGCTTGGCACCGCGGATATCGCCTTGGCTGCCTACGAAGCTGGCAGCGTCGTCACGGGCGGCCTGGACGATTTTATCGTCACGGAACGACGAAGAAACATCCGAGGTGGCGTCGGTGGACGCAGCTACTGCCCCTACTACAGCGTCAGTGGTGACGACGAAACTGGTGGCGTTTGCGGTGCCAGCCAGGCTCAGCATAAGAGCGGCGCCAATCAGATATTTACGGGACATTTCGTGCACTCCTGAACTCGGGTCGGGTGGTTCTGCTTATCGGACGCTCGCATTGCTGGTCGCGGTACTTATGACAGTGGTTTCTACCAGACTGCCAAGCCAAGCGTATCACGCGCGGGTGTTTCCAGATGTTAACGAAGAACGGGCCGTCAACTGTATCGGTTTGGATTTGTACTACACAAACTGTATCTGTTCAGCGCTTGGCGCTGACCTCTGCATGCCACAAACAAAAAACCCGTCGCAGTTGCCTGCAACGGGTTTCAGGAATTCGCGGTGCCGGCCGAAGCCGGCAAGCCGGTGCTTAGCGCCAGAAAGGCTTGCTCAGCTCTTCGTAACGCTGCGACTCGCTGATGCCAGCGTCGGCCAGCAGGCGAGCGTCCAGGCGAGCCAGTTGACGGCGGCTTGCCATGCGGCGCTGCCACAGCACCAGAGTGGACAGTGCGCGCAGCGGCAGCGATGCGTTGGATTGCTGGGCATTGCTTTCAAAAACCAGACCGGAACTGAGGGTACGTTCCATGATGCTTCATCCTTCCGCTTATGGCGGGATTAGGTAGTGATTTAACTGATGCCAATGATCCTCCTCTCTTGTCCAGAACAGTAGATACAGTTCATGCGAAAGACGATGGCTCAGTTAACTGTGTAACCCTACTGTTGCACTCGAAACAGGCGAAACTGTACTGGTCTGCATCTTTATGGTGCATTTTTGGTATGTGGCGATGTTCTGCAGGCTTGAAAGAAGCCTAGGACAGGTACAGTAGTACAGTTCTTGATATTCTTGGGTCTGGACGTGAAACGCGAATGGGCTGGAACAGCAGAAGCGGGGCTGCTGTTCCATGCCGCCGCTGGATCAGCTCGCTTGCATGCGGCCGGTTTCTTCCAGGTTCTCGTGCCAGCTCAGCGCTTCGCGCAGGATATGTGGCGTATGGCCGCCACGTTGGCAGGCGCGCTCGAAGTAATCGTTCAGTGCCGCGCGGTAGTCTGGGTGCACACAGTTGTCGATGATCACGCGTGCCCGCTCGCGCGGGGCCAGGCCACGCAGGTCGGCCAAACCTTGTTCGGTGACCAGGATGTCCACGTCGTGTTCGGTATGGTCCACATGGCTGACCATTGGCACCACACTGGAAATTGCACCGCCTTTGGCAATCGACTTGGTAACGAATACAGCAAGGTGGGCGTTACGGGCGAAGTCACCCGAGCCACCGATCCCGTTCATCATCCTGGTGCCACACACGTGGGTGGAATTGACGTTGCCGTAGATGTCGAACTCCAGCGCGGTATTGATACCGATGATGCCCAAGCGCCGCACGACCTCCGGATGGTTGGAGATTTCCTGCGGGCGCAGTACGAGCTTGTCCTTGTAGCGTTCGAGGTTACCGAATACATCGGCATTGCGGCGGGTCGACAGGGTGATGGAGCTGCCCGATGCAAAGCGCAGCTTGCCGGCGTCGATCAGGTCGAAGGTCGAGTCCTGCAGCACTTCGGAGTACATGGTCAGGTCTTCGAAGGGCGACTCGATCAAGCCGCACATCACGGCGTTGGCAATGCTACCGATGCCGGCCTGCAGTGGGCCGAGCTTGTTGGTCATGCGGCCAGCTTCCACTTCCTTCTTCAGGAAGTTGATCAGGTGGTTGGCGATACCCTGGGTTTCGTCATCTGGCGGCAACACGGTAGATGGCGAGTCCGGTTGGTCGCTGATGACGATACCCACGATCTTCGCCGGGTCGATCGGGATGGCGGTGCTGCCGATACGATCGTCGACCTTGACCAGCGGAATGGGCGTGCGGGTCGGGCGATAGGTGGGGATATAGATGTCGTGCAAACCTTCGAGGTTGGTGTTGTGCGAGAGGTTGATCTCGACAATCACCTGCTTGGCGAAGATGGCGAAACTGGCCGAGTTACCCACCGATGTAGTAGGTACGATGTGGCCCTGCTCAGTGATGGCCACGGCTTCGATGACCGCGATGTCCGGCAGCTTCAATTGCTGGTTGCGCAGTTGTTCGACGGTTTCCGACAGGTGCTGGTCGATGAACATCACCTTGCCGTCGTTGATGGCCTTGCGCAGGGTGCTGTCTACCTGGAAAGGCATGCGGCGGGCCAATACACCGGCCTCGGTCAGTTGCTTGTCCAGGTCGTTGCCCAGGCTGGCGCCGGTCATCAGGCTGATCTTCAGTGGCGACTGTTTGGCACGTTCGGCCAGTGCATGCGGGACGGCCTTGGCCTCACCGGCGCGGGTAAAGCCGCTCATGCCGACAGTCATGCCGTCCTCGATCAGACCAGCGGCATCAGCCGCACTCATTACCTTGCTGTGCAGAGAGGACAAGCGGATACGGTCACGGTACATGGATTGTTATCTCGGGCTGCTGAAACTACTGCAGCGCAGTCTAGAGATTTCGCCCATTGCCGTCCCACGACCATGGTCGTATGAGAAGCCTCTCGGTAGAGCCGTTGATCCGGATCAATAAAAAGAAAGCCCCGGTAGATGCTTACCGGGGCTTCCTTTATATCGGCGGGTTTGCTGCGGCGCTTTATTCCACAGCCTTGACCATGTCTTCGATGACCTTCTTGGCGTCACCGAATACCATCATGGTTTTGTCCAGGTAGAACAGTTCGTTATCCAGGCCGGCGTAGCCACTGGCCATCGAGCGCTTGTTGACGATGATGGTCTTGGCCTTGAACGCTTCGAGAATCGGCATGCCGGCAATGGGCGACTTGGGATCGTTTTTTGCCGCCGGGTTGACCACGTCGTTGGCGCCCAGCACCAGTACCACGTCGGCCTGGCCAAACTCGGCGTTGATGTCTTCCATCTCGAAGACCTGGTCGTAAGGGACTTCGGCTTCGGCCAGCAGCACGTTCATATGCCCAGGCATACGCCCCGCAACCGGGTGAATCGCGTACTTCACGGTTACACCGTTGTGGGTCAGCTTTTCGGTCAGTTCCTTGAGTGCATGCTGGGCACGGGCCACCGCCAGGCCATAGCCCGGAACGATGATCACGCTGTCGGCATTGCTCAACAGGAAGGTGGCATCGTCAGCCGAGCCGGACTTGACCGGGCGCTGCTCTTGCGAGCCTTGCGCCGCCCCCGCGTCGGTGTCGCCACCAAAGCCGCCGAGGATGACGTTGAAGAACGAACGGTTCATCGCCTTGCACATGATGTACGACAGGATGGCGCCAGAAGAGCCCACCAACGAGCCCGCGATGATCAGCATCGAGTTGTTCAGCGAGAAGCCGATACCCGCAGCTGCCCAACCCGAGTAGCTGTTGAGCATTGAAACAACCACCGGCATGTCGGCGCCGCCAATCGGAATGATGATCAGCACACCCATGACAAAGGCCAAGGCCAGCATCAGGGTGAAGGCACTGTAATGGCCGGTGAACGTGAACAGCAGGCCCAAGGCGATGGTGGTCAGGCCCAGGATCAGATTGAGCTTGTGCTGACCGGCGAACTGTACGGGTGCGCCCTGGAAGAGGCGGAATTTGTATTTGCCCGACAGCTTGCCGAAAGCGATCACCGAGCCAGAGAAGGTAATGGCACCAATGGCTGCGCCGAGGAACAGTTCCAGGCGGTTACCGGTAGGGATCGGGTCGCTGATGGCTGCAACGATGCCCATCGACTGCGGTTCGAGCACTGCGGCGATGGCGATGAACACCGCAGCCAGGCCGATCATGCTGTGCATGAAGGCGACCAGCTCGGGCATCTTGGTCATCTCGACCCGCTTGGCCATGATCGAACCGGCGGTACCACCGACCAGCAGGCCGACCAGTACGTAACCGATGCCGGTCGTAGCCCCACCGTTGCCGATGGAGAGCGCCGCGAGCTTGTAGATGAGGCCAACCGTAGTGAGGATGGCGATGCCCATGCCGATCATGCCGAACAGGTTGCCGCGCCGCGAGGTTGTCGGGTGCGACAGGCCCTTGAGCGCCTGGATGAAGCACACCGAGGCGACGAGGTAGAGGAGCGTTACCAGATTCATGCTCATGCTTACTTCTGCGCCTCGTTCTTGGTTTTCTTCTTGAACATTTCCAGCATGCGGCGGGTGACCAGGAAGCCACCGAACACATTGACTGCGGCCAGGGCCACCGCCAGGGTGCCCATCAGTTTGCCGGCAGGGGTCACGGTCAGGGCGGCGGCCAGCATGGCACCGACGATGACGATCGCCGAGATGGCATTGGTGACCGCCATGAGTGGGGTGTGCAGCGCCGGGGTGACGTTCCACACCACGTGGTAGCCCACATAAATGGCCAGCACGAAGATGATCAGGTTGTAGATGCCGTGGGAAATCAGCATGTCTTCCATTGTCGTGCTCCTTAGCCGTTCTTGCGGACGACCTGGCCATCGCGGCACATCAGGCAGGCCGCGACGATGTCGTCTTCGAGGTTGATGGTCAGTGCGCCGTCCTTGTCGAACAGCAGCTTCATGAAGTCCAGCAGGTTGCGCGCATACAGCGCCGAGGCATCGGCGCCGACCTGGGCCGGCAGGTTGGTAGGGCCGACGATGGTCACGCCATGCGCCTGAACGACCTGGTCCGCCACGGTCAGCGGGCAGTTGCCGCCTTGGGCCGCGGCCAGGTCGATGACGACCGAGCCAGGCTTCATCTGGGCCACTGTTTCGGCACTGAGCAGGGTTGGCGCCTTGCGGCCAGGGATCAATGCGGTGGTGATGACGATATCCGCCTGCTTGGCGCGCTCGTGCACGGCCTGGGCCTGGCGTTGCATCCAACTGGCTGGCATCGGCCGGGCATAGCCGCCGACGCCTTCGGCGCACGCCCGTTCTTCGTCGGTCTCGTAGGGGACGTCGATGAACTTGGCGCCCAGCGACTCGATCTGCTCCTTCACCGCCGGGCGTACGTCGGACGCCTCGATCACTGCGCCCAGGCGCTTGGCCGTGGCGATGGCCTGCAGGCCGGCAACGCCCGCACCCAGGATCAGTACCCGGGCGGCTTTGACCGTACCGGCGGCGGTCATCAGCATGGGCATGAAGCGTGGGTAGTGATGGGCAGCCAGCAGCACGGCCTTGTAACCGGCAATGTTCGCCTGTGACGACAGCACGTCCAGGCTCTGCGCCCTTGACGTGCGGGGCGCGGCCTCCAGCGCGAAGGCGGTGATCCCGCGTTCGGCCATCTTGCCGATCAGTTCGCTGTTGAAGGGGTTGAGCATACCTACCAGCAGGCTGCCGCTGTTGATCAGGGCCAGTTCCTGGTCGTTGGGCGCGACCACCTTCAGGACCAGTTGGGCGCCGTATGCATCGGCTGCGGTCCCCAGGGAAGCACCCACGGCCTCATAGGCACTGTCCGGAATGGCGGCGTTGAGCCCTGCCCCCCGTTGAACGGTGACCTGATGGCCCTGGCCAATCAGTTTCTTGATGGTTTCGGGGGTCGCAGCGACCCTTGTCTCACCGGTCTGCGTCTCGAGAGGAACACCAATGTGCACGACTATTTCTCCTGCGGTGACCTTTGTTTTTGTCAAAGCCAGCGCACTGCGAATGGTGTGCTGGGTGGCTGTGGAGCGCCATCCCGCCGGATCCTGGGCGGGCGAAGCATTTTGCAGACGAACCCATAGGGCTTCAACCGGTTCTGGAGCGAAACGAAGTTAAAACTACAAGTCACCCTGTGACCGCTTGTCGCACGCATAAGGTCGCAGCCCATCAACTACGGGCTTTTGCCAGATTAGGAGGAAAAAACAAAAAAATTTTGGCCAGTTCGCTGATGGCTTGTTCGATGTCGCAAAATAACCCGCAAAGCCCCGTAGTCAGGACGGTTAGCGGGTATTTTTGTGCGTACGTAACAGTTTACGAATATGCGACAAATATATATATCTGTAGGTGTTAAAAATAATTGACTACGGGGTCAGGTTGTCCCGTTCCTGGGCATATGCCTGCGCTTGGCTCACCAGCCAGTCACGGAATGCGCGCAGAGATGCGGACTCCACCTTGCGTTCTGGAATCATCAGATAGTAGGCCTTGTCGCTAGTCAGGACGTGTCTGTTAGCGACTACCAGCCTACCCTCCTGCAACTCGCGCTGGATCAGAAACGGCGGTATCAGCGCGACGCCCATCTCGTGCATGGCCGCTTGGGCAAGCATCGAAAACAGCTCATAGCGTGGGCCGGTCATGTCACGTTCCACATTCATGGCCACGCTTGCGAACCATTGCCGCCACGCGTACGGCCGCGTGCTCTGCTGCAACAGTGGCAGCTCAGCGATGTGCCGTGCTTCGAGCGTGCCTTGCCCGCCCAGCAGTGCCGGGCTGCATACGGGTAACGGGTTTTCCCCCATCAGCCGCTGCGACTGTGTGCCAGACCAGTCGCCATCACCAAAATAGATGGCGGCATCGAATGTTGTGTCCGCGAACAGAAATGGCCGGGTGCGGTTGGTGAGGTTCACGGTGACCTCCGGGTGGCGCTGCTGGAAGTCTTTGAGGCGCGGTAGCAGCCATTGGGTACCGAAGGTCGGTACTACTGCCAGTTCGATCACGCTGGCGCCCTGCTGTCGCATCACTGACAAGGTGTCGCGCTCCACTGCGTCCAGTTGCGCGGCAACCTGTCGGCTGTACGACAGGCCCGCCTCGGTCAGCTTCACACCACGGCGCGAGCGGCGGAACAACTCTACGTTAAGGAACGTTTCCAGGCTGGCAATCTGTCTGCAGACGGCGCCTTGGGTCAGGGAAAGCTCCTGGGCGGCCTTGGTGAAGCTCTGGTGACGTGCAGCGGCCTCGAAGCAAACCAATGCAGAGGTGCTGGGGATCTTGCGTCGCATGTACGTCAACCTCACTCGTAAGGCCGAAAATGTGGCGGGGTTCTGATTTTCGAAGTGACAAAATATCACTATATGGTGCGCAATCCTCGTTTGTATCAGCGGGCAATCAGTCCTAGGCTCAAAGGCACATAAAAACTCCGCCCCCTTCTCGAGGATTCCGCTCATGGCTGGTAAAGCAAGCTTCAACTGGATCGATCCACTGCTGCTGGATCAGCAGCTCACTGAAGAAGAGCGCATGGTGCGTGACAGCGCTTATCAGTTCGCCCAGGGCAAGCTGGCCCCGCGTGTACTCGAGGCGTTTCGTCATGAGCAGACCGACCCGGCGATTTTTCGCGAAATGGGGGAAGTGGGCCTGCTGGGTGCGACCATCCCCGAGCAATACGGCGGCAGTGGCTTGAACTATGTGTGCTATGGCCTGATTGCCCGCGAAGTGGAGCGCATCGACTCCGGTTATCGCTCGATGATGAGCGTTCAGTCTTCGCTGGTGATGGTGCCGATCAACGAATTTGGCACCGAAGCCCAGAAACAGAAGTACTTGCCCAAGTTGGCGAGTGGGGAATGGATCGGTTGCTTCGGTTTGACCGAGCCTAACCATGGCTCTGACCCGGGCTCGATGATTACCCGGGCCAAGAAGGTCGAGGGCGGTTATCGCCTGAGCGGCAGCAAAATGTGGATCACCAACAGCCCGATCGCTGACGTATTCGTGGTCTGGGCCAAGGATGACGCCGGAGATATCCGTGGCTTCGTCCTGGAAAAGGGCTGGCAGGGCCTGAGTGCGCCTGCAATTCATGGCAAGGTCGGTCTGCGCGCGTCGATTACCGGCGAGATCGTCATGGATAATGTGTTTGTGCCGGAAGAGAACATCTTCCCCGATGTGCGTGGCCTCAAAGGTCCGTTCACTTGCCTGAATTCGGCCCGTTACGGCATTTCCTGGGGGGCGCTGGGTGCTGCAGAGGCCTGCTGGCACACCGCCCGCCAATACACGCTGGACCGTCAGCAGTTCGGTCGCCCACTTGCTGCAAACCAGCTGATCCAGAAAAAGCTGGCCGACATGCAGACCGAGATCACGCTGGCGCTGCAAGGCTGCCTGCGCCTTGGGCGAATGAAGGACGAAGGCACCGCGGCGGTGGAAATTACCTCGATCATGAAGCGCAACTCCTGCGGCAAGGCGCTGGATATCGCACGCATGGCGCGCGACATGCTTGGTGGTAACGGGATTTCCGACGAGTTCGGTGTCGCCCGTCATCTGGTCAACCTGGAGGTGGTCAACACCTATGAAGGTACGCACGACGTGCATGCGCTGATCCTGGGCCGCGCGCAAACCGGTATCCAGGCTTTCTATTGATAAGGAGCCAGTCCATGGGCGCGTTATCACATCTGCGGGTGCTGGACCTGTCGCGCGTGTTGGCCGGTCCGTGGTCTGGCCAGATCCTCGCTGACCTGGGGGCTGACGTGATCAAGGTCGAGCGGCCGGGCAGTGGGGACGATACCCGCTCCTGGGGGCCGCCCTTCCTTAAAGGTGCCAATGGCGAGAACACGAGCGAGGCGGCTTATTATCTGTCGGCCAACCGCAATAAGCGGTCGGTGACGATCGATTTCACGCGGCCCGAGGGCCAGCGCCTGGTGCGTGAGCTGGCGGCGAAGTGCGATATCGTCATCGAGAACTTCAAGGTGGGTGGGCTGGCGGCCTATGGGCTGGATTACCAGAGCCTCAAGGCCGACAATCCGCGGCTTATCTATTGCTCCATTACCGGTTTCGGGCAGACCGGGCCTTATGCCCGGCGCGCTGGCTATGACTTCATGATCCAGGGGCTAGGTGGGCTGATGAGCCTGACGGGGCGCCCGGAAGGTGAGGAAGGCGCAGGCCCGGTCAAGGTGGGTGTCGCCCTTACCGACATTCTGACCGGGCTGTACTCAACGGTGGCCATGTTGGCTGCCCTCGCCCACCGTGACCAGACTGGGGTCGGTCAGCACGTCGACATGGCGCTGCTGGATGTGCAGGTGGCTTGCCTGGCGAACCAGGCAATGAACTACCTGACCACGGGCACGGCGCCCCGTCGCCTGGGCAATGCGCACCCCAACATCGTGCCTTATCAGGATTTTCCGACGGCGGATGGCGATTTCATTCTTACCGTGGGCAACGACAGCCAGTTCCGCAAGTTCGCCGAGGTGGCCGGGCAGCCTCAATGGGCGACTGACCCTCGCTTTGCCACCAACAAGCTGCGTGTGGCCAACCGGGCTGAGCTGATTCCATTGATTCGCCAGGCCACCGTGTTCAAGACCACGGCCGAATGGGTGAGCAAGCTGGAGGCAGCGGGTGTGCCGTGTGGGCCAATCAATGATCTTGCCCAGGTGTTCCGCGACCCCCAAGTGCTGGCTCGCGGGCTGGCGGTCAGTATCCCGCATGCGTTGGCAGGCAATGTGCCGCAGGTGGCGAGCCCGATACGTTTGTCGGCGACGCCTGTCGAGTATCGGCTGGCGCCGCCTATGTTGGGTGAGCATACCGAGGTGGTGCTTGAGGAGGTGTTAGGGCTAGGAGCGGAAGAAGTGCGCCAGTTGCGCAGCGTTGGCGTGTTGTAGGGAATGCTGGTCTAGCTATATAGCGGGGAGGCCGCCAGGCCTCCCCGCTTTGCTTTTTAAGCGCCCTGAAAGTTTATTTGAATTAAAGGTTGACGCCCTCTCGAATCCCCTTA